>Ga0335079_10010052_pt1 | contig 10771 bp, 10 predicted proteins | sample Lox_Sample_33_FD_206719 | JGI IMG/M metagenome (GOLD analysis project Ga0335079, IMG submission 206719) | Soil microbial communities from Loxahatchee National Wildlife Refuge, Florida, United States - Lox_Sample_3.3 | ecosystem: Environmental > Terrestrial > Soil > Wetlands | place: USA... | reverse complement strand
GGGGCTTCGACCTGGTGAACTACGTCAACCTCGGTCCGCCCGCTCCGGGCAAGGAAGCATTCATGGCGCTGCTGAGCAATCCGCACACGAACGAGTGGGCGGACGTTTCGTGCGAAGTCGCGGAGGGGAAATCGCGCGGATACATGGAATTCATCACGCGATGCTCCGACGACGTGGAAGTCGATACGAGCACGAAGGGAACGGACCCGCCTCTGTTTTCCTCGCCGAGTCGGCACGCGTTCCGCTTTCCGCAAATCGACGACGTCTTCACGCTCTATCGCGCTCACCGCACCCTCGTGCAGGACAACGTCAACGGCAGCCGTCCCGTCCTGCCGCCTCGCGGACAGGAGCTGGCCGAGTTGCAGCGGCGGCTGGAGCGTTTCGGCCCCTCGCAGCAGGCGCGCGGATACATGCGTCTCGATCGGACGGGAAAGACGTACCGCCTCACGTGGAAGGGAGCGATTGTCGGCGGCTGGCGCTCCGTCTGGCCGATGCCGATGGTGCGCCGCATCCGCATGAGGCGAAAGAGCGCGGCGATCCTGCGCAAGATCGGCGTCGCGCAGTAGCGCTGGCCTCGCCCACGCGACTTTCCTCGGACTGCTGGTATGCTGGCGCGATGCTGGAGCTCGATTGCGGCCAGGAGTTCGATCTTGCGCGCGAGGAGGAGTTCTTCGCCGCGCTGCCTTCGCGTCCCGGCGTGATTGCCTTCGAGATGCGCGCGGCAGGGGCGCAGCCGCATCTGATGCGCACGGCGGACCTGCGCCGCGCAGCCGAGCGGTTGCTGCGTCCCGCAGAAGCAGGCTCCAAGCGGCTGAACCTGCGCGAAGTGGCCGCACGCGTCCGCTATCGCGCCACCGGGTCGAAATTCGAGCAGACGCTCACGCTCTACGAACAAGCCCGGCGGCACTTGCCAAGCCGCTATCGCGATCTGCTGCGCCTGCGGCCGCCCGCGGTGCTCAAGGTCAACTTGCGCGGCGAATATCCGCGCTGCTATGTGACGCGCCGGATTCGGGCGGACGAAGGATTCTATTTCGGGCCGTTCGCGTCACGCCGGTCGGCCGAGGCGTTTTCGGAAGGCTTCCTCGATCTCTTCAAGATTCGCCGCTGCCAGATCCGGATTCGGCGCGATCCCGCGTTTCCCGGATGCATCTATTCGGAAATGAAAATGTGCCTCGCGCCGTGCTTCGCGGGCTGCACGCAGCAGGAATACGACGCGGAAGCGCGCCGCGTGGTCGAGGCGCTGGCCACCTCCGGCGAATCTCTCAGCGAGAGCATCGAGCGGGAGCGCGAGGCGGCCAGCGAAGCGCTCGATTTCGAGCGCGCGGCCGCGTTGCACAAGCGCCTGGAAAAAGTTTCGGCGGCGCTGCGCGGAGCGCCCGAACTCGCGCGGCGCATCGAAGATCTCGACGCCGTGATCCTGCAGCGGGCCGCCGGGGAGATGACCGTGGCCGTCTTCCCGCTGCGCGCCGGATTGCTCGCGGAGCCGCTGTTTCTCCGTTTCGGCGAGCTGTCGAGCCAACCGCGATCCGTGGAGGCGATGTTGCGGCAGTTGCTCGAGCCGCTTCGCCCCGAAGCGGGAAACCGCGCTGCTGAAGCGGCGGAGAACACTGATGCAAACTGGCGCGGCCGGTACGGATTGCGCGACGCACCGCCGGAATTGGCCGAGCATCTCGCGATCGTGGCGCGCTGGTTCTATTCGAATCCTCGCGACGGCGAGATTCTCTTCCGCGAAGGCGACTGGCCCTACCGCAGACTCCTGCGCGCCTGCGGACGCATTCTTGCGCCGCCGGGCGCCGCGCCTGCCACACCCGCGAATCCGTAGCGCAATCGCGTCGCAATCGGCTCCGTCGCCGCTTTCGTTGCGTCGTACAATAGAGATTCGATGACGCAGGCAGAGACAGGCCGGTCCGTTTCCCCCAACGACATGACGGAGCGCTCGCGATTTCGCGACACGGTGCGCTCGCTCAAGCACCCCAACTTCCAGCTGTTCTTCAGCGGCCAGTTGATCTCGCTGGTCGGGACGTGGATGGACATCGTCGCCGAAGCGTGGCTCGTCTACCGGCTGACGGGATCGTCGCTGCTTCTCGGAACCGTCTCTTTCGCGGGGCAGATTCCGGTGCTGGTGATGGCGCCGGTGGCGGGAATGGTGGCGGACCGGTTCAACCGGCGCAAGGTCGTGATCGCCACGCAAGTCTCGTCGATGATTCTGGCGTTCATCCTGGCGATGCTGACGCTCACGAAGCGGATCACCGTCGAGCAGGTCATCATTCTCGCCGCGCTGATGGGAATCGTGAACGCGTTCGACATTCCCGCGCGGCAATCGTTTCTCGTCGAAATGGTGGGCCGCGAGGATCTGATCAACGCGATCGCTCTGAATTCGTCGATGTTCAACGGAGCGCGCATCATCGGACCTTCCATCGCGGGACTGCTTGTGGCGTGGAAGGGTGAAGGCTGGTGCTTTTTCGCCAACGCGGTCAGCTACATTGCCGTGATCGCCGGGCTGCTGCTGATGCGCATCCCGCCGAAGCCCCGCCACGCGGAAATGGCCTCTCCGTTCGAGCATATCGCCGAAGGCTTCCGCTTCGTGCGCAATACCGCGCCGATTCGCGCGCTGCTTCTGCTCATCGGGCTCGTGAGTCTGGTCGCCATGCCGTACGCCGTGCTGATGCCCGTGTTTGCGGCGCGCATCCTGCACGGAAACGCCCGCACGCTCGGCATCCTGATGGGAGCCGCCGGAGTCGGGGCGCTGGCGGGCGCGCTGATGCTCGCCTCGCGCCGCGGAGTCCGCGGTCTCGGCAAGGTTGTCGCGATTGCCTGCGGATTTTTCGGCACGTCTCTGATCCTGTTTTCGCTCTCGCGCTGGTGGACGCTTTCGGCGCTTCTGCTGATTCCGGTCGGCTTCTCCGTGATGACGCAGATGGGCGCCACGAACACGCTGGTGCAGTCGATGGTGCCGGACCGATTGCGCGGCCGCACGATGGCCGTGTACTCGATGATGTTCATGGGAATGGCGCCGTTCGGCTCGCTGCTCTCCGGCGCGCTCGCCGATCATATCGGCGCACCGCGCACAGTCGCCCTCGGAGGCGTGCTTGCGATTCTGGGCGCGATCGCCTTCGGGCGGTACTTGCCCAAGATCCGCGTCGAAGCGCGACAACTGCTGGACGCGGCCGGCCTGGAAGCCGCCGAGAGGATGGAAGAGGTCGCCGCTCGCGTCCTCTCGTAGCCGGGCGTTCTGCTATACTGCGCCGATTTCTTGCCCGCTCGTTGAAACGAGGTCTTGATGTCGTCCACGCAACCGGCCGGCCAGCGTATGCCCGGCCGGGCCACGCCCCAGGGCACTCTGCGTTACGCCGCTCGATTCCAGGGACGCACCGCTGCCGGGCATTTTCGCGAGGCGGCCGGCGGGCTTCTACTGCCTTCGATCGGGATCGGGACGTATCTGGGCGAGCCCGACGCCGCTACCGACAAGGGCTACACCGAGGCGATCGTTGCGGCCGTCGAAGGCGGCATCCATCTGATCGACTCCGCCATCAACTATCGCCTGCAGCGCAGCGAACGGTCGGTTGGCGCCGCGCTGAAGCTGCTCGCCGCCAGGGGTTTTTCGCGCGACGAAATTATCTTGTGCACCAAGGCGGGTTTTCTGACGCCGGATGGAGTGATGCCCACCGACGCCGAGGAATACTTTTCGCGCGAGTACATGGAGCGCGGAATCTTTGGCCCGGAGGATATCGCGGCGGGATGCCATTGCATGACGCCAGCGTACCTGGCCGACCAGCTCGGACGCAGCCTTGCGAATTTCGGCATCGATTGCATCGACGTCTTCTATCTCCACAATCCGGAGACGCAGCTCGGCGAAGTTTCCCCGGACCAATTTCGCAAGCGCATCGGCGACGCTTTCAAGTTTCTCGAATCGGCCGTCGCCGAAAGGAAAATCGGCGCTTATGGACTGGCGACGTGGAATGCGTTTCGCGAGGAACCGAAGGCGCAGGGCTATCTTTCGCTGGCGTCGATGGAGGAGATTGCGCGGGAGGTTGGCGGCGCGGATCACCACTGCCGCTTCGTGCAGCTGCCGCTGAATCTGGCGATGCCGGAGGCGCTATTGCGGCCGAATCAGATCGTGACGGGAAAAACGATGGCGATGGTGCAGGCGGCGCGAGCGCTGCGCATCACGCTCGTCACCAGCGCCGCGCTGCTGCAAGGCCAGCTCACCCGAAATCTGCCGCCGTACATTGGCGAGGCGCTTGGACTGGCGAGCAACGTGTCACAATCCCTGCAGTTCGCGCGCTCCGTGCCCGGCGTCACCACGGCGCTTGTGGGTATGAGCAGCGCCGCGCACGTGCGAGCCAACCTCGAGGTAATCTCCGTCGAGCCGGCGCCGCGCGACCAATTCCTGAAATTGTTCGAACGCAAGACCTAGCGGCAACGCCCCTCCTGGTCAGGCCTGCGAGTCCAGCCAATCGTGAATCACGGGAGCGATTTCGTCGAGTTGATCGGTGAAGAAGTGGTCCGCACCGTCGATGAAGACAAGTTTCTTCGGTTCGGAAAAAGTCGCGTACGCGGTTTCCAATTTTTCGCGTGAGCCGAACTCATCGCGACCTCCCTGAATGAAGAGCTTTGGTTTCGCGCACTCGCGCAAATACGAAACATCGACGTTGTTCACCGGCAGCCCGAGCGCGATCAGGCGCGACACGCGCGAATCTTTGCATCCGACCCGCAAGCCGACCGACGAACCAAAGCTGAATCCCGCGAGCACGATCGGCTTGCCCGGAAACTCCGCCGCCAGATAGTCGAGCGCGGCGCGGACATCGCCTTGTTCGCCCGCGCCTTTGTCATGTTCGCCTTCGCTGCGGCCGGCGCCGCGAAAGTTGAAACGCAGCACGGGAGCGCCTTTTTGATGCAGCGCCTTCGCGGCCTGATAGACGACCTTGTTGTGCATCGTGCCGCCGTAGAGCGGATGCGGGTGGCAGACGAGAGCGGCAAAGCCGGGGTTCGGCGCCGACGAGGTCCAGAGCAGCGCTTCGAGGCGGCCCGCGGGCCCTTCGAGAAAGAAGCTGCGATGAAAGACGTCAGCCACGGCGAGAGTATCCGAGCAGGCGGGCGCTCATGCGGCTGACGGCTTCGCGGCATGGGCCGCGCCGTCACCGTTCAGCCACTCCACGGCCACCGCAGTGACGATCGCGCTCGCGCCCTTTTCCGGGTTCGCCATCGGCGCGGGACCCGGCGAATCCGGCACGCTTTCCACGCGGACCACTCGTCCCCGGAGCTCGCCCTTCTTCGACCATTCGCCCCACGGAATCTGCGCGATGACGGTCTCGCCCGCGGCGTAAATATGCGACGTTTCGAAGCGCGCGCCATTGCGCGAGAGGTCCCGCGTCATGGATTCTTCGGGCCACGGCGTCCCGTCCAGCCGCACGAAGATCGGCAGCGCGAACGCCACGCGCTCGGAGCGGCGCCGCTCCTGTTCGGCCGGGCGCGGAGCGCAGCGCTGCGGCACCTCCAGGCGCACGGCGACCCAGTAGCCGCCACTCTCGTCCGGCGCGACTCGAGTAACTCGCCCGGGCACCTCCGGCTGCGCGGCTGCGCCGCCGGCGCGTTCGTAGGGGAACACCAGCCAGACCCGCGTCCTGGGCTCGCACGCCTCATTGCGACGAAGCAGCACGCCCTCGCGCGATACGTCCACCGTTTCCGTCACCTCCACTCGCATACCCAGGGGGCCTTGCCAGCGAATTCGCGCCGGAAGCCGAAGCTGGGCGCGAGGATGGTTGCGCCTGTCTTCGCGAGTGTCGGCATGCTCCATTGCGTCCCATCCTAGCGGCAGGGCAGGCTCAGGTCAAACGGATGCGCCGGGTCCCGCGTTCCAAGTCCGATTGCGGCCACGGCTCGGCCGCAAGGCACGAGTTGTGGTACTCATATCCGCCGTTTTCGCGCCGAAAAGCCGTTGCGCGGGCCATGGACCGATGATAGGTTTGGGCGACTCGCGGGGCACGGAGGTCTCATGGAAAACGGTGTGGAGCGCCGCGCCGCACGGCGTTTTTCAATGATGCTTCCGCTGCGGGTCCGGTTCAGCGCCGAAAACGGCGTCACCGAAAAGACAGGCGAGACCCGCGACGTCAGCTTTCGCGGTCTTTACTTCATGATCGAGGCGTCCGTCGAAACGGGCAGTTCGATCGAGTTCGTCCTGACGCTCCCGCAGCAGATCACCCTCGCCGGAGACGTCCACATCCGCTGCTACGGCCGAGTGCTTCGCGTGGAATCGCACAACGGACGCCGGGGCGTGGCCGCACGGATCGAGCGCTACGAGTTCCTTCCCGCTCCCGCCTGAGCTTTCCGCGGCACGCATCGCCGCTCGCCGCAAGAATTTCCTTCTCTTCTCTCCCGCGCTGAAGCAAGATTTGGTTTTGGGACCATCCGATGGCGCGCCACACACTTCTGATCGACGCCGATGACACTCTCTGGGAAAACAACATTTTCTTCGAGAAGGCGATCGACGATTTCATCTCCACGCTCGAGCATCTCGGCTACACGCGCGAGTACATCCGCCACATTCTGAACGAGACCGAGCGCCGCAACATTCGCCAGCACGGCTACGGCGTGCGCAGCTTCCGCCGCTCGCTGGAGGACACGTATCTGAAGCTCGCCGGGAATTCGGCGCGGCGCGAAATCGTGAAGGAAATCGAGCGGATGGCGAAGGAGCTGGAAGGCACGCCGCCGCACATTCTCGAAGGCGTTCCCGAAACGCTCGTCTATCTGGCCAAGCGGCACCGCCTGATCCTGTTGACCAAGGGAGAACCCGCCGAACAGGCCGCGAAGGTCGAGCGATCCGGATTGCAGTCCTACTTCGAGGCGATTGAAATCGTGCTCGAAAAAGACGCGGACACTTACGGGCGCATGATCGAACAATTCAAGATCGTGAAGGCCCACGGCTGGATGATCGGCAATAGCCCGCGCAGCGACATCAATCCGGCGCTCCAGTCGGGACTGAACGCCGTTTTCATTCCACATTCGGCCACGTGGGAGCTGGAAAAGTCCGAGCTTGAAAGCGGCACCGGCAAACTGCTGATCCTCGCCGCGTTTCGCGAGCTGCGCGGCCACTTCTAGCGGCCCCGGAGTCCACGGTCCAATTTGTCCGCTGCGGCGGCCGGCGCGGCGCTTTTCGCGCTTGGCCCTCCTCGATAAAATCGCGGCATGAGAAACGAAACGACGGCTGTGCAAGCCAACTATCGCGCTGAGTTCGCCGATTTCGAAGGCGTCACTTACCTCAACGCCGCGCTTCAAGGCCCGATGCCGCTGGTCGCCGCGCGGGAAGCGGTTGCCGCGCTCGAATGGAAGAAGCATCCGTACCGGCTTCCGGACAGCGCGTACTTCGATCTCCCCGATCGCATTCGCGAGAGAGTCGCGCGACTGATCGGCGGCCGCGCCGACGAGGTCGCGGTCACCACGGGCGCGAGCGCCGGTCTCGCGGCCGTTGCCGCGGGCATTGACTGGAAGCCGGGCGACGAGGTGCTGGTGGGGCGCGGCGAGTTTCCCGCGCATTTCTCGACGTGGCTGCGCTACCAGGAAGCGGGAAAGCTCCGCGTGCGCCTGGTTGAGCCGCGCGGACGGTTCATTTCCGCGGACGACTACGTCGAGCAGATCGGCCCGCGGACGCGCGTGGTGTCCGCGAGCCTCGTCCGATTCGATAACGGAGCCAAGCTCGACGCGGCTCGCGTTGGGCGCGCTTGCGAGAAATCCGGCGCGGCGCTGCTGCTGGACATCACGCAGTGTTGCGGCGGCATGCCGGTCGACATCCGGGAGCTGGGCGCCACGATGGCCGTCTGCAGCGGATACAAATGGCTTTTCGGGCCGTACGGCACGGGCTTCTTCTGGGTGGCGAGTGAATGGACGGAGCGCCTGCCGCTCGGCGCGGTTTACTTCATGGCCCTCGAGGGCGCGCGGGAATTTCACGCGATGCCCACGATGGGCAACATGCGGCCCGCGCCCGGCGCTCGCCGCTGGGATTCCGCCGAGCCCGCCAGCTTCACGAATCTCGCCGCGATGGATTCGGCGCTCGATTTCGTCGAGCGCATCGGCGTGGACGCCGCGCAGCGCTACATCGACGGGCTCGTGGGCGAAATCATCGAGCGCCTGCCGAGCACGCCGTGCGTGCTCGCCTCGCCGGCGGAGCGCGAGCGCCGCGGACCGTATGTATGCATTTCGGCGCCCGATCCGAAAGACACTGCGGCGCTGCACGAAAAGCTGAGCGCCGCGCAGATTTCCGTCAGCCTGCGCGACAACGCGCTGCGCATTTCGCCGCACATCTACAACACGCCGGAAGAGATTTCGCGGCTGATGAAGACGCTGTCTGCCTGAGGGCGGCCGGGGCTACCGCGGCGCGTAATCATGCGGGTCCTGATAGCGGAACGGCACGTGGATCACGACTTCGGAATCCACAGGCACCCTGGCCCGCGTGGCGGGCTGAAAGGTCCACTGCCTGAAGGCGTCGATCGCGTTGCGGTCGAGCTGCGGATCGAGACCGCGCACGATCTGAATGCTGTCCACTGACCCGTCCTTGCGAATGATCGCGTAGAGCACCACTTCGCCCTGCACGTGGCCCTTGATCAGCTCGGGCGGATACTTCGGGTCGGACATCTGCATCGGCACCGGCGCGGCCAGCGGGTCTTTGTGCCTGTACGGCGGGTCTTCGCCCTCTTCCAGCTCCGCGAAGCTCAAGATCCAGCTTCCCGCAGCGCTCGTCAGATTCGGCCGGTTCACGTGCATGGTAAACACTTCGCCGGAGAGAATCTTTTCCGGCGGCAGGCTGGGATCGAGCGCGCTCGCGTCGGCTGGCGCACGGCGCGTGTTGACGCTCGGCTGATACGGGGTCTTGGGATTCAGGTTCAGCTTTCCGGCGCGGCCTGCTCCCGAGGCGATCCCTCCGCCTCCGCCGCCTGCGCTGGGCCGCGGCTCGCTGGCGCCGCTGATGCTGATGGCTGCGGGCAGGGAACTCGCGCTGCCGCCGGCGCCTCCCGCCGCGATCGCACCGGGAGACGCTCCACCGCTTCCACCGGCGCTGCTGGCTGCGCTCTTCTCGCTTCCGCCCGGCTCTCCCGGTTTCGTGCCCGCGGGTGAAATCGAAATGCGCGCCGCCAGATTTCCCTCCGGCACGGTCGATATCGGCGCGGGGGGTCCCGGCGTCGCCGAAAGAGCGATCACATTGCGCATGTTCGGATCGTTCTGCGCCCCGCCGATTTCGGGAGCTGCGGCGTCCGGCTTCGCCGCATGCTCGCGCGTCACCGGCGCGGACATCGCGCTCAGCGGAATCTTCGGCCGCGCAATGGTCACCGGCTGGGCTTCGATGTTGAGCGGCCCCGGCTTCTTTTCCGTGTTCCGCAATTCGGGCGCGGCCACGTTCTGCACCGTGCGCTCCTGTATCTTCGGCGCGGAGGCCGACGGAGCGACGGGAAACTTCGGCTTCGCCAGTTCGGGAGCGCTCCACTGCACGATGTTCGGCAGCTGGGGCACGATTTTCGGCGGCGTGTCCGGCGCATCGGGCCGAATCAGAGTTTGCCGGGGATGCGTTACGCGAATCGGAACCGAAAGGATCGTCTGCCTCGGGTGAAATGCATCGGCGCCGCGCTCCTCCGCCGGTTTCGCTGCCTCGACCGGCTTTTTCGGCTGCGCGGCTCGTTTCGGCTTCGCGGCGGGCAGCGAGATCGGCGGCAGGTCCACCTGCGTGGGATACCACGTCAGCTCGATTTGCACCGGGGCCAGATTCGGCGTGCTTTGCGGCAGGAAGCCCCAGATCGGCAGGGTCAGCAGCCAGATCAGAATCACGTGCCACAGGCTCGACGCCGTGAACGCACGGCCCGGCAGCCGGCCTTCAATCCACTGGACTCGCAGAATGCGATTCCGCGCCGTCTCCCAATCCTTCGGCGCGCTCGGCTCGCGGAAGAGGCTCGCGAGGCTGGTGCGAAACTCGTCCGCAGGTTTGCCCCAGTCGATGCCCAAGTCGAGCCGGGGCAGGCGCGCGTGCGGCGAGAGTTCGATCAGGTCGTCCGCGCGCGGAGGGGCTTCGGCCTGCAGAAGGGGCGCCATGGGTCCGGCCATTATACCCTGCTCGGATGCAGGGTCCGGCTCAGGCGGCTGCGGCGAGCCGGTAGAAGCTCAGAGTGGCGTCGCCCTGCTCCAGTTCGCGGACGCACTCCAGCCGGTCGAGGCGATCGGGAAGTTCCGCGCCGGTCCGATGCTCGACAATCACGACGCCTTGCGGCGCGACCACATGGGACGCGTCCAGGAATTCGAGCAGGCGGTCAGGCTCGTCCGCTTCGTCGTACGGCGGATCGAGAAAGATGAAATCGGCCAGCAGGTGCCGCGCGGAGATTCGCTTCAAACTTGCGATGGCGTCGGCCTCGATCAGCTCCGCCTCGGCGCGAATGCCGAGCGCGGCCAGATTCTGCTGGATCAGCCGGGCGGCTTTGGCGTTGGACTCAACCAGGATCACCTGCCGCGCCCCTCGGCTGACCGCTTCGATTCCAACCGCGCCCGTGCCCGCGTAGAGGTCGATGAAGAGGGAATCCTCGACCGCAGGACCGAGGACGTTGAAGAGAGTTTGGCGCAGCCGGTCGCTCGTCGGGCGCAGGCGCATCGTGCCCGGACCCTTCAGCGTTCGGCTGCGAAACTTTCCCGCGATCACGCGCACGGTCCCGCTCCCCGCTATCCCACCGACGCCAGTTGATAGCGCTTCTGCCACGCCGGGCTGGACGCTTCCAGCCGCGTCACGATTTCGCTGGCT
>Ga0335079_10010051_pt1 | contig 10771 bp, 11 predicted proteins | sample Lox_Sample_33_FD_206719 | JGI IMG/M metagenome (GOLD analysis project Ga0335079, IMG submission 206719) | Soil microbial communities from Loxahatchee National Wildlife Refuge, Florida, United States - Lox_Sample_3.3 | ecosystem: Environmental > Terrestrial > Soil > Wetlands | place: USA... | reverse complement strand
TCGAGCGGGTCAACGGGGCGCGAGCTCACGGTCAGCGCTGCGGCAGCTCGTGGTATCCGCCGGCGCCTGCGCTGCAGATGTCCTCGCGCCTGACGAATGCGGCGCTCGAGCACTCCCGTGACATGGCTGCTCACGGCTATCTCGATCACACCGGTCACGATGGCTCGAGCCCCGCGCAGCGCATCACGCGCGCGGGCTACGCCTGGCGCATCGTTGGTGAGAATGTGGCCTCAGGTCCGGTGAGCGCAGCGGAAGTGACGCAGGGCTGGCTTGCGAGTGCCGCACATTGCAGCAACATCATGGATCCGCGGTTCGCAGAGACTGCCGTGGCCTTTGCTGTAAATCCCGCAAGTCCCGCAGGCGTGTACTGGACCCAGGTGTTCGCGGCTGCGCGCCCGGGCGGCGCGGCGCACTGAGGAGCTCAGCCCCAGCGCGATGGCTCGACCCCCGGAACGAAGGCCTCGTGCGGCTTGCCGGTGCGGCTCATCGCCAGCGCTTCGCGTACCGCGGGCCGCTGCCCCACCGTCTGCAGGAATTTGCTGATGCGCGGCGTAGCCGCTGCGCTCGCGAGCTCGGGTGCGAGATCCGGCAACACCGACAGCATCGCGTAGGCATCGATATCGGCAATTGAGTAGCTGGCACCGGCGAGCCACGCTGATCGACCCAGCGCCTCCTCGATGCGCTTCACCGGCGCCTTCAGCCGCTCGAGGATGGCAGCGATGCCTGCGGCATCGTAACTGCCGTCGATCAGCGCGGACCAGGCGTTACGCCGCTCGATAGGCTCGATGCGGGCCAGCTGCGCAGACAGTTCGGCTTTGCTACGGCGCGCGAGCAGCGGTGCCAGATACTTCACGCAGCCGAGGGCGCACACACCAGGGCCTAGCTGCAGCGCGAGATACTGTCCCCAGGCGCGCGTGCGATAGCGATCGTATGCCGCCGCAGGCAGGAGCCCCGCCTGCGGGAACGCCTCGGCGACGTACTCACACAGGAAGAAGGAGCTGGAGATCACCGTGCCGTCCTTCACCAGCAGCGGGCCTTCGCGTTCGAGCTGCAGCGCGGATTCGACGTTGCGGGGAAAGTCCGGCGTAAATTGCGCGAACGTGGTCGGATCGAAGTAGCGGCTCGTGAACTCGGCGCGCGCCTCCTTCAGCGTGACGAGCGCCTTGAGAAAGAACGTGTTCGGCTCCCAATGATACAGCTCGAGCATGCGGCTTCAGCCCGACTTCAGCTCTGGCGCTTCAGGAACGTGACGCGGCTGGTGAGCGCCGTGCGCCCCTTGGTCCAGGTCGCCTGGGTCGCGGGACGCTCATAGATCTTGCGCAGCCACTCCATGATGTACGGAGTCTTCTGATCGTTGCAGTGCTCGGGCTGGGACAGCGGCAGCGCGTATCCCAGATTGAAACCGTTGATGTCGCCCAATGAATAACTGTCGCCTGCGATCCAGGGCTGGCTCGACAGATGCCGCTCGAGCACACCGGTCGCAAACAGTACGCGCCGGCGGGACTCGGTCAGCTCCGCCTCGGAGAACTGATTGAACATTGCCTTGCGCCAGGCGATGCGCCGCGCCTCGAGCGGAATGCGGTCAATCGCCGCCTCGAGCTCCTTGCGGTCGCGGTCGCGCACCGCCGGGCCCACGAATACGCTCCAGCCGATCATGCTCAGCGAAGGTGCGAAGTAGGAATCGAAAAAGCGCATCCACCAGCGCATCTGCCAGCGCCGCACCGGATCCTGCGGTCGCAGCGGCGGCCCGTCGAACGCCTCATCGACGTACTCCATGATTGGCGTCGATTCGGTGAACACCTTGTCATCGTGCACCAGCGTGGGGATGGTGCCGTCCGGATTGATCTTCAAATACTCGGGCTGATGCTGGTCGAACCTGAGCAGGTCGGTGTACCGGCTCTCGTAGGCAACACCTTTCTCGGCGAGCGCCAGCATCGGCTTACCCGAGTTGGCATTCGGCTCCCAGTGGTACAGCGTCAGCATTCAATCCTCATCGCTGCGCGAGCATGCAGACTTTGCGTATGTCAAACTGTCATGCAAACGAACTATAACGCGTCAACCAAGGAAGTTCCGAAAAGGGGAGAACGACCATGGGCATACTTGCTCGCGAGCGTATTGTTGCCGGTCCGGGATTCAACCGCTGGCTGGTTCCACCTGCTGCGCTTGCGATTCACCTGTGTATCGGCATGGCGTACGGATTCTCCGTGTTCTGGCTGCCGCTCACCAAGGCACTGCATGTCAGTGCCAGCGTCGAATGCCCGAAGGACATGAGCTGGCTGGACAAGCTCTTCACCACGAGCTGTGACTGGCCGATCGCCTCTTCGACCCTGACTTTCTCGATCTTCATCGTCATCCTCGGCCTGTCCGCGGCCCTGTGGGGGGGCTGGCTCGAGCGTGTCGGTCCGCGCAAGGCGGGTTTCGTGGCAGCGCTGTGCTGGAGCGGCGGCTTCGTAGTCGGCGCGCTCGGCGTCATCGTGCATCAGCTGTGGCTCTTGTACGTGGGCTGCGGGCTGATCGGGGGCGTGGGGCTCGGACTCGGCTACATCTCACCCGTCTCAACCCTCATCAAGTGGTTCCCGGATCGCCGCGGCATGGCGACCGGCATGGCCATCATGGGATTTGGCGGCGGCGCGATGATCGGCTCCCCGCTCGCGAACAATCTGATGAAGTGGTACTCGAGTCCGACCTCCGTCGGCGTGTGGGAAACGTTTCTGACCCTCGGGGCCATCTATTTCGTGTTCATGATGGGCGGTGCGTTCGGCTACCGCCTGCCGCCGGATGGCTGGCGGCCAGCCGGCTGGACGGCGCCTGCCGAAGGCGATGCGCGCGCCAAGATGAGCGGCAAACATGTCGCGGTCGGCGTCGCCGTGCGTACTCCGCAGTTCTGGCTCCTCTGGGGCGTGCTGTGTCTGAACGTGACTGCCGGCATCGGCATCCTCGCCATGGCCTCGCCGCTGCTGCAGGAAGTCTTTGGCGGCCACCTGATCGGGGTGGCGAAGAGCTTCACCGAGCTCTCCAAGGAGCAGCTGACGGCCATCGCGGCGATTGCGGCGGGGTTCACTGGGCTCTTGTCGCTCTTCAACATCGCCGGCCGCTTCTTCTGGGCCTCGCTGTCGGACAAGATCGGCCGCTTTTTGACGTACACCATCTTCTTCGCACTGGGACTGGTGCTGTACGCGTCCATTCCGTGGACCGAGCGCATCGGCAGCCTCCCCCTGTTCGTCGGCTTCTTCTGCATCATCCTGTCGATGTATGGCGGCGGCTTTGCGACGATTCCGGCGTACCTGTCGGATCTGTTCGGCACGCGCATGGTCGGAGCCATTCACGGCGTGCTGCTCACCGCCTGGTCGGTCGCCGGCGTTCTGGGGCCGGTGCTGGTGAATTTTATTCGCCAGTATCAGATCGATCACGGCGTCGCGCGGGCGGATGCTTACACCATCACGATGTACATCCTCGCCGGCCTGCTGGCGGGTGGTTTCATCTGCAACTGGCTGGTGAAGCCCGTCGATCCCAAGTACTACATGACCCCGGAGCAGCTGGCGCAGTCGGGCACCGCGGTGCCGACAGCGGCCGGAGCGACGGCCGCAGCCGGCCACGGCGGCGGCACGGGACTCGTGATCCTCGCCTGGCTGTGTGTCGGAATCCCGATCCTGTGGGGAGTCTGGGTGACGCTGAAGAGCGTCGCCAAACTGTTCGGCTGAGCGCGCCTGCGGCTCAACCGCGACCGATATACGGCATCTTGGTGGCCATGATGGTCATGAACTGCACGTTCGCCTCGAGCGGGAGCGACGCCATCTGCAGCACCGCGTTCGCCACGTAGTTCACATCCATCGTCGGCTCCGGCGGCGCGCCGCCGGCCGGGGCCGCGAGCCGCCCGGCGAGCTCGGTGCGGGCGTTGCCGATGTCGATCTGACCGCAGGCGATGTCGTACTCCCGCCCGTCGAGCGAGGTTGATTTCGTCAGGCCCGTGATGCCGTGCTTGCTCGCCGTATAGGCAGCGGAGTGCAGACGCGGCGTGTGCGCCGAGATCGAGCCGTTGTTGATGATGCGCCCGCCGCGAGGCTGCTGACTCTTCATGATGCGAAAGGCCTCCTGCGTGCACAGGAAGGCGCCGGTGAGATTGGTCGAGATCACCGTCATCCACTGCGCGACGGGCAGGTCCTCCAGGTGCACGGGCGGTGCGCTCACGCCGGCGTTGTTGAAGAGCACATCCAGCCGCCCGAACGCCTGCTGAGCCTGCGCAAAGAGCGCGTGCACCGAGCCCGGGTCAGTCACGTCGGCGACGAGCGGCAACGCCTTGCTCGCCGCGCTGCCGGCCAATTGCGCGGTCTCGACCAGGCTTTCGCGATGCCGCCCCGTGAGCGCGACGCGATAGCCGTCCTTCAGGAATGCCAGTGCGGTCGCCCGCCCGATGCCGCTGCCAGCGCCCGTAATGAGCGCAGTCTTACCCTCGGAACTCATGTGCGCAGCATTGACCGTCTGACGCAATGCGGTCAAGGGTGCGCTTGCGCCGCAACCGGCGCGCGTGGGATAGTTGCGATGTTAAGTACCTGGAGGAGCGCAGGTGGCGCACATCGCGATCGAATACTCCTCGAACCTCGACGCCGAGCTCGATGTGGGCGCCCTGGTTCGCGCCGTCCACGCCGCAGCCCTGGCGAGCGGAATCTTTCCGATTGGAGGCATGCGCACCCGCGCCTATGAGACGCGCGACTACTGCATCGCCGACGGTCATCCCGACAATGCGTTCGTACACCTCGCGGTGCGTGTGGGTCACGGGCGCGACTTGCCCACGCGCCGCGCTGCGTGCGAGCAGATCTTCAAGGCCGCCTGCGATCACATGGCTGGTCTGTTCGAGCGCCGGCCGCTCGGCATATCCGTGGAGATGGCCGAGCTTGATCCGCAATTGAGCTTCAAGAAGAACAATCTGCATGAGTACGTGAAGTCGCGCGCTCCGCGCACCGGAAGTCCATGAGCCCCGCATTGCAGGCGAACCGCAAGCGCGCGGCCGAGCTGCTCGAGCGCTTCCGCAGCGCACCGCTCGGGCATTTCATCGATGGCAAGGCCATGCCCGGGCGCGAGCTGGCGAGTTTCGAGAACCGCTCGCCCGTCGACGGCTCCCTGCTGTGCCGCGTGAGCGCAGGCGGCGCCGAAGATATCGACGCCGCCGCTCAAGCCGCGCAACGAGCATTCGAGAGCTGGCGCGGCGTTACAGGCGAGAAGCGCCGCGCGATCCTGCACCGGGTCGCAGATCTCATTGAGGCGCGCAGCAGCGAGATTGCGCTCATCGAGAGCCTGGATACGGGGCAGCCTCTGCGCTTCATGTCCAAGGCTGCCGAGCGCGGAGCCGAGAATTTCCGCTTCTTCGCCGACCGGGCACCCGAGGCCGATGCCGGCCTGTCGCTGCCGGCCGCGCAACACCTCAACTACACCGTGCGCCAGCCCGTGGGACCCGTCGCGATCATCACGCCCTGGAACACGCCCTTCATGCTCTCCACCTGGAAGATCGCACCCGCGCTGGCCGCCGGCTGCACGATCGTGCACAAGCCCGCCGAGTGGAGTCCGCTGTCGGCCATGCTGCTCGCCGAGATCATGACCGAGGGCGGTGTTCCCCCGGGGGTCGTCAATCTCGTCAACGGCATCGGTGAGCAGGCGGGACGGCTCCTCACCGAGCATGCCGCGATCCGGGCCACGGCGTTTATCGGCGAGTCGCGCACGGGGAGCCTGATCATGGCGCAGGGCGCGCCCACGTTGAAGCGCGTGCACCTGGAGCTCGGTGGCAAGAATCCCGTCATCGTGTTCGCGGACGCCGATCTGGAGCGCGCGCTCGATGCCGTTGTGTTCATGATCTACAGCCTGAACGGCGAGCGCTGCACCTCCTCGAGCCGGCTGCTCGTGCAGCGATCGATCTACCCGCAGTTCATCGAGCGCGTCGCCGAGCGCATCGCGCGCATCAAGGTCGGCGATCCGCTCGATCCGGCAACCGAATTGGGGCCGCTGATCCACGAGCGGCACCTGGAGAAAGTGCTGGGCTATTTCCGCACGGCGCAGCAGGACGGCGCGCGCATCCGCTGCGGCGGACGGCGGCTCGAGGCGCTCGCGCCCGGGCTGTATGTCGAACCCACGCTGTTCGCCGACGCCACGGCTCGCATGCGGATCGCGCAGGAGGAGATTTTCGGGCCCGTGCTGACCGCGATGGCTTTCGATGACGAAGCCGACGCGCTACGCATCGCGAACGACGTTCGCTACGGCCTCGCCGCCTATCTGTGGACGCAGAACGTGGGCCGCGCGCTGCGACTGGCCCATGGCCTGGATGCCGGTATGGTATGGGTGAACTCCGAGAACAACCGTCATCTGCCCACACCGTTCGGCGGCATGAAGTCGAGCGGCATCGGGCGCGACGGCGGCGACTACAGCTTCGACTTCTACATGGAAACGAAGAACATCTGCCTGGCCCACGGTACGCACCGCGTGCCCAAACTGGGCGCCTGAGGTGCATCGCGTGAGCCACACCGACAAGCTCAAGGGTTCCATTCCGCCGCTGGTGACACCCTTTCGCGGCGGTGAAGTCGATTACGAGGCCTACGCGGATCTGGTCGCGCACCAGATCCGAAGCGGTACGCACGGCATTCTCGTCAACGGCACGACCGCCGAGCCCTCGACGCTGACGGTCGAGGAGCGCAACCGGCTGGTCGATGTCGCCGTGAAGGTCAGCGCCGGCCGCGTGCCGGTCGTCGCCGCCACCGGCTCGCAATCGCTTGCGGACAGCCGGCGCCTGACGGCGCACGCGGCGGCAAGCGGCGTCGATGCGCTGCTCATCGTCACGCCCTACTTCATCAAGCCGCCGCAGCGCGGACTGATCGCCTATTACCTGGAGCTCGCGACGCTGTCTCAGCTGCCGTGGATGGTCTATCACATCCCGGGTCGCGCGGCCGTGAGCGTGACGATCGATACGCTGAAGGAGCTGAAAGCGCGTTCGCCGAATTTTGTCGGCATGAAGCATGCGGTGAACGATCTGGGCTTCGTCTCGGAATGCTTCGCGACGCTGGGCAGGGACTTCAAGGTATTCGTGGGTCTCGAGGAGCTGAGCTTCCCGATGATGGCGATCGGGGCCTGCGGGCTCATGAATGCCGTCGGCAATCTGCAGCCGCGAATCCTCACCGAGCTGTGCGAGGCGGTGTGGCGCAACGATTTGCGAGGCGGCGAGGAGCTGCATCAGAAGCTCTTCGAGATCAATCAGGCCATCTTCTTCGACACCAATCCCATTCCCATCAAATACATGATGCGGCGGCTGGGCCTGCTGCGCGTGAACGAGCACCGCCTGCCGATGGTGCCGGCGACCCCGGAGCTGGAGAAGCGGCTCGATGCAGTCTTGCGGCGCGCCGGCCTCCTCAAGGAGAGCGCCGCTTGAGGCTCGTGAACTTCGCCATCGACGGCTACCGCTCTTTCGGCAGCATTAGAGATGGCGGCGTGATCGACCTGAAGGCACGACTGCGCTCGGCAGCTACCGACCTCATCGCTTTCATGCGCGCAGGCGGACTCAGCGCGGCGCGGGATGTGGACGCAAGCGCAAGCCCCGATCATGCGCTCAAGGACGTGAAGCTCCTGAAGCCGGCCGATCGCGATACGCGCTATTTCTGCATCGGCGTGAACTATCCGGATCGCAACGAGGAGTACAAGGACGGCAGCGAGCGGCCCAAATACCCCAGCATCTTCATGCGCACACACAGCTCCTTCTGCGCGCACGAGGAGCCGATCGTCCGCCCGCGCGAGTCCGAGCAGCTGGATTACGAGGGCGAGATCGTGCTGGTGCTCGGGCGCGGCGGCCGCCGGATTGCACAAGCACAGGCCCTCGCCCACATCTGCGGCTACACCTGCGCGAATGAGGGCTCGGTGCGCGACTGGCTGCGGCACTCGAAGTTCAACGTGACCCAGGGCAAGAACTTCGACCGCTCCGGCTCGCTCGGCCCCTGGCTCGTGACGGCGGATGAAGTGGGCGATGCGCCGATCCGCGTCACGACACGCGTCAACGGCGAGCTGCGGCAGGATGACACGAGCGATCGCATGATCTTCTCCATGGCCTATCTGATCTCCTATCTGTCCGCGTTCTGCACTCTGGAATGCGGCGATGTGATCCTCTCCGGCACACCCAGCGGCGCCGGTGCGCGCTTCGATCCGCCGCGCTACCTGCGGGCCGGCGATACCGTCGAAGTGGAGGTGGCGCGCGTGGGCGTGCTGCGCAACACGGTGATCGACGATGCCGCCTAGAAGCGAGACGCTGCGCGCCTTTTCCGAATCGCTGCCGATGGCGCTGCTGCGGGCGCGCGAGTCGGTGATGCGGCAGTTCCGCCCGGGCCTGCGTGTGCATGGCGTGACCGAGCAGCAGTGGCGCGTGCTGCGGGCACTCTCGGGTGAGAGTGCGCTGGAGATCTCCGAGCTGGCCGCGCGCACGTGCCTGCTCGCGCCGAGTCTGTCGCGGATCCTGCCCGACCTCGCCGCGCGCGGACTGATCGCCCGGCGGCAGGTGCGCTCGGACCTGCGCCGCGCCGCAGTCTCGCTCACGCCCGAGGGCGCGCGTCTGATCGCCGCGCACGCGCCGCAATCCGAGCGCGTCTACCGCGCGATCGAGTCCCGCTTTGGAACCGAGGCACTGCAGCAGCTGTTCGCGCTGCTCGCCACGCTCGAGCAATCCCTGGCCGCACCCGCAGCACGCCGCGCCGCGGGCCCGCGCCGCGCCACACGACGCGCCCGCGCCGCCTGAGGCCGCCTATGAGCCTGTACAACGTGCAGAAGCTTCTCTACCAGCTCAATCGCGATCCGCTGGTGCGCAGCCAGTACGAGCACAGCTTCGATACACTGCTCGCGGGCTATGAGCTCACGGCCGAAGAGTTGCGCGCAATCCGTGAGCCGGATATCGGGCTGCTCTACGTGATGGGCGTGAACGGGCAGCTGCTGATGCACTATGCGGCGCTGCGTGGCTACGAGTGGGATGCCTACCTCGAGGCGATGCGGGCGGGAGAGCGGCGTTATGGACCGGTGCGAACGGGCCTGTACGTGCGCGCCAAGGATCCGACATGAGCCTGGTGTTCGCTGGCGTCTGCAGTCACGCGCCCGGAATCACGGGCCGGGCCGAGCGTGCAGATCCGAAGCTGCGCGATGCGTTCTACGCGAACCTGGAGCGGATGCGGCTCGCGCTCGAGGCCACTCGACCGGATGCGCTCATCGTCATCGGCGCCGAGCACTTCGCCAACTTCTTCATGAACAACATGCCCTCGCTGTGTGTGGGCATGGCCGATCACTACGAAGGTCCGATCGAGGATGAGGCGTGGCTCAAGATCCGACGTACCCGCGTTCCTGGCGCGCGCGATCTGTCACGGCGCCTGATCACACGCGTGATGCAGCAGGCGGATCTCGCCTACGCCGAGGAATGGAAGTTCGACCACGGCATCATGGTGCCGCTGCACTTCCTCACGCCGCGCTACGACCTGCCCGTGATCCCGGTGAATATCAACTGTCAGGGGCCACCGCTCATTCCGCTGGTGCGCTGCTGGACGTTCGGGCGTGCGCTGCGCGAGGCGTGCGATGCCGCCCCGGAACGCATTGCCGTCATCGCAACCGGGGGTATCTCGCATTGGCCGGCGACCCCTGACTCGGGGCGCATCAACGAGGCGTGGGATCGCGCCTTTCTCGACAAATTCCTCGCCAACCGCCGCGCGGAGCTGCTGGCGTATAGCGACGAGGTGACGCATCGCGAAGCGGGCCAGGGCGGCTTCGAAATCCGCACCTTCATCGCTCTGGCCGGCTGCACGGAGGGCAGCCGGATGCAGCTGTGGTTCTACGCACCCATCCCGATCTTCGCGGTGGGCTGCACGGTCGCCGTGGCCGAGCTCGCGCCGCTGACCTAGAACGCGGCCCCGAGAATCGCCCGCACCTCGGCTTCCCCGACGGCTCGCGGATTGTTCGCGAGATAGGGATTACCGACGCTCGCGCGCGCCACGGCCTCGATGTCCTCCGCGCTGACGCCGCACTGTGACAGCCGCGCCGGCAATTGGAGCCGCGCCCGAAGCTCATCGATCGCCGCGGCCACATCCCCGTCCACGCGTCCGAATGCCAGCGCCAGCTGCTGCATCGTGGGCCTCGCCGCCTGCGCATTGAAGCGCACCACATGCGCAAGGATGAGCGCGTTGGCAAGTCCGTGCGCAATTCCGGATCGGGCACCGATCATCTGCGACAGCCCGTGATGAATGCCCATCGTGGCGTTCTGCAGGCAGCGTCCGCCGAGCATCGCTCCTGCCAGCATGTCGCTCCGGGCCGCAAGGTCCGCGGGCTCGGCGCAGACGCGCGGCAGCGCGCGATAGATGCGCGCCGCCCCGGCAAAGCCGATCGCCTCGGCCTCTGCGGATCGGGTCGCCGACCAGGCACCCTCGACACAGTGCGCCAGCGCGTTCATCCCCGTCTCCGCACTGACACGCGCCGGCAGGTCCAGTGTCAGCTCCGGATCGTAAATCACCGCGGCCGGAGCGCTGGTCGGGCTGCCGCCGCGCGTCTTGCGCCGCGTCGCCTCATCGGTGACGCCGAAGAACGCCGTCACCTCGGCGCCCGAGTAAGCGGTCGGGATCGCGATGTGCGGGATTCGCGGCCGCGCGAAGCAGGTCCCGCCCGGCGCACCGTCCTGCTGCTCGATGCGAAGACACACCGCCTTGCCGAGATCTGCGCACGAGCCGCCACCGAAGCTGACGACGGTGTCGATGCGCTCCCGGCGAGCGAGCTCGAT
>Ga0335079_10010050_pt1 | contig 10772 bp, 10 predicted proteins | sample Lox_Sample_33_FD_206719 | JGI IMG/M metagenome (GOLD analysis project Ga0335079, IMG submission 206719) | Soil microbial communities from Loxahatchee National Wildlife Refuge, Florida, United States - Lox_Sample_3.3 | ecosystem: Environmental > Terrestrial > Soil > Wetlands | place: USA... | reverse complement strand
GAGAACGAGATCGTTTTTCACCTCGCCCCGCTTGCGGCGAGAGGTCGCCGCGCGAAGCGCGGCGGGTGAGGGCCTCGCCGCGAGTGCAACGCCCCTCATCCCGACCTTCTCCCCGCACGCGGGGAGAAGGGGCCGACGGAGGACCCATGCGCAAACGATATCCCGGTGGCATGACGCTGACGCAATGGCGCCGCACGCCGTTCCGCGTCAAGCATCGGCTGGTCGGCATCGCGATCAACAATCACTTTGGCTACTGGCGCGATTGCCGCGACGCGCGCTGCCGCCGGGCACGCTCGTGCCGCGATCACGAATGTTATTGGCGGCGGCTTGCGGCGCTGCCGTCATTCGACGATCAGATGCGCGTGCGGAAGAAAGCCGGCCCGTGGAAGGAGTTGCTCTGGATCGGCTCGGCCCTCGGCTCCGAGGGGAGGATGCAATATTGAGTTTTGCGAAGGCGCGGCGCGTCGGGTGCGGGCGCGGTCAGCGCGCCACGCTGACATAGATCTGCCCGTTGCGGACCGCGACCGGAACCGGCGTCAGGCGGACCGAGGCGTCGCCGGGGTGGCAGCCGGTGGCAAGATCGAATTCATAGCCGTGCCACGGACAGACGATATGGCGCTGCTTGCCGAAGCGCAGCCCGGCGCTTTTCTTGTCCGCGGTGATGACTTCCTCGACCTGATTGAAAATCTTGCCCTGGCAGACCGGACCGCCGGCATGCGGGCAGCTATTCTCATAGGCCAAGACCTTGCTGCCGGCGCGGAAAATGCCGACTTCCAGGTTCTCGACCGCAAAAATCCGATAATCGCCATCGGCGATGTCCGACAATTTGCCAACCGCGATTTCGTCCATCACATCCTCCACTGCTTATTCGATTCCCGGCGGGCGATGGAACCAGATCGCCACGTCGAACATGTTGAGATCGGCCGCGCGGATCATGCCGCAAGCGGCGACGACCGCCTCGGTTGCGGTCACGCTGTTGAGCGGAAACGGCGCGACGTCGTGACCGCGCTGCTCCACCTTGGCGGCGTAGATTTTCACCGCGGCGCTGAGGATCTGCTGCAGCGCCTTGTCGGAAATGGCGTCGGGTTCGCCGCGCTTGAGCGCCTGGCGCGCCGCCGCGCAGAAATCGGCGGGCGGCGCAGCCGGCGGCGCCGCTTTATGGGCGGGCTTGCCGGCGCGTCTTTTCGCGCTGCGGAGGAGCGCCTTCGCCATCGCCTTCGCCATGACCGTGCCGGTGACTGCGGATCAGGCGGTGACCGGCACGCGGGCGGGCGGTGCCTTCTTGGTCTTGGCGCCGATCTGCTTGTGCTTGGGCACTTCGAGATTGAACAGCCGCGCCGAATTGAAGCCGAGAATGTTGCGCTTGGCCTGCTCGTCGAGGAACGGCAGCGTCGTGATCGAATTCGGCAGATCGAAGTCCCAGTGCGGCCAGTCGGACGCGAACAGCAATTGGGTGTCCGCGTTCATCGCCTTGAAGGTCGCTTCGGTCAGCTCCATGTTGGAGCGCTCGAGCGGCTGGCTCGAATAATACATGTCGCGCATGTAGTCGCTCGGCCGCCGCTTCAGCAGCGGCGCCTCCGACGATCGCATCATGTATTCGGAATCGAGCCGTTGCATCAGGAACGGGATCCAGGCCAATCCGCTTTCGATCCAGACGACCTTGAGCTTGGGGAAGCGCTCCGGCATGCCGTTCATGATCCAGTTCGTCATGTGGATGATGTTGTAATAGACGAACGAGATCGCGTGCATGGAGATGAAGCGGTTGCACTGTTGCATCGACTGATCGCCCCAGTGGAAACCGGAATGGAAAGCGAGCGGCTTGCCGCTCGCCTGGATGGCGGAATAAAGCGGCATATAGCTGTTGTGGTTGACGGCGCGGAACCGCGTCGAGGTGACCGAGAAGCCGATCACGCTCGGATTGTCCGCATAGGTCTCGACCGCTTTCAGCGAAGCCTCGGCGTTGTTGAACGGCAGGTAGAGCATCGCCTTGATGCGCTTGTCCTGCGGCAGCACTTCCTCGGTCAGCCACTTGTTGAAGGCGTTGCCGATGACGACTTCCATCTCGACCTGCGGATGCATGCCCAAAACCAGCATCGGCGTCGGGAACACCACCATGTAGTCGATGCCCATGGAATCCATGGCGCGCTGCACCAGCGTGACCTGGGCATGGGTGCGACCGCCCGGCACGGCTTCGCCGAGGCGCTGCTGATGCGGAATGCGGCCGAAGACGTCCTGGTAAAGCATGCCCGGCGTCGAGTTCATCAATCCGGGGGCATTGCCGCGTTCCTTGAAGGCGCGCGCCATCTGCTTATAGACGTCGCTCTCCATGCGATCGACGACCTCGGCCCAGAACGCCGTCTCGGTGACGTGCGCATCGACGTCGACGATGAAGTAATCGTCCTGCCGCGCTTCCTTGGCGGCATGCGCGAGAATTTCGCGGGTATCGGTCTTGGTGCTGATCTTCGGCAGTTCGGTGATGACCGGCTTGCCGTTTCCGCGGCGGTGCCCGTTCTTGCCGTTGCGCGGCGTCTTCGTCAGCATGATTTCCTCCGAGCTAGCAGCACGTGCGCGATCGCAGCTTTGAGCGTGCGCAAATCCTAGCAGCGTTCCCGGGTTCTGCCCATGCCCAAATCGGCATTGGTGTCGGGCTTGTCCGGCCGCGTCTGCCTCCGCCACTGCGACGGGGTCTGGCTGGCCTCGCCATCTCTGTGATCATGTATCCGCTTGCTATAGTGTCGGCGTGCGCACAATGCGGGCGTGGCGGTTGAGGGCAGGTCGGGGATGGCGACGTTGGAATGGCAAACGCTGCGCGGTCGACATCGCCGTTGCGGCGCTCGCCGATGAATCTCGTATTCTCGCTCACGCCGCGTCATCCTGATCGATTTGAGCGCAATATGATCTGCTTGGATCAAGTCCGCCGGCAGGCCTTATTTCGGATCGGGCTGTGAGCGGTCAACAGGAAGGAAAACCGATGAGCTACCAGGACTTGATCTACAGCGTCGACGACAAGGTCGCGACCATCGCGCTGAACCGACCCGACCGCATGAACGCGCTGACGCGCAATCTTGAAGCCGAGATTCATCGCGCCTTGGACGAAGCCGATGCCGATCGCGAAGTCCGCGTCATCATCCTCACTGGCAACGGTCCGGCATTCTGCGCCGGCTACGATCAGGCCGCAGCGCCCGCATCCGGCGTTCGACCCTCCGACCCGAAAGGCAAATCGCACGCTGAATATATCGAGTACTGGCAGCGCCTTGATGGTGCCCGCGTCGCCAGCTGGTCGCACATGTGGGGCATCGCCAAGCCGGTGATCGCCGCCGTGAACGGCTGGGCCATGGGTGGCGGTTTCTGGTATCAGCTCGCCGCCGACATCACGATCGCATCCGACAAGGCGGTGTTCGCGCAGCCCGAGGTCCGCCACATCTCCAATACGAGCTTTCTTTTCACCGCTCTGTGCGGCTGGAAGGCGGCCAATCGCTGGGCGCTCACCGGCGATCACTTTGACGCCCAGGAGGCGTTGCGCATCGGCATGGTCAACGAGGTGGTGCCGCACGACGAATTGATGCCGCGCGCGCGTGCTTTGGCCAAGCGCATCGCTCTGGTGCCCGAGCCGTCGATCCGGCTCAACAAGGCGATCGCAATGCAGGGCATCCAGGCCGCCGGCGTGCATTCGGCCCTGCTGCTCGAGGGGGCGTTGAGCGCGCTGGCGCATTCTTCGCACAATGAAGATCGCGAGCGCCTGTTCGAGGCGCAGCGCAGCAAGGGGCTCAAGGCCTATCTCGAATTGCGCGACGGTCCGTTCCAGCCCGAGCCGATGGGTCCGCGTTCGAAACCGCGAGCCAACAAGGGTGCGTAAATAGCATTCGGGGAACCGGCCATGGGCGTCGTCGGCCAACGGGTGCTGCGGCTCGAAGATCCACCGTTGATCCGCGGTCGTGGCCGTTTCGTCGACGATCTGACGTTCCCCGGCATGCTGGAAGCGGCGTTCGTGCGCAGTCCGCATCCGCATGCCGCGATCCGTGCCATCGACGTCGCCGCCGCGCGGCGGCTCTCCGGTGTGCACGCGATCTTCACGCACGGCGACATTGTGCCGATGTTGACCAGCGCGCGACTGCCGCTGCAGTTCCGTACCGATCAGTTGCCGGCGGACGTAGCGCCGCTCGTTCTGGCCAAGGACGAAGTCTGCTACGCGGGCGAAGCAATCGCGCTGGTGATCGCGCAATCGCGCGCCGTCGCGGAAGACGCCTCGGCCGCGGTCGAGATTGATTTTGAGCCGCTGCCGGCGGTGTCCGATTGCCGCGCCGCGTTGCAGCCCGGTGCGCCGCCCGTGCATCGCGCCAAATCAACCAACCTGCTGATCGAGTTCCGTCAGTCCTACGGCGATGCCGCAGCGGTCTTTGCCCGGGCGCCGCACCGCGCCAAGGTCGGCCTCAAGCAGCATCGCGGCGGCGCCCATTCGATGGAGGGCCGCGGCGCGGTCGCGGTCTACGATGTCAACGAGGATCGGCTGACTTTGTGGACCTCGACGCAGCTCGCGCATGAGGTCCGTGCCTTTCTGATGCGGCTGCTGCAGCGCGATGAGAATCAGCTTCGCGTCGTGGCGCCCGATGTCGGCGGCGGCTTCGGCGCCAAGTTCGTCATGTATCCCGAGGAAGTTGCGCTGTGCGCCGCGAGCTTGCGCCTGCAATGTCCGATCAAATGGGTCGAGGACCGCCGCGAGCATTTTCTCGCAGCGGTGCAGGAGCGTGACCAGTATTGGGACATCGAGGTGGCGTTCGATGACGGCGGTCGCGTGCTCGCGCTGCGCGGCGAGTTGATTCACGATCAGGGCGCCTACACGCCGCAGGGACTGAATCTGCCCTATAACGCTTCGACCGGTGTGCCGGGGCCCTATGTGGTGCCGGCCTACGATTTGCGGGTACGGGTGGTCGAAACCAACAAGGTCGCCACCATGCCGGTGCGCGGCGCCGGTTATCCCGAAGCGGCCTTTGCCATGGAGCGCGCGCTCGACGCCGTCGCGCGCGCGCTTGCGCTCGACCGCGCCGAAGTGCGGCGACGCAATCTTGTTCCGGCGGAGAAGATGCCATACGTCACGCCGCTCAAGACGCGAGCCGGCTCGCCAGTTGCATTCGACAGCGGTGATTTTCCGCGCTGTCTCGACATGGCGCTCGATGCCATCGGTTATGCGCACTTTGCCGAAAGACGGCGCCGCGCGCGCGCGGCCGGTCGGCATATCGGCATCGGCATCGGCAATGGTGTCAAAGGCAGCGGCCGCGGTCCCTTCGAATCGGGCACCGTGCGCATCGGGCGATCCGGCCGCATCTCGGTCTATACGGGTGCGATGCCGATGGGGCAGGGCATCAGGACTGCACTTGCGCAGATCTGTGCCGAACAGCTCGCCGTTGCTGCCGGCGACATCACTGTAGTCGCCGGCGACACGGCCGCGATCCCCTACGGGCAGGGCGGCTTCGCCAGCCGGCAGACGGTGACGGCGGGTTCGGCGGTGCATCTGGCCGCCTGCGCCGTGCGTGAAAAGCTGCTCAACGTTGCGGCGCATCTGTTGGAGGCCGGCGTCGAAGACCTCGAGCTGCGCGACGGGCGCGTCGAAGTCGCCGGAGCGCCGGGCAGCGGCCTGTCGTTTCGCGAAGTCGCCGAGGCCGTCTCTGGCGTGCCGGGCTACGCGCTGCCCGGCGGTTTCGAGCCGGGGCTTGAGACGATGCAGTCGTTCATGCCGAGTGCACTCACCTACGGCATGGGCTGCCACGCCGTCGAAGTCGAGGTCGACGTCGAGACCGGCGGCGTGCGCATCCTGCGCTACGTCATCGTCAACGACAGCGGTCGGCTGATCAATCCGATGATCGTCGAAGGTCAGCTGGTCGGCGGCGCCGCACACGGCATCGGCAACGCGCTCTACGAATGGATGCGTTACGATGACGGCGCGCAACCGTTGACGACGACGTTTGCCGACTATCTCCTGGTCAGCGCTCCCGAACTACCGTCGATCGAGGTGCACTCGCTCGAATGTCCGTCGCCGCTTAATCCGCTCGGCGTCAAAGGGGTGGGCGAATCCGGCTGTGTCCCTGCCGCGGGCGCGATCGTCGCCGCGATCGAGGACGCGCTGTCGGATTACGGCGTGACCATATCGGACTATCCGGTGACGCCGGCGAAGCTGTTCGCGCTCATTGCAGAGGTACCGGCGCCGAGCAAGGAGAAGCAAGCGTGAGCTCGGTCGGCTTGATCGGTTATGGCGGCATCGCGCGCGATGTCGTCGCGGCGCTGCGCGGCCATAGTGAGGTCAAAGTGACGACGGCCTTGTGCCGGCCCGGCCGCGCTGTTCAGGCGCGCGCGGCGCTGCCAGGCATCGACATCGTCGAGACGCGCGATGCGCTGCTGGCAGGCGGCCCCGACGTGGTCGCCGAGGTCGCCGGCCAGCAGGCGGTGGCGGAGCATGGCGCCGAGGTGCTTGGCCGCGGCTTCGATCTGCTTGTCATTTCGGTCGGCGCGCTCGCCGATGCCGTGTTGTTCGATCGGCTCAAGACGGCCGCGCAAACCGGGCACAGCCGGATGCTGCTGCCGGCGGGCGCGATTGGCGGCCTCGACGCGATCGCGGCAATGCGCGTCGGCGGGCTTGCCGCCGTGCGCTACCGCTCGCGCAAACCGCCGGCGGCGTGGCGCGGCTCTCCGGCGGAGAAAATCGCCGAGCTTGACCGCCTGAGCAAAAGGACAGTGCTCTATCGCGGCACTGCGGGCGAGGCCGCACTGCTTTACCCCCAAAACGCCAACGTCGCCGCGGCCGTAGCGCTGGCGGGCTTGGGCTTCGACGCGACGGAGGTCGAGCTCGTCGCCGATCCGGAAGCGCCCGGCAACGTGCATGAGATCGAGGCCGAAGGCACGGCCGGCCGCTTCGCCATTCAACTCCAGGGCAGGCCCTCGGCGAGCAATCCGAAAACGTCGGCGCTGGCGGCGCTCAGCGTGGCCCGCGCGCTGCTCAACCTCGAAGCAACGATCGTCGTATGAGTATCCCGGCGCAGCGCACCAGCAATGCCTTCATCGGCAGCCCGATCGAGCGGCGCGAGGATTTCCGCTTTCTCACCGGGCGCGGGCAATATGTCGACGATCTCGTTCGCGCGCGGATGCTGCATGCGGTGATCCTGCGCAGCTCGATCGCGCATGGTCGGGTCCGCAATGTCGATTGCACCGCCGCGCGCTCGAGGCCCGGCGTCCATGCCGTCATCATTGCGGCCGATATCGGCCAGGTGCCGACGATTCCGTTGCGGCAGGAGCCGCTGCCCGAGCTCAGGCAGTATGAGCAGCCGGTCATTGCGGTCGACAAGGTGCGCTATGTCGGCGAGCCGCTTGCCGTCGTGGTTGCCGAAAGCGCCGCCATCGCTGAAGACGCGCTCGAATCCATCGTCGTCGATATCGAGCCGCTGCCACCGCTCGCCGGTCGCGATGCGGCGCGCCGCGACGAGGTGCTGCTGTTCGAGAATGCCGGCACCAATCTTGCCAGCACCATCACGGCGGTGCGCGGCGATGCCGATGCGGCGTTTCGCACCGCAGCCTATACGCGGCGTGAGCACTTTCGGGTGCAGCGTCACGCCGCCGTGCCGATGGAATCGCGTGGTCTCGTCGCCGAATGGGATGCGGCGGCGCAGTGCTTGACCGTGAGCGGCGCCGCCAAGGTGCCGTTTCCGAACCGGCGGACGCTCGCCAAGATGCTCTCGCTGCCGGAGCGATCGATCCGGATGATGGAATACGATGTCGGCGGCGGCTTCGGCGCGCGCGGCGAGTTCTATCCGGAGGATTTTCTCATTCCGTTTGCGGCGCGGCGTCTCGGCCGGCCGATCAAATGGACCGAAGATCGCCGCGAAAACCTGATGGCGCTCAATCACGCCCGCGACGCCGAGTGCGAGCTGGAAATCGCCTGCGCGCGCGACGGCACGATCCTGGCGCTGCGCGGCCAGGCCTTCACCGACCTCGGCGCTTATCTGCGCACTGTCGGTGCGACAGCGTCGCGCAACCTGTCGCAAATCATGACCGGCCCTTACCGCATCCTCAACGTGCGGATGGATGTAACGCTGGTTATGACCAACAAGACGCCGTCCGGCACCTATCGCGGACCAGGCCGCTTCGAGGCCGACTTCTGCCGCGAGCGATTGTTCGACATGGCGGCTGCCGATCTCGGCATCGATCGCGTCGAATTCCGCCGCCGCAATTTGATCGCCGAAGCGGATATGCCCTATTCGCTCGCCACCGTGAAGGTGCTCGATATCGCCACCGAAACCGACGGCGGCGACTATGAGGACACACTCGATCGCTGCCTCGCCGAGTTCGACTGGGCGGAGCGCGCCAAGCTCTCCGGAAAATTGCTGGACGGGCGCTATCGCGGTGTTGCGATCGGCTGCTACATCGAGGGCGGCGCTTCGGGGCCTAGGGAAAATGCACGGCTCGCGCTCAACGACGACGGCTCGTTCTCGGTCTTCATCGGCTCGTCATCGGTCGGCCAGGGCGTCGAGACGGTGTTCGCACAGATCGCCGCCGACGCGCTCGAAGTCCCGATGGAACGCATCAAGAGCGTCTTTCACGGCTCTACCGATCACCTCGACGACGGCTTCGGCTCCTACTCATCGCGCTCGATCGTGATGGGCGGCTCGGCGGTGGTCGATGCCGCCGAGCGGCTGCGCCAGGCGATTCGCGAGATGGCCGCGCAACGGCTCGCCTGCGAGCCACATCAGGTCACGATTGATCGCGGCATGGCGGTGGGTCCCGATCGCGCCAGCATAGACTTGAAGGAATTCGCCGGCCTCAGTGCGGCCGGGAGCTACGCCAGCAACAAGCGCACCTATTCGTACGGCGCGCATGCCGCCTACGTGGCGGTCGATGCCAAGACCGGATATGTCGAACTGCTCGATTATGTTGCGGTCGAGGATGTCGGCCGCATCGTCAATCCGCTGACGCTGCATGGCCAAGCGGTCGGCGCCATCGTGCAGGGACTCGGCGGCGCGTTTCTCGAGCACTTCATTTATGACGATAACGGGCAGTTGCTGACCGGCTCGCTCGCCGACTATCTGATGCCGACTGCGAGCGACTTCCCCAACATCCGTGCGGTTGCGCTCGAGCTCAAGCCATCACCCAACAATCCGCTCGGCGCCAAGGGGGCAGGCGAGGGCGGCATCATCCCGGTCGGTGGCGTTATCGCCAACGCGGTTGCGGCGGCGCTCGCGCCGCTTGGGGTCGAGCCGCACGAATTGCCGCTGTCGCCGCCCAAGCTGTGGCAGATGATCCATCAGGCGCGTTGACCGCTCGGGCAAGCCGATGCTAGGAAAAGTGCCTGAAAACACGCGGCTTTTGCGTATCGGAGGGGACGTTCAAGGGTCATGAAGCTGCCGCCCTTCGAATACGCCTGCCCGACCACACTGGCGGAGGCCGTATCGCTTCTGGCCGCGCACCACGGCGAGGCAAAACCGCTCGCCGGTGGCCAAAGTCTCGTTCCGATGATGGCGTTTCGGGTCGCCACGCCCTCCGTCATTGTCGACCTGCGCAAACTCGCGGACCTGCGAGAGATCAAGATTACGCCGGACGGCATCACGCTTGGCGCCATGGTGAAGTGGCGTGAAATCCTCGACGACGCGCGGCTACGCAGCGCTCATCCGTTGCTGGTCGCAGCCGTCGAGCATGTCGCGCATTATCAGATCCGCAATCGCGGCACCGTCGGTGGCAGCGTTGCGCACGCCGATCCGGCGGCCGAGATGCCCGGCATCGTCGTGACCTGCGAGGCCAGCATCGCGGTTGTCGGCAAAGACGGATCGCGCGTCATTTCGGGCGGCGAATTTTTTCGCGGCCCGCTGATGACGGCGCTCAAACCCGACGACATCATTACCGAGATCCGATTGCCGCCCTGGCCGGCCAAGCGCCGCTTCGGCTTCCAGGAATTCTCGCGCCGCCGCGGCGATTTTGCCATGGCGGCGGCGGCGGTGTTTTACGACGAGGACGGCGGCAAAGTACGCAACGCTCATGTCGGCGCCATCGGTGTCGCCGATCATCCGCTGCGCCTTGCGGCAGTGGAAAAGCTTCTCGACGGCAATCGCATCGATGATGCCTTGATCGCAAAGGCGGAAGCTGCGGCCTCTGCCGCCGTCGATCCCGCGGACGACATCCATGCCAGCGGCGCCTATCGCAAAGCCCTTGTTGGCGTCATGGTGGAACGCGCGCTCAAGAGCGCGGCAGCCTAGCTCGACGAGCGAAAATGCCGGTACGATTTGAGGTCAATGGCAAGCCGGTCGAGGTCGAAGTCGAGCCGCGGCTGACGCTTGCCGATTGCCTGCGCCATCATCTGCGGCTCACCGGCACGCATGTCGGCTGCGAGCACGGCGTCTGCGGCGCCTGCACCGTGCTGGTCGACGGCGCCGCCGTGCGTTCGTGCTTGATGCTTGCGGTGCAGGCCGAAGGCGCGAAGGTCACCACCGTCGAGGGTCTGTCGCGCGACGAGGGGCTCACTCCGCTGCAGGCCTCGTTCCGCCGGCATCACGCACTGCAGTGCGGTTTCTGCACGCCCGGCATGATCACCACCGCGCATGCGTTGCTCAGCGAGGAGCCCGACTGCGACGCCGATCGCGTGCGCGAAGTGCTGTCGGGCAATATCTGCCGCTGCACCGGCTACATCTCGATCGTCGAAGCGGTGCTCGACGCGCGCTCTGCCTATAAGCGAGGCGGGAACGGCGGATGAGAACGGTCAATTCGTTCATCGGCCAGCCGATCGAGCGGCTGGAGGA
>Ga0335079_10010049_pt1 | contig 10772 bp, 12 predicted proteins | sample Lox_Sample_33_FD_206719 | JGI IMG/M metagenome (GOLD analysis project Ga0335079, IMG submission 206719) | Soil microbial communities from Loxahatchee National Wildlife Refuge, Florida, United States - Lox_Sample_3.3 | ecosystem: Environmental > Terrestrial > Soil > Wetlands | place: USA... | reverse complement strand
ACGGCACAACAAGAGAACAGAATGCTTACAGCCCAGCCTCAATGAGAATACCGGCTCCCTGGCCGCGTCCCCACCGATTGCAGAAGAACCCGCACGGCGTCCTTCCGGTCCACTCCTCGCTGGCGGAGCCAGAGTTTCAGGTGCTTTCGCGCTGCCGGGCTCAGATGTGTGAAAAACATGCCCGCACGGCCGCTGTCGTCTTTCCAAATGACTTCGCCGGTCGCTTCTATCAGATGACCGGTGCCGGGCAGAACAAAGCGTAGGGGAACTTTCTGAATTGGCGGCAGAGGTTCCGGAGCTTGCAGCGCCAGGCCTTGCTCGCTTATGTCCAGAACAATCGCCGGCAAAGATGCCATGCCGATGCGCAGGTACACCAGAGCTTCCGCCTGCTGCCGCACTGCGCGGCGGCGATCGGAGCGCATGAACCCCTGACCCGCCCGCAGGGACCGGCTGACCGGCTCCGGTTCCAGCGGTCTGTAGAGTACGAAATTCACACCTGCTTGAAATGCGCCACTCACCGGCGTCATGGCGCCGATGATGGCGAACACTACCGGCCGTTTCTGTGGTGCGGCCATGCGTGCGATTCGGGCTACTTGCGCTGCTGCGGGGATGTCAAAGTCCAGCACCAACGCAGAGTAGTGCTTTCGCACGAGCAGCTCCATGGCCTCGGGAGCCGAGAGACAAACTTCCTGTGCAATTTCGAGCTCGTCCAGGGCTTCCGCCAGTACGCGCAACGACTGCTGATTGCGGCACATGAGCAAGGCATTCAACTTCATACGGCAAAAGCTTATTGCGCGCTTTTCCACTTCGTAAAGTGACACAGGTAATGGCAATGTTATTACCGCATCAAGTTGCTCCCAGGATGGAACTGCGGTTCTGAATTATCGCGCTGAAGTGGACGATGGCGGGTACAAAACAGGGGGTTACTGACTTTTGTAATCAGGCCCCGATCAGTTTTTCGAGGCCAGCTTTATTGAGGATAAGCAGAGTAGACCCGCGCAGCTGCGCCAGTTGCTTCTCCCGGAATTCCCCGAGTACGCGAGTAACCGTCTCGCGGGACGTTCCGATGAGCTGAGCCATCTCTTCGTGGGTTAGCGAGACCTTGATGCGAATCCCGTCCTTGGTATTTTCTCCGTCATTCGCCCACTCCAGCAAAAGCCTCGCCAGCTTTTCCGAAACCGAATGGGAAAGTCCCAGGGAGCGAATCATCTCATAGGCGCTTTGACAATTTTGACTGAGGTGATGGGCAGCGTTCAGGCAGGCGTCGCCGTGGTTTTGCAGGAAGCGAAGAAAATCGTCGCGCTTGATGAAATCGAGCTGACACGGCTGCAGTGTCTCTGCAGTCAGCTCATAAGGCTTACCAGAGACCGTAGCATGAAGCCCCAGCACTTCGCCTGCTTCCGCGATTCGCAGGATCAACGTCTTGCCGTCACGCGAGGTCGTCGAGAGCTTCACGCGCCCGCTGCACACGATGTAAGCCCCGCGGGCTGCCTGCCCCTCCAGAAACAGAACCGATCCGGGTGGGTAAGCGCTCGCGTACTTGATTTTCTCCAGTTCTTCCAGGGACGCTTTGGGAAGATCGCAGAAAAATCCCGACTCGCGCAGCTTGCAGATAACGCAATTCTCGGTGATTTGAAGCCCGTACGGTGAACTCATACGCCGCTTCTTGTCTCCTTCGCTGACTATACCACTTCAGGTCGTGGTTTGCTGGCCCACGACATCGACTCTGTCATTAGTAGACCAGCTCGCTTGTTGACACACCACATGACCAGAGTAAGAGGACCATTGTCCTCTTCTGCCGGGCTCTGTTGGACCTGGCGCCAGAGGCTTTCCCCTTCTGGAAATACGCTAACCATCAGGCTTTCTGGCATTTAGCTTGCTGGACTACGCCCCAGAACCTGGCTCTGAGAGCCGCAAGTCCATCTTTCGTAATCTCCCGGATTCCGGCGCTTCGGTGAAATATTTGAAGCACGTATGACGAAATCGGGCCGACATGATAGCGAAGCACGGCCTCCACGCGTGAGGCTGGCGGGCACTGTCCTTTCTCTCATCCTGCTGGAAAACGGCCGGCAACTTCGCGGCAAGCTGCATCAACTCTCGACTACCGGAGGACTGTTGCAGCTTCAACAGCCTCTGGATGAGGGCATCTGCGTGGAAGTGCTGTTCCATGTCGGCACCAGCACCATCCGCAGCAAGGCCGTGGTGCGCTTTCCCATGTGGGCGACAACCGGATGTCTGCAGCCCTTCGAGTTCGCCGATATCAGTGAAGAGTATTTGGGAAAGCTGCAGCTTGAAGTGCAAAAACTCCTGGCTCGTTCTTCTGCCGGCGCCATCGCCGACCAGACTCCTGTGGAATCTGCCGCAAACTAATCCTGTCCGTTCCCGCTCCCTTGCCACTCACTCGGTGGGTGCATTCTTTCGTTAGAATTGGATCATCATCGCAAGTCTAGGAACTGACGAAGGAGCGAAGCCATGGCACACCAACACTCTCCCGGTTTCCTGCGCATCGTGAATGACGCCAAGCAACGCGTGCGTGAAGTCTCTGTAGACGACGTCCAGGCCAAACTCGGGCGCCACGAGAAATTTCTCCTGGTGGATGTGCGCGAGGAAAGCGAGTACGCAAAAGACCATTTACCGGACGCCATACACCTGGGCAAAGGCGTCATCGAGCGCGACGTCGAACAGCGGGTCCCCGATCTGAATAGCCCCATGGTTTTGTATTGCGGTGGAGGCTTCCGCTCAGCCCTGGCGGCCGACAATCTTCAGAAAATGGGCTACACCAATGTCCTCTCTATGGACGGTGGCATTCGGGAGTGGCGGGAAAAGGGCCTTCCCCTGACTCGCGGATGACCTGCAGACTCCCGTTGTGGGTACCTCGGTAACTTGTAGGCGGGCGTTCCGAAGATCACCATGAACATGCCCGCATTAGGCCGCCCGCCCATAGTTTTCAATGGCAGGGCGGCAGGTGCATGGCGAGGCAAGGGGAAGCTTTCCGATGGGAAAAGAAAACTCCGCGGCGGGCAGTTCGGCGGCAGCGGCACCGGCTCCTCAGCGTTCGCTGGAGGCAGGGGTAAATCCCAACGACGCCCCGGATCAGTTCTGCTCCACGCTGGCCAAACGCTTCGGTGTGCGGCCGACGGAAGTTGCCCTTCTGCGCCTGGAAAAGGGCCTCCTGAAATTTCTTTTTCCGGATGAACTGAAAACTGCCGGCGCAATTCCGGTATCAAGCTCCTCTGCGGTCGCGGCTCACACCGCTGCCACCCGTAAAGTTGAGCTTTTCAATGCTTTTGCGAAAGTGAAGCACGCCAGCATCTTCGAGACTGTGAAGCTTGGCAAGCGTGATGATTCAGATCGCTCCGAACAGGCCAGCATCCAAAAGCTTATGTCCGCGCCAGTGCTCAGCTCCGATCGCAAGGTTCTTGGTGTTCTGCAAATTTGCCGTAAGGGATTCGACACTGCGACCGCCGGACCTGACTTTACGCTGGATGACCTTCAGCTCTTGGAAGTCGCCGCCAGGCTGGCTGCGACCATGCAATTCCTGAAATAGAGTTAGCCTCCGTCCGTAGTTCGTTCCGCTCTCACGCCACCTCGATCGCGCAAAGCGTCTTTCATCGCCTCGTCCAGCATCCGCTTTTCGGCGGGTGTCAATAGGCGTGATGCTCCCTTCGGTAGGCTACCCAGGGGGAGCGGGCCTATGGCGACCCGAACCAACCGCAACACTCCAATCCCTAGCTCGGACAGCAGCCGCCGTATATGACGGTTGCGGCCTTCATCCAGCACCACTTCGATCCAGCTGTTTTTTGAACCGGTGCGCAAGATCTGTGCTGACTTCACCCGTAGGAGCTCTCCATCAGCCTGTCTCACCCCGTTGTGCAGGGCGGCGATCAGCGCCGGAGACGCCACGGAATCAAGCTGGACGTGATAGATCTTGTCAAGATGAGTCTCCGGGGCGAGCACTCGTGATGCCCACTCGGAATCGTTCGTGAGCAGCAGCAACCCTTCGCTGGCTTTGTCGAGTCGCCCAACTGGCCCAAGCCATGGCGAGTTCCGGGGAAGCAAATCGTAAACTGTTTTTCTTCCCTTTTCGTCAGAAGCGCTTGTTACTACGCCCCTGGGCTTGTTCAGCGCCAGGTACGCCATGCGCCTGCAAACTACGGGATGTCCATCGACCTGAAGGCGGTCGGTTTCGAGCTGCGTTGGAGTTTCCGGATCACGGCGCACAGTTCCATTGAGTTTGACCCTGCCGGCACGGATTAGCTCAGCGGCGGATGAACGGGAGCAGTAACCGAGTTTGGAGAGTGCCCGGGCGAGGCCCACCCGCCGAGCGATGGAAGAACGCGCCACTCCTGTATGCTAAACGACTTGTCGTCAGGCACGCGATCGCTGCCGGAAACGCTGCACCTTGGCACGGTTTCCGCAAGCCTGCATGTCACACCAGCGGCGCGTGCCGTTCCGGCTGGTATCGACGAACAGCCACGTGCAATTTTCTCCCGCGCACTGCCGCACCCGGTGAAGGTCTGCTGAGGTGAGCAGATCAACTGCTGCTCTCGCGATGTCTCCACGAACCCGCTCCAGCGCAGGCGTGCTTGCTTGCCAGGCCAGTTCATAGTGCCTGCCGGATTTCTCCAAAACCAACTGGGCCGCGGCATCCCTGAAATACTCTTCCAGCGCTGAGATCTCTTCCACCCTTGGCGAATGGCGCGCTGCCACCTCGGCAAAAATCTCATACACCACTGCGCGCAGCTGCACGAATTTGCGAAATACAACCGCCGCGGCCGCCGGAGATGCTTGCCACTGCGTCATCCCCTGGCGCTCTGGCCCCAGTACAAAACCTGCCTGACGAGCCCATGCAACCAGGTCGGCATAGGTTTTTAGATCATCTTCCGGATCTGGCTCTCCGTAGCTGTGAACGGTATTAGCAAAATCTAAGGCGAGATTGCCGGCGACAAACTCGAAGTCCACGAAGCCTCCCTACACGCTGTAACCGCTATACATAGTTTGACAGGTTACGTCCTGATCGTCTACTGTAACTGTCTAATGCCAGTTCAGCGGTTACATTCCCCGGAAGGGCACCCATGACGATCACCCCTTTTACTCTTCCCTACTCTCAAGCTGCGGTTGCAGATCTCCACGCCCGCCTCGCCCGCACCCGCTGGCCGGACGAGATTCCGAAATCCGCATGGCAATACGGCGCCGATCTGGCCTACATGCAGAGCCTCTGCGGTTGCTGGCTGAACAAGTTCGACTGGAAGGGGCAAATAGAAAGCTGGTCGGCTCTTCACCATTATCGCTATCGCTCGGAATCGGGTCTGGGTGTTCACTTCATTCACGAACGTGGGCTCGGACCGCGTCCGCTGCCGTTAATCATCACGCACGGCTGGCCCGGTTCATTTGTCGAGATGCTCAACATCCTCCCGATGTTGACCGATCCCGTCAGCTACGGCGCCGGCCCGGCAGATTCCTTTGATGTAGTCGTTCCATCTCTCCCTGGTTTCGGATTCTCGGACCGGCCCTCGGCGCCAGGCATTAACACATTCCGAATCGCCAAGCTGTGGGCAGAGTTGATGACCGATCTCGGCTATCCCCGATTCGCGGCCCAGGGCGGAGATTTCGGCGCCAGCGTGAGCACAATCCTTGGCCTGCGCCACCCGGATCACGTGCTTGGACTGCATCTCAATTACATTCCCGATTCCTACCGTCCTTACGTTGACCCCGGCGTCACTATCAGCCCGGCAGAGCAGGCATTCCGTGCCGACCAGGAGCACTGGTATGTCGAAAATGGCGCTTACTCCCACATCCAGGAGATGGAGCCGCAGACCGTGGCCTATGGCTTGAACGATTCGCCGACAGCGCTTGCCGCCTGGATCCTCGAGAAGTTTCGCGACTGGGCAGATTGCGATGGTGATCTGGAAAGGCGCTTCAGCAAAGACGAACTGCTGGCGAACATCACCCTCTACTGGATGACGGAAACCATTCATTCCTCCTGCCGTCTTTACTACGAGACGAAGACTGCGCCGATTGAGTTTCGCGAGGGTGAATCCATACGCGTCCCGTGTGGCATCGCTCACTTTCCCAAGGAGGCCCCATTCCCTCCCCGGCAGTGGATCGAACGCGGCTACAACATCACGCACTGGACGGACATGCCGCGCGGCGGTCATTTTGCCGCCGCGGAAGAACCCGCGTTACTGGCCGAGGACATCCGCGCATTCTTTCGCCCTATGCGCGGGACGGTGTGATACTCTCGCTGTCCCATGAACGACGCGAAACGCGAACGCCGTTCACTCCCCCGACATCAGGCAACAACGCAGGTCACGATCAAGTCTCGCGACGGCAAGTCACAGGCGACCGGGAGCACTCGCGATCTCAGCCTGAATGGCGTCTTCCTCTATACCAACTCCCCGATGAGGCCAGGGACCGATCTGGAACTGATCCTGATTTTGCCGCCGGCGCTCACTCAGGGCGAGAAGCGCTGGGTGTGTTGCTCGGCGTCAATTGTGCGGGTGGAGGAAAATGACTCGCCCGACCAGAAATCCCTTATCGGCGTTGCCGCGAGAATTCGCAGCATGGAGATTCTTCCCGAAATACAAAGCTGAAACCACCCTTCCACAACGCGGCGGAGCCCGTGGTCTAGGGGGGAGAAGGAGTCCTAAGTCTCTCTTTGACCGTAACCCATGAAAATTTAGAGGAATCTCATAAAAAGTTTGTGCCTTGCATCAGAATCGGTGCAATAATACTGGCCCTTGGGTTGCTCTGGCCCAAGGGCAGTCAAGTTTAGTAGCGTTCGGGTGATCCGGCCATGTGGATGGAAAAACTCTCATGCGGAGTACTGCGCGTGCTCACGCCTCTGGGACCTCGTTACCTCAAGCCTACGTTCCTCCAATCTCTCTACCTGATGTGGCTCTTCCGCAACTTCGAAACTTTGCCGGTCAAGGTGCTCAGTTCCCGGCAGCAGCGCCGCATTGAAAGGATGTGCAGCCGCCAGGGATTCGTTTCCGTGCTGGAACCGAATGGTCTGTCGGACATCCCGGTGCTGGGCACTCTGGAGCAACGGCCGCCAGTCGAAGTGGCAAACTTGCCAGCACGCCGCCCGAGTTCGAGCGTGACCGACGCAGTAGGTCCCCTCGCCGCGGATTTCCGCCAGCGTTCTTAAGACGCAGATGCGGTGAAGCGCTCGCGGATTGCGCTTACTGCTCTTCGGTGTCTGAGTCCGTGGGCTCAGTTGTGGATTGTCCAGCCTGAGGCCGTGTGCCGCGGGTCCGGGCAGCCGTCATCCCTCCGCAAGGATTCTCCCCGCGCGTACCTCTGCCGTGGCGGCCTTCTCCGCGCTGTGCCCGGCATGAGCGCAAAGCCTGCTGTTGCTGAGAGTTGAGCAATCCGTCCACCTGCGAACGTGCTTGCTCGCGGATCTGATGAATCTGTTCCTGTTTCTGCTGCTGGGTGAGCGACGAGTTCCCGCACACCGCTTCGACTTGCGAGTGCGTGTTTTGTTCGATCTGCCGCCGCTGCTGCTCGTCTGACTGCGAAATCCCTACCTGCTGCCAGCAGGGTTCCTGATTGTTACGGCGCGCCGTGGCCGGAGGCGCGGTCGTCGACGAGGGCACGGTCTGCGCTGCCATCAAGCCTGTGAAGAACGCAATGAATAAAGTGAGCGTGCAAGTCGTCGCCTTGGGCATAGAGAGCCTCCGGGTATGCCGAACCCCGGAACCGGAGAAAAGTTGCTGCGGGAAAAAGATCGAGAGTGCCGGGGCGAACCATGTCCGGCCTGGCCTCGGCCACGTTCATAAATGACGGCAGCTCAAGCGGTTGGTTCGCTCCCGAGGCGGCATGTTATATTCGTAACTGGCCACAGCGCTTTTTCCCGAAGCGATGTGCGCGGCTTGAAGTCGGCGCAAGCCGATGTTCTGGCTTAACTTCCGGACGTACTCACCCTCGGGCGCGTAGCTCAATTGGCAGAGCAACTGACTCTTAATCAGTAGGTTGAAGGTTCGATTCCTTCCGCGCTCACCATCGTTTCAATCAGTTAGCCGTTCGGCAAGCCACTTGGTAGCACTTTTGGTAGCAACTGTTTGCCTACCACACCGAGTGCAGCACGAATTTCGTTCTGATCCGCACGGTCGTACACTTCGGGCGCAAGCTGGACGCTCTTGTGTCCGACGACCGCGCTGACCACAACCGGATGGACGTTACCTCGCCGCATCGTCCGCACCAAGGTGTGTCGAAAATCATGGAAGCCGCCAATCCTCACCCCAACTGCTTTCGCAGCAGGATGCAGCTTGCGACGGCGAGCATTTCCGGGATCGATGGGCGTTCCCTTGCGGGAGCGAAAAACCCATTCGTGACCCGCACCGAGCAAGCGCAGCCGACGAACGAGTTCTGTATGCTCCGGCTGATCGAGTGGCAACACCTGCTCTTCTTCCAGTTCTTCCACACGACCTTTGTAAATGACCCTGCGGATGTGAAGCGCGTTGTTGTCGTCAAGATCGGATGGCTTGATTCCAATCGCCTCTTCGATCCGGCGACCGCACAATCCCAAGAACAGCACCAGCGTCGAGTAGGGTTCCTTCAATCGCTCGATGATGCCGAGAGTTTGTGACGCCTCCAACTCCGTGCGGACGACCTTTCGTCCGCCCGTCTTTCGTGGCAGCTTGATCCCTTCCAACCAGCCGTGGGGACGCATGATAAAGCCGTTCCTTACAGCCCATTTGAGCGTGAGACACATCACTACGCGCATACTCTTCAGCGAAGAACGACTGTAGTTCGCTGCTTGCGAGTTCAACAGCTTCGTGATGTCTTCACGTTGGATGGTGTCGATTCGGCGGTCTTTCCATCTCGGCACGACGTAGGCACGCAGGGCATTGGAGTAATGATCCAGCGTGGTGTCGGTCATGCCTGCTCCCTCACTCTGCTTCCACCTTTCCACTAGTTCGGGAAACTTCATTGAACTCGCGGTTTGGGGGATCGCATCGGACTTGCCTATTTCAGCGATCTTCTCTCTTAGCTTGTCACGAGCGCTGACTTTCGTGGGCAGTTCTTGCAACGTACCGAGAGGAATGTTGATCGGACGGCGTCCTTCGGGTGTGTCGAGTCTGTAGGTGCCGTACCACATCTTCTTCTTGCCTCGGAGATAAACTCCTCCTCGCTGATACCGATTATTTGGCATAAGCCTCCTAGTCGGCTCCAGCGACTTCCGGGTGTCTACTCTACGCTTCAATTCGTCGGGATCAAAGCGGATCAGCCGACCGTGGCGGCTGTGCGGCAACTCGGAAAGGTGCCGCCGAACCCACGATTCGGAGACCCCTAGGTATCCAGCGGTTTGTTTGATGTCCCAGAGCGCGACGTCTGCCGCAGCTTGGGTGCCGGAATCCGGCTGTGATTGAGTGGAATGCACGGACTAATCCCTTGGAACAACATCCAAGGGTCATTCCACCCTCCCTCCGGTGGATCGGCTGATAGCCCACCCAGACCAGAGCGTTGCACTCCGACCCGGCTATCCTCCGCTTAGCCCACTGGCAGACACAGCCTATTGGCTGCCCGCGCACGGAACTACGGGGTCTGACACCGTCCAGCGCCGTTCTTGAACCGGGGCTGGGGGCATGCGGGTTTGCCTTTGCATCTAGCCGGACTAGCCTCGTAGCCGAAGCTACCTGCGTCAACGCAACTGCCGTTTGTTAGATGCTGGAAACGGCGCAATGGCGTCGCGAGTGCAAATCATGCACGCGCCAAGAAGATAATTGCACGACAAAAAACCTCAAGTTAGATTTAACGGTGCGACGAAAAGCCATCAATTAGAGTGGAGGTGGCTTGGGCGTGATTACTGGTGTAACGCCACGTCGGTGCCACCAAACAAAAAAGCCATCGCGACAGCGCCCGGCATCTAATGAGTCGAAGGGCAAAGTTGTCGTATAGGTAGTTGAGAAGTTAGAGCCCCGCCGGAACCCGGAGGAACATCGGCAATGAGGGCAGCCACGCCTAGTAACTAAAGTCCCGCACAGGATGCGGGGTGCGCAGGGCGAAACAGAAGCATCCCGGCTCAAATCATCGAGTCGTAGACCAACGGAGAAACATCCGAGGCGGTCACGTAGTCAGCACAGTCCACGAAGATGTGGGTCGCTGTGCTGTCCACGTGATCGCCTTTTTGTTTTAGGGCAATCAACCCAAAGGAGAGCAGCTAATGAAGAGCAGAGAGAAAGAACGGAAGCAGGCGAAGGTACAGATCAAGCGCAAGAATCAGACAGCACCCCGGTGCTGCGAATGCACGAAGCTCCTCAAGGGCGTCACCCATGAGGTCAACATTCTCGGTGGCACGTTGCTCAGCAAGATGTGCGACAGCTGCTACCTCCAGAACCTCCAGTGCGACGTGTGCTCCGACCTGACGTCGTTCGCTGAGGGCGCGACCAACAATCAGGACGAGGCGTCTCATGGCGTCCATGGAGACGGGATCGTTTGCTCGGACTGCTCCGGCGTCAACACCGGATTGGCTCTGGTCATTGAGAAGAGCCGCGAGCTTCTAGACGCGGGCAACAAGATTGAGGCGATCCGAATCGTCCGGCAGATGACAGCCGACATGGGGCTCAACTACGGGCTGAAGGAAGCCAAGGAACTCGTGGAGACTTACGACGACGCAACCCCCTGCGAAGACTTAGCCGAGGCATGGCGAACCAAAAAGATGCCTTTCACCTGCTGCGCTTGCAACAAGCAGATCGGTGGCGAGCCCATCATGTTCGAGGGCAACGGCGTGTGCGAGTCATGTGCCCGCACAAAGACCGGAGCCC
>Ga0335079_10010048_pt1 | contig 10773 bp, 6 predicted proteins | sample Lox_Sample_33_FD_206719 | JGI IMG/M metagenome (GOLD analysis project Ga0335079, IMG submission 206719) | Soil microbial communities from Loxahatchee National Wildlife Refuge, Florida, United States - Lox_Sample_3.3 | ecosystem: Environmental > Terrestrial > Soil > Wetlands | place: USA: Florida... | reverse complement strand
TCCCGGATCTGGCGCGGACGCTCGAGCAGATCGCGGTCGAGGGCGCAGGCTGCCTCTACCGCGGCGACCTCGCCCACCGGCTCGTCGCGACCGTCGCCGGCGAAGGCGGGACGGTGAGCGGCGAGGACCTCGCCGCCTACCGCGTGATCTGGCGGCGTCCGGTCGGCGCCCGCTTCCGCGGCCACGACGTGATCTCGAACCCGCCGCCGTCGTCGGGGGGTGTGCTGATCGCCTACGGGCTGGCGCTGCTCGACCGCCTGCCCGACGCGCCTGTCGGGAGCGCGGCGGCGATCGACGCCCTCGCAGGCGTGATGCGCGAGCAGGCACGGGTGCGCGGCGAAGGGTTCGAGCGGGGGCTCAGGCGGGGCGGCCTCGCGCAGCGGCTGCTGGCGCCCGAGGCGCTCGACGAGGCCGTTGCCCGTATCCGCGCCGGCCGGGCCGGTGCGGTCGAGGGGGCGCCGGTGTCGGGCACGACGCACGTCTCGGCCGTCGACGCGCGCGGGAACGCCGCATCGCTCTCGGCGTCGACCGGCTCGGGCTCGGGGATCATCGTGCCCGGCACCGCGATCCATGTGAACAACATGCTCGGCGAGTACGACCTCGTCGCAGCCGGGCCCGCCGAGCCGGGCCGCCGGCTCACGAGCATGATGGCGCCGACGATCGTCGTCGGCGAGCGCGGGCCACGGCTCGTCGTCGGCAGCGCCGGGTCGATTCGCCTGCGCGGCGCGATCATGCAGGTGATCGTCAACGTGCTCGGCCATTCGCTCGGCGTGGCGGAGGCGATCGATCGCCCGCGCATCCATGTCGAGGAGCCGCACCTGCATTGCGAGGGCGGCTTCGATCCGGCGGAGCTCGACCGCGTCGCCGCGATGGGCCACGACCTGGTGCGGTGGCGGCGCCGGAATCTCTTCTTCGGCGGCACGAACGCGGTCGAGGTGCTCCCCGACGGCACCGTCGCCGCTGCGGGGGATGCCCGCCGCGGCGGCGTGGGCGTCGTCGTCGGCTGAGCGAGAGGTGTCACAGAACCGTGCGCTAGTAACAGTCTGTTACTAGCGCGGTTCCGTCACGCTCACGGGCTCGAGGAGACCTTGCCGTTGCGGCCCGCGAGCTCGCGCAGCTGCCGCTCACGCCGGAGCGCCTCGATCGACACCTCGAGCAGCTCGACCAGCCGCGCCATCCGCGTGCGCGGGGACGTCGACGCGAGCAGCTCCTGCTTCGCATCGGTGCCGAAGTCGACGCGCGCGGCGAGCTCGAAGTCGAGCAGCTGCGAATCGGCCGCGGGGACGTCGACGTCGCTCTCCGCGACCTTCGCGAGCTCGCGGAACAGCTCGAGCGAGCGTTCGGTGTCGGCGGGATCCGGCGCCTCCGCCTCGTCGACCACCGGCTCGACGACCGCCGTCTTGAACGAGCGCCCGTCGGTCAGCTCGAGCAGGCGGAATCGCTCGCGCCCTTCGACGACGATATTCAACCGTCCGTCGTCGAGCTCTTCGAGCACCTCGATCACGGCAGCGCGGGTGCCGATCTCGTGCACCGCGCCGTCTCCCGTCGCGAGCACGAGCCCGAACTCCTCGTCCGACGAGTGGCACTCGGTGATCAGCTCCAGGTAGCGGGGCTCGAAGATGTGCAGCGGGATCCGCTCCGTCGGCACGAGGACGATGGGTAGCGGGAACAGGCCGAGCTCGGGCACGACCGAAGCCTACGACGTTCGGGCAGGGTAGGGTCCAGCCCGATGAGCAGCCTGATCGGGGACGCCCCCCACCCGTTCTTCAGGCACGCAGTCGACCAGTTGCGCCCCTACGAGCCCGGAACGCCGATCGAGGAGGTGCAGCGCGAGCTCGGGATCGCCCGCGTGATCAAGCTCGCCTCGAACGAGGGGCCGTACGGGCCGTTCCCGGCCGCCATCGAGGCGATGAGCGCCGCCGCCGGCGAGCTCAACCGGTACCCCGACGGCGGCTCGTACCGGCTGCACCATGCGCTCGCAGACCGCCACCGCGTCGACGCGGGCCAGATCTGCGTCGGGGCGGGCGCCGACGGCTGCATCGACCTGCTCAGCCAGGCGATCCTCGACCCGGGCGACGAGGTCGTGTGCGGCTGGCCGTCCTTCCCGAGCTACGTGATCTATGCACGCAAGCAGGGAGCGGAGGTGCGCACGGTCCCGCTGGTCGACCGCCGCTACGACCTCGACGCGCTGCTCGACGCGGTGTCGGCGCAGACGAAGCTCGTGTACATCTGCAACCCGAACAACCCGACCGGCACCATGAACACGACGGACCAGCTCGACGCGTACTTCGCACGCGTCCCGGAGCACGTGCTGACGGTCGTCGACCAGGCGTACTTCGAGTACATCGACCGCCCCGACTACCCGGACGCGGTCGCGCGCTACCTCCAGAACGGCGCGCGTGTCGCCGTCCTGCGGACGTTCTCGAAGATCTACGGTCTCGCCGGGCTGCGCGTCGGGTATGCGGTCGCGCCGGCGGAGGTCTGCGGCGCCCTGGCGAAGGTGCGGCGCCCCTTCGACATCGTCGCCCCGGCACAGGCGGCGGCAATCGTGAGCGTCGATGCGGTCGACGAGCTCACGCGGCGGCGGGCGATCAACGCCGAAGGGCTCGTTCAGCTGGATGCGGTACTGCGGGGACGTGGATTCGACCCGGCCCCGTCGGTCGGGAACTTCATGTTCGTCGAGACGGGCGCCGAGGCGACCGAGCTCTACGAGCGACTGCTGCGGGAAGGAATTGTCGTGCGGCCTCTTGCCGGCTTCGGTGCACCGACTGCGGTTCGGATCACCGTCGGCACCCCGGAAGAGATCCACGCGCTGGCGGCGGCGCTCGACCGCGTGCTCGCCCCCGCGTGACCTCGGCCGCCCACGCGGCGCCCGCACGCCACCACCGCCTCGCGGTGCTGCACGGCGTCGAGTTTCGCCGCCTGTTCATCGCGAACAGCACCTCCGGCATCGGTACCTGGCTCGCCCTGCTGGCGCTGCAGATCGACATCTACGACCGCACGCACTCGGGCTGGTGGGTGGGAGCGCTGCTCGCGGCGAACATCGTGCCGGCGATCGGCGTTGGGCTCCTGCTGGGGCCGCTCGTCGACCGCATGTCCCGGAAAGGGCTGATGATCGGCTCCGATCTCGGCCGCCTGGCCGTGTTCGCGGCCCTGCCGTTCGTGCACACGACGATCGCGATCGTCGCCCTGGCGCTGGTCGCGGGGATCGGCAACGCGTTCTTCCGGCCCGCGGTGCTGGCCGGCGTCCCGAACCTCGTGAGCGACGAGGACCTTCCCGACGCGAACGCGCTGCTGCAGTTCGTCGACTGGGGCACCGCCGTTGTCGGGTCGCTGGCGGGCGGCGCGATCGTGGCCCTCTCGGGCACCAATCTCGCCTACTGGGTGAACGCGGTCACCTTCGGCGTCTCGGCGCTGTTCGTGGCCGGGATTCCTGCGCGGCTCCTGCAGAGCGAGCGTTCGATCGGCCGCGGCCACTGGAAGGACGTGCGCGAAGGGTTCGACGCCGTCCTGCAGTCGCGCGAGCTGACGACCGTGCTCGTCGCCTGGACGATCGCGCAGATCGGCATCGCCGGCATCAACCTCGCCGAGATCTTCCTCGCCCGCAACGAGTACGAGACGGGAAACTTCGGCTTCGGCGTGATGGTCGGCGCCTCCGGGGTCGGCCTGATCGTGGGCGGCCTGTGGGCGCGGTCGGCGGCGCGGATGGTCGGCATGCGGTCGGCCTACCCGCGCGCGCTGCTCGTGTTCGCGGCCGGGACGCTCGGAGCTGCGCTGGCGCCGAACGTCTGGGTCGGCGCGATCGCCCTCTTCGTCTACGGGCTCGGGAACGGCGTCGCGGTGGTCCTCAACATCACGCTCGTCCAGCGCGGCGCACCCGACCGCATCCGCGGCCGCGCGCTCACCTCGATCATCGCGATCAACTACGGGATGATGCTCGCCGTGTTCATCGCGGTCGGGCCCCTGACGAACGCGGTCGGCGCGAGGGTCGTCTACGCGATCTCGGCCGGCGCGCTCGTCGCCGCGGCGGTGGCCGCGGCACTGCTGCTTCCGCAGCGGCAGACTGCGCAGTCGTGACGACGCGTCACGACTGGACGCGCGAGGAGCTCGGTCGGGCGGTTCGCGCCGGAGACCGCCGCGCGCTCGCGCGGGCGATCACGCTCGTCGAGAACGGCGACCCGCTCGCCTACGACGTCGTCGCAGACCTCTATCCGTCGACCGGGCACGCCTACTCGGTCGGGCTCACCGGCCCTCCGGGCGTCGGCAAGTCGAGCCTCGTCTCGGCGCTGGTGCGGCTCGTCCGCGACGCAGGCGACAGCGTCGGCGTGATCTCGGTCGACCCGTCCAGCCCGTTCACGCAGGGCGCCCTGCTCGGCGACCGGATCCGCCTGACCGACCACTTCCTCGACCCGGACGTCTTCATCCGCTCGATGGGCACGCGCGGCCATCTGGGCGGCCTGGCGGAGACGACGCTGCAGGCGATGCTCGTCCTCGACGCCGCAGGCAAGGACGTCGTGTTCCTGGAGACGGTCGGCGCCGGCCAGAGCGAGGTGGGCGTGCTCTCGATCGCCGACACGGTCGTCCTGGCGCTGATGCCCGGCTCGGGCGACTCGATCCAGGCCCTGAAGGCGGGGATCATGGAGATCCCGGACGTGATCGCGATCAACAAGATGAACCACCCGCTCGCGAAGACGATGCTGAGCGAGGTGCGGCAAGTCCTGTCGCTCGGGCCGCCGGAGACGCGCCCGCCGGTCGTGCTGACCGAGGCCGTCACCGGCGAGGGCATCGACACGCTCTGGGCCGAGATCGCCGGCCACAGGGCGCGGTTGGAGGCCGAAGGAGAGCTCGAGCGCCGCCGGCGGCGGAACCTCGCCCGCGAGGTGTTCCAGGTCGCGTCGATCCGTGCGCGGCGCCATCTCGAGGACGCGGTGCGCGACGACCCCGCGCTACGGCGGCTGCTGGGCGAGGTGCAGGAGCGCCGCCTCGACCCGCTGACGGCCGTTCGTGAGATCCTCGAGCAGGTGTTCGAGATTGACTGACACCCTGACGCTCCCGACGCCGGCCGACATCGAGGCGGCGCGCGAGCGCATCGTCGCCCGCATCCGCGCGACGCCGGTCTACGGCTCGGACGCGCTCTCGGCGCGTACCGGACGGCAGGTCTGGCTGAAGGCGGAGAACCTGCAACGCACCGGCTCGTTCAAGATCCGCGGCGCTTCGAACAAGCTCGCGACGCTCGACGGCGCCGAGCGGGCCGCGGGGGTCGTCGCGGCGAGCGCAGGCAACCACGGCCAGGCGGTGGCGCGCGCGGCGCGCGAGCTCGGCGTCAGGGCGACGGTGTACATGCCGCTCGACGCGCCGATGGCGAAGGTCGACGCGACGAGGTCGTACGGCGCCGACACCGTCCTTGCCGGGGCCGGGTTCGACGAGGCGCTGGCCGAGGCCTGGGAGCAGGCGCGAGAAACCGGCGCGACGTTCGTCCATGCATTCGAGGACGACGCCGTGATCGCCGGCCAGGGGACGATCGGGCTCGAGCTCGCCGAGCAGCTTCCCGATGTGAGCACCTTCCTCGTGCCGATCGGAGGCGGCGGGCTCGCGTCGGGGATCGCGATCGCGCTGCGCGCCAGGCGCCCCAATGTACGGATCGTCGGCGTCCAGGCGGGCCGCCGGGGCCCGACGATCGCCGACGGCATCGCCGTGAAGTACCCGAGCGAGCATCTGCTGCGCCTGCTCGACGAGCTCCTCGACGACCGCATCGACGTCACCGACGACGAGATCGCCGACGCGATCACGCTGCTCCTCGAGCGGGCGAAGCTGGTCGTCGAGGGCGCGGGCGCCGCGACGGTGGCGGCGCTGCTCGCCGGGAAGGCCGGGGGCGAGGGCGGCGTCTGCGCGCTCCTGTCGGGCGGCAACATCGACCCGACGCTCCTGATCTCGGTGATGCGGCACGGGCTCGCGCTCGCGGGGCGCTACCTGATCGTCCGCACGCTGATCGACGACCGGCCCGGTGCGCTCGTCGAGCTCCTGCAGCTGGTCGCTGCCGAGCGCGGCAACGTGCTCTCCGTCGAGCACCACCGCGAAGGCACGGACGTCCACGTCGCCCAGACGGGCGTCGAGCTGACCGTGATCACGCGCAACGAGGAGCACTGCAGCCGTCTCTGCGCGGCGCTGACCGGCCGGGGCTACGTGCTCGACCGGCTCTCCTGACCGGTTTACCCTCCTGTGATGGCCGTCTGTCCGAAGTGCGGGCGGGAGAGCTCCGACGATGCGCGGTTCTGCTCGAGCTGCGGCTCGGCGCTCGCAACCGTTCCGGTTGCGGCGCGCGAGGAGCGCAAGGTCGTCAGCGTCGTCTTCGTCGACCTCGTCGGGCACACGGCCAGGTCCGAGGCGTCGGACCCAGAAGACGTCCGCGCGACGCTCGCGCCGTACCACGCGCGGGCCCGCGACGAGCTCGAGCGGCACGGCGGGACGGTCGAGAAGTTCATCGGCGACGCGGTGATGGCGGTCTTCGGGGCCCCGATCGCGCACGAGGACGACGCCGAGCGGGCGGTTCGCGCCGCCCTGGCGGTCCGCGATGCGATGGTCGAGAGCGGCCTCGAAGTGCGGGTCGCGGTCAACACCGGCGAGGCGCTGGTCGCGCTCGACGCGCGGGCGGCCGAAGGCGAGTCGCTGGTGGTCGGCGATGTCGTCAACACCGCTTCGAGGATCCAGTCGGCGGCCCCGGTCAACGGCGTGCTCGTCGGCGCAGCGACGCGCAGCGCCACCGAACGCGTGATCGCGTACGCCGACGCCGAGCCGGTTGTCGCGAAGGGGAAGAGTGAGCCGGTGGCCGTTTGGCGGGCGCTCGGCCGGCACTCTCGCTACGGCGTCGACATCGTCCAGCACGGCGGCGCGGCGCTCGTCGGCCGCGACGTCGAGCTGAGATCGCTGCGCGACGCGTTCGAGCGGGCGCGCAACGAACGCTCACCGCAGCTCGTCACGCTGGTCGGCGTGCCGGGGATGGGCAAGAGCCGCCTCGTCTGGGAGCTGTCCCGGCTGGTCGACGCCGATCCGGAGATCGTCGTTTGGCGCCAGGGACGGGCGCTCGCCTACGGCGGCGGACCGTTCGGCGCGGTCGCGGAGGCGCTCCGCGCCCACATCGACGTGCTGGAGTCGGACACGCCGGCCGAGACCGAGGCGAAGGTGGCGGCGGCGGTCGAGGGACTCTTCGACGACGGCCGTGAACGCGAGTGGCTCGGCAGGCGCCTCGGTCCGCTCGTCGGGCTCGAGTCCGCGGCACCGGGCTCACGGGAGGAGTCGTTCGCCGCCTGGCAACGGGTGATCGAGGCGATCGGCGACCTCAACCCGCTCATCCTGGTGCTCGAGGATCTGCACTGGGCCGACGACGGCACGCTCGACTTCGTCGAGTACCTCGTCGACTGGACGAGCGACGTCCCGCTGCTCGTGCTCTGCACGACCCGTCCGGAGCTGCTCGAGCGCCGGTCGGCATGGGGTGGCGGCCGGCTCAACTCGCACACGATCGCCCTGTCTCCGCTCTCCGACGACGACACCGGCGCTCTGCTCGGCAGGCTACTCGGCCGGCCGGCGCTCACCACGGACGTGCGCGAGAGACTGTTGCAGCAGACGGGTGGAAACCCGCTCTACGCCGAGGAATACGCGCGGATGCTGAACGCGGCCGCCGGTGCGGAGCTCCCTGACTCGGTACAGGGGATCATCGCCGCCCGGCTCGATCTGCTCGACCCGCCCGAGAAGCAGCTTCTGCAGGATGCATCGGTCCTCGGCAAGGTGTTCTGGCGCGGCGGCGTCGAGGCGCTCGGAGGGACAGGCACCGACGACCTCCTGCAGCGCCTCGTGCGCAAGGAGTTCATTCGCCGGGAACGGACGTCGACGATGGTGGACGAGCCGGAGTTCGCGTTCCGGCACGCGCTGGTGCGGGACGTCGCCTACGCACAGCTGCCGCGCGCCGCGCGGATCGACCGACACCGCCTGGCCGCCGAGTGGATCGCACGATCGGCCACGCGACCCGACCTCGTCGCCCACCACTACACCGAGGCGATTCGTCTCGCCGAAGCGGCCGGTGCCGACACGACCGCGCTCGAAGGCCCTGCCCGAGCATCGTTGCGGGCGGCGGGCGACCGGGCGGGATCGCTCGGCGCCTACCACGATGCGACGGCGCTCTACCGGAGGGCGCTCGAGCTCCGGCCGGGAGACGATGAGCGCCGCTCGCTGCTCGTCGCTGCGGTGGCGACCGCGTCGGCTTCACTCGACCCGCAGGCGGGCGAGCTGGCCAGGGTGGCCGTCAAGAGCTGCGAGGCGGCCGGGGACCTCGCGGGCGCGGCCGACGCCGAGACCGCGCTGGCTCTGATCGCGTGGTATGTCGGCGACCCGGACCGTGCGGCGCGACACGGGCAGCGTGCGGTGGAGCTCGCCGAGACGAGCGGCTCACGACCGAGCACCGCCCGCGCTCTCGCGGAACGGGCCCGGGTCCTCATGCTCGCGGGGCAGCACGAGCGTGCGATCGAGGTAGGCGAGCGGGCCATCGAGCTCGCCGAGGAGGCGGGGCTCGAGGAAGTGGCCGTCGGGACCCTGGTCACGGTCGGGACCGCGATGGGCAACGCCGGTGCGACGACCGCGATCGAGGTGATCGACCGCGCGTTCGAGCGCGCAAGGGCGATCAACGCGCCCGTGCCGATGTTCCGAGCGCTCAACAACAAGGCCTACCTGGTTCGACGGATCGAAGGACAAGTTGCGGCGGGGCGTGTTCGCGACCAGATCGAGACCGAAGTGCTCGATCGCTACGGCATGCTCTCGACGCGCCGCTGGTTCGACTCGATGTCGGCCTGGCACAACTATCTGGTTGGCGACTGGGACGCGTCGATCAGGAACGGCGAGGCGTTCTTCCGCAGCTCGAGCACACCGCATTACCTCGACACCGAAGTGCTGGTGGTCCGTGCGCTGATCGAGCTCGGACGAGGCGAGGATGCGGCGGCACGGACCGATCTGGAGCGCGGCCTCGCCCGCATCCGTGATCGCGCCGACGGCGATCCTCAGCACGTGGGCCCGACGCTGGTCTTCGCGGCGCGGATCGCGATCCTGCAGGGGCGCCGCGCAGAGGGCGTGTCGCTCGCCGAAGAGTTCCGGGCCCTCGGCCCGGAGACGGCCGGGCTCGTGGTCGACGGCACGACCGAGGTCGCCTGGCTGGCGCTCGACGTCGACCGCGGCCTCATGACGGGCGGGTCCCCGAGCTCTGTCTGGCGGGCTGCGAACGAGGCGATCGTCGACGGACGACTCGGCGACGCGATCGGGATCCTCGATGCAGCCGGCATCCACACGGAGGCCGCGTACGCGCGGCTGCGCCGCGCGCAGGTCGAGCCTGGGCCCTGGCTCGACGAGGCGGAGGCGTTCTACCGCAAGGTCGGCGCCACGCGGTTCCTCGACGAGATCGCCGTGCTGCGCGAGCGCGCTATGCCCCGCAGCGCCTGAACGAGACGACGTCGCCGTCGAACGTCGCGACGCCACCCTCGGCGACCGCGCGCACGTCGAAGCCGTCGCGCTGCAGCAGCGAGGCGGCGATCGCGGCGCGGGGGCCCGACTCGCAGACGGTGACCACGGGCTTCGAACGCTCGAGTGCGCCGGGCCCGAGCTTGCGCAGGAGCCGGTAGGGGATGTTCTTCGAGCCGGGGATGTACCCGTCGTCGCGCTCCGCCGACTCGCGGACGTCGACGAGCTGCACCGCGCCCGCCTCGAGCAGCTGCTTCAGCTCGCCGACGTCGACCACGGCGAGCGTCTCCGGCGACCGGTCATCGAGCACGAAGCCGTCCAGCTCGAGGATGCCGACCGCCCAGAGCTTCCGCGCCGCCGAGATCGCCTCGGCCTCGGAACGCGCGTGCAGAACGACGCGCTCGCCTGCCGCGAGCACGAATCCCGCCCGGGTCCCGAACGACGCGCCGGCCACCGGGACGTTGATCGCACCATGGAGGTGCCCGGCGGCGTAGACCGGGAACGGGCGGACGTCGAGGACGGTCGCTCCCGCCGGATCGGCGACCTCGTGGAGGGCTTCGGGCTCGGCGAGCCACGGCCCGCGGTTGATCGCGACGACGCGCTCGGTCGTCGGCGGCCGCGGCGTCGAGATCGACGCCGACTCGAGCACGAACTCCTGCACGTCGTGGATGCGCAGCGCGGGGTTCGTCGCCCGCTCGCGCGCGATCGTCGAGCAGCGGTCCGCGCTCATGTTGCCTCCGCACAGTGAGCCCGCGACGTGGCCGGGATAGACCTCGACGTCGTCGCCCAGGCCTGCGATCCGCTCGAGGGAGGTGAACAGGTCGCGCGCGCCGTCGCGCGCCGCGACCGCGAGGTCGGGCCGCGCCGCATCGCCGACGAACAGCGAGTCGCCCGTGAGCGCGATGCGCTCGTCGACGACGAACGCGCAGTGCTCGGGGCGGTGGCCCGGTGTGTGCAGCACCCGCACGCGGCTCGCACCCACCGCGAGCTCGTCGCCGTCGGCGAGCGGCTCGAACGGGTAGTCGGGGTCGGCGAGCGCGTGGATCGCGACCGGAAGGCGGTGCTCGAGCGCGAAGCGGCCATGACCCGAGACGTGATCGGCGTGCGTGTGCGTCTCGAGCACGCGCTCGAGCCTCACACCCTCTTCCGCGGCAGCCTCGACGTACTGCTCGATCCGAAGCGACGGGTCGACGACGAGCGCTGCCCCGTCGGCGCGATCGCCGACCAGGTACGAGGCACACCCGAGATCCTCGTCCACGAATTGCCGGAAGAGGA
>Ga0335079_10010047_pt1 | contig 10773 bp, 10 predicted proteins | sample Lox_Sample_33_FD_206719 | JGI IMG/M metagenome (GOLD analysis project Ga0335079, IMG submission 206719) | Soil microbial communities from Loxahatchee National Wildlife Refuge, Florida, United States - Lox_Sample_3.3 | ecosystem: Environmental > Terrestrial > Soil > Wetlands | place: USA... | reverse complement strand
TGTCCCAACCAGTAGGCCGAGTTGTGGCGGGAGCGCGTGTCCGTGCCGCGTGACGCGTTCGACACCTCGTAGAACTGATATCCCGCGTCGCCGAGCCGTGCGTGGGCACGCAAGTATTCGGCGGCGTAGCGGTCGTCGTCGGGCAGGGAGCTTACGCCGCGGTCGATCCAACGGGCCAGCGGTGTGCGCGGTTCGACCGTGAGTCCGTACAACGAAATGTGATCCGGCGAGAGCGCGAGCGCGCCCCTCAAGTCCCGGTCCCAATCGCGCTCGAGCTCCTGCGGCAGCGCGAAGATCAAGTCGAGCGAGACATTCACAAACCCGGCGTCGCGCAGGATCCGCACCGATCGGGCAATCTGCGCCGCATCGTGAGTGCGATGCATCCAGCGCAGCACGTGGTCGTGAAACGACTGAGCGCCCAGCGAGATGCGATTGATGCCCGCTGCGCGCCACTGAGCGGCCGCTGGAGCGGTGACGTCGTCCGGATTTGCTTCGAGAGTGATCTCGGGAGAGGCTACGTCCACTAGGAGCTGCACGAGTTGCTCAATCGCGTCGGGCGGAACGAGCGACGGAGTGCCGCCGCCGAAATACAGCGTTTCGAGCGGGGAGGCGTCGATCGGTCTATCGCCGTTGTTCGCATGGAGCCCGGCGTACTCACGCCGAATGCACTCGACATACGCGTCGGCAGGAATGGTCTTCCGCACCGCGATTGAAAAGTCGCAATACGAGCAGCGCCGGGCGCAGAACGGGACGTGCACGTAGACGTGACGCACCAGAGGCAAGTTAGCGAGTCATGATGCTGTTGCTTTAAGTGTTATCCCACGCGCTCGAACATCATCCCCGGCTGTTGCCGGACCAAGCCCCTCAGTTCCATATCCGTGAGTGCCGTCAGCACGTCACTCGTGGCGGCGTCGAGGCGCGGCGCCAATCCGCTCGCGAGCGCGTCGACATGCAGCGGTCGGAGATCGAGGGCTTCCCAGAGGGCGCGTTGCAATGGCGTGCAATCGGACGGAATCGTCGCGGATGGACGCGCTGCAGTGGGGGCGGCACTCGCGGGCGAATGCGCGGAGATGCCCAGCTCCTCGAGGATATCAGCCGCCTCGAGCGCCGGCTTTGCGCCCTGCTGTATCAACCGGTTACAGCCGAGCGACGTTGGGCTCGTGATCGGACCAGGGACCGCGAGCACCTGACGTCCCTGGTCCAGCGCGCAGTCGGCAGTGATCAGGGCTCCAGATCCCGGCGCGGCTTCCACGACAACCGTTACTCCGGCAAGGCCACTGACGAGACGATTGCGGCGCGGGAACGCGCCGGCGTGCGGCTTCTCGCCCGGCACGAGCTCAGTGATGAGACAGCCGCCCGCGATCATGCGCCGATACAGGTCTTTGTTGCTCGCCGGATACACCACCCCGAATCCGTTTCCCAGCACGCCGACGCTCGCGCCACCGGCATCGAGCGCCGCCGCGTGCGCGACGGCATCGAGTCCGCGAGCCATGCCGCTCACGACGACCGCGTGCCGCGCGACCCCCCGAGCGAGGATTTCCGTGGCACGAGCCCCATACGGCGAGTGATTCCGGCTCCCGACGATGGCCGCCGCCGGGCGCGTGAGCAGCGAGAGATCGCCCCAGGCGTACAGCCATTGTGCGGGTTCTGGAATCTCGCGCAACAGCGGGGGGAAGAGTGGGTCATCGGGAAGCAGCACCGTCGCGCCAAGCCGCTCGAGGGCGGTGAGAATCGCCCGACCCGGGTCGAGCGTGAGCCGCCGAATCGCACTGGCCGCCGCGCGGCTGAATCCGGGCAGCGCGGCAAGGGCGCCGTGGGGCGCGGACAGCGCCGCCCGCGCGCTCTCGAATGCGGCGACGAGCGTCCGCACGCGGGCCGGGCCGATCCCGGGCAGCTCGGCGATCGCTAGGTACGCGGCGAGCTCGTCGGGGTCTCGATCCGACGGTGCAACACCTGCCACAATACTTCCAACAGCTCGGGCACGCCCTGCCCCGTGACCGCAGAAATGGCGAGCACGGGCGAGTCAGCGCGCATGATTATGGATGGGAGCACGGCATCCCTGGGGAGGAGATCGCGTTTCGAGAGCACCACCACCTGCGGCTTGGCGGCGAGCTCGGCGCTGTAGAGCGCCGCCTCGCGCATGAGGAGATCGTACGTGGCCTGCGGATCGGGTGCGTCGAGCGGCACCAGCACGGCAATCGCGCGCGTGCGCTCGACGTGCTGCAGAAAGCGGATACCCAGTCCTCTTCCTTCGTGCGCGCCCTCGATGATCCCGGGAATGTCGGCCATGACGAACGAGCGATGGTCCGGGAGCCCGACCACACCCAGGTACGGCTCGAGCGTGGTGAACGGATAGTCGGCGACCTTGGGACGTGCCGCCGACACAACCGACAGCAGCGTGCTCTTCCCCGCGTTGGGTTCGCCAAGCAGTCCCACATCGGCGATCAGCTTGAGGACGAGCTCGAGCTCCCGCTCCTCTCCATACTCTCCCGGTTCCCACTCCCGGGGGCTCTGGTGTGTGGCGGTCGCGAACGCGGCGTTCCCGCGGCCCCCGCGACCCCCGCGCGCCACGAGGAGCTGCTCGTCCGCGAGCACGAGCTCACCCAGCAGCTCTCCGCTGTTTGCGTCGCGCACTTCAGTACCCGCGGGTACCGGGAGGTACAGATCCGCCCCGGATTTCCCGGTCATGTTTTTGCCCTTGCCATGCTGTCCTCGCTCCGCGTTCCAACGGGTGCGATAGCGATAGTCGAGCAGGGTGGCGAGGTTCGGGTCGACCCGCACCACCACATTACCGCCCGCCCCGCCGTTGCCCCCGTCAGGGCCGCCTTTGGGCACGAACTTCTCGCGTCGGAAGGACGAGGCACCCGCACCACCGGCACCGGCCACCACGCGCACGACGGCGCGATCTATGAACATCACCGGATCGAACGCGGAACGCGGAACGCGGAACGCGGAACAGAAGTGGAAGCTCCGCGCGCGGTCCGAATTGACGCCACGGTAATTGCCACGAGTTCTGAGGCCTCGTGTCGGAGGGCTAAGACCTGCTCTGGCTCGGCCATCCCTCGCACGCCTATGACGTCGAGCCAGAACTCGCTCTCGTCCGCCTCTTCTTCTACGCTGCCCATCTTTGCTATGAAATCGCGACGGGATTTCGACCGGCGAGCCGCGCGATAGTTCGCCGCGACGGACGTTCCTGACCGCAGCAGTTGACGTCCGACAACGTCGGCGGTTCGCCCCACGGGCAGTTGCTCGACCAATTTGATCACGGCCAGCGCGAACGCGCGCGTGCGAATCTTGAGGTCATTCAACGTCGCGAATCCTCACGTGCTGTTCCGCGTTCCGTCTTCCGCGTTCCGCCTCAGGTTGCGGCCGCGCACATCCGCCCACAGTTCCCACATCCGCAACGCATGGGCCGCATCAACGTCCTGTTCCACGAGGGCGAGCACCTCATCCACTTCTTCCGGCGTGGCGCCGGTGTTGAGCGCGCCCCGCAGGTGCGCGTGCAGCTGGCGCGGGGTGTCGAGAATCGCGATCTCCGCAATCGTGCACAGCTCCCGCCGCTTCAGGTCGAGCCCGCCGCGGCCAATCAGCTTGCCGTAAGCATCGATCAGAACCAGCGACTCGAGCGCCGGATGGAGTCCGCGCAGGTTGACGAGCAGCTTGTGAAACGTGCGTCCGTACACGTGCTCGCACACCTCACGGCCCCGCGCGACCCACTCCGTCCACCGATCGTGCCCGAGCGGTTCACCCGCGGCAACGCTGGGCTCGATTTCCCGCCACACCCCGAAGGCCTGGAGCGAGAGCGCGTAGCCGACATTGAGCATGCTTTGCAGCAGCAGCTCGTCGATTTCGCCGCGCGCGCCCGCGCGCCGCGCCACGAGCAGCCGCTCGCGCAGCGCCTCGCGATCGCCCGACGCCACCGCTGCCGCCACGCGCACCAGCGCACACGAGAGGTCATCGAGGGCGGACGTGGGCATTTTAGTCACCTGGTCCTCTTGCTCCGGCATCGGTTTCATGCTCCAGTGTCCCGTTTCCTTGCAGGCGACCGACCGTTTCGCCCCGCGTATTGATGATCGGCGGCTGGGCGAGCTCATCGGGGAGCGGCCCCAGGCCAAACTCTCTCAGAATGGCCGCCAGCGCGACTACCGCGGCTGGGCCGTTGCCGTCCTCCACCTTCAACGCGATCCCGAGGCCTTCCTCTATGAGAGCGGTGCAGTACACCCCCGCCGCCCCCACCTTCGTGATCACGCGCCCCGGATACGCACTCATGATGACGGTGCATGGACGGCCCTGGCCGGCGACGAGGGAGGGGTGGGAGAGCATGCAATCGCGGATTGGCACCACGTCGTTCGAATCCGCAATCCCGAGTCTCGCGTACGCCAGCGCCATCACCGCCAGCGGCAGCCCAAAGGTCACCACCCCACACCCATCCACGGCCGTGCGGATCTGCAGCTCTGGCACGCCGGTCCAGCGGCTCACCTCCGCCAAAGAGCGGCGCTGGACGGGATGATCCGGATCCGTGTAGCGCTCTATCGGCCAGCCGTGATGGCGCGCCAGAGCGAGCATGCCCGCGTGGTTTCCCGAGCAGTTCGAGTACACCGGCGTCAGGCTGATGCCGCGGCGCGCGTAGTCCTCCGCCACGGTTTCCGAAAGCGGCGGGTGCGGCCCGCAGCGCAGATCGGATTCCGTGCAGCCGCTCTTCGCGAGCAGCCCGCGCACGATCGCGACCTGCCGCGGCTCGCTCGAGTGCGACGCGCAGCACAGGGCCAGCTCCTCCGAGCCGATGTCGAACTGCTCGATCACGCCCTCGGCAACGAGCGGCACGGCCTGGAACGGTTTCGCGCATGAGCGCCAGAATGCGACGCGATCCGGGTTGCCGGCGCGCGCCACGAGCGCACCGGACCGGTCGACCACGGCGGCGTGCACCATGTGGCGATTCTCGACCGTTTGCCCACGCACGGCCTCGACGACCAGTGCGTCGTTCCGCGTTTTCATCTGCGCCCGTCGCCCCCGCCCGATGTCGCCAGCGCAAGCGCGATGCCGCCGACCACCAGTGCGCCACCGGCGAGCGTCGATGGTCTCGGAATCTCGTGGATTGACGGCAGGAGCCACGCGATCAAGGTCGCGCCCACGGGCTCGCCCAATCCCGCTACGTTCACGGTCGTGGCGCGCAGATGTTTGAGCGCGTAATTGATTCCCGTGTGCCCGACGAGCATCGGGCCGGCCGCGAGCGCCGCAAAGATCCCCCAATCCCGCGCGGCGAATCCCCACAGTCGCGTTCGGGTCAGGACCGCAACGAGCACGAGCACTACGGCCGCGACGCCATAGACGATCGTGGCATAGCGCCAGATCCCAACGGTGCGGCGTACGCGCCGGCCGATCACGCTGTAGCCGGCCGCGGCCGTCGCGCCGAACAGCGCGAGCACGTCGCCCGTGAACGCGCCCCAGGAGAACCGCGCATCACCCACGCCGATGAGCACGGCACCGATCACCGCCAGCGCGATGCCCCAACGCTCCCTCGGCTCGGGATGCTCGCCCAGCCACACGGCGGCGAGTCCCCAGACGATGATCGGCCGCAGATTGACGATCAGGACCGAGCTCGCCACGGACGTATAGCGCAGCGAGGTGATCCACGTCCAGAAATGGAGCGCCAGCAGCGTACCGGAGAGGAGCATCAGCAGGATGGTCGTGTTCGAGCGGTCTTCTCCCTCGGACGACTCGCGCCCCCACAGTGTGGCGGTGACGGGCAGCGCGAACGCGAGACGCCAGAACGCGATCGCGAGCGCCGGCGCCGCGGCGAAGCGGATAATCGGGCCGGCATAGGTCGTCGCCAGGACGGCGAGGAGCAACACGAGTCGCGGTGACATGGGCCGGACAAGGTAACGCCACCGTTGCCAGACCGGCGGCCGGTCCCCAAATTCCGCGCTCGCATGCGGACCCTTGTACCGGTCTCAGTAGTGCTGCTCGTCGCGGGCCCGGTTTGGGCGTTCGCCCAGTCCACCACTGCATCCCCGTACATCCCGATTTCCCATTGGTCGATGCCGTTCATCGAGCAGCTCATCGATGCCGGCGTCATCACCGACCCCACGCCGCTCACGCGGCCGTTCAAGCAGCGCGACGTGCTGCGAGCGCTGCGCGCGCTCGATACGACGCGACTCGACCCCACGACTCGGGGCACGATCCACCGCATCATGCGCGAGTGGCAAGCCGACACCACCCGGCCCACGTATCGAGTCGAGCTCTCCGCCGGCGCCCAGGTCGCGAACTACGCGTTTCGCGACCCCTTGGAGCTGGGTCGCGATACCGTGGGCGCCACGACTCGGCTGCACGTCCTCGATCCCCGAGGCTACGGGAGCGCAGGCGGAGAAGCGGATCTGCGGTTCGGGCCGTTCGTTGCGGTGAGTCATCTGGTAGTCGATACGCGGGTGCAACACGACCCGGATTGGTACGGCGTCGTCGATAATGCCACCCGCTTCGACGAAGCCTACGTGAACGGCCAATGGCATTACGCGGAGGTGTTCTTCGGGATCCTCGATCGGAACTGGGGGCCGAGCGCGGTGCAGGGTTTGCTGCTTTCGCCCAATCCGTACGGCCCCAATCACTTGGAGTTCGAAGTCGGTACGCAGTCCGTGAGACTCCAGTCGGTGTCGATGCAGCTCGACACTCGCGATTCGGCGGGACACCCGACCACTCGATATCTGATCGAGAATCGATTGTGGATCAGGCCCAAAGGCCGGTGGACGCTCGCGGTGTGGGACGCGTCGGCAATCTCCGGGGTGGGACGACAGCTCGAGCCCTGGTTCCTGAACCCGGCCGGCATCACCTACTTCGCATCCTCCAACACGGGCACGAACGGCAACAATTTTATGGGCGTCGACGTGGAGCGCCACGCCAAAGTGACGATGTTCGGGCAATTCATGATCGATGACATCCAGGTGTCGCGGAAAAACGAAGCGGACTACAAGCCGGCGAGTTACGGACTGACCGTGGGGGCAAAGGGCGCGCTCGCGCCACGCGCCAGCTGGCTGTTCTTCTACACGCAGGTCGCCAACCTCACGTATCGCAACGAAGACGACTTGCAGACGCCGCAGTATCATAATCTTCCGTCGGGCCGTAACTTCGACGACTACGATCAGGCGACGGCCAAATTGCGCGTGCTCGCTGCTCGAACGCTCGTGCTCGAGCCCGAGCTGACGCTGTTGCGTCAGGGTGAAGGCGACCCGCGCGAGCAGCATCCGCTCGTGCCGGCGTACCGGTCCACGCCGGTCTTGTTTCAGGGAATCGTGCAACGGACCGTGCGCGCCGCGGTCGCCGCCAGCTGGCAAGCGGGCGACTGCAGTGTCGTCGCCAACGCCGGCGTGCACTTCACGTCCAATGCCGGACATGTGACCGGAGTCTCGCAGACGCAATTCGTCGGCTCCCTCGCGGTCACCTATCGGTTCCACCACGAGGCGCCGCTCCCCTGAGATGAGCGCCCAAAACGACAGCCTGGTGTCGCGGGATCGGATCGAGGCGCTGCTCGCGAAGATGTCGAGCACGCGCGTGGTCGTCCTGGGCGACGCGATGCTCGACATCTATCTCACCGGCGACACGGAGCGGCTGTCGCCCGAGGCACCGGTGCCCGTGGTCACCGTCCAGGGGCGCCGTCACGCGCTGGGCGGAGCCGCGAACGTGGCGGCGAATGTAGCGGCAATCGGCGGCGAGGCGCGCCTCGTGGCCGTGATCGGCGACGACTCGCGCGCCGATTCGCTGCGCGGTGAGCTCGTCGCGCTGCGGCTCCCCGATCACTACCTCGTCACCGCTCCCGCGCGCCCCACGACCTCCAAGACGCGCGTGGTGGCGCGGGGCCAGCAGGTCGTCCGGATCGACGAAGAAGTTGACGAGCCGATCTCGGACCGAACCGAGCAGCTCGTGGTCGCCGAGCTCGAGCGCGCCATGGAAGACGCCGATGCGCTGCTGATCGAGGACTACAACAAGGGTGTGTTGACGCCCGCGGTGATCACGTGCGCGATGTCGCACGCGCGCCGGCGTGGCGTGCCCGTCGTGGTCGACCCCAAGTTCAAGAACTTTTTCGCCTATCGGGGCGCCACGGTGTTCAAGCCCAACCGGCGCGAGCTGGAGCAGGCGATGGGTGCGACGCTCGATCTGGCGAAGCCCGACGCGCTGCCCACGTCGCTCGAGAAGATCGGCGTGGACAACCTGCTGCTCACGCTGGGCGCCGAGGGCATGGTGCTCGTGAGTCTGAACCGGCAAATCACGCATATCCCAGCGGTGGCACGTGAGGTGTTCGACGTCTCGGGGGCGGGCGACACGGTCACGGCATGGATGGGGACGGCGCTCGCGGCCGGCGCGGGCGTGCGCGAAGCGGCGCAGCTTGCGAACTACGCCGCGGGTGTGGAAGTCGGCAAAGCCGGTGTGGCGACGGCGTCACCGCAGGAAGTACTGGCGGTGCATGACACGTACTACGACCAGCTAGGGAGGTTGAGGAGAGGGGGGCTGCTGTGATTGCGGAGTGTCACTTCTTCTCAATCAACGACCCAACGAACGCCCCCAGCAGCGCTCCTCCCGCCGCACCGAACGCCGCGCCGACCATGGTCCCGCCCAGCGTGCCCGCCGTGTTGTTCACCGCTCCATCACGATGGGTGAACGTGTAGAAGGCGGCGCCGAAAGTGATCGCGCCACCAATGCCGCCGACCCATGCGCCGGTGGACGACCAGGTCTCGCGAGCGGCGGTGCTTTCCGAGGCGGCGCGGAAGCGCTGGAGTGCCCCGATGCGGCTGGAATCGGGGGTCTGACCGCGGAGCGGAGTAATGAAGGAGACGAGCAGCGCGGAGGCGAGGGCGACGCGCGGGAGAGTCATGAATGGGCGGTACTGGACTCGAACCAGTGACCTCCGGTATGTGAGACCGGCGCTCTAACCAGCTGAGCTAACCACCCGTTGAGCTCCACCGACTTCCACTCTACCGGAGCGCCACCTCGTGGTGTGTAAGCGCTCACTCAAAATAGACGCGAACGGCTCGACTCGGAACTCCACTTGCAGAGAACGGCCCGCGCCGGACTGGCGCAGGCCCGTCCCCCGTGAGCTGCGCCGCTGCCCCGTTACGACTTAGCCGGCGGCGTCCGCGGATCGTCCGCGGGATTCACATAGGTCATCTCAAAAGGACCCTTGCCGCTCACGGTGATCACCGTGGCGCCGCTCGCTGCGGCGAAGTGGTGCTGCCCCGTCGGAATCGTGCCCTTCTGCCCTACCTTCATGTGCTTGGCATTGGCAAGGTCGAAGGCATCACCCATACCGACGAGCAGGACGCCCTTCTTGACGGTGACGATTTCGTCGGCGGGATGGGAGTGGGGCGGAATAATGTATCCGGCCGGAAACGACAGCTCGACGGTAAACTGCCCTGCTTTGGCGGGGTCCCCCTTCAGTACCGCCATCTTCGCGCCTTTGGGGAAGGCGGCCGGCGCCGGCCCCCAATGCAGCTGGGCCGGCTTCGGCGCTGGGGTCGACGCCTGCGACGTGAGCGCGGGGGCGGCGGCGAGCAGGAGACAGAATACGAGGTTGTAAATACGCATCGGATCTCCAGGATGGGACGGTAGAGGCCGTGGTGTCATGGGTGGTGCCAAAGTAGCCATTTCCCCACGTCACTGCACGTCACCACCGACACCAATTCCGCTACAAACGAAACGCCCGACGCTGCGGCCGCAGCGAGCAACGAAACTCCATCGAGGGAACACAGGTAGGCGTTCGCGCGTATTCATGCGCGACCTATGCGAATTACTCCCGCACTCCTCGTTCTCAGTGTAGCAGCCTGCAGCGGCTCGACCTCGACGGGAAGCCTTCCGCCCGGAGCAACGCTGACCGGCCGCTGGACCTATAGCATCGGCACATTAACCAGCGTCGGCGGCGCGGTGACGTGTGCGGTGTCCGGCATCATTCTGAACCTCACGCAGGAGGGCTCGTCGCTCACTGGCTCCTACAGTGGCGGCACGATCAACTGCGGCAGTCTGCTGCCCTCAGGCAGCGGCAGCGTCACCAACGGGACCGTAACCGGCTCAGCCGTAGCCTTCAATTTCGACAGCCCCAACTGGCACAGTACCGGGCAGGCAACTTCCGCCACGAACATGACGGGCAACGCCACCGTTCAGCTCACTGTGTCGGGAAACTCCTACGTGCTGTCGGGGACCTGGCTCGCCAGCCACCAGTAGCGCGGCCGCCACAATCGAGGTCCCATCGTCGGCCCGGCGCTGGCTGATGCTGTAGCGTGGCCGCCACAACCATACCAATCGCCACGCCCCCTTCCTTAATACGCGAGAACGCCGGCTCTCCTTCCGCCTCGTGAGAAATGCAAATGCCGTTGGTGAATGCGATGCCTCAAGCCAACACCAAGCCATTGTCGGCGCACATCTGCTCCACATTCGCGTGACCCCGGTCACAAAGAACTCCCGGCGCACCTCTTGCCTGAGCCACCCATAGCGCCCTGGACCGCGAGCGGTGCTTCTCACCCCCGCGGATTCAGTACGACCCTAGAAAAGCGAGGCAAGTCATGGCAAGAAAGTTAGGCGTGTTCGGACCTCGGACTGAGGTGCTCGACGCGCTGCAGGCGTCCGAGGGCAACGGCAATGGCCACAATGGCAATGGGCACGATGAGAGGAACGGTCACGGCCCAACGTTGCCGGAGCAGACGTTGATGCAGGGATCGTCGGACTGGACGCCGGAACAGACCGAACAGTACATCGACTGGCGGCTGCAGAACATCGATTTGGAGATCGCGGGAC
>Ga0335079_10010045_pt1 | contig 10774 bp, 13 predicted proteins | sample Lox_Sample_33_FD_206719 | JGI IMG/M metagenome (GOLD analysis project Ga0335079, IMG submission 206719) | Soil microbial communities from Loxahatchee National Wildlife Refuge, Florida, United States - Lox_Sample_3.3 | ecosystem: Environmental > Terrestrial > Soil > Wetlands | place: USA... | reverse complement strand
CAAAGATATCGGCGCCTATGAGAAGGCGGGCGGTGTGACGGACGGCGTCGTGACGATCGGCAAGCCGTGGCGCGTGACGGTCACGGGCGATCGCGGCTACGTCGTGGTGCCGACCACCTACACCTATAAGCAGAAGGGCAAGCCGGTGGTGGAAAGCGGCGCGGCGTGGACGCTGGCATTGCAGAAGATCGCCGGCGTCTGGAAGCTCACCGGTTGGGCGTGGGCGCAGCACGACATCAAATGAGCCGCAGAATTCTCGCCGCGCTGCTGATCATCGGCGCAGCGGTTACCGCGTACTACTGGTGGAGCTATTTCACGGCCGGCGACGTGATGGCGAGCCGCGAGCGCTGGTACACGGCGTTCGAGTCAAGCTTTCCCGTCGCCGATGGCTGGATGGCGCTGTGCATGCTGGTTGCCGGCATCGGACTGTGGAGCGGACGCGACTGGGGGGCGCTTTTCGGCCTGATGGCCGGCAGCGCCCTCGTCTACCTCGCCGCCATGGACATCACCTTCGATGTCGAGAACCGGATGTATGCGCTCGCACGCACCAGCGATGCGATGAAATTCGAGATCTTCATCAATGTCACGACCGTGCTGCTGGCGATCGCGACTTTACTCGTGTCCTGGCGGGAGCTCGGCCGGCGTTGACGGCGGCAGTGCGGCCGCGCTTGCCGTCGCTTCCTTGTGCGCCGCCATCAACGGGCGCGTGCGCAGCCACGTGGTGATCGCGCGGGCGAACACGAGCCCGACGGAAAACATCAGGCCGACATCCGTCCACGCGATGAGGCTCGCGCTCGGATGCACATTCGGCTGGAAGTTCTGTGCCGCGTAAGGATCGCCGCCGCTCACGACATATTTGGCGCCATAGCGGATGACAAAGAACGCGCCGACCAGGATGAGTCCGATTGGCGTGGCGCGAACGGTGATCTCGCCGGTATCCCGATCGATTGTGAATTCCTGATGATGGGTCATCAGAAATCCCACGAGGCCGCCGGCGGCCAAGGCAGCCACGAAGCCGGCAATCCAGATCGGCGCCGGCATGGGCATCGTTGCGAAGGTCAGCGTCACCAAGGCCGCAATGATCGCGGGCGGTACGAACACGCGCCATGGTTTTACCTTGCGCGGTGCGTTGCGGATGAGCCGGCGCGCCACCAGCGCAAGCACGATAATCGGCGCGAGATACGGAAGAAGGTGCTGCCAGTCCATGCCAACTGTTAAACACGGGGACGGAAGGCGCGCAATCGCACGCCGTCTGCTTTCTCGCAACGCGATGCTTTGTCAGGCCCGAGCGGCGATCCCCGCCAGCATTTTGCCGGCGGTCATCCCCAGCACAGGGTGCCGCCAGCCTGGCGCAATCTCGGCCAGCGGCGCCAGCACGAAGGCGCGATCCTGCATGCGCGGATGCGGCAGGACCGGCGGACCTTCCTCAACGCGGCCATCGTAATCGATGATGTCGAGATCGAGCGTGCGCGGCGCGTTGCGCGCATGCCGCTGGCGCCCGAACTGCCGTTCGATCTCGTGCAGGCGCGCCAGCAGCGCCGCCGGCTCGAGCGCTGTCTCGATTTGCGCCACGGCGTTCACATACGGCGGATCCGACGGATCGGGCCAGGCTTGCGTTTCGTGGAACCGTGAAACTTTCACCGGCAGGATGCCGTTTGCCTGAAGCGCCGAAAGCGCCGCCTGCAAAGTTTCCGAGGGGCGCCCCGCAACGGAAGGAAGGTTGGCACCGAGCGCGATGAGGATCATTGGGCGTTCACAATATGCGCGCTGCTCTTGCTTCCCAATCGCGATCTTCTAGAACCGAAATTGGCTGATCGGGGGATTTTTGCCGAAGGGGCCTTCACTTTTTGTTTGTCACCGATTGAAGGAGGATTTGCATGCTGTTCTACCCCCAGGAAAAACTCGCCCTGTTTATCGACGGCGCCAATCTTTACGGCGCGGCCAAGGGCCTCGGCTTCGACATCGACTACAAGCGCCTGCTCGAGCTGTTCGCCCGCAAGGGTCTGCTCGTGCGCGCTTTCTATTATACAGCGGTTGCCGAGGATCAGGAATTCTCGCCGCTGCGCCCGCTGGTCGACTGGCTCGACTACAACGGATTCTCGGTGGTGACAAAGCCGCTCAAGGAATTCACCGATGCGCAGGGGCGCAGGCGCGTGAAGGGCAACATGGACATCGAACTCGCCATCGACGTGATGGAGCTCGCCGATATGGTGGACCACATCGTGATCTTCTCCGGCGACGGCGATTTCCGCCGCCTTGCCGAGGCCGTGCAAAAGAAGGGACGCCGCATCAGTGTCGTCTCGACCATCCGGACCCAGCCGCCCATGGTGGCCGATGAGTTGCGCCGTCAGGCCGACAATTTCATCGAGCTCGAGGAGCTCAAAGCGATGATCATGCGGGAGGGCGGTCCCCGCTCGGTCGGGGGCGAGCGGACGCATCAGCCCGCGCCGCCACCTGCCGCGCCGCAATACGCGCAGTAGTTTCGGTCGAACTGGAAGCCAGTGTCTTACTGCGGCACGTATGCAAGCAGTTCGGGGCCGACGTTCAGGATAAGCGCACCATCGCCCGCGCTAAGCAAAAGACGTGGGCAAAAGATGTGCTCGCAATCAGTGACATGTAGATCGTTCAGCAAATTCCCGTTTGCGCCGTCGAAAACAAAAGCATCCGCTCCGCTCGGCGCGAACACGATACCATTCACAACGACCGGCATCCCGAAACCGCCGCCACTGAACGACCAGTTGTCCTTCCGGGTGCGAAGATCCCAGTCCGTCAGCGTGTTGGTATCGCTGCTGAGTGACACAACATGCGACGCACCGGAGGCATCTGTATAGGCCGTGGGAGGATAGTCGACGCTCGCCAAATGCCGGCCCATTTGCCTGCCGTTCGCGGCGTCGTAGAGGATGATCCTGGCGGGATCGACAACCGGATCCTGAATGAGGATGCGTCCGTCAATGTAGATCGGCGGCGTATTTCCGCCACCATGGCAGCCGTCGGGGTTGTCGAACCAGATCGTCATCCCCGTCGTTGCATCGAGCTTGTAGTAGTTGCAGGGCGAATTCTCGTAGAGACCATTGTTTCCGTCATACGCCAGCCATGTATAGTAAACGTTGTACAACTCGGTACGCCACTGAAGTGTCCCCGTGGATTCAAGCACGGAGTACATGGCGGAATAGCCGGCTGTGGTGTACGCCATGCCGAAAATCGTTCCATTCACCGCGACCGGATCAGTCTGCCCAACCTTCTGCTTCGGGATCTTCAGCGACCAATTGATTTTGCCGGTTTGGGCTGAGACGCTCCAAAGCTTTGCGAAGACATCCACGACAAAAAGCGACCCGTTGTCATAGGCGGCTGCCCCGTTCGCCAAGGGTGGTGATTTGATTTGACGATTCCAAATGTTGCGGCCATCGGAGAGCCGAAATGCCCGAAGCAGTTCCTTCCCAGCCCCGTGGTCGACCACGAAAACAGTCCCACCCGCGACAATGGTGTTATAGAAATTGAAATTGGGGTCATATACGGACCAGGCAAGCTTGAGCGACGGCGAGAAACCGCTGCTGAAGTTGATGCTGTTGGTGCGGGCGGGATTCAGGCGAAATGCGACAGAATCGTCAGCCGACGTAAAGGGACGAAGGCCGCCCGCCACGCACGGCTCGGTCAGACACGCCACTGCCAGCGCAACGGCCGGAAACAATCCTCTCCACATATTCGGTGAGCCCCTTCCCGAGGAGAACGCTACAGCAGGTCAGGGACAAGTCAATTGCGCGGAGGATTCCCAGTTCTCTATCATGCAATGATGGATTCCATACTCGAACCGCCGCGGGATTGTCCGTTGTGTCCGAGGCTTGCGGCGTTCCGGCATGCCAATCGCGCGAAGTATCCGGACTACTTCAACGATCCGGTGCCGACATTCGGATCGCGCGACGCGCGGCTGCTGATCGTCGGCCTCGCTCCGGGATTGCAGGGCGCCAACCGCACGGGACGTCCGTTCACCGGCGATTTTGCCGGACAGCTTCTCTATGGCACGCTGAAGAAACTGAAGCTCGCGCGCGGGCGCTATGAGGAGCGCGCCAATGACGGGCTCGCGCTGATCGATTGCGCCATCACCAACGCCGTGCGCTGCGTTCCGCCGGAGAACAAGCCGCTGCCGGCGGAGATCAACACCTGCCGTCCGTTTCTCTCCGCCACGATCGCCGGCATGCCGAAGCTGCGCGCCATTCTTTCGCTCGGGAAGATCTCCCACGACAGTGTGTGCACGGCCTTGAACGTGGCGCGCAAGGATCACGCCTTCGCGCATGGCGCGCGACACAAGGCAGGCGCGCTGACGCTGGTGTCCAGCTATCACTGCTCACGCCTCAACACGAACACCGGCGTGCTGACCGCTCCGATGTTCGAAGAGGTCCTGGCTGCTGCGAAGAAGGCCGCATTCGGCTAGTTGTTGCAAACACGGCATATGCTCCTTACACACACGCGGAGAGATTTTCGCGACCCGCCGGAGCGATCCGTGAACGCCGATCCGCGTCCTGATTTCATGTGCATCGGCATGCAGAAGGCCGGGACGGATTGGCTCTACGATCAGCTCTTGCACCATCCCGATTTCTGGATGCCGCCGATCAAGGAGTTCCATTACCTCGATCGCCGCGCCATGCCGAAGATAGGCCGCGCCGAAAAACTGCTCGATCTGTCTCCGAAAAAACTGGAGAAGCGCTTCGCAAAAAAAAGGCGCTGGGACGAAACAGACTATGCGTTTCTGAAGGAGGCGGCCGCGATGGAAGGCCCGCTCGACCTGAACCGATACGCAAATCTTTTCCGGTTCAAGGGAAACCTTCTCTCGGGCGACATCACACCCGGGTACAGCGCCATCGGTGAAGACATGATCGCGGAGGTGAACAAGGCGCTTCCCGGATTGAAGATCGTTCTCCTCATCCGCGATCCGGTGTCGCGCGCGTGGTCTCAGATTTCGATGGCCAACCGCAATGACAATTTCGACGCCTCCGTGCTCGAAGACCCGAAGCAGCTCGCAGGCTTCCTGCAGCAGTCCGAACTCGTGAGAGACCGCGCCTTCCCGACGCAGATTGCGCAACGCTGGATGCGGGCCGGTCCCGATCTCGACCTGCGCTGGTTCTACTTCGACGACATCGAGCAGGGCGGCGAGAAGGCGCGCACCGATGTCCTGACATTTCTTGGCGCCGATCCCGGCAAGCGAAGCGGTGCGCTCGAGGCTTCCTTCAACCGGAAGGCGCAAGCGCGCAAACTTCCGCTCAGCGAAAAGCTGCAGGCCGTCCTGGTCGCGGAATTCGCCGAGGAACTCGAAGCCTGCGCGGAATTCTTCGGCGGACCCGCAGCGCGCTGGCCGGCGAAATACGGACTCGTCACCGGCGCGCAAAACCACGCGAGCGATCCCGTCGCGACCGTGTGACCTAGCGACGATCGCCTGAAGAGGCTCTGGCGATCTCCCGCCGGCAATCGCCTGTCGTGCCGCCGGCTAGCGGCGGATCGTCACCCGATCGGCAACGCGGTGGTGGCGGCCCCAATGGAAGGTCACGCGCGCGTGCTGTCCATGGTGAAGCGCGTGGAAACCGACCCGGTGATGACCTATGCGAATCACGGTGCTCCGCCTCACCTGGAATACGTGACGGGTTGCGCCGCGGCGTAGCGAGAACCGATGGTTCGCGCGATCAACCCAGACCACCCGGCCGGACTGAACTTCGGATGCCGCCGGGCCCTCAGCGATCAGCGCATGCAGCTTGCCGATGCCCGTTCCGGAATCCGTAGATTGGCCACCCGGTGGTGGCGGCGGCGGCGGCGGCGGCACGGGCTGTCGCCGCGGATTGAGCTTGCCGATTCCCGTGCCGGAATTCGTCGAGCCGCCTGAACTGCCCCGCGGATTGAGCTTGCCGATTCCCGTGCCGGAGGTCGTGCTCCCGCCGCTGGTCGAGCTGGCCTGGGCGAAAGCGCCCGTGATGCCCGCAAGTGCAATTGCCGAAACCAGAAACGCGCCCGCAATCAATCGGCCCATAGTCCCCTCCCCGGCGAAAACAAATTCAAATGCAATGTACCCCGACTCGGCGTTCACGCGAAAATCCGCGCGAAACGACAGGGCAATCATCTTCTGCTAGGATTGCATGGATCGGTCACCGCACGCCAGCCGGGGAAAGTGGAGCATGCGACAGCTCCTTGAGGTTGTGCACTCGCGTAAAGTGGATCGGCTTGCCGCGGGTTACGCGGTGGGCGCGTGGCTGCTCGTCCAGGCGGCCTCCATTGCGCTGCCGGCATTCGGCGCCCCGGGGTGGGTGCTGAAGGCGCTGATCGTGTTCGCCGTGCTTGGGTTTCCGGTCGTGATCGCCGTGGGCTGGATGGGCGCGCAGCACCTCGCCGAAGATGCAGTTGAGGCCATCCGGCTCACGCCGGGCCGTGTGGCAGCGATCGGCGCGGTGATTGTCGTCGCCATTCTTTCGCTCGGCGAGTTCGCTTACTGGATTTCGCGCGACGACAAGGTGCCGGTCGCGGAAGCGGGGTCCGTTGTGCCCGTTTCCGCCGCGTCCATCGCCGTGCTGCCGTTCGTCAACATGAGCGGCGATCCCAGCAGAGACTATTTTTCCGACGGCATCTCGGAAGAGCTGCTCAACGATCTCGCCAACATTCCCCTGTTGCGGGTGGCAGCACGCACATCGTCGTTCGCCTTCAAGGGCAAGAACGAAAACGCCAAGACCATTGCGAAGAGGCTCGGCGTGCGCGCCGTCCTCGAAGGCAGCGTGCGCGAAGAGGGCCTGCACCTGCGCATCCATGCCGAGTTGATCAACGGCGCCGACGGCTACGATCTGTGGTCGGCGAGCTTCGACCGCGACATGACCGATGCGCTGGCCGTGCAGGAAGAGATCGCGCGCGCCATCGTGACGGCGCTGACGCACAAGCTTCTGCCGAAGGGCAAGCTCTTGCCCAACCGGCCGAAGTCCATCGATCCTGAGGCTTACCGCGATTATCTTGCGGCGCAATTTGCACTGGGGCCGCGCACGGATGTGGGATCGCAGAAAGCTGTCGAGCTGTTCCAGAAGGCGGTGGCGCTCCAGCCGGATTTCGCCGACGCCTATGCCGGGCTTGCCCGCGCCTACATCAACGTCGCCGACTATCATTCCGACCGGAAAACGGACCTGATTGCGTCGGCGGATGGCGCTCTGGTGCAGGCGCTGAAGCTCGATCCCGGCAATCTGGAAGCGCTTGCCGTGCATCTCGATCTTGCCTTGCATCGCATGGACTGGCGCGTCGCCATGGCGGATGCAGCGCAGATGCAGAAGATCAATCCGCACAGCCAGGCGGTCCTGCATGAGATGTTCCGCTACTATCAGGCGCTGGGCTTCCCGGAAGAAGCGCTGGCGTCGGCGCAAGGTGCGGCACAACTGAACAGGCTGTCGTTTGTCGATCTCCTGAACGTGGCCGCCGCCTACAATCACCTCAACCGTTTCGCGGAAGCCGCCAAGGCGGGCGAAGAAGCGCAGGCGCTGGAACCGAACCAGCCGGACATCCTCTCCTACCTGTGCACGGCCTACGCGCACAGCAATCAGGTGGCCAAGGCGAAGGCGATCGAGGCCCAGCTCGCGACCATGCGGCAGGCCGGCGATGTGGAAGGCTGCCGCTTCGACATCGCCGTGGGCGAAGGACGCAACGCTGATGCGCTTGCCACGCTCGGGCGGCTGGCGGTGCAGTTTCCGTCCGGCGATCTGAATGCGACCGAAATCGGCGACAGCTACGCCGTCGCCAAGGACTACGACAGCGCCATCAAATGGCTGAACAAGGCCTACGACCTGCGCGAGTTCGTGCTGTTCACGATCCCCTACGACAAGGCCATTCCGCCGGACTTTTTCGAGACGCCGGGATGGAAGGCACTATGGCAGAAGCCGCTGACGCTGGACTGGCGCGCCGCGCACGGCAAACTGTCCGCAACGCTGGCTGCAGTTCGCCCGCCGAGTTAGACAGGGCGACCTCGTGTCAGCGCTCGACTAATCCTCAACCGGCGGCGGCTTGCGCGCCTGGCTCCGCAAGGTCATTGCCATGCCAATCTGAATCAGGACCATCACCGGCGGACCGATGAAGTCGATGGAATCGCCGCCACGATGTGGTGCAACCAACGTCAAGCCACCGAACAGGAGTCCGGTGAGGATGAGCGCAAGTACCGCACTCCACGCGAGTGCGCGTTTCCAGCTGAGTGCCGCAAGATCAAGGCCGAAGCCAGCGGCGGCCAAGACAGAAAACACAAACGACGTGACAATCCGCGAGGCCGGTGTCTGGAGACCATACCCTGTGAGATAAAGCAGCAGAAAAACAACGGCGGCCATTGCCGAGAAGATGAACAGTCCGCTCTTGAGCACTGTCAGCGCAACGCCGCGCACACGCTATCCCTTCTCGCGCATCAGGCGGGATTTCTGGCGGGCCCAGTCGCGCTGCTTCTCCGTCTGGCGCTTGTCGTGCAGCTTCTTGCCCTTTGCGACACCGAGCTCGCATTTCGCGATGCCCTTCGGCGTGAAATAGACGCGCAAGGGGACGAGCGTCATGCCTTCGCGCTGAATGGCTATCGCGAGCCGCTTCGCCTCACCCTTGTGCACCAGAAGCTTGCGCGCCCGCCGCGGCTCGTGATTGAAGCGGTTCGCCATGGTGTATTCGGGGATGTAGGCGTTGACGAGGAAGATCTCGCCGTCCTTCGCGTGCGCGTAGGATTCGGCGATGTTCGCCTTGCCGCTGCGCAAACTCTTCACCTCTGAGCCCATAAGCTGCAGCCCCGCCTCGAGCGTGGACTCGATGGCATAGGCGAAGCGCGCCTTGCGGTTGTCGGCGACGACCTTGCGCTCGTCATCCTTCTTCTTGGCCATGCGGCCAACCTATCTGGGCGCCGCGGCGGCGGAAAGAAAAGAATGCCGCGCGGAGGCGCGCTAATTCACCTTCGTCAGCGGGGCTTCGCGGCCCTTCTCGATCAGCCGAAGCACGCCGCCGTCAGTCTCGAGGATCGTAACGGAACAATTGTCCGGCGAGAACACCACGACGCGATCATCGCCGGCCGCCGCGCCGATGGCCACGTTGATGGCGATGTAGTGCGTGAACACCGCCGTGTCCTCCGGAATGGCGAGCAGCGCCGCGATGACATCCTCGCGCCAGGCCGCCAAATCCATTGTCGCGTTGCGCCACGAGCCCGCCATGAACTGACGCAGCCACGCAACGCGCTCCTGAAGATTGTCCGTCGGCGATGGAATCTCCGCGACTGCCGCTTCTATCTTCGGCTCAACGTGCCACAGCCCGGCCAGAGGTGCTGCCGTCTCGCGCGTGCGCCGGAGCGGACTGCTGAGGATCGGCAGCGGCCCGAGCGACACGAGCTCCCGCGCAACCGCTTCGGCCTGTCCCAGCCCAATCTCGTCCAATTTGGGATCGTGCGACTCGCCGAAGCCTGCCGCCGCCCGCCCATGCCGAACCAGATACAACCGCGCCATATCAACCTAGTTTGAAGCTGCCATCCGACTGCATGGCATATCATAGACGCGCGAATGGTGGACCGGCGCAGACGCGAATACCATTTCTGCGGGGATGTAAGGGAGGGGACGCCGTGATCCGCATGCTGCTGCAATCCTCGGTGCTGGCGGGCGCCGTGCTGGTTTTGGCGCTGCCGGCGATCGGCAGCAGGAACCGCGGATGGATCCTGGCATCGGCGCTGATCGCGTTCGTCTATTCCGTCGCGATCTTCCTCCCGATTGCCTTTCCGCACCTCCTGCCGGTTCTCGGCCATGAGTGGAACTGGACCGGCAAGCTGGTCAGCATCGCAGCGACATCGCTCATGGTCGCCCTGCTTCTTGCCTTTGCTGGATTCCGTGCCGCCGATTTCGGCCTCACGCTGCGCCAGGCGCCAGGCACAGGCAAAGCGATTGTGTTCGCCATCGTGCCATTCCTGATCCTGATCGGCGCGCTTGTGTGGAAAATGAGCCCGCATGGCAGCTGGCCCAATGCGGAAACGCTTGGCTATCAGGCGAGTCTTCCCGGCCTCGACGAGGAATTCTTCTTCCGCGGACTTTTGCTGGCCGTGTTCGACCGGATGTTTCCCGCGAAAGGAAATGTGCTCGGCGCGAAGATGGGATACGGCGCGATCGCCATCTCCATCGCGTTCGGCCTGGGCCATGCGATCCTGTTCGACAAGTCGCTGAACGTGCATTTCGAAATCATAGAGGGCGTGTTCGCAGGCGTGACCGGATTTGTCCTCGTATGGATTCGCGCGCGCACGCAAAGCCTGGTGCTGCCGATCCTGACGCACAACGCCGTCAATCTCCTGAATTTCCTCGTACCGGCGGTGATCTAGGCGAAGCGGAAGATGTTGACGGGGGTTCCGGCGGTTACCTCACCTGCCCGGCCAAGCATGTCTTCGCGCATCATCCAGTCGAGTTTCGCGTCGTCGTCCGGCGTGTTGGCGAGGAAGCGGCGGTTCCGTTCGTCGCGGCCCACGATAATGCCGAAGCGTTTGCCCTTGCGATCGGTGACGACGGTGTAGGTCTCGATTGTGCCGCGGCCGCTCGGCTGCTCGACGAAGTCCGGATGCGCCATGCCGTCCAGCTCACGCTGATAAGCTTTCGGATTCTCGCGCTGCCAGGGACCCTGCACCGGCTTTGTCGAATAGAGGCCGGCGGAATGTTTCGTCACGTACCAGCCATTGCCGGTGCAGAGGCCGTAGGCGCCAGGTTTGCTGCGCAGCTTCTCCATCATCGTCACGATGGAATGCATTGTGTAATTGTTCCCCGGTCCGCCGAAA
>Ga0335079_10010043_pt1 | contig 10774 bp, 7 predicted proteins | sample Lox_Sample_33_FD_206719 | JGI IMG/M metagenome (GOLD analysis project Ga0335079, IMG submission 206719) | Soil microbial communities from Loxahatchee National Wildlife Refuge, Florida, United States - Lox_Sample_3.3 | ecosystem: Environmental > Terrestrial > Soil > Wetlands | place: USA: Florida... | reverse complement strand
GGACGGAACGCTCGGAAAGCTGACCGTCGCGGTTCACCCCTGATTCACCCAGCCAGCCAGAAGATCGGCATCAGGCCGAGCACGGCAAGCGCAAGCAGGAGACACAGGCTCTGTAGACCCGTCCGCCGGCCGGCTAGCGAGTAGGCGTAGATCCCCTTGACGACATTGTTGCTGGCCGCGGCAATCAGAATTCCCGTAGCCGCCGCTGACGCCGGTGTCAGCGTACCCGCCGCTTGCGTCATGCCCATGATGAACGGATCGACGTCGGTGACCCCCATGATCGCCGCCAACGAGTAGACCCCGGCCTTCCCCAGATAGGCGGCTACAAGACGGGTAGACACCAACATCACCAGGAACAGAAGAGCGAACAGAAACGCCGCCCGCAGCTCGAGTGGATTTCTCGGCTCGTATTCCCGCTTGACGGCGCCGGAATCGGGGTCAGGTACTCGAGTCCAGAGCCAGCCGGCGACCACGGCTCCTGCGGCCAGCATGGCGAACGGGAGCGCCAGCAGGGCCATCAAGTCCCGGTTGAAGAGGCCCACGAGAACGATCAGCCGCAGATACATCACGCCGGACGCAATAAGCGTTCCACCCGCGAACAGGTGACAATGTTCCTCGCGCGCGGCTCTTCGGGCAAGCGCCACCGTGGTGACGGTGGAGGAATAAGCTCCCCCCAGGATAGCCGTCAGGATAATTCCGCCTTGCTCCTTGGTCAGCCGCTGGAGAACATAGCTGCCATAAGAAACCGTGCTGACCGCCACCACCACGAGCCATGTCTTGAAAGGGTTGATCTGGAAGGGGCCGAACGGCTGGTTGGGCAGCACCGGCAAGATGACCGCGCTGAGGATCAGGAACTTGGTGAACGTGAGAATTTCATCGGAGGCGAAGCGTTTGGTCAGGTTTTCCAGCGCGGCTTTCAGCTCCAGCAGAAGCATGCTGGCCACGCTGAGCGTGGTGGCGATCCAGAACTGTTCGTGATAAACCAGCGCGCCCACCACATAGGTGGTGAGGCCCGACATCTCCGTGGTGATGCCGGCGGTTCCGGCAGTGGCGATCTTGTGATGGTAGGAAAGCAGGAGAAACGCCGCCACCACCGCGAGCCCCACCGCCACCGGCAGCAGCTGCGGGCCGGATAGAAGGGCCAACGAATACCCGAGCAGCCCGACCAGCGGGAACGTGCGGACGCCGCCGAAGCTGAAGCTCCCGGCGCTGGCTTTGTGCTCCTCCCGCTCCAGACCGACCAGGAAGGACAGAAACAGAACCAGGACGATTTTTACCCCTTCCGGCGGTATCCACTGGTAGAGTTGCAGGCCCCAATCTCCCGACCTCAGTTTAGATCAAATTCTGTACGGCCCCGTACTCCAGCCATTCCGGCCGTTGCGGTATGATAGCGTCCAAGTAGCGAATTTTCGCGACATCTGGGTGAAACCACCCAATTTAACTGCTTTTCTTGTCAATCATTTTTCGCTAATATGCGACTGATCGGCCCGGTATGGGTCGAGGATTGTTCGGCAAAAGCAGCGGCAGCGGTTTAACCAGGGGTGGTCGGCACGGTTCGTGCAAGAAGTAGAGCTTCTTGATTCGGGTGCGTTCCGCGCGCTCAGGGTGTTTCCACTGGTTAGGCCGAGAAAAAGCTTGACCGGATTGTACATACTAGTTACACGTCCTTTGGAAGACCCAGTCAGTCGACGTTATTTAGGAGGTTTGCATGTATCGAGAGAAGGGTATGGCTCAGGCCATTTTGCTGTCTGCTGCGCTGACGGCGCCGTTGATGGCCCAGTCGCATGAACACGGCGGTGAAGCCAACCTCACTCTGCCGGATTTGAATTCGGCCTCATTCCTGGGCGGCATCGGAGGCCACAATCTACTGCTGGCTGGCCTCGTGGTCAGCGCGCTAGGGTTCCTCTTCGGGCTAGCGATTTTCGTGCGGCTGCGCAACATGCCGGTGCACCAATCGATGCGCGAAGTCTCCGAACTGATTTACGAGACGTGCAAGACCTATCTGCTGACACAAGGCAAATTCCTTATCTTGCTGGAGTGTTTTATCGGGGCCATCATCGTTTTCTATTTCGGCTACCTGCAGGAGTTTGCGGCGTATAAGGTTCTCATCATTCTGCTGTTCAGCGTGATCGGCATATCCGGCAGCTTTGGGGTGGCGGCTTTCGGGATGCGTGTGAACACGTTCGCCAACTCGCGCACGGCGTTCGCCAGCTTGCGCGGCAAACCGTACCCGTGCTACGACATTCCGCTGCAGGCGGGCATGAGCATCGGCATGCTGCTGATTTCAGTCGAGCTGCTGATCATGCTGTTCATTCTGCTGTTCGTGCCTGGAAATCTGGCGGGTCCATGCTTCATCGGATTCGCGATCGGTGAATCGCTGGGCGCGGCCGCGCTGCGCGTGGCGGGCGGGATCTTCACGAAGATCGCCGACATCGGCTCGGATCTGATGAAGATCATTTTCAAGATCAAAGAGGACGATGCGCGCAACCCGGGCGTGATCGCCGACTGCACGGGTGACAACGCCGGCGACTCGGTGGGTCCCTCGGCAGACGGCTTCGAAACGTATGGCGTTACGGGCGTCGCGCTGATCACTTTCATCATACTGGCGGTCAAAGATCCGATTGTGCAGGTTCAGTTGCTGGTCTGGATTTTCTCCATGCGCATCATGATGGTGGTAGCCTCCGGCGTCAGCTATTTCATCAACGGGGCTATCGCAAAAGCGCGGTATGGCAACGCGGCCAAGATGAACTTCGAAGCGCCCCTGACCACGCTGGTATGGCTGACCTCCATTCTGTCGATCGGGTTGACGTACGTGCTTAGCTCGATGATGATCCCGGATCTGAATGGTGACACTTCTTTGTGGTGGAAGCTCTCGAGTGTGATCAGTTGCGGCACGCTGGCCGGCGCGGTGATCCCAGAGTTCGTGAAGGTCTTTACCTCCACATCATCCCGGCACGTGCGCGAGATCGTAACCAGTTCGCGCGAGGGAGGCGCCTCACTGAACATCCTGTCCGGCCTGGTGGCTGGGAACTTCAGCGGCTACTGGCTCGGCTTCACGGTTCTCACCTTGATGAGTCTTGCGTACATGGTCAGCACCGCGGGGCTGGGGAGCCTGATGGTAGCACCAGCCGTATTTGCCTTCGGTCTGGTAGCGTTCGGCTTTCTGGGAATGGGTCCGGTGACGATCGCGGTGGATAGTTACGGTCCAGTGACGGACAACGCGCAGTCCATCTACGAGCTGTCCATGATCGAGGAGATTCCACAGGTCAAGGAAGCGTTGAAGAAAGATTTTGGGTTCGAGCCGCAGTTCGAAGTTGCCAAGGCGAACCTCGAGGAAAATGACGGCGCGGGCAACACTTTCAAGGCTACATCCAAGCCTGTGCTGATCGGCACGGCGGTGGTGGGCGCGACGACCATGATTTTTTCTACGATCGTGGCGTTAACCGATCACCTGACCACGAACCTCGACCGGCTCTCCATTCTGAATCCTCCGTTCCTGCTCGGGCTGATCACGGGCGGCGCGGTCATCTACTGGTTCACGGGCGCGAGCGTTCAAGCCGTCACCACGGGCGCGTATCGCGCGGTTGAGTTTATCAAGCGCAACATCCACCTGGAAAGCACGACCAAAGCCTCCGTGTCGGACTCCAAGAAAGTGGTCGCTATTTGCACGCAGTATGCGCAGAAGGGCATGTTGAATATCTTCCTCACGGTATTCTTCGCCACGCTGGCCTTCGCCTTCTTCGAGCCGTTCTACTTCGTGGGATACCTGATCTCCATCGCGCTGTTCGGCTTGTTCCAGGCCTTTTTCATGGCCAACGCCGGTGGCGCGTGGGACAACGCGAAGAAAATCGTGGAGACCGAACTCCATGGCAAGGGCACGGAGCTGCATGCGGCCACCGTGGTGGGCGACACTGTGGGCGATCCGTTCAAAGACACCAGCTCGGTAGCATTGAACCCCATCATCAAGTTCACGACCCTGTTCGGCCTCCTGGCCGTGGAGCTGGCCGTTTCTTTGACTCGCCAGCAAGGGGCGATGGTCAGCAGTGTGCTCGGGGTGATCTTCCTGGTCACGTCGATGTTTTTCGTGTACCGCAGCTTTTACGGCATGCGCATTGAGAGTTCCGGCGACTCCAAGAGAGCCGAGGAAACCGCAGAGCGCGAGCCAGTGGCGGCGCGGTAGACCCCAACCTTTCTTCACAGTCGCGGCTCAGAGTCGGACACTGGGCCGCGCTTCTTTCTCTTGCGTCGCTGAGTGATCCCAACCGCAATCCCAGGACACTACCCGAACCGGACTTCCGCCCACCGGGTGATAGAGTAGGGCATTATGCTTCGCAGCCGTCTGGCGCTGTGGCTTGGTATTTTCCTGTTTCCCCCCGTCGGACTCGTGCTGTTGTGGATTCGCGGGAACATGCGTGTCTGGTCGCGGCTGGCCGGCACGCTGGGGATCTGTCTTGTGGCGATCCTCGAGCTGTTCTATGTCTACGGCATGCGCGTGGAGTGGAACGGCAACATGCAGGTGCAGAAGATTGCGTTCGACAGCCGGTCCCGGCGTGATGCGCGGTTGGAAGCAAGCCGCGAACGGCAGCGCACTGAGGCTCCGCCTGCTGTGCCAGTAGCGAGTGCGCCGACTGCTGCGGCTCCCGCAACAGACAAAGCACCCGAAAAGGCTCAACATAAATCGTACTGGACGGATTTTCGCGGTCCGAACCGGGCGGGAGTGTACGCGGAGACGGCGATCGAGACCGCCTGGCCCGCGACAGGATTGCCAAGGCTTTGGAAACAGCCGGTGGGCGGCGGATACGCATCCTTCTCGGTGGGCGAAGGCCGCGCGTACACCATCGAGCAGCGGCGCGACAAAGAAGCCATCACGGCCTATGACGTCGAGACGGGCCGCGAACTGTGGGCGTTCACTTATCCGGCGCTGTTCGACGAAATACTGGGCGGGCCGGGGCCGCGCGCCACGCCTGTTTACGCGGATGGCCTGGTCTATTCGCTCGGAGCCAATGGCGATTTCCACTGCCTCTCCGCGAAGACGGGCAAGCCGAAGTGGTCGAAGAACATTCTGGCCGATAACCAGGCGACGAATATTCACTGGGCCATGGCCGGTTCCCCACTGATCGTGGATGAGAAAGTGATCGTCACGCCGGGCGGCGTAAACGGCAAAAGCATCGTGGCGTACCATCGCCTGACCGGCCAGCCGATCTGGGCATCGCTCAACGACCGGGCCGGGTACACTTCGCCGATTCTTGCGACACTCGCCGGGCGCAGGCAGATCGTCTGGATCAGTGCAGAACGCGCGGTGGGGCTTGCGGTTGAGGACGGCAAGCTGCTCTGGGAATTTTCATTCCCGGCGCAGATGGGCATGAACTGTTCGCAGCCGGTAGTGGTTGACGATTCCAATGTGCTGCTTTCTTCGGCGCACGGCCCGGGAGCCGCACTCCTGGAGATTACGAAGAACGGCGACGGCTACGCGGCGCGCGCTGTCTGGCAGAACAACCGGTTGAAGAACAAGTTCAACTCCTCGGTGCTCTACCAGGGCTACGTTTATGGATTCGATGAAGCCATTCTCGCCTGCCTGGATGCCAAGACCGGCGAATTGAAATGGAAGGGCGGCCGCTACGGGTACGGACAACTGCTGCTGGCCGGCGGTCACCTGGTGGTTTTGACCGAGGATGGCGATGTGGTGCTGGTGCGCGCGACGCCGGAAGGCCACCAGGAACTGGCGCGTTTCTCCGCCATCGAAGGCAGAACGTGGAACATCCCGGCCATCGATAATGGGCTGCTTCTGGTGCGCAACACCACGGAAATGGCCTGCTTCCGGCTGGGAAAATCTCAACCGTGACGGCGCGCACTCGCCTCTTGAGCATTCTCGCACTTGGCTCTTTGCTCGTCGCCGAGGATTCGGAGCCGCGATGGCGCGTTCTCAATCATGCAGCGCGCCTGGCGATTCAGGAGAACAACTACGCCAAGCTGCGCGCGACGCTCGTCGAGCTGAAGCCGCTGATGCCAGGGAACCCGCGCGTAACGTACAATCTGGCGGCATCGGAAGCGAAGCTTGGAAATCCGGAAGCGGCACTGGCAGGATTACGAAACCTGGCCGGCATGGGGCTCGTTTATGATCTCGCCGCCGACAAGGATTTTTCTTCGCTGAACGGAAAGATTGAGTTCGCCAGTGTCCTCAAACGAATCGAAGAGAACAAGAAGCCAGTGACGCACTCGAAGCCGGCGTTTGAGGCGGCCGAGCGCGATCTGATTCCCGAGGACATCGCCCACGATGCGAAGACCGGCCGATTCTTCCTCAGCAGCGTTCGCAAAGCGAAGATCGTCACGGGCGACGGAAAGGAATTCGTCAAGGCTCCCTGGTCAGTTCTCGCGCTCCGGGTAGATGAGGAACGCCGGATCCTGTGGGCATCCACCGGCTGGGTGCCGCATTGCGGGAGCTGCGACAAAGCCGATAAAGACAAGACGGCGCTGCTGGCTTTCGACGCCGATTCCGGCACGCTGAAGCAGCGGATTGATTCGCCTGTCAAAGGCTTGCTGGGGGACATGACCATCAGCCGCCGCGGCGACATTTACATATCCGAGGGCATTTATGGAGCCGTGTTCCGTCTACCGGTTGGGGGAAAAGCGTTCGAGCGCCTGGACGTTCCGGGTGAGTTCCCTTCCCCACAGACGCCGGCGCTTTCTGAAGACGAGAAAACTCTGTATGTCCCGGATTACGTGCGCGGCATCGCTGCGATTGATCTGGCTAGTCATGCGGTCCGATGGTTGATGCCGGCGGATGACATCGCGCTGAGCGGCATTGACGGTTTGTATGTCTACCGTGACTCGTTTCTGGCGGTTCAGAATGGAACCACGCCGCCGCGCATCATGCGGTTTTCGCTGGACCTCCGCAAGCAAGAGGTGCTGGAAGCGAACACGCCAGGGCTCGGCGAACCAACCCACGGGACGGTGGTCGGAGATTCGTTTTACGTGATCACTGACACCGGCTGGGGCGACTACGACGACCAGGGCGTCAAAAAGCCTGGGAGCGCGCCGGTCGTGTCGTCCATCTGGAAGATCGCGCTTCGTTGATCCGGTGCCTGGTCAAAAATCTAACCGGCCTTGGGTTTGCGGAAACTGAGCACATACAAGTCGCCGGACCAGATGGTGCTGAGCTGCACTTCTTCCATCTGTGGCGGCAGCCAATCCAGCGGCGCTTTTATAGTTCGCGGCCGGTCTCCGTAGAATGCCTTGGCGATGAAGGCTTTCTCGTGGCGTTGCGCGAATTCTTCGGTCTCGTCCACAACCACGAGTCGAGTTCCTGGACGGGCGACGCGGATCATTTCCTGCAGCGCGGCGGCGGGATCGGTGAAAAAGTTAATACCGCCCATGTGAAACACACAGTCGAAATAGTTTTCCGGGTATGGCAGGTGCTCCGCAAGCCCCTGGCACAGCTCGGCCTCGATGTGCAGGCGCCGGACGCGACTGCGGCAGCGAGTCAGCATACCCCACGACAAATCCAAGCCATGGAATTGCAGGTCGCGGCTGAGGTAGGTCCAATTGGCGCCCGAACCAACCGACACCTCCAGGAAACGCGCCGACGGACGCAATTCCAGCAGCTCAAGGTAAACACGCCGCCGCGTCTGTTCGGCGCCGCTTTTCAGCCAGGCATAGAGTCGGGTCGACAAGTCGTAGAAGGGCGCGATACGGTCGTACAGACGTTGATAACGCGCGTTCGGGCCGTCGATGGCCGCCGGCGATACGAAAACGGGAATGCCGTCGCGAAGAGGATATAGAACGTCTGTGCGAGGGTTTCGCAGACCGCCGGCTTCGCGGCGCAGAGGGCCGCGGTCGAACGGGTCGCAGTAGAGCATCGTGTGTTCCAGGAACCATTGTAGGAAAGCGAAGACCTCAGCAATTTCTTAGGAACAAAGCGAGCCGTTCCTCCGTCTCACTAATAAAGGGCTATGTGTGTTTAAACGGCGAAGCTTCCGTCCAACGGCATCCTTCTGGGAAGCCAATCGCATAGCTCTGGACTCTCTCCAAAAAAACAAGCTGCGAAGTTTTCTCACGTTGTTGGGCATCATTCTCGCCACCACGACGTTGATCGTCGTCACGGCGCTGATCCACGGGATGAACGTGTACATTGCCGAAAAAGTCTCGGATATGGGCGCCGACGGATTCCGCATCGTGCGCATGGCCTGGTTCGGCCCCTGGGACCCGAAGAAGTTCTTCGAAATGCTGAAGCGGAACCCGGAGATCAAGCGCGAAGAGTACGAGTTCGTGAAAAGCAAAGTCACGCTCTTGAAGGATCTGGGGTTGATGGTTTCGCGTCATGGCCGGGTTTCTTCCAAGGGCGAATCCGTGACCCGCGTAGACATTGAGGGCATTACCGACAACATTCCAGCCATCAATAATGTGGGTGTCGCCATGGGGCGCGGCATTGCCTCGGAGGAGGTGCGGCGTCACGCCACGGTCGCGTTCATCGGAAACGATCTCAAGACGCGCTTTTTCGAGGGTGTGGATCCGGTCGGCAAAACGATCCAGATCGAAGGCAATCCCTATGAAGTTGTGGGCGTCGCCAAGACGCTCGGCAGCGTGTTTGGCCAATCGCAGGACAACTTCGTGATGATTCCTATCGAGAGTTATTTCAAAACGTACGGCTCTCGCAAGGACATCGAAATGGTCGCCAAGGCCATCGACCAGGAACACCTGATGGAGGCGCAGGACGAAGTGCGCATGCTGCTACGCGCCTTCCGGCACCTGGCGCCGAATCAGGATGACAACTTCTCGATTTTCGCCTCGGAGACATTTGTCAGCCTGTGGAACCGGCTGACGGCCACCATCGCGGGGATGGCTGTGGGCATCGTGTCGGTATTCATGGTGGTGGGCGGGATCGTGATCATGAACATCATGCTGGCAGCTGTTACGGAGCGCACGCATGAGATCGGCATTCGCAAATCGCTGGGCGCCCGGCGGCAAGATATTTTGAACCAGTTCCTGGTGGAATCGTCGTTCCTCTCGGGCACCGGCGGGTTGATCGGCGTCATCATCGCGTGGTTGTTGGCGGTGGTGGTGCGAAACGCGACGCCAGTGCCGATGGCTTTGCCGTGGTCATCGATCTTTGTCGGCGTGGGACTCTCGGGCCTGGTGGGACTTTTCTTTGGCATCTATCCGGCGCGACAAGCGGCCAAGCTGGACCCGATCGAGGCCCTGAGAGTGGAAAGGTAAACCATGTCGCGGCTGGCGTTCGCCAATGCGTTGGGTCTCGCGTTGCAAACCATCCGTTCGCACAAACTCCGCGCGTTCCTCACGGTGCTGGGAGTCATCGTGGGGACCGGCACCATCATTGGAGTGGGCGCCATTCTGACCGGCTTCGATGCCACCATCGCCGGCGTGCTGCGCAGCTTTGGTCCGAATTCCATCATCGTTTTCAAATTCGGGGTCGGATTTCGCGTTACCGAACTGACGCCGGAAGAGAGAACCCGCAAAAACCTCACGTATCTGAATGCCGTGCATATCCGGGAGCGGTGTCCTTCCGTGCTGGAAGTCTCTCCCATGCTGTTTCCCAACCACGGCCCGATCAATGTTCACTACAAGGGCAACGAAGTCTACGATGTGAATCTCTTTGGCGTGGAAGAGGCATACGAGCGCGAGGGCCAAGCAGAGATGCACTATGGCCGGTTCTTTACCGAAGAGGAGAGCCGACGAAGGGCACCGGTAGTGGTGATCGGCGAAGCACTCGAGAAAGCTCTGTTTGCGAATGTGGATCCGATCGGCAAAATGATCAACGTGGATGGGCATGAATACCAGGTGATTGGCACCATGGTGCGGCCCGCGGCGTCATTTTTCGGTGACGAGGACAATCGCGTGCTGGTGCCGTACGGAGCGTTACAGAAAATGTTCCCGAACGCGAGGGAGAATGCGATCGTGGCCGCGGCGCGCGACGGCAAACTCCCGGAAGCGCTGGATGAGATCCGGTCGACCCTTCGCATTGACCGGCGCGTGCCCTACAGTAAGCCCGACGACTTCGCGCTCTCGACCGCCGAGCAGATGATTGGCGATTTCCGCCAGATCATGGCCATCACCTTTACCGTGATGGTGGCGCTCAGCTCGATCGGTCTTTTGGTGGGCGGCATTGGCGTGATGAATATCATGCTGGTGTCGGTGACCGAGCGCACGCAGGAGATCGGTATCCGGAAGGCCGTGGGAGCGAGGCGAAGCGACGTGGTGATTCAATTTCTGCTGGAGGCGGCGGTGCTCACAGGTTTGGGCGGGCTTGCGGGCATCCTGTTCGGGTGGATCATTTCGCTGATCAGCCGCGCCGTGTTCGAATCGCTGCCGGCCACCGTGCCGCTTTGGGCGGCGGTGATGGGTATCGTCATGTCCGTCGGTGTCGGCCTGTTCTTCGGGATCTGGCCCGCTTACAAAGCCGCTCGACTCGATCCGGTGGAAGCGTTGCGGCACGAATAAAACAGCACTCGTGGCGGGCGTGCATGGGGTTTACGCGTGCCGCTCGCCGCTTCCGGTTAGCAAGGGAAGCCGATCGTGGCATCATAGTCGCATGCTAAAAGCTTCCATTCTTGCGCTGGCGGCACTTCCACTGGCGGGTCAAGCACCGCCGAATGTGAAGTTCGACACGCCGGAGGTGCGCGTCATCGAGGTGACGACTCCACCCGGCCAGAAGAGCGCATTGCACGAGCACGCGATGAATCGCGTGATGATCTACCTCGACGACGGCCACATGACGCTGACGCATCCCGACGGCAAGGTGGACGACGTCCGCTTTAGA
>Ga0335079_10010041_pt1 | contig 10775 bp, 10 predicted proteins | sample Lox_Sample_33_FD_206719 | JGI IMG/M metagenome (GOLD analysis project Ga0335079, IMG submission 206719) | Soil microbial communities from Loxahatchee National Wildlife Refuge, Florida, United States - Lox_Sample_3.3 | ecosystem: Environmental > Terrestrial > Soil > Wetlands | place: USA... | reverse complement strand
GAAAGCGCCGGCCGATGGCCTCCGCCACGAGCGGGAAGATGCTGGCATATCCGCAACCCAGGAAGAACACCCCCATGGCTGCTCCGAAGGCGTTGTCGGTGATGAAGAGCATGCAACAGCCAAAGAGCGCGGCAGCTACGCTACCCAGGAGAAGGCGTCCATGGCGCACGCGCGGCAGGACCATTACCGCCCCCAATCTTCCGGTCATGAGACATAGCCAATAGAAGGCGAGGATCAGCAACGCCTCATCCGCGCTGACGCCTTGTATGCGGTGCAGGAGAAATATAGGCAGCCAGCCGGCGATGGACCATTCATTGCCGAACTGGATGAACAACAGCAGCGCGAACATGATGGCGCCCGGACTGCGAAAATCCTCGAGCGCCTGCCGCAGCGTCGGATGGTCTCCGGGCTCCGGCAACATCATCGGAACGCGGGCGTAGACCGCGGCGAAGGCGGCCGGCACCAGCGCCATGGAAACCAGAATGACGCGCACGCTGTCGGAATAAACCATCGCCGCCACCAGAATCGTCGCCGCCATGCATCCCAGCCCATACCAGACGCCGCCCAGATTGACCGTCCCGGCGGCGTCGGCCTGGTAACGCGCAGAAATCGCATGGAAGAGCGCCATGTTCAGCAGTCCTGCCCCGATTCCCAGAACCAGCAACCCGGCTACCCGGAGCCAGGAAGAATGCGGCGGCGCCACAAACGCCAGGTAGACCAACGTGAGGCAGGAGATGGCGCAGGCGAATACCAGGAGGAAACCCACGCTGCGGCGGGCCATGATCGATCGGGCCATCGCCGAGGCTGCCACAATGCCGATGCCCAGACTGAGGAAGTAGTTTCCGACCGCCACGAAGTCCGGGGGATCGCGGTGGTATCCCCAGGCAGGAAGGATCGCTCCCAAGAGCGCCAGCAGGAAACCCGAAAGCAGGAATCCGGCAAGTGCCCTTCCACCCCCGGCCGAAGTCTCGCGACCGGTTTGCGGTATGGGAGCCACGGAACTCACAGATTTAATTGTACCTTGCACTCAAACCGTACGAGGTGGCACATTCCCGGCGCGCCGTTGATGCTTTCGATATGCGTAGGAGGACCTACGGAAAACCGTATACTTGTCATCCTCCACCCAATGGAATGAATAGCCTGGCCCTGGCAAGCCGGTTGCAAAACGTCCCACCGGGTTACTCTTGAGGTTCTACGCTTTGGGGCGTTGCCTCCTTTGGGCTTCGCTGCCCCGCCCGGACGCCATCTGCCGGTGCGGGGCATTTTTTTTGTCTGGTACACTGGCAATTCTCAACCTCATGATGGGACTCTATGCGCAGTGGTTGGATAGCTGGGAGCGCAAATTAGCCACACGGGACACGAACCGGGTTGTCCGGCCATTCGAATGGGGTACGGAATGGCTCGAGCGGATCGGATTTCCCGCGTTTCCGGGTGACCGCGGCGGTACCAACGGATCCGCGACCGCGGGGGAGCGGCCGGAAATCGCTGACAGGCACCACCTGCCTGCCTACATCGCGGCTTTCGCCGCCGATGCCATCAGAAACTCCGATCGCTTTTTCTCCTATGAACCTGTCCCCCGATACGAATTGCGGGACGGGCGATTGACGTTCCCGAGCGCGTCTCCCTCCGGATGCACGGAGAACGACACCGTGCAAGCCCTCTGGTTTCCGGCCAGGAGAGACCGCGGCCGGGTGCTCGTCGTGCTGCCCCAGTGGAACCATGACGAGGGCGCTCATGTCGGTCTGGCACAGTTGCTGAACCGTTTTGGAATCAGCGCGCTGCGCATGACGATGTCCTATCACGCGGGCCGCAAGCCTCCGGAAACCGCTCGCGCCGATTACGCCGTCTCGAGCAACATCGGACGAACCATCCACGCGTCCCGCCAATCGGTAGTCGATGCGCGCTGCTGCATCGATTGGCTCGCGAGCCAGGGCTATGAGCGAATTGGCATTCTGGGAACGAGCCTCGGATCCTGTATCGCTTTCATTACTGCCGCGCACGATACGCGGATTCGCGTGGGAGTTTTCAACCACGTCTCCATGTATTTTTCCGATGTGGTGTGGACCGGACTCTCTACTCAGTTCGTGCGCCGGAGTTTTGCCGATCAGGTAAGCCAGGACGAGTTGCGGCGATTTTGGTCGCCCATCAGCCCGGCGAGTTACCTCGATCGGTTAAAGGGACGCGAAATGCGAAGCCTGCTGATCTGGGCGCGCCACGACACCAGTTTCCTGCCGGTTTACTCCAAGCAGGTTTTAGACAGTTTTCGTAAGCTGGACCTTCCCCATCAAGTCTATTGCCTGCCTTGCGGCCATTACACCACGGGCCGGTTTCCGTTCAAGTTCATGGATGGGCTGGCGATGTGCCGGTTCGCCGGCCGCGTTCTATAGTCGAGTTGAGTTCTGGCTGTAACCCGAACTCTGCATATGGGATACGGTAATGTCCGCCCTGCATTCTATGGGAAATCATATTGACACCGCGGCGGGAGCCATGGGAGGATGGAACCATCACTGAAGAAGGAGGTGGTCCAGCACAATGGATAGTAGTAGTAGAAAACCGCAAGAGGTGGCTGACTGTTGAAGTTGAGCCTCTAATGTAGCCGATCCCGATTCAGTGTCGGGATCACGTTCCTGTGGACCGGCTGCCTTTTGCGCAACCTTCAGCCTCAGGTTTCATCTTATAGGCTACCGACTCCCGCGGTGTCCTGGGACATCGCGGGGGTTCGTGCGTTTGGTATACTGAGTATTCTCGAAAGGATCCCCCGTAACAAAATGAAGGCTGCTATTCACCCCGCATACAACGAAGTGAACGTCATCTGCGCATGCGGCCATACGTTCAAAACACGCTCCACCCATAAAGGCGATATCCGCGTGGAAATCTGCTCCTCCTGCCATCCGTTCTTCACGGGACGCCAGAAACTGATCGATACCGCCGGCCGCGTCGATAAGTTCGAAAAGAAATATAAAGCGACTCGCGGCGCCAAGAAGGCCGCGGAAGCCAGCAAGAACTAATGGATTTTCAGATATTTGGGAACAAAAAGGGCAGGCCTGGGTGGCCTGCCCTTTACTGTTTTAGAGCCTAAGCCGTGCAGGCTTAATTTCAATCGGCAGCCGAGTCGTATCGTCTGCGGCATTGCCGCAAACCGATACAGAACAGCAGAGTTCCCAACAGAGCCAGAGTTCCGGGCTCGGGCAGGGGCGCCTACTTCTTCGAGGTGTCCTGGGTAATGCCGCGGTCGTGATCGCGCTTTTTCTTGCGCTCTTCGCGATCCTTCTCGTGCTTGTCGCGCAGGGCCTTATAAAGCGACCGCTGTTCCGGCGTTAGAATCTGGTTGATCTGATCGATCTGGTCCTGCCAGATTTCGTGTCCCTTTTTGTCTAACTCGTCGTGGACGTCTTTGAACCTGACACGGGTTTCGTCGAGAATCTTCCCCAGTTGCTCCACCTGCCCCGAATCCAATTTCACCGCATCGGTCATTTCGGCGATAATCCGCCGCTTCACTTCGACCGGATCCGGCCTGCGCGGAGGAGCCCCTTTGTCCGTATAGTTTACGGAGTAATACCTGTAACCCAGCGTTCCCACGAGAATGCCGCTAAGGAATACGAAAAACAGGCTGAAGAATGCGGACAACCGGGGCTTCAGCATCGTAGTTGGCTCAGTGGCTGGCGGCGTCGGATAAATCCAGCGATACCGGGCCTACGATGTCGGGAGCATCCAGCGGTTGCTCTTCGGAGAGGGCCTCGATATACGCTTGAGGCGAGTTGGGTTGTGTGCGCGGAACAGCCATATAGACACCCAGCGCGACCGACAGGGCCAGTGCCGCCGTTACAAATGCCCCGGCCATGCGACGGAAGGAAAAAGCGTACGTCTGCCGCGCCTCGATCCGCTGCCATAAAACAGGCATGAAGTTGGCAGTGGCGTCCGGATCGGGACACGCCTCCCGGTAAGCCCGAAACAGGGCATCCAGCCGTTCATCGTTATTGCCGCCCTTGGGAACCATATGTCTTACTCTGCCTCAAATCCTGACCGGCCGAAACCGGGTTACTGCTCCTTTGATCCAAAAGCCTTCAAAACCCGCTGCCGGGCTCGGAAAAGGCGGACCTTAAGAGCATTTTCGTTGACATCGTAAACCTTTTCAAGCTCTTTCAACGACAGACCTTCAACTTCCTTCATCATCAGGAGGATACGGTCCGATTCCGATACCTCCGACAGCAGCGAATCCACAAATTCCCGGACCTTTTTCTGCTGCTGCTCGTCCCGTTCCACCTTGCCGCCGGCAGCCGCATCGGCCATCATGACCTGCTGCTCCGACAAGTCGGAGATCCGAAACTCCTGGCGGCGGCGCTGCTTTCGCAGGTGATCGTAAGCCGCGTTCACCGTCAAGCGGTAGAGCCACGGCTCGAAAACTTCCGGAGTCCGCAATTGGTCGAGTGAAAAATACAGTCGCAGAAAAACTTCTTGAGCGACGTCTTCGACATCCTCGGGCCGGGCAATCAACCGCGTTATTTTGCCTAAGATCCGTTTGCGGTACGCCAGTACGATTTCGTTAAACGCCGCACTGTCGCCCTTCTGGGCGCGCTTGATCAACTCGAAATCAACCAGCATGCCGTACCGTTGTCAGTGCCGGCATCCGCTTCTATCCGCTTCGGTTGGATAGGCGTACCGGCCAGTAGACAGGTTACAAATCTTCGCCGGGAAGTGCAAAAGCCATTTTGAGGCGATATAGGCTATAGGTATGGCTCTAAAGGGCTAAACCCGATTCTAGCACGCCCACCCGACTTCCATCATCTACCGTATTATCAAAGATATCAGGAGGATTGGGATGCCCGCAGAACTCTGGCTGGTTCGCCATGGAGAAACCGCTTGGACAAAATCCGGCGCTCATACCGGCAGTACCGATTTGCCGCTGACGGATCGAGGGCGGCTTGAAGCGACGGCGATCGCCCGGCTGCTCGGAGGCCGTCCGTTCGGGTTGGTTCTGACCAGCCCGTTGCAGCGGGCCATGGACACCTGCCGACTGGCGGGTTGTGGCGCAGCGGCCCAAGTGGACCCGAATCTCATGGAATGGGACTACGGCGACTATGAAGGCATCAGCAGCGCACAGATCCGCCAAACCCGCCGGACCTGGTCGTTGTGGGCGGACGGAGTCCCCAATGGCGAGAGTGTCGAGCAGGTGGGGAGCCGTGCCGACGCCGTCATCCAGCGCGCTGTCGCCGCGGACGGCGACGTCGCACTTTTCGCGCACGGCCACCTGTTACGAATTCTGACCGCTCGATGGCTCGGTCTCCCGCCGGACTGTGGCCGGCTATTCGCGCTTTCCACCGCAACCGTGTCGCGGCTCGGCTATGAGCATGAGACGCGCGTGATTACGCGCTGGAATCTTTCGGCTTGGGGGTGATCAAGCCAATCCGCACTGGTTTTGCGCCGGCAGCGACTTTGGTTACTCGTGAAACCAACTGCAAAGCCTCAACCGCCGAAATCACTCGCACCGGCTGGCGATTGGCGTCCAACCCGCTCAGGATCGCAACGTGCGAGGAGGGTAGAAAAATCTCCATCACGCGAATCCTCTCGGTCCCTGACGCGAGCGTGATCAGCAGTTCCTCGTCGTCTTTGATGGCCTTCTGCATCGCCTGAATCTGCGCCAGAAAGACCAGGCCGGCGTTGGGCGCGGAGGGAGCCGCCGGCGCTTCCTTGGGACTGGATGTCGCCGACAGGATAGCTTGCTGCGCCAGTTGTTTGGTGAGATCGGCCAGTGCCATTTGCTTCGATGCTAGCATGCCGGGCCGTGGGCCACGCCGTCCTCTCCGTGCCGTTCCAGGTACATTGGATTATGCGGAGTTTTGATAGCCTGACGGAACGGGAAATCCTGGCGCTGGCCATCTCCACCGAAGAAGAAGATGAGCGGGTGTACGCGGATTTCACCGAAGGATTGCGGGAGACGTTTCCAGCTACCGCGGCCATCTTTGACGGCATGCGCGTCGAAGAGTCGACCCACCGGCGCCGGCTGATCGAGCTGTACCAGAAGAAATTCGGCGAGCACATTCCGTTGATCCGGCGCCAGGACGTTCGCGGGTTTGTCAACCGAAAGCCGATCTGGCTGGTGCGGCCCCTGGGGCTCGATGCCGTCCGCAAGTTCGCCGCGGCCATGGAAGCCGAAACGCGGCGTTTCTACGAACAAGCGGCCGCGCGCATGCAGGATGCCTCCATTCGCCAGTTGCTGGACGATCTGGCGCAGGAGGAGCGGTCGCACGAAGACCGTGCGGAGGAATTGACCAAGGACAAGCTGGCGCCCTCCGCCCAAAGCCAGGAAGACGAAGCCAAGCGCCGGCTGTTCGTGCTGCAGATTGTTCAGCCGGGACTCGCCGGTTTGATGGATGGCTCGGTGTCGACCCTGGCGCCGGTGTTCGCTGCCGCCTACGCCACGCATAAGCCGACGGACGCGTTTCTGGTCGGCCTGGCCGCATCCATCGGCGCCGGAATCAGCATGGGATTCGCCGAGGCGTTGTCGGACGATGGCAGTCTGACCGGCCGCGGGCATCCGTGGGTCCGCGGAGTCATCTGCGGGCTGATGACCTCGCTCGGCGGCATAGGACATACGTTGCCGTTCCTGATTCCGCAATTCACCGCGGCCATGACCGCGGCCATCGTGGTGGTGGCGATGGAACTGGCCGTGATCACGTTTATCCGCAAAAAGTACATGGAGACTTCGATTGTCTCGGCGGCGCTGCAAGTGGGGTTGGGCGGAGTTCTGGTGTTCGCGACCGGGGTCTTGATCGGGAGTTCGTAGCGTTGGTTCCGGCTCAATTTTCGCCGGGCTTGGCGGCCGAGTCGACCATCATGACTTCGACCAGACCTTTCCGGGTCTCGAGCTTCAAACCGAGGTCTTCGAGCGCGGCGAAAATCGAAGGACGCCCCGCCACCGCGGAGCCGTCATCCAGGGCGTACTTGAGGTCGATGTCGTACTTGCCGGTGAGGCCGGTCTCGTTGGCAATCGGCTGGCGCAACTGAGTGGACAGGATGGAAACGAAATGGCCGAACGGAATGGCGGTCCCGGAGATTGCGGCGGTCTGGATCTTCACTTGCTCCGCCTGGTCTTGTTCCTGGGAACGCTCCAGTTTCGCGCCGTTCTTTCCTAAGACCAGCACCATGGTCGCGACTTGTCGCGTCTCCCGATGGAACCGCAGTTGGAATCGCTCGGCCAGCAGTGATTGCAGCATCCGCAGTTCCTCCGCGAAATCGGCATTGCCGGGCGTTTTGGCCTCGATGTCGAAGCGGTCCGTCTCCATCCAGCCGGTCAGGCCGAACAGGGTGCCTGGACTCACGTGGTACGCCGCCTGGATCATGGTTTTCAGCGTCGCATTGACCACCCTCAGTCGTCCGGGGCTGGGTACGAATTGGTCTCCGCCGGCGGGACCGGTTCGGTTGACCTTGACGGAGGCCGCCTCGAATGCAGGAGCATCCTGGGCGTGCGAGCCCGCCAAGAACAGGGCCCAAACTGCCAGAGGCACGAACCGGCGGAACAGCATGAACCTTATACTCCGCAGCCGCCGAAAGGTTAACTAATCAATTTCCCAGGCAGCCGTATTGTTGCGCCGCGTTCCGTGTGAGATCCGCAGCCAGGTCGTTACGGCCGGCGTTCAGCAGCAAGCGGGTGGAATTCTGTAGCGCGGGGCACAGCAGTCGTTTCACCGACGGACATTGCGGATCGAGCGCCTGTTCCTGCCCGCTCGCCCTGATCGCGCAACCGTCGGAGTTCAGAGGACTACGGAAGAGATTCACCAGCTCTTTGGCGATGTTTGGGTCACGAGTGACCGCCGCGCCTTCGAGCAGCGCCTCGGCCGCGCCGTCCAGTTGGTTCAACTGAATTTCGACCCGGCCCAGTTGCACATACGCCTGTGGATCAAGCGGACTGACTTGGACCCCACGCCGCGCCGCCTCCACCGAATTCCACAGGTCGCCGAGACGTTGATAGGACATCGAGAGTGCACGGTAGGCATTGCCCCCGTCGGCGTTGGGTTGTCGGGGCGCGGAGTTGGCCGAGTCCAGCCCCATGATGGAGATGGCGCGTCCGAAGAGTTCGGCGGCTCTGCGGTAGGCCTGCTGACTGGCCGCCGCCTCCGCCGGACTGCGCCGCAGGATGTCCGCCTTAACGAAGTGATATTCACCGGCGAAGCGGAACGCCTCGGCGTTGTTGTCGCTGTTGGGGACGCGATCGAGAATCGCCAGGCCGGCATCCGCATTGGCAATCACCTGGTCGATATTGGAATGGCTGGGGTCGGCGCGAAAGCTCTGAAACGCGAGCATCTTGCGGACCTTGTAACTGTCCGGGCTGGTTTTGACCAGCGCCTCCGCCATTCTGAGGTCGCTCCCCCAATCGGGATTGCGCAGCCAGGTCCGAAGGGCGTAAGCGGCCACCAGAACTCCCGCGGCGATCGGAGCGGCGGCGCGAATGCTTGGCGGCGTGGCTTCCCAGCTCAAAATCAGGCAGGCGCAGAACGCCATCGCGGGGAGATAGAGGAAACGCTCGGCCATGATCGTGCCGATGGGAAATAACAGGTTCGACATGGGCACGAAGGTCACCGCCGCGAACATCGCGAAGAAGAACGCCGTGCGGTTCCAGCGGTATAGTTTGAACACGATGACAGCCAGCGCCGCGACCACCAGCCAGGCGATCCAATCGCCGGGCGCGCCGGTGGAAAGCGGAATCTGATTGTATGAATAGTCGGCCGAAAGGGTGAGGGGACAGAGCAACCGCCACAGGTACCGCGCCAGGACTGCAAGAGCCGTGAGACGCGCCTCAAGGACCCCGGCCTTCGTCAGCGGATTGTCGAGAAATGGAAACGTGGATGGCGCTGCCGCGGACATTACCTGCATCCGCACCGCGAGCATCGCCAGAATCGGGATCGCCACGGCGGCTAATGCGGCCGCGCGCCCTTTTGCGGCGCGGCGGTCTTTCCACCAGGCAAATTCGTAGACAGCAATCACGCCGATTACTGTGACCGCGCTTTCCTTCGAGAACACGCCGATGGCAACGGCAACGGCAGCGCCCGCCAGGGCCAGCGATCGGTGCGTGCTTTCCGCGCCGGTGGCGATCAGGTAGCAGAGGAACCCGCCCAGCACCCCGATTCCCGCCAGAAGATCCGGCCGGCCCACCATGTTGGTGACCGATTCGGTGAGGACCGGGTGCACGGACCACAGCGCCGCCAGCGCGAAGGCGCGGCCGCGAGTGCCCAAGAGTTTCAGCCCCAAAAAATAGACCAACGCGATGTTGCAGATGTGCAGCAGAAGATTCAGGACGTGGTAGCCGGCGGTATGCTCGCCTTCGCCCAGGATGGCGTAGTTGAAGAGATAGGAGAGAGTCGCCAGCGGACGGTACAGGCCGCTTTCCCCATAGGGCCACCAGTAGGTGTGATGCAGGATGTCGCTGATGTTCTGCGGTGTGGCGTCCTGAATGCGTTTGTCGAGGCGGAGGAGCTGGAAATTATCGAGCGTATTGCCGTCGTGGAACGAGTTGGAATAGGCAATCAGAGCGATCGCTGCCAGGACTGCGAGGGCCACTGCGTGACTGAATCGCGCGGCGGGCCGCGCCGGCTTCGCGCTTACGGGTTTCTCGCGCGGCTCGGGCTGCGCGGGCGCACTCCTGTCCCCCCGCTTCTTGTGCGATGCCATGAATCTTCAGGCTACCGCATCTGCACCTAACGATCAGTTGCAGGGCGGGATTTCAATCCGCGACGGGCTCTTGCTCCGAAACCGGCGAGCGGGCCTGAAGGCCCACCGGATGAATCCTGCCCTCCGCTATTTCAGCTATTTCAGCCGCTGGCGATACCAGGCTTGCAGGCGCTTGCGATACGCGCCGGGGGTAGACCCTTCGGACGCAGCCGTGGCGCGCAATGCTTCTTCGGCGATGTCGATGCTTTCAGCGATGCGTGTTCCCGCGGCGGTCCGAAATTCCGGCCCGGCGAAGAACCCGAAAGCCCACACGGCGGGCAACGCTTGCCCGTAGTTATCCGGCAAGCCCACCTGACCAAAAGGAAAGCTTGACGCCCAGTCCGTGTGGTAGCCGGCCTGCGAATTCTGCGTGTTGACCGAAACCTGTGCATGAGTCACGCAATTCGCCGCCGGGATGTGGTAACGCGAGCGCAACATTTCGACCAGCATCGCGGTCGCGCGAAGCTGAGCGGGGCTGGCGCCGGATTCCGTCTGCCCGGGTTCCGTTCGCGCCTCTAACGCGACGCCCAGAAAACCAGCGTTAAGGTTGACATAAAGCCACTCGCCGTCTGCCCAGACCGAGGCGCCCGCATGATCGGCGGAGTCGGCTTCCGCCACGATACGAAAAACGCGGCCGAAACGATCGACTACGAAGTGATACGCGGTTTTGCGTTTGACATACTCGAGCAGCGACTCGCCCGCGCGGCGCAATTCCCGGTTCTTCCCGGATTCGAATGGCTCGATATGACTTTCCGTGCTGTGGAAGACGATGCCGGCAGGATCGCGGCGCTGGACCGCCGGGCTGACCCGGTCGGCCGGAAACGCCAGGTACGATCGCGGATAGTGGGAGACGGAAAACCGATTGTCGATCCGCAAGCCGTTGCTGTAGGATTCTTCTACGCCGTTGGTTTCAACCAACCACACCTCTGGAGGTGGTGCTGCCGGGGCCATCTCCACCGGTGGCCGCGCGGGTGGTAACGCGGTGGCGCGGCTCGACGGAGTGAATACTGCGAAGAGGCCAAAGAACATTAGCGCGGCTAAGCTGAACAAAACGAACTGAAGTTTGCGAT
>Ga0335079_10010040_pt1 | contig 10776 bp, 10 predicted proteins | sample Lox_Sample_33_FD_206719 | JGI IMG/M metagenome (GOLD analysis project Ga0335079, IMG submission 206719) | Soil microbial communities from Loxahatchee National Wildlife Refuge, Florida, United States - Lox_Sample_3.3 | ecosystem: Environmental > Terrestrial > Soil > Wetlands | place: USA... | reverse complement strand
AGAGCGGCGCATCGGTATCGGGCGACATCAGCACCTTGATTGGCGACGTACGGATGGAGTCCGGGTCGAGCATCAACGGCGACGTAGCCGCGATTGCGGGTGGCGTGCGACGGCAGCCACAGTCCACCATTGGGGGCGACGTGAGTTCGATGGAAGGCACCCAGTGGCTCTTACTGATCGTGTTTGTTCCGGTCGTAATCCTGGCGGCAATCGTCGCTTTGATCGTCTGGCTGGTGCAGCGCAATCGCCGCCCGGTGAGGGCGGTCGCTTAGGACTGGCTGGCCCAACCTTGTTTTGACTTTACTCCGCCCGGTCTTGAGCGAAGGTGCCCACCGTATAGAAAGTGAAGACAAAACACGTGTGCCAACCAGCCCCCGTTATTTAAGTCCTCGGCAGCACGATTATGCTAACCGGAGTGATTATCGAGTGTGGTGAGCCCGGAGCCTGAGTCACGCCAGTCGAGTTCACCGTAAACACGTAGAGCTTGCCGTCCATCCGGCTGATCGCGTACAGGTGGTCGTTATCCCAGTACACCGCGTCCACTGCCTTGGTGATGAGCCGTCCGCTGTATTTCGTGATCGGGCCGGCTCCGCGGAAACGAAACGCTTGCAATCCCGAAGTGCCGCATACCGCCAGGAACTTACCGTTGGGAGATATCCGGTAATCGCTGATGTTGCCGACCGCGACTTTCGGCATATTCGCGTAGGTGCTGCTGGTGGTGAGGTTCCCGGAGGTGTCCGCCGTATAGGTGGCGAGTTGATAAGGGCCATCGTTGTCCCAATTATCCGTGAACGGCTGCACCGCAACTGCGACATGATTTGTGGGATCGGCGCCAGCCATGAAGGGACAGAAAAATCTCCCGCCGGAGCAATTGGTAACGGCAGCTTATTGCTCAACTCGGACAGGCTTCCGTCGCTATCGCGTTTGAACCCGAAGACCGACGGCTCAAAGACATAGCACGTGGAGGAATAGGCGTGCTGGTTGCTTCCTAGGAAACTGAACGCACTGCCGTAGATCACGCTCGATCCTACTTCGCTGAGAAGAGTGATTTCGCCGGTGATTTTATCGATCGTGTAAGACTGATATCCGTTATCGCCGGTTCCGTGCAAGTTTTCGTAGCCGTCGTAGGGCGTCGCCCCCGTATGGTCAAGGAATAGGCGAACCGGACCGCCGGAGTTGTTTCCGGCTGTGTAGGAATCACGCTGCGTCAGGGCCGCCGTTCGCAGCGATGGAATCCGAGAAGATGTTTGTCACGTCCGTGGAGAACAACCAGTGAGCCGTTAGAGCCATGTAAGAAGCGGTCGTGGGAAAAAGAGAGCCCGCAACCGCCGTGAGCGCTCCCTTCGGGGAGAGCGTAGGCATTGGTCTCCATGCCGCTCGGCGGAACACTACTTGTGACGTAGACGTACGCCACCGCAGGCTTTGTGTTTTGGGTTTGGGTGACATGCGTCGGTAACGACGTGGCCTGGGCAGAGACCACAACGGTGCCGGCACAAGCCCCAAGGAAGGCAAACAAGAAGATGCGGATGCGAGACATGCCACGAACTCCTTCTGAAGAATTGGGAAATCGCATGGGCGACCACTGAGATGCGGCTCCGCTTGCGCGTGTCGATACCCTTGGCCCTGTAGGGGGACCTACAGTAGTTTATTGGACAGCCTAAGGCTGCCCGCCTCTTTGGCAACGGACGCGGAAGACAGGTCCCAGCAATAATCTTGACCGGGGCATATATTTCTGCCGTAGAATGACGATCCTGCCGGGGCCACAGAGAGTTGGGCTTGAGGGCCAGGATGGCAGGAGGGGAAAGGTCCATGCGCCGCCTGAACAAGCTTCTGTTGGTTGCGGGGATCCTACTGTTGTTCCAGTGCGGGGCGGCTGCCATGAGCACCGAACAGGTGCTGTACAGCTTTGCCGGCAGCGACGGGAGCCAGCCCTCGGCGGGTCTTGTTTTTGACGGTTCCGGAAATCTGTTTGGCACGACGCAAAATGGCGGTGCTTTCGGACACGGATCGGTCTTTGAACTGACGCCGGCACAAGCAGGCGGGTGGACCGAAACGGTGTTGTATAGCTTTGGCGGTGGAAGTGATGGTTCCGGGCCTGTTTCCAATCTGATTTTCGATAACTCGGGCAATCTCTACGGAACAACTGCGTACGGCGGCACTTACGGTGCCGGTACTGCCTACGAGCTGATACGCAGCAATGGTTGGAGTCTGGAAACTCTGTGGAGTTTCGGATCGGCGGACGGAGTTCTCCCCGAAGGCGGTCTGGCATTTGACCAGCACGGCAATCTGTATGGCACGTTGGACAGTGGCGGCACTCAAAACGCCGGCGCCGTGTTCGAACTTATCCCCCACGGTGGAGGCTGGAGAGCAAAGCTCATACATAATTTCGGGGGCACTCATGGAGCCAGGCCCTGGGCTGGCGTGACTGTCGACGCTGCGGGAAACGTGTACGGCACGACTCTGTATGACGGGCCCGGTGAGGTGGGGGAGGGAACAGTATTCAAGCTTGCCCCAACCGGCGGCAAGTGGACCTTCTCCGTCATTCATAACTTCAACAAAGGTGGAGGAGGAGGCCCTTTCGGCGGCCTGATTCTCGACTCCTCGGGGAACTTGTATGGCACGACTTACGGAGAAGGCAGTTGTCAGGCGACAGTCTACAAGTTGACGCCGGTTGCGAACGATCGTTGGAAACTGAGCGTGCTTCACACTTTCAATGGTGCCGACGGTTGCCAGACCTACGGCCCTGTGACGATCGACAGTGCCGGAAATCTCTATGGCGCCACAAACAGCGGCGGTACCAACAACGCCGGCACCGTGTTTAAACTCAAGCTGAATGCAAAGGGCCACTACGTGCGGCGAACCCTCTACAATTTCCAGGGCGGCACTGACGGAGCGAATCCGTTGTTTATGGGGGTTGTCCTGGACGGAAGCGGCAACCTATATGGGACCACGGTCAATGGTGGAGCCTCCGGCCTGGGGGCGATTTTTGAAGTGATTCCCTGACGGAGCACTGGCGCCCCTGCTCGCCGTAGTTCGCCCCATCAGTTGCGCGCCGCAAGGAACCCGAATTGCCGACCTTCTGGCTCGTAACCTGGTTTCCCACGCGCGTACTCAAACCACAACCTTCGCGTAGATCTCGCGTACCAGCCTGCAGGTGCGCGTCAATTCGGTCTCCAATCCATCGGGAAACTCCCGGCCCAGGATTTGCGACGTGAGTCTGGCCGCGACCTGTGCGGCGTGTTCGGAGGTGGGCAACCACTTGTGGGCTCGTCCCGTGACCAGCCTGGTGACGTGGTCCACGGTGCGTAGCAACTCGGCTGCGTGGTCGAGGGTGGCCGCGTCCTGGTTGCCGAGATATCCGGCCTCGGCGCACTGCCAGAGCCGATCGCGCAAATTTCCGCTTCGAGCCTCTCCCTGATGTGTCACACGAAAATAGCTGGCGAGGAAGTCGACGTCGTAAGTTCCTCCCGGCGAAGTCTTAAAACTGCGCTCGGGTGTTTCCAACTTGGCGCGCATCTCGCGGACCGTCTCGGGGAAGCTCGGGTCGGAAGCGAATCGCCGGAAAAGGACCGCCGTGGCGGTAGCTGCCCTTCGACCCAGGTCCGGATTGCCGGTCAGGAAGCGCAATTTGGTATAGGTCAGCGCCTCCCAGGGCTGAGCCTCGCTGTCGAAATAGGCGCTCAACTGCGTCGGACTCGCCAGTAATTCGCCTTCACTGCCGTGCGGGCGTAAGCGAGAGTCTACGGGAAAGAGCGTGCCGCTGCGGGTGTAGGCCGCCAAAACCTGCATGATCTGTTCCGCGGCCTTGATCAGGGCAGTCCGATCACAGCTCTCGTCGCTTACGAACAGAAGGTCAGCATCGGACAGCATGTCGAATTCGCTGGTGCCCAGCCTGCCAAGTGCGAGGATGGCCAGTCCTTCAGGCGCACCGACAATTGCATAAGCGGCGTCGATGGCATCTTCCGCCGCCGCGGTGGTCGTCGCCAGCGAGGCATACACATCGCGCAGCTGGGCGATGTCCTGCGCTCCCGAGGCAAATATGCGGTGGCGGTAGTGCTGGCGCAGAAGAGAGAGCCTTTCCCCGTAGGGCTCTGAAGCCTGAACCAGATAAGCGAACGCGGGATCGCGGCTTGCGGCCTGCGGTCCAAGCTCCCGGAAGAGATAACCCGCGTTGACCGCGACCGGCGGTTCGCTGAGCGATGCCAGGGTAGCGATTTCCTCAGGGTGTCGGATGAGCATGTCAGTGAGGTAGTGGCTGGTATCGAACAGCTGCAACGCATGCCGCAACGCCACCGGATGCCGCAAGACGGCAGCGTATCGCTCCGAACTGGTTAGAGCTGAGCTGAGAAAACGGGAGAGATTACGGCGGACTAAAGGGCTTGGGTTGCTGGTCGAGATGATCTGGTAGAGCTGCGGTGCATCTTCGGCCAGGCGCTCAAGAACCTGGTGCTGGGAGTGTTCCGCGAATCCGGGCAAAATGCGGCTGTGGAGCTCGGAGTCGGCGGGTGCCGCGCGGTCATTGGAATGCGTCTGCTGATGATGAATGATGCGATCGTAGATCTCCGCGACCGCATTCATTCGGCAGCTCACGGTGGTAATCACGTCGTCCGTCTTGATTCCTTCCGCGCCCTCGTAGTGTGACAGCGCGCGCTGCAGGACTTGCAACTCGTGTTGGGAGGTGGGAAGCCGATGGGTCTGCTGTCCCTGGCGAAGCTGCAGGCGGTGCTCCACATGACGCAGGAATTCATATGTATTTGTCAGTTCATGGAAATCCCTGCCACTGAGATGCCCTTTATCATGGAGTTTCTGCAGCGAAAAAAGGGTGCCTCCGGAGCGCAGCCACGGCTCCGCGCCGCCATAGATGCGCTGCAGGCATTGCACCAGGAACTCAATCTCGCGGATGCCGCCCCGATCCAGTTTGACGTTGACGGCCTGAGTCACCTCGCGGCCTTCCATCCTATGCCGCCGTGCCTGCATTTTCTCCCGAGTGATCACCACCGTCTCAATCGCTGCCAGGTTGATGTGCTCGGTGTACACGCGGGGTTGCACACCGCGGATGAACTCTCTGGCGAGTGGGAGGTCGCCGGCGGAGTGACGCACCTTGATCATGGCCTGCAGTTCCCAATCGTGGGCCGCCTCGGAGTAGTAACGCAAAGCGTTCCCCAGGCTGACCGCCATTTCGCCCTGCCCGCCCTGCGGGCGCAGCCGCAGATCGATACGGAAGACTGGCCCTTCCGGGGTTATGCGCGAAAGAATGTCGGTTACCTGCTGCGCCAACCGCACAAAGAACTCACGGTTCGAGAGAGAGTCCTTCGGCGGCTCCTCGCCATCGCCATACAGGAACATCAAGTCCACGTCTGAGCCGTAATTCAATTCGTTCCCGCCGAGTTTCCCCAACGACAAAATGGCAAACGGCGTGTCCATCAGACGTCCTTGGGCGTCAAGGTTCTGAGGAATTCCAAACCGCTGGACCAGGTCATTCTCCGCTTCCCGTAACGCCGCATCGACCAGCACATCTGAGAGCGCCGAAATTTCCGCGGTAGTCTCAGCCAGGGGCGAAATCTGGAGGACGTCCCGCAGCATGATCCGCACGTACTCCCGCCGTCTGAAGCGAGCCAGCAGCAGGGCCACATCGGGCTCCAGCGATCGCGAGCGAAAACGCGCCAGGCTCTCCTGGAATTCCTCCTTCGAGAGGCTTCGGTCCAGATTCCTTTCCCGCAGGAAGGCTGGCAGGAGGTCGGTATTGCGAATCAGAGTCTCGCCCAGAAATCGGCTGTGTCCGAAAACCACAATGGCGTAATGAGCAAGCTTGGGGTGCCGATCCAGAAGCCGGCCTATCTCCTCCGAAGACTCGGCGAGCAGGCGGTCCATTAGCAACAGGGAAGAGTCTGGGTCTGGCGATTCGGACACCAGAGGGGGAAGGGCAACAGCCAGTTGGGGTGATACTCGGGCCGTGATGCGTTCAAGCGCGGAAGAGGCAGTTTCTGGATCGTGAAAGGGAACTCTCGCGGGAGGGCAATCGGCAGGCTGCAGTGCTGAAGCAGCCTTCGGTTGCGGCCTGAGTCTGCCTGGCAATCTGTTCTGGGACACGGCGGTCCACTCGGAAATCAGCATAGCATGCCACTTCCGGGTGGGAGGGGTTAAGGCTGATCGGGCCAGGCGCGTCCGACCGCCCGCATCCGCACTCCAACCGAACGGATACGAACTAACCCGACGGTTAACCAGAAGAATCGCTTCTAATCCCCGGTTTCCATACAAATCAACAGCTTTGCCCGCGTCTCGGCGCCGGATTGGCGCGGTACGGTAATTGCTTTATGTAAGGCCGTTCGACGCGATCTTCGAATCGGAACAGGGGGCATATGAACCGCATAATGAACCTGATTGAGAGCCTGCAGACTTCTCTCCTTCGCCTAATCTCGGCCTCAGGCGGCAAGGGACCTTCCTGCACCCGGTTGGTCTACTTGCTCAACGGTGTCGGGGCACTGTTCTGTGCCATCTTCTCCACGATCGCTGGCGCCATGGTGTATTGCGTCCGGGGCGAAGCCAACACGGTTTATTGGGCTGGGGTCGCGTCCATGTGGACGGCCACGCTGGGATTCGGAGCCTTGGCCAAGAAACACCAGACCGATACCACCAAGGCTATCGAGACTGCAAAGGCTGGCCCACTGCATGCCGCTTCAGCTATGGGCGATTAGTTACCCGAGACGACGGGGGACGGGCGTTCTCGCCCGTCTCTCCCAACTCGCTGGACTAACCCATTCGGACTACTCCGTTAGACAGCACCTCTATGGTGCATTGACAGTCCGCTCCACTTTCTAGCAAACTTTCTCACCTCGTCTGCCTCCCCTGGCACTCGCCCAGCCGAGCCGCACACCAGCTAATACCTTTCAAGGGGGACTCTCGCCATGTTAATGCTCCGCAGAACCCTTCTGTTGTCGATGCTTCTGGCTTGGTTTGCCGCTGCTGCACCAGCCGAAACCTGGACTAGCTTCGATGTGTCCGGAGCGCAGCGCACCTTTGCCACCGGCATCAATGACGGCGGCGATATCGTGGGAGCTTACGTCTCGGAAGGCGTCGCGCACGGCTACCTATACCGACTAGGCGTATTTACCACGATCGATCCGCCGGGTGCAATCGCGTCCCACGCGGTTGCCATCAATGCCAACGAACAGATCGCGGGCTGGTTCCAGACCAGCGACCTGGTGATCCATGGATTTCTATTTGATACCCACGGTTACACCACTCTGGATGTGCCGGGCGCATCCACCACGGTGGCGCAGGGTATCGACAATGTCGGCAACGTCATCGGTTACTACGTGAGTGGAGAGACCAAGGGATTCCGTTGGAATAATGGCGTTTTCGCCACGGTCGATGCGCCGGGCGCCATCGCAACCGAGCTGACCGGCATCAACAATTTCCATACCTTGGTCGGAATCTATACGGACCCACAACACAAGAAGCACAGCTACATTCAGAACGGCGAGGGTTTTTCTCGCAAGCTTCCGTTCAAGGAAGGCGTGTTTGGAATCAACGACCACAAGGTGGTGGTCGGTTCCGGCACGGCGGGCGGACTATCCTACGGCTTCCGCTATAGTCTCCACGCGAAAAAACTGATCAAAATGATGTATCCGGGATCGGTCGAGACGCATTGCTTCGGCATCAATGGCGAGAGCCAGATCGTGGGCAACTACACCAATTCCACCGGCAAGGTACGGGCGTTTGTTCGCACCCCGTAGGAAGCGACCTAGACTTTCAGGGTGAGGAGTGCGGAAAGCTCTTGTCGTCCTCTCCGTTGTGTGGAGTAGAGCTGCATGAATTGCGAAGTGACTGGATACTGCTTCACCGCTTCCTCGCGGATTTTCTCTGGCCGGAACCGCGGTCCGGCGGCCGACTGACCGGGACGGTCTCACGCCGAAGCTTTCCGGCGGCTTTGCGACGCCATGCGGTTCGCAAAGCGTCTTCCAGTATGTCCGCCTTCACCTTCGACAGAAGTACTCGCGTGGAGCCTTTTCGGCCCCACCCGCCGGGAACGGGAGAGAACATCTCCGGAGCGTCTTCGACCATTCCAACCTGTTCCTCCGGTGCAAGCAGCAGAACGCCGTAGCCTTCCCGCTCCAGCCCGAGCGTGGCGAAGATTTTTCCGCCAACGCGGAAATCGGCGTGGCCGAAATGTGAGCCCTCCGCCGCCCCGGGCAGACTGAGGGCGATACGCCGAAAATCGCTCGCTTTCACCAGCGGGTGCTCCTCGCGACAATGTAGCAGGTTCGGTTGAGTTGAAAGCAGGGTCCTTACACAATTCGAAACATTTCAGAGACGAGGAGCCGGCGATTACGACGAGGGTACTTCCTCGGAACTTCTTTGCTGGCGGAGTTGTTCGAGGAAATCTTCCTGGCTCAAGTTTTCCGCGTGGCGCAGTAACTCGAGCAGGGCATCTTCCATATCGCCAGACTCGAGATGCTGGTAATCCTCCTGTGCCTCCGCGCTGCTCAAGGCGCGCGGCGTGATCGACAGCTCAGGAACCGTGCCCGGCTGGCTGGTCAGGAACTGAATGAACTGCTCAACCTGCTCGCGCTGCTCGGTGGTGCGGGAAGGGAACTCGATGCCCATACCGAACCCGGGATGCATCACGCGAACCGCTCCTTCATTCTGAACTTCCATGTCTCCGGCCTTGAGGCTCAGAACCACACGCGAACGCTCCGGAAACGGGGATTCGGTCTCGACATAGCATCCGCCCAGGCTCAGGTCGGTCAACTTGCACTGGGACACCGGCTCGGAATCTTCAGGAGGCAGCTCTGGCGCGTTGGCGGCGACCCACTGCTTGAGGTTGTTGCGAAGATGTTCGGACAAATTCAGGAAGCGCAGGCCGGACTGTCCGTTGGGATTCGCCCAGGCCACCTCGCCGTGAGCATCCACTTCAGTGCTGCCGTCGGGCAAGGTGAAGCGAAAAGCGATCATGGCAGAAGGACACAGAGGCTGAGCCGCCAACACGTCCATGCCTTCTTCGCTCAGATCCAACAGAATGCCTTCCAGTTCCGCGCCGCCCTGAACCGTGAGTTGGACGGGCATCTGGACTGGAACTCGATAGGAACGGCGGCGCTCGCGCTTGATCAGCGCGGTAGCCGCGCGCAGACTGGCTTGCGCCTGGGCCGGTGCGATCGGTTTGTAGAGGACAAAATTGGCGCCTTCGCCAAAGGCGTTTCGCACCTTGGTGCGGTCGCTTACCAAAGCCACCGTCACGGCGTGGTTGCCGGCATTGGCCTGATCGACATTCTGCAAAACCAGAGCCGCACTATGAGGATCATCAAAGTCGACCAGAACGGCTTCGAACTTCTGCTCACTGAGGCGGGTGAGCGCTTCCGCGTAGCCGCAGCTCTCCAGACCCAACCCGAAGCTGCTGAGTACGGGCCTCAGCACATCGGTCGCATCGTCATCTCTAGAAACCAGCAGTGCCTGAAACGTCATAGTCCACTCGTTCGCCATGCAACCGCAGAGCGGCCTACGGCCACCGCGGAGTGGTGCGGGGCTTCGCCGCCGCTGGCGTAGCGGTCGCCTTGGCGGCCATCGCATTGGGCTGGCGGGTTTCTTCGTCGGTTTCGGCAAGGACCAAGCTGTCGTCTTCCTCGGTATCGTTCAACAGAGGAGCCACTTCCCGAAGTTTTTCCGCGGCTTGCTGCAAGGCCTCAATCTGCTTGCCCAACTCGGCGTACTTGGCCTGCTTCCGCCGCAGGACCTCATGGATGTCCTTCATCGCTAGAACCCCCTTCGGCGAATTTAAGGACCACTGCGGAAGAGGTCAATTGATATCCCCCCATCACCGATTACGGCGGTAACCGCACGGAGCCACATGCAACCCGTTTTGGCAGCTAGAAGCCTCTGAAAATAGAGACGGAGTCGGAATGGAAGCTGGTTTGGAAACGCGATCTTGCCGCAGTGACTCAAGTCATGCTTTCCGGACAAACAAAAAGCCCCGCCAGCGCGGGGCTTTCGCAAAGTCTTCCGAGATTAGGTTCGTCTCATTTTCCGGCGAACCAGGCCGGCGATGCCTAGCAAGCCAGTTCCCAACAGGCCGAGCGTACCCGGCTCAGGGACGACTATGCTGGTATCGCCGCTTGCCAACTTCACCTTTCCGTCGAAATAGCCCTTGCCGGTATTAATGGTGAGCTGGATGGTGACGCCAGTGGTCGAGTAGCCGGGAATCAGCGTCCCACTGAGAGTGCCGGTAAGGGTGTAGCTGTGAGTGCCGTCAGGCAGCGTCACCAGAGTCCAAACCACTGGCGTGCTAAAGGTGCCAGAAAACAGCACGCCTTTCGGGATGCCGTTATGGCCATTACCCATGATGGTGAACGTTCCACCCGCGGCAAAGGTGCCCCCCATCTTGAGGCTGCCGCTGATCAGCGCGCCGGTGGTGAACGAAACCGATCCCAGATTCCCGGTGACCAGTCCGCCGCCGAACAAACCCTTGACTGAGGTCAGCGTGGAACCGGTCAGAGTCAAACCGGCATCGGTCCCTTTGAGGGTTCCACCCACATTGCCGAAGTCAACGCTATTGTCCGCAAAGGCTGCCAGCGGAAGCATCAACAGCAGCAGCGCCATGAGAACAAATCGCTTCATAAAGGAATCCCTCCTGGGGCCTCCGCAGTTCTCCTTGAGCTGCGGGTGCGCAGCCCAGCAGGAAAACATCCGGAAAAACAGATACCGAGAAGACTGCACGGGCGAATGCCCGTTTCCCCGGGACTCACGAGTTTCTTGCCAGTTGACGGTTTTGTCAATCAGGAA
>Ga0335079_10010039_pt1 | contig 10776 bp, 8 predicted proteins | sample Lox_Sample_33_FD_206719 | JGI IMG/M metagenome (GOLD analysis project Ga0335079, IMG submission 206719) | Soil microbial communities from Loxahatchee National Wildlife Refuge, Florida, United States - Lox_Sample_3.3 | ecosystem: Environmental > Terrestrial > Soil > Wetlands | place: USA: Florida... | reverse complement strand
TGTAGTCAAATTCGTTGCGTGCCACGAAATCAATAGCGCTGGACGCGCGCAGTGAAGGTTCGGGCGAAACTGCGACATGAGCCCCGACGAAACCCACAGTCAATTTGGGATTTTTCTCTTTCAGCGCCTGTGCGACTTTGGCATCAGATTCAAAAGAGGGTGTACTGGTGTGCAAGACGGCCAATTCGTAGTCGTTGGCAACAGGAAGAATATCATTAAGCGAAAGGCCGCGTGCGGGCGCATCAATCAGCTTGCCGTCGGGTACCAGTGCCGCGGGCTGGGCGAGCCAAGTGGGATACCAGAACGAACGAATCTCGCGCCGCGCCTGATACCGTGAACCGGCGCCACCGTCGAATCCTTCAAATGACGGCGGATTCAGAAACAGCGTTTTCATCATGAATTACGAACTCCTTTATTCATCAACTTTCCGTCGGAGCGGACTGAAAACTGCTGTTTCCGCCACTCAACGCTGCGGCCGAAAAAACTCGCCGCCCATACCAAAAAGCTTAACAAATCGCGAACAGGTGCGAGCCAGGGGGCAGTACGCCCGACCACATCGAAATTAACATGCACCGCCCGGTGCAGCAAGACGCGTAGTATAACCGAAACAGCCACGGCCGTTAATCCTACCGCTGAGGGTAAAAGCAGGAAAAACAACAAGGAAACGGCGACCGGATAACTGACAAACGAAAACGTGAAACCAACGGGCTGCATCGCGCGTATCGTTCGTGCCCAGCGCAATTCATGTTGGAACAATGCCGCGAGACTTGGTTCCCAGACCCTGTTTTCAACCAGGTAGGCGGAGAGCACGACCTTTAGTCCCTGCTGCGCGACCCGCCTGCCCAGGATATGGTCATCGGCGAGCTGGTCTGCAAGCGCGGCAAATCCGCCGCTGGCTTCCAGCGCCTTGCGGGTTACTGCCATGGTCGCGCCAAAACAAAAACGAAGTTCTTGAAATGACAATGCAACCAGAACCGACGGCGCAAAGCAATCATTGATAAACATTGCGCCCAATCGCGAGGGCAATCCTGGCGCAGGCGTTCCCTTGTAAAGACAGGTGACCGCGCCCACCTGCCTGTCTTGAAAAGGTGCAACTAACGCCCGAAGGTAATTGCGTTCCACTCGCATATCGCTGTCGGCGACAACGATCAGGTCGTGCTTCGCCAAGCGGAGCATGCACGCCAGAATACTTACCTTGAGATTGGTACCGATTACCGTTTCATCCACAACCAAAGACAAATCGCGCTGCGGAAATTCTTCGATGATGCGATTAATCACTGCGATCGCCGGATCCCGGGCATCGCGAGCGCCAAACACGACCTGGTAGTCGGCGTAATTCTGGTCGCAGAATGAACGCAGATTTTCATACAATTCTGGTTCCATTCCACAAACCGGCTTCAGCACAGTGGCTAGGGGCGAATATTCACCTGGCGCGGGCTGGCGTCTGCCAAACGCTATGATGCAACGTATGGCAAATACAACATAGGCAAGTGCCGCCAAAGTGATTGCCGATGCTATTAAGGTGAGTGTGGCAATGATGCAGCTCCTTGCCCGAGGACTTGTTTCTCACCGCCGATTTTAGCATGATTGATTCGTCATTCGCCGTGCGCAATGCCCTAGATCGTCAAACAACTGAGTGGCAGCGACAGCCAGCCGATTTAAGCTAAAATGAGCGCCTCCAACGCGGCGCTGTAATACGATGGCGTCGAATAACGCCGAACTAAGGAAAGAAACATGCCGGAATGGCAGACTGACAGCAGTGGCCGACTTAATGGCGCAGCCTATCAGGAGCATATCCTTCAAGGGGTGTCGCGCACTTTCGCGCTCACCATTCCCCAGTTGCCGCCGGGCTTGCGCCAGCCAGTGAGCAATGCTTACCTATTGTGCCGCATCGCCGATACCATTGAAGATGAACCGGCGTTGAGTGCCGAGCAGAAGCGTCATTTCTCGCAACAGTTCATCAAGGTGGTCGCGGGCGAAGTCGCAGCGGAGACGTTTGCAGAAGAATTTTATCCATTCCTTTCCGAGCGCGTGCCGGAAGCGGAAAAAGATCTGATCAGGAACGCCGCGCAAGTTATACGTATCACCCACAGTTTCAGCGCCAATCAGCGCGCGGCGATGCTGCGCTGCGTGCGGATCATGGCCAGTGGCATGGCAATGTTCCAGTCGAATCCAAGCCCGTACGGATTAAAGGACCTGCCGCAGCTTGACAGCTACTGTTATCACGTTGCCGGCGTGGTGGGAGAGATGCTCACCGAGTTGTTTTGCGATTACTCTGCGGAAATCGGAAAAAACCGGGAAAGAATGCTAAAATTGGCGCCTTCCTTTGGTCAGGGTCTGCAGATGACCAACATCTTGAAAGATATTTGGGAAGACCGCAGCCGCGGCGCATGCTGGCTGCCGCAGGACATATTCCGGGCGTGCGGTTTCGAGTTGAAGAATTTGTCAAAGGACGGCCACGATCCAGCTTTCGCCGCGGGGCTGGAAAAACTGATCGCAATCGCACATGCCCATCTGCGCAACGCCTTGGCCTACACCCTGCTGATCCCGACGCATGAAACCGGAATACGCAAGTTCTGCTTTTGGGCATTAGGCATGGCGATGCTTACCTTGCGCAAAATCAGCGCCAATCGTGACTTTACCTCCGGCAATGAAGTGAAAATCTCTCGGCGCGCGGTTAAGGCAACCATACTCGCGACGCAATTAACCATGGGCAGCGATATTATGCCGCGCTGGTTGTTCAATGTAACAGCGCTTGGCCTGCCGCGCGCGACATCGTTGTGAACGGCGCGAAAAAGTCAGCCGTCGCGAAAACGATGCGGTGACACGTAGCCCGGGAAAAAACTGAATGCTTGAAAAGAACTTCGTCGAATCAGATTCCGGTGCGAATTCTTTGGCCACGTTGCACGAACCGTCCAACGTACACTCCATTGGAACACGAAGCGCGTCCCTGTGGCGCGTGATCAGCGCCGCGCGCGATGCGCTGCTCGGGCTGCAGCACGACAACGGCTATTGGTGTTTCGAGCTTGAGGCGGACTGCACCATGCCCGCCGAATACATCATGATGATGCATTTCATGGATGAAATCGACACCGAACTGCAGGACAAGATTGCGGTTTATTTGCGCAGCCACCAGCAGCCTCACGACGGCTGGGGATTGTTCCCCGGCAGCGACTTCGATTTGAGCTGTTCGGTGAAAACGTATTATGCATTAAAGCTTGCGGGCGCAAGTCCCGCCGAGCCGCATTTAGTAAGAGCTCGAGAGGCGATTCTTGCCGCTGGCGGGGCGGCGCGCTGCAACGTATTCACTCGCATTGCCTTGGCGCTGTTCGGGCAAATTCCGTGGCGCGGGGTGCCGATCGTGCCGGTGGAAATCATGCTTTTACCACGGTGGTTCCCCTTTCACCTAAGCAAAGTGTCTTACTGGTCGCGCACGGTGATGGTGCCGTTGGCGATTCTTTGCAGCTTAAAGGCACGAGCCAAGAATCCGCGGCGGGTGGACATCCGCGAATTGTTCATCGTGCCGCCGGAAAAAGAGAAAAACTATTTTCCCGTCAGGTCACGCTTAAATCGGATCCTGCTGGGCTTTGAACGCTTAGGCAAGCTTCTGGAACCGGCCATTCCCGGCTTTATTCGCCGTTACGCCATGAAAAAAGCCGAGGGTTGGGTCATTGAGCGGCTGAACGGAACCAATGGTCTGGGAGCGATATTCCCGGCCATGGTCAATGCGCATGAAGCGCTTGCCTGCCTGGGTTACCCGGCCGATCATCCCTATCGTGTGATTACTAAAGAAGCCCTCACGAAGTTGCTGGTGGTGGAACAAGATTCCGCGCATTGCCAGCCATGCGTGTCGCCGGTGTGGGATACCGCTTTGGCCTGCCTCGCGTTGCATCAGGCAGCGGGCGAACAGCCCACTGCTGAAATCAAACGCGGGCTGGACTGGCTCGAAAATATGCAGCTCTTGGATGCGCCCGGAGATTGGCGCGATTCAAGGCCAAAGCTCGAGGGCGGCGGCTGGCCGTTCCAGTTCGGCAATGATTTTTATCCGGACATTGATGACACCGCCGCAGTGGGCTGGGCGATGCACAGAGTTGATGAGAAACGCTACACCGAAGCGCTGCGTCGCGCTGCGCAATGGGTTTGCGGCATGCAGTCTGAAAATGGCGGTTTTGCCGCGTTCGATGTCGACAACACCTGTTATTACCTGAATGAAATTCCATTTGCCGACCATGGGGCATTACTCGATCCGCCCACCAGTGATGTTACTGGCCGCTGCATTGCATTGCTCGCTCCCCTTGGCAAATACCAGGAAGTGTGGAAACGCAGCCTTGAATTCCTTAAGCGCGAGCAGGAAAAAAACGGTTCGTGGTTCGGCCGATGGGGCACGAATTATATTTACGGTACCTGGTCGGTGCTGTCGGCGCTGGAACTCGCCCAGGAGCCTTGTGACCAGCTTTTTATCCGTCGCGCGGTGGAATGGCTAAAGCGCGTGCAGCGTGCCGATGGAGGCTGGGGCGAGAGCAATGACACCTATTTCAACCCCGGACGAGCCGGGCACGCCAATTCCAGCACCGCATTTCAAACGGCTTGGGCGCTGCTCGCGCTGATGGCGGCCGGCGAAGTGGATTCCACCGAAGTAACGCGGGGCGTCGAATATTTATTGCGCACCCAGCAGGCAAACGGCTTGTGGAACGATTCCGAGTTTACTGCTCCCGGCTTCCCGCGGGTCTTCTATTTAAAGTATCACGGCTACGACAAATTCTTTCCGTTGTGGGCGCTGGCGCGCTATTACAATCTGCACAATCGCCACACCGCGTGATCGGCGTGGTGGCTGCGTTGCCGCTTGAAGCGCGCTTCCTCGTTGGTCGCATGCTTGATCCGGCAGAGCGCGCCGAGCTGAGGGATTGCGCCGGCTGGATTCAACTTTGCGGAATCGGCAGGGAAAAGGCGCTCCATGCCGCACAATCGTTGCTGGACGCAGGAGCGAGCGCATTGGTAAGCTGGGGCACTGCGGCGGGTCTCGATCCCGCGCTCGCCGCGGGAACCTTAGTGCTGCCGCAATGCGTGATCGGCGCCGACGAATACATGTTTCCAGTGGACCAGGCTTGGCGCAGCAGGTTGCATGACCGCGTAGCCGGACATGTTGCGACAAGCGGCGGATTGCTGCTTGAAAGTCTCTCAGTGTTCACTCACCCATCGCAAAAAAAAGCTTTGGCAAAACGTGCTGGAGCCGCAGCGGTAGATATGGAAAGCGCGGCCGTGGCACAAGTAGCGAACCAGGTCGGGGTGCCATTCATGGCGGTCCGCGTCATCGCCGACCAAGCAATGACCGCGGTTCCCTTGAGCGCGCTTGCTGCAGTTGATGACTTTGGACGCGTGCATGTTTTGCGCCTCGTCGCATCCTTGCTGGCTCATCCTGAAGAATTGCCCGCGCTGATTGTTCTGTGGCGGGCATTCCGCGCAGCTCAGAGGACGCTATCGACCGTGGCAGAGCAAGCGGGGCCCGGGTTGGGTATTGAGTAAATGTCTTTCCAATTGAACGCAAATTAGGAAAATGGACGCCACGCTGGTTACCGGTGCGTCAGGTTTTGTCGGCTCAGCGCTGGCACACAAGCTTGTCGAGGCCGGACGCCGGGTGCGTGCGCTCGTGCGCCCTGCCAGCGATCGCCGCAATATCGACAACGTTCCAGTTGAACTCGCTTTTGGCGACCTTGCCGATTTGAGCTCGCTTGAACGTGCGCTTGACGGGTGCAGCGCCTTGTTCCATGTCGCCGCAGATTATCGACTGTGGGCGCGTAATCCTCAGCAGATATACCGCACCAACGTTGCAGGGACCGCGAATATCATGCAGGCCGCGCTCAAAGCCGGCGTTGAGCGCATCGTTTATACCAGCAGCGTCGCGACACTAGGCTTGCGTACTGACGGCACGCCCGCGGATGAAAACACGCCGGTCACGCTTGATGACATGATCGGGCATTACAAGCGCTCGAAGTTTCTTGCCGAAGCCGAGGTAAAACGAATGATAACGCAGATCGGATTGCCTGCCGTCATCGTCAATCCCTCCACTCCGGTCGGCCCGCGCGATATTCGGCCCACGCCTACCGGGCGCATGGTGCTGGACGCAGCATGCGGCCGATCCCCGGCATATGTGGACACCGGCCTCAACCTGGTGCATGTAGACGACGTGGCACAGGGACACATGCTTGCTTTCGAGCGCGGCAAAGTGGGCGAACGTTACATCCTCGGCGGGCGCAACATGACGCTGCTGGAGATTCTAATCGAAGTTGCCAGGATTACAGGACAAAAACCGCCGCGCGTGAAGCTTGCCCACAACCTGGTTCTGCCGATTGCCTATCTGTCTGAAGCGTGGGCGTGGTTGAGCAACGGTCCGGAGCCGCGCGCCACGGTGGATGGTGTGCGGCTGTCGAAAAAATACATGTATTTTTCGATCGAAAAGGCGCGACGCGAACTGGGCTATAATCCGGGACCGGTGGAGAAGGCGCTGCAAGATGCCGTAACCTGGTTTCGCGCCAACGGCTATTGCGGCCGTCAGCCGCGCCTCGCGTAGCGGGCCTGTACGTAGTCGTCGACGATTTTCTGGAATTCCTCGGCGATGTTTGCGCCTTTGAGCGTTACCGTTTTCTGACCATCCACGAACACCGGCGCAACCGGCGTTTCGCCTGAGCCGGGAAGGCTGATGCCGATATTGGCGTGTTTGCTTTCCCCCGGTCCGTTCACCACGCAGCCCATCACCGCTACGTTCATTTTTTCGACCCCGGAGTAGCGTTCGCGCCATACCGGCATCTGGTCGCGCAAATAGGTCTGGATCTTGTCGGCGAGCTCCTGGAAGAAAGTACTGGTGGTGCGGCCGCATCCCGGGCAGGCCACTACCATCGGTACGAATGAACGCAATCCCATGGTCTGCAGGATTTCCTGCGCCACGATCACTTCGCGGGTGCGGTCACCGCCCGGCTCGGGGGTCAGGGAAATGCGTATGGTGTCGCCGATGCCCTCCTGCAGCAGCACGGCGAGCGCAGCGGTAGAGGCGACGATGCCCTTAGAACCCATTCCCGCCTCGGTCAAACCCAGGTGCAGAGGATAATCGCAGCGCGCCGCAAGATTGCGGTACACCCTGACCAAGTCCTGGACGCCGCTTACCTTACAGGACAGAACGATCCTATCGTGTGCGAGCCCGATTTCCTCAGCGCGCCTGGCGTTGTCCAGAGCCGAAACAATCAGCGCTTCGCGCGTGACTTCATTTGCGTCCTGCGGTTCCGCAAGCTTCGCATTTTCATCCATCATCCGCGTAAGCAACGCGGGATCCAGGCTGCCCCAGTTGACTCCGATGCGAATCGGCTTATTGTATTTGCATGCGACCTCGACCATGGTAGCGAACTGCTCATTGCGCTTTGATCCTCTGCCGACGTTGCCGGGGTTGATGCGATATTTGGCCAAGGCAGCGGCGCAATCCGGATATTCAGTAAGCAACTTGTGCCCGTTAAAGTGAAAATCTCCGATCAGCGGCACATCGCAACCCATCTGTTCCAGCCGTTCGCGAATGCGCGCGACTTGGGCTGCAGCCTCGGCGCTGTTAACGGTAATGCGCACCAGCTCCGAGCCCGCCTTGGCGAGTTCCGCAACCTGCATTGCGGTTGCTTGTGCGTCGGCGGTATCGGTATTGGTCATGGATTGAACCACGATGGGCGCCCCGCCGCCGATAGTGACGGGTCCGATTTTCACGCCCACGCTCAAGCGTCTCGAAATCTCCTGCGTTCGGGGTGCGTTCATAAAATTAGAAATTTTTAGCGAATACAAAGAATGAATTTTACCGTATTTTCATGTCACTGGCACCCGACAGTCTATCCGACGAAGCCAAATCAGGGGTCAACTAATACCACCGGATCGCGTTAATGTAAGAAAACTTCGTTCCTGGCGACTAAACAAAATTGGAATTCACCGATGCGCAGTTCGGTCGCATTGTGAAGCGGTCCGGATTCAATCCGGACTACAAAAACCGGGCTCATTTCAACTTTCAGGAGATGTACATCATGACTGCAGTAAAGAAGCTTACGGGAATTGCGCTCGCCGCCGCAGCGGCTGGAATGTTTGTTACAGCGGGCATTAGCAGCGCCTTTGCTGACGAAGCAAAGGTGCACTGTCAGGGCGTGAACGCTTGCAAGGGCAAAAGCGATTGCAAATCCGCCAGTAATGCCTGCAAAGGTCAAAACGCATGCAAAGGCGAAGGCTGGAAAGCAATGACCGATAAGGAATGCAAGGACGCCGGAGGTACGACCAAGTAAAGCCAAAAGCAGTAGTTAACTAAACGACGGGCACCTTTGCCTCGTTAGGCGGGTGTCCGTTTTCATTTCCTGGTTCTGGACACCGCATACCCGATAGCGAAGGGCCCTGGCGCGACCTTTTCCTAAGCGCGCCGATGCTATAATATCTAAAAACTTTTCTTTCCTCCCCGGTTACCGGCATGCAATTGTTTGCTATTGGCGTCAATCATATGACCGCGCCACTATCAATGCGCGAACGGGTGGCGTTTCATGCGCAAACTTTAGGCGAGGCTTTACGCGACCTTGTGAACCGCAGGCCGGTAAGCGAGGCGGCGATTATTTCCACCTGTAACCGTACCGAGGTCTATTGCAATACAGCGGAGCCCGACGCGGCGGTGGACTGGCTGGCGGAGTACCACCGCATCAAGACCCAGAATATCCGGCCGTACCTTTATACCCTGCCGAAGGAGAAAGCCGTAAAACATGCGTTCAGGGTGGCGAGCGGACTGGATTCCATGGTGTTGGGCGAGCCACAGATTCTCGGACAGATCAAGCAGGCTGTGCGCACGGCCGAGGATGCCGGAACCCTGGGACTGCTGCTGCACAAATTGTTTCAGCGCTCTTTTTCCGTGGCCAAGGAAGTGCGCAGCCACACCGATATTGGGGCGAATTCGGTTTCTATGGCGGCGGCGGCGGTGCGCCTTGCCGAGCGCATTTTCCCCACGATTTCCGAGCAGTGCGTGTTGTTGATCGGCGCCAGCGAAATGATTGAGTTGTGCGCCACGCATTTCGCGGCCCGCGCTCCCAGGCGCATGACATTTTCCAACCGTACCCTGGAGCCTGCCGCAGCCTTGGCGCGACGCTTTTCCGGCGGCGCTATCACGCTAAATGAACTGCCGGATCAGCTGGCATCGCATGACGTGGTGATAACCTGCACCGCAAGTCCATTGCCGATTCTGGGCAAAGGCCTCCTGGAACGGGTGACAAAATTGCGCAAACACCGTCCCATGCTGCTAGTTGATCTTGCAGTGCCGCGCGATGTCGAGGCCGAAGCAGGCAATCTGGACGATGTGTTTCTTTACGCGGTTGATGACCTTGCGCATTTAGTGCAAAGCGGAATGAACGCACGCCAGAGCGCGGTTGCGCAGGCTGAGGCCATAGTCGAATCGAACGTGATCAGTTTCGTGCACTGGCTGGAAGCACGCGAACTTGTTCCTACGATCCGCGCTTTGCGCGACCACGCGGAACGCAGCCGGCGTAACGAACTGCAGCGCGCTCTGCGCATGCTTGAACGTGGCACAGATGCGCGGCTGGTCGCCGAATTCCTGAGCCAAGCGCTGACCAACAAATTTCTGCACATACCGACCCACGTGCTGAACCACGCGAGCCAAGAGGACCGCGAGCAACTGGTGGCGTTAATTAACCGCCTGTATCAGGTACACCGACAAGAATGAAGCAAAGCATCGCCGCAAAGCTATTGCAACTCAGCAACCGCCTCCAGCAACTCAACCAAATCCTAAGCAGCGAAAAAGTTACCGCGGACCTGGAAAATTACCGCAAGCTCGCCCGCGAGCATGCGGAGATCACGCCGGTGGTTGAGTTGTACGAGGCGTATAAATCCGGGGAGCGCGACCTTGAGGCGGCGCAGGAAATGCAGGCCGATCCGAAAACGCGTGATTTCGCAGAGGTGGAAATGCGCGTGGGGCGCGAGAAACTGCTGCGCATCGAATCCGAGCTGCAAAAGAAATTGCTGCCGCAGGATCCCAATGACGAGCGCAATATTTTTTTGGAAATCCGCGCCGGGACCGGTGGCGATGAGTCTTCGCTGTTTGCAAAGGACTTGTTCCGCATGTACGCGCGTTTTGCAGAGCGACAACGCTGGCAGGTGGAAATCATTTCGGCAAGTCCCTCGGAAATGGGCGGCTACAAGGAAATCATCGCCAAGATTACGGGACGAGGCGCTTATTCCAAGCTGAAATTTGAATCCGGAGGGCACCGCGTGCAGCGCGTTCCGGAAACCGAAACACAGGGGCGCATCCACACCTCTGCGTGCACCGTAGCAGTGCTCCCGGAAGCAGATGAAATCTCGGATGTGGTGCTCAATCCCGCGGAAATGCGGATTGACACGTTCCGCGCGTCCGGCGCTGGAGGGCAGCATGTCAATAAAACTGACTCCGCAGTGAGGGTGACGCATCTGCCAACCGGAATCGTGGTGGAATGCCAGGACGGCCGCTCGCAGCACAAGAACAAGGCGCAGGCGCTCGCGATTCTTGCGGCGCGCATCAAGGATAAGCAACTGCGGGAGCAGCAGGCGAAGCAGGCGGCGACACGCAAATCGTTGATCGGCAGCGGCGACCGTTCCGAGCGCATCCGCACCTACAATTTCCCGCAGGGACGGGTGACCGACCACCGCATCAATCTTACCCTGTACAAGATCGACCAGATCATGGATGGCGATTTGAACGAACTCACCAGCGCCTTGATTGCGGAGCATCAA
>Ga0335079_10010034_pt1 | contig 10779 bp, 11 predicted proteins | sample Lox_Sample_33_FD_206719 | JGI IMG/M metagenome (GOLD analysis project Ga0335079, IMG submission 206719) | Soil microbial communities from Loxahatchee National Wildlife Refuge, Florida, United States - Lox_Sample_3.3 | ecosystem: Environmental > Terrestrial > Soil > Wetlands | place: USA... | reverse complement strand
TTTCACCATGGTGAACCGAAACCAGGGAAACATGCAGTTGGCGGGAATGATCATCGCCTCGCGTACTTCCGGCAATCATGTCGAAGCCGCACTTATGACCGACCAGGCGGCCCGCTTTGGTTCCACCATCAATCCCATGATGACCAGGCTGTTCAGCGTGTGGAAGCCGAATGGAAGCGGGAGCGCCGGGCAAGAAGGTTCGGCCGCGGGCAAGGTCGCGTCCCTGCGGCCTTACACGCTCCCGGACCGTTCTGCCTCCGTCTCGCTGCCGGAAGGCTGGAACGTGCTGCCCTCGAGCGGCGGAGGAACCATCATCGCGCAGGGCCCGAACGGCGAAGCGGTTGCGCTCGGCTACCCCTATCTGGCCAGCGACACCAATAATCCGAGCGTGAGGCAGACTATGGCCATGCTGCAGCGAGGCGGCCTGCGCAATACGTCATACGCTCGTGCGCTCTATTACCCCTACGGCGGAGATTTGGGCCGAACCTTCGAGGATCTGCTGCAGATGGCGCGCAAGCTTCAGGGGCAGGGACCGGTCACCATCAAGATCGCGAGCGAGACGCCCGTGCCGGTTTCCGGCGCTGTGCGCTGTGCCCGTCTGCACGGGCAAATTGACGCCCAGGACGGAAAGGGTACGCGCGAAATGAATACCGTGTTTTGCACCTCGCCGCCGGGACCCCATGGCAGCTACATGAATCTCGCCTATCACACCGCCGTCCCCCTAGCATTTGCCGATAGAGAGCGTGCGACGATGGAGGCGATTCTCGCGAGTTTCAACGTTAACCAGGCCGTCGTTCAATCCCAGGCGAACGCCATTGCCGCGCCTGCGATCGCGGCCATTCACGAGATCGGTCGAAGGGCGGCACAGCAAGCTGCCGACGCCCACGCCGCCGAAGACGCCCACAACCGCGCCGTTGAAAAGCGATGGGATGATCAGGACAAGAGCAACCAGGCGTTCAGCAATTATTTGCTCGACCAGACCGTCATTCAGGACAACCAGCTGAACGCCCATGGCACGGTCTGGAACCAGACCGCGGATGCCTTGGTAAAAAATGATCCGCAACGCTACGAATATGTGAATACACCGAATTTCTGGAAGGGAATTGATTACTGAAAGAAGCTCGCCGCGTCCGCTCAGCCATAGTTCTCCAGAACCACTGCCAGTTCTTCCACTCCTCGCCGCAGTTCTCGGCCATCCACCGCGGCAAACCCCAGCACCAGTCCATTTCGCGGAGAGCGTCCTGACCCATAACGGCTCAACGGGACTACTTCGACGTCGCGCTCAGCCGCCGCCCGTGCCACGCGCTCAGCAGAAATCCCATGCCGCAGCCAGCCTACCGTCCGCAACCCTGCTTCGAGGTCCCCTATCTTGATCAGATTTCCCAGTCGCTCCCGCGCCGATTCCATCAGCACACCCAGTCTTTCTGCGTAGAGCGCCCTCATCTTTCGCACGTGCCGCGCAAAGTGTCCTTCGCGGATGAAGTCGCAAAGAATCGCCTGATCAATCAACGGCGGGTGATGCGTGCTCACCGACGCAGCGGCTGCAAATATGTCGACCATATCCGGCGGAACCACGACATAGCCCAAGCGCAGAGAAGGGAACAACACCAGGCTGAAGCTGCCGGCAAAGATCACCACGTTGGACTTGTCCAGGCCCTGCATTGCCGGAATCGGGCGTCCGGAGTAGCGATATTCGCTGTCGTAATCGTCTTCGAAGATCAGCGCCCGCGCCCGCCTTGCCCACTCCAATAGCGATAACCGTCGGCGCAAACTCATCGTCACCCCCAGGGGAAACTGGTGGCCGGGAGTGACATAGATCATTCGCGGACGCGGGCAGCGCTTGATTCCGGCTTCCAGATTCAGACCTTCCGCATCGACCGGAACTGGGCACACCTTCGCACCTACCGATCGAAATGCCAGGGTTGCGCCCGGATAGCCGGGCTCTTCCATCCAAACGGGGTCGCCGGGATTGAGCAGCAGGTGCGCGGCGCGATTGAGCGCCTCCTGCACGCCGGAAATGATGAGCACCTGGTCGGCCGAGCACTTCACCCCGCGCGAGGTGTTCAAATACTCGGCCACTGCCTCGCGCAGCGGCCGATATCCGCGCGCCTCGCCGCCGGCGAGCAATCGTGCCGGCACACCTCGCAAACGCCGCGCCGCGACCTGCGCCCACAGAGCCGTAGGGAATTCGTTGAGCGCGGGCAAGTTGCCGCGAAACGCCTGCACCCGGCTGGGTTCGGCGCGGCGGAGGGGTTGCAGGCGGCGGGCGTATGCCGAAAGCCCCCGCCTCTGATGTCGCTTCCGTGGTCGTGTGGCGGTCTTGGGAGCGTGCAAAAGCTGATCCGGCAGCGTTTGGCTCACATATGTGCCTGACCCCACTTTGCCGTCGACGTATCCTTCCGAATGCAATTGTTCGAAGGCCGTCACGATCGTCGGCCGCGACAGCCCATACTGCGCAGCCAGGTCGCGTGTAGCCGGAAGGCGTGCGCCTGGCCGCAAATGTCCAACTAGAATCGCGCCGCGCAATTCTTCATACAGCCAGCGATACAGCGCTGTTCCCGGCGCGGGTTCACCCAGGTTCAGTGGCAGCGTGCTGGGTTTCTTGGCCATCCCCTGTGTTCCTCTGTGTCCTTTGTGGTCAAAGAGCTTTTTAAAGTGGTATGTACAAAATATCTGATAATGGCCATTCCATACTATCCACTACAAGTTTATGGTTAGGGCAGGAGAAAAACAATGTCCCAGAATAATGGTCATTCCACCAGTCTTCGCCTCAAGACCGGCCTGGCCGAGATGCTCAAAGGCGGCATCATTATGGACGTCACCAACGCCGAACAAGCCGTCATAGCCGAGAGAGCCGGCGCCGTTGCGGTCATGGCGCTCGAACGCGTCCCAGCCCAAATTCGTGCCGAAGGCGGCGTGGCCCGCATGGCCTCGCCCAAAAAGATTCGCGAAATTATGGCCGCAGTTTCCATTCCAGTGATGGCCAAATGCCGCATTGGGCACTTCGCTGAAGCGCAGATATTGCAGGAACTGGGCGTCGACTACATCGACGAGTCGGAAGTCCTGACTCCCGCCGACGAAGCCCATCACGTCGATAAACACGCATTCAAAGTCCCCTTCGTTTGCGGCGCTCGTAACCTGGGTGAAGCCCTGCGGCGCATTGCCGAAGGCGCGGCCATGATTCGCACCAAGGGCGAGGCCGGCACCGGCGACGTGGTCCACGCGGTAAAGCACATCCGCCAGATTGTGCAGGAAATGAAGATTCTGACCGTGCTCGGCGAAGAAGAACTCTATGCTAAGGCCAAAGAACACGGAGCGCCCTACGAACTGATCCGCATGGTCGCGAAGGAAGGGAAGCTGCCCGTGCCCAATTTCTCCGCTGGAGGTATCGCCACGCCCGCCGATGCTTCGCTGGTCATGCAACTGGGCGCCGAGGCCGTGTTTGTCGGCTCGGGAATCTTCATGAAAGATTCCACCACTTTCGCCGATCCGCAGGAAGCCGAGAAGCGCGCCAAAGCCATCGTGCAGGCTGCGACGCATTACCAGGATCCTAAAGTGTTACTTGAAGTCAGCGAGGACCTGACGGGAGCGATGAAGGGATTGGCAGTCTCGGGACTCGACGAAGCCCACATGCTGCAAACGCGGGGCTGGTGAGGCTAGTGTGGGGGCAGGCGCTCTCGCCTGCCCAGGTGAAGGTTTGCAGCAGATTTGTTGAGGAGTGAGGAGTTATGAGCGACAACACATGGTTCTTGTCGAGCGTCGCCAAAGCGACGATCGCAACTGGCATCGGGTGGTGCCTGCTGGTCGTGCTTGGGTCCGTACTACCCGGGCCCTCCGCGGGTCCGATAGCAAGGGCATTCATCCTTGTCGCAGCCGTACTTGTCCCGTTCGTGCTTGGCGCTTGGTGGATGTTTCGAAGACTGAGATCGAGATACGACAGACGCTTAGCCCGATCCGTGACCACCGTTTTTGTCATCTGCACTCCGATTTTCCTCGGTGCAGCGATGCCGCTAGGTCAGTTGATCGGGGGCCGCGCCGAGGCCTTGTTCGGGTCCGGGTTTGCAGCGTTAGGCGCATTCTCGGGAGTCATTCTGATTACCACATGTTTGAGCTTCATCGCTTGCGTTGTTGCGAGGTCGGTAACACGTCATGAGATGCGAATAACGGAACGGTGAAATGGAGAAGTATCCGGCCTACCATCGCCGTGCCCCGTGCCAGATTGTGCCAATGATGACGCGGTCAGCTCGCACACGGTAGAGAGCAATGTATGGCGTGCCACGAATCACCAACTCGCGAATCCTTGCTCGCAGAGATGCGCGAAGCCGACCGACAGGTCGAGTGCGGACACTTCATCAAGCACGAAGACATGAAGGTGTGGCTGCTCTCTTGGGGAACAGGACATGAATTGCCTTCTCCCAAATGCGTGTGCGGCGAAGCCCACGACGCCCCCGGTCGCCTTTTGGCCGACGCCGATACAAGCCAACGACCGACGACCAAGGACGAACGACCAAAGACATGACTATCGGCGTACTAGCCCTTCAGGGAGACTTTGACGCGCACCGCCAACGGCTGGAAGAGCTGGGCGCGAAAGTTGTGCTCGTTCGCAAGTCTGAACAACTCGACGAAATCGACGGCCTGGTCATCCCCGGGGGAGAGTCCTCAACTTTTCTGAAATTGCTCGGCGCCGATGGATTCGAGACGCTCAAGCAATTCGTCCGCGTGAAACCGACCTTCGGCACCTGCGCCGGAGCGATCCTTCTGGCCAACGAGGTCGAGAATCCGAAGCAGGCCGGCCTCGGCGTGCTGGATGTCCGCATCCGCCGCAACGCTTACGGGCGCCAGCTCGAAAGCTCGATTCGGGAGGGCAAGATGAACGGCTCGCCGCTGGAGATGGTTTTCATTCGTGCGCCGAAGTTTGAGCAGCTCGGCACGGGCGTCGAGGTGATCGCCACTGAAGGTAACGATCCGGTGGCAGTTCGTCAGGGAAATGTCATGGCGGCAACGTTTCATCCAGAGCTAAGCGAGGACCCGAGAGTGCACGCAGCATTCCTGCAAATTGTGAAGGAAGATTTAGTAGACCGCACGATGGGAATGCTCGAATCTGGCCCCTCACTTAGCGAAGTCCTGAAACACGAAGGTTCCGCGCATCCTGACAAATTGTAGGTCCTTTAATTTCCTCTTGACAGCACCACACGCGTAACCGTATAGTTACATATTATGCGTCACCGTTCGGTTACATATTCGCCCGAGGCCGCCTTCAGCGCGCTCGCCGACCCCACCCGGCGCGCCGTGCTCGATCTGTTGCGCCAGGGAAGCCAGCCCGCCGGCAGAATCGCGCAAGCCTTTCCGGTTTCGCGTCCGGCCATTTCCAAACACCTGCGCCTGTTGCGCAAAGCGCACCTGGTCGAGGAACGGAGAGAAGGCCGTCACCGCCTCTACACGCTCAACGCTGCTCCGCTCCAGGCCGTCGACTCCTGGCTCAAGCACTACCGCGGGTTCTGGCACACCAGCCTCACGAACCTGAAGACCTTTGTGGAAGCTGAATTTGCCAAGGAAGCCACGGCAAAGAAGACCTAAGGAGAAATTACGATGAAACTCGCCCGCATCGCCCTGTCATTGTCGGTTGCACTGCTCGCCACCGTCGCCCTTGCCTCCAACGCCCAGCCGGCCTTTGACGCTCTCAAGGGGCTCCAGGGCGACTGGTCCGGCCAGGCGATGGGCCACGAGGTGCAGGTCACCTTCCGCGTCACCTCCGGCGGTTCTGCCATCATGAGCGAAATTCACGGCTCCGAGGACATGGTCACGATGTTCCACATGGACGGCGAGCGCCTCATGATGACCCATTATTGCGGGGCGGGGAATCAGCCGCGCATGATAGGAACGCCCTCGTCCGACGGCAAGACCATCACGTTCAACTTTCTTGACGCCACCAACCTGCTGAGTTCGCAGCCTGGACACATGCAGCGCCTGACGGTCAACATTCTTGACGCCAATCATCACATCGAAACCTGGGAGTTCCAGGGCAGCGACGGCAAGACCGAGCAGCACGAAATGTTCGATCTGCGCCGCACGAAATAGCATGGGTACCTTGCAACTCACGACCGAGCGCACCATGGCAGCCTCGCCCGGAGTTCTCTATCGCGCGTGGACCGAGCAGTTCGACCGCTGGTTCGCAGTGCCGGGCACCGTGCGGATGCAGGCCGAAGTGGGCTCGGTCTTTTATTTCCAAACCGAGTTTGAGGGGGCGCGGCATCCGCATTATGGCCGCTTCCTCAGGCTCGAGCGCGATCGATGGGTGGAACTCACCTGGGTGACGTCTGCCACGGGGGGAGCTGAGACGGTGGTGACCGTGGAACTTACACCGCAAGGTTCAGGCACTGGCCTTCGGCTTACTCACGCCGGCTTTGCCGATGAGGCATCGCGCGACCGCCATCGCGCCGCCTGGCCGAAGGTGCTCGCCGAACTCGACCGGCGCATGGCAGAACAATGACAAGTCAAGAAAGGTGATTATGGCCAAAACAATCGTCACTCCCGACCAGGATGCGATCGTCTCGGAAATCGAAATCGCCGCCCCGCCTGAGCGCGTGTTTCAGGCTCTGGTGGACCCGGCCCAAATGACGCAATGGTGGACCAGCGACCAATGCAAAACCGAATATTTCGAAATGGACGCGCGGCGTGGCGGGAAATGGGGCTTCGGCACCGCCAAGAGCGCCACACTCACCATCAACGGCGTCAACCAGTTCTTTTGCCACGGCGAAGTGCTGGAATACGATCCGCCCAGAGTTCTGGCGTACACCTGGGTCGGCAACTGGCATGACGACAAATCTCGCGTCACCCGGGTGCGCTGGGAATTGACTCCGGTGGGCCAGGGTACCAGAGTCAAAGTCACCCACAGCGGCCTGGCGCAGGAAAACGCCGCCCGCAAGGATTACAGCAGCGGCTGGCCTGGCGTGCTGGGATCGCTCAAGCAATACCTGGAAAAATAGTCCGACAACGGAAGCCGGCCTGCTCGAGGTCAGGCAGAGTCAGGCCTGGCTTTTGTGGTCAATGGAGAAAATCATGACAAACATCGCAATGTCGCCAGACCGGGACGCGGTGCTGGCTGAGATTCATATCGCAGCGCCGCCCGAGAAGGTCTTCCAGGCGATTTCTGACCCCAATCAACTCAAGAACTGGTGGGGACAAAAAGGGAACTATCGCCATACCGACGTGCAATGCGACGTGCGTAAGGGCGGCAAGTGGCGGACCGGGGGCGTCGGTGAAAAGGGCGACAAGTATGAAGTCAGCGGCGAGTATCTGGAAGTGGATCCGCCGCGCCTGCTGGTTTATACCTGGGCCGCCAGCTTCGACGGCGGAACCCCCACAACCGTCCGCTGGGAGCTTCAACCGCAGGCCGGAGGCACGCGGGTAAGCCTGCGGCACAGCGGTTTCGCCAAACAGCCGGAAGTTTCGACGCACTACAGCGGAGGCTGGCCGACGGTGCTGGCTTGGATGCGGGCGTACGTTGAGACCGGGGAGACTGTGGATACGCGGAAACCGGCAGCGTGAACTCTTTCCGAACTCGTGGCCGGCTTCCGCGCTGGGCGCGCCTAGAACGTGATGGCGGCAATTGAGGTGGCGGCGGCATTTGGCGCCAGAGGCACGGTTCCGAGCAGCTTCAGTGTCCCGTTCGCCGTGACCCGGAGGATGCCCATCGAGGGCGCGCCTGCGGTGTTGAAATCACCCGTAAATAGCAGCGAACGCGAAGCGCTGCCGGCCAGTTGCGAAGGTTCGTCGACAAAGGCTTCGCCGTCCTCGACGATGCTCTGGAACGACAGGTCTCCTGACTGCGAATCCACGTTGAGCGAGATCACCTCCGCGGTCCGCTGATCGGTGAAGAACAACAGTTTCCCGTTCGGGCTGAACAGCAGGCAATTGCTGCCCCCGCGGATGCCGGCGGGGTTGTCAATCCCATTAAAGACAACGTTGGAAATGTAGCGTAAGGCTCCGCCGGCGCCGAGCTCGATGACTTGCACGGCCGCGGACCCACCTTCTCCGCCGTCGCCCACGTAAATGAATTTGTTATGGGGATCGATGGCGATGCCGTCGGCTGCCGCCTGCGTGGTCACCGCCGAAGCGAACGTCAGCTTGCCGCTGGACGAATCGACAGTGTACGACTCGACCTGACTCTGCGCGGTAGGCTGGGTAACGATCAGTACCTTCCCGTTGGGAGTGAAGGCCATGCTCGAAAGATTGAATGGCAGGCTTACCGTTTGCAGCGGGCTGGGGAGACTGCCGTCAGGGTTGATGGCAAATACCGCGAGTGTGGACTGGCGGTCGCTGTTGCTTGCGTACAGAAATTTTCCGTCGCGCGATACGGTGATTCCCAGCCCAAACAAGCTGCTGCCGCCCGCGGGATAGTTGGCCACAAAAGTAAGCTTGCAAGTCGACGGGTCAATATCAAACAGAGCAATATCGTTGCTTGCGCTGTCGCTTGCATATAGATGAGCGGTGCCCGGGGCGATGGCGATCAGTGGCGTCCCGAAAAATGTGGGGTCATTTGTGGGCGAACCGTTACCGCCCGTCGCCACCGGCCCCACGTGCAGGGCGGTCGTTTGGGTCACTCGGTATCCCTCCACCGCGTTCGCGCTGGGAAGGTTGTCATTTACGTAAGCGCAAGTCTGTTGTGCTTGCGCCGCGGCTGTACTGTTAATGAAGCCAAGAAAAACCACGCCGACATGCAGTGCCGGCCGGCAAATTGATTGGATTGCTTTCAGCATTTCGATGCGCTTGGCCACGATATTCTCCTGGAATGCTTCGGTGCAGCGTTGGGCTGCCCGTTTTTTTACATCGCTTGTAGCTTATGAAAGACTTCTATCGAAGGCTGTCAGGGGATTGTAAAAAGGTCGTCAAATCGCCGGGGAAAGATGGGCGACCCCTGGGCCGTTTGCGTGCAGGCGCTCGCGGTTGATCTCCCGTGACCTTACTCTCAGTTTCGCGTCTAATCCCCATGGTGAACATTGATTTTCTACACCACAGCCGCTGCACTGTCCTCCTGGTGGGCTTGTTGTTCCTTACTGCTGCTTGCACGAGCCTCTATGCCGCCGAGTCAATGCAGCCTTTACACAGCACCACGCAGTGGGACCTGCAACCTTCGCTCACTTTCGACGCTATTTGCGCGCTCAACATGTTGAGTGGCGATCCCTATTATCTCGAGTATTACCAGGCCGATTACGACCGGCTCGTCAAACAGTTTCGGCCGGAAGAACTCGCCGCCTTCGCCAGTCTGAAACGGCAGATCAAGGATCAAAACGGCGGAATCATTTCCGCCTCACTTGCGCTTTATTTTTCCGCCGTGGATGACAAATCGCTGGACGATTTGATTCGCACCGTCCAAGACAGCCGCGTCATGCAGCGAAATCTCAAGGCCACCCCGTACTACGATGACGACGGATGGAAACTGTACGAGGCCAGCCGTCCCGACCTCGAAGCCGCGTTCCGCGCCATGAAGCGCATTCATTTCGAGGACGATTGGGAGAAGAACGTCAGACCCAAGGTCGAACAAGCCCGCGCCGGAATAGCCGCGAAATTGCCCGGCTACAACGTGATTCCCGCTGTCGAACAGGTCCTTGGCAGCCCCCGTCCCACCAACCAGATTACCGTCTATCTGCTGTATTACTCGCAACCCCACGGCATCAAGATCACCGGCACGCGCTTTCTAACGCATTATTCCTACCCGTTTCGGATCGTACTGCGGAATGCGATTCACGAGATGATGCATCCGCCCTACGATCTGGCGCATGATACCGAACTGAAGAACGATCTCGAGTCGCTGAAGTCTGACGCGTTTCTGATGAATAAAGTCGAGCACCACGACCCATCGTTCGGCTACAACACCCTGGCGGGACTTGAAGAGGAGGATTGCGTACAGGCTTTGGAGCAGATCATTGCCGAGAAGTTCGGCATGGGAGGCGATCCGAAAAAATACTGGCAACAGCAGGACGACGGGATTCATGTGTTTGCCGTGGCTTTGTATCAATTGATGAAGCAGCAGAATTTCGACGGATCGAAAGAATCGTTTCCGGAGTTTCTAAAGCGGCAGTTCAAGGCAGGGACGTTCACGAATGGGAAGATTGAGAAGCTAAATGAGGAATTCTTCGGGAAAGCGAGCTAGCCGTTATTTGTGGTGTGACATTGCGGTGACGAACATGGAGCCGATGTTGAATACCAGCGTCCCGATTTCGATGAGCAAGGCAAAGAGCGTCAGCTTTTTGGGGCGGGGAAAGCGCGCCAGGGCGTAGCTGAAACCTTCGAGCATCACCACTGCCGGGAAGGCCAGCAGGCGATAGAGGCAGGGGCCACCGAGGAGCCATCCGTTGTTGACGGCGGGAATGCTCAACAGTGCCGTGCTGAGAGGCGCAGTGAGGCTTATGCCGAGCACGACTTTGGCGTAAGTCGTGTACGCCGCTTCCGACTTGGCAAGGGTCCACGCCAGGAAAACCGTTGGCAGGAGAAACAGGCCGGCGATGAAGACTCCGAGGATCCAGTCGCCGAAGGCCCACATGGTGCCGTACTTGTCGGCGTCCTGCGGATGCAGTGCGTACTGCAGGTAACGCATGAAGACCAGGCCTGCGCTGGCGACCGCGACCGCGCTATAGCCGGCGACGATCAACCGGGTTTGGGTTCGCGAAAGAGCAGCTTCCACGACAGAATTGTACTGCGGGGCGATTAGAGAGCAGGATTACGGGAGTAACGGGCGAGGCGGGCGGGCTAGCTTTCCTTCCACGGATTAACCAGCGC
>Ga0335079_10010033_pt1 | contig 10779 bp, 5 predicted proteins | sample Lox_Sample_33_FD_206719 | JGI IMG/M metagenome (GOLD analysis project Ga0335079, IMG submission 206719) | Soil microbial communities from Loxahatchee National Wildlife Refuge, Florida, United States - Lox_Sample_3.3 | ecosystem: Environmental > Terrestrial > Soil > Wetlands | place: USA: Florida... | reverse complement strand
CGGCGCCCTTGCACGACCGGATGACCGAGGCGGTCGGCTACGCGCTCGAGGACGCCGCGCAGCTGTTCGCGGTCGAGGCGCCGCGCCCGCTGGCGCGGATCGCGCTCAACGGCGACGGGCGCGCTGCGCTCGCCGAGGCCGACCGGCGCCTCGGGCTCGCGCTCGCGCCCGACGAGATCGACTACCTGCTCGCCGCCTACGCGCGGCTCGGGCGGGATCCCACCGACATCGAGCTCATGATGTTCGCGCAGGCGAACTCCGAGCACTGCCGCCACAAGATCTTCAACGCCGAGTGGGTCGTCGACGGCCAGCCCCAGCCGAAGTCGCTGTTCGCGATGATCAAGAACACCCACGCGAAGAGCCCGCGCGGCGTGCTCTCGGCCTACCGCGACAACGCCGCGGTCATCGAGGGCACCGTCGCCGAGCGCCTCTACGCCGGCGCGCGCGGCGGGGCCTACCGCTACGTCAAAGAGCCCGTCGACATCCTGATGAAGGTCGAGACCCACAACCACCCGACGGCGATCTCGCCGTTCCCCGGCGCCTCGACGGGCTCGGGCGGCGAGATCCGCGACGAGGGCGCGACCGGGCGCGGCGCGAAGCCCAAGGCCGGGCTCACGGGCTTCACGACCTCGAACCTCAGGATCCCGGGCTTCGTGCAGCCGTGGGAGGCGCCGCAAGCGAAGTCGCCGCGCATCGCCTCGGCGCTCGAGATCATGATCGAGGGGCCGCTCGGCGCCTGCGCGTTCAACAACGAGTTCGGCCGCCCGGGCATCAACGGCTACTTCCGCACCTTCGAGCAGCGCGTGGCCGGCGACCCGCCCGGCGTCACGCGCGGCTACCACAAGCCGATCATGATCGCCGGCGGCCTCGGCAACGTGCGCCGCGAGCACGTCGAGAAGGCCGACGTCCCGCCCGGCGCGCAGCTGATCGTGCTCGGCGGCCCGGCGATGCTGATCGGGCTCGGCGGCGGCGCGGCCTCCTCGGTCGGCAGCGGCGCGAGTGCCGCCGACCTCGACTTCGCCTCGGTGCAGCGCGGCAATCCCGAGATGCAGCGCCGCGCCCAGGAGGTCATCGAGCGCTGCGTCGCGCTCGGGCCCGATAACCCGATCCTCCTGATCCACGACGTCGGGGCCGGCGGGCTCTCGAACGCGGTTCCGGAGGCCATCGCGCACAGCGCGCGCGGCGGGCGCATCGAGCTGCGGTCGATCCCGACCGACGAGCCCGGCCTCTCGCCGCTCGAGCTCTGGTGCAACGAGGCGCAGGAGCGCTACGTGCTCTGCATCGCGCCGTCGAGCCTCACGCTCTTCGGCGAGCTCTGCGAGCGCGAGCGCTGCCCGTACGCGGTCATCGGCGAGATCACCGACGACGGCGAGCTCGAGGTCTCGGACCGGCTGACCGGCACGATGCCCGTCGCGATGCCGATCGAGGTGCTGCTCGGCAAGCCGCCGCGGATGCGCCGCGAGGCGCAGCGCGCCATCCGCCCGCGCGAGCGGCTCGACACCGCGGCGATCGACCCCAGGGACGCGCTCTACCGGCTGCTGCGCCTGCCGACGATCGCCGACAAGACGTTCCTGATCACGATCGGCGACCGCAGCGTCGGCGGGCTCGTCAGCCGCGACTCGCTGGTCGGGCCCTGGCAGGTCGCGGTCAGCGACTGCGCGGTCACGCTCGCCGGCTACACGACCCACGCGGGCGAGGCGATGGCGATGGGCGAGCGCACGCCGGTTGCGCTCATCGACGGGCCGGCGTCCGGGCGGCTCGCGGTGGGCGAGGCGATCACGAACATCGCGGCCGCCGACGTCGCGGCGCTCGGCGACGTCAAGCTCTCGGCCAACTGGATGGCGGCGACGGGCGAGGCGAACGAGGACGCGGTGCTCTTCGACACGGTGCGCGCGGTCGGCGAGGAGCTCTGCCCGGCGCTCGGCGTCGCGATCCCGGTCGGCAAGGACTCGCTCTCGATGCGCTCGGGGTGGACGGACGGGGAGCTCGCGCGCTCGGTGTGGGCACCGGTGTCCCTGATCGTGTCGGCGTTCGCGCCGGTCGGCGACGCCCGCCGGACGCTGACGCCCGAGCTGGTGCTCGACCAGGGCCCGACCTCGCTCGTGCTCGTCGACCTCGGCACTGGCCAGAACCGCACCGGCGGCTCGTGCCTCGCCCAGGTCTACGGCGTGCTCGGCGATCAGCCGGCGGACCTCGATGACCCGGCGCTCCTCAGCGGATTCTTCGCGGCCGTGCGCGAGGCGGCGCGCGCCGCGCTCGTGCTCGCCTACCACGACCGCTCGGACGGCGGACTCATCGTCACGCTCGCCGAGATGGCCTTCGCGGCGCGCAGCGGCCTCGACGTCGATCTGGGAGCGGCGGTCGCGGACCCGCTCGCCGCGCTCTGCGCCGAGGAGCTGGGCGCGGTGCTGCAGGTGAAGACCTCCGATCTCGCGGCGCTCGAGGCGATCCTCGCCCGCCACGGGCTCGGCGCGCACAGCCGCGTCGTCGGCGCGCCCGCGGCGGGTTCGCGCCTCAAGGTGAAGGCGAACGGCACGACGCTGCTCGATGAGCCGCTCGTCGCGCTGCGCCGCGCCTGGTCGGAGACGAGTTTCAAGATGCGCGAGCTGCGCGACGACCCGGCGTGCGCGGCCGAGGAGTACGCGGCGCTCGAGGACGGCGTCGATCAGCGCCTGGTCGCCGAGCTCACCTACGATCCGGACCAGGACGTCGCGGCACCGTTCGTCGCGCGCGGCGCGCGGCCGCGGGTCGCGATCCTGCGCGAGCAGGGCGTCAACAGCCAGCTCGAGATGGCGGCGGTGTTCACGCGCGCGGGCTTTGCGCCCGACGACGTGCACATGAGCGACGTGCTCGCCGGGCGCGTCACGCTCGCCGACTATCCGGTGCTCGTGGCCTGCGGCGGGTTCTCGTACGGCGACGTGCTCGGCGCGGGCGAGGGCTGGGCGAAGTCGATCCTGTTCAATGCCCGGGCGCGCGACGAGTTCGCGCGCTTCTTCGCGCGGCCGGACACGCTGACGCTCGGCGTCTGCAACGGCTGCCAGATGGTCGCGGCGCTCGCCGAGCTCATCCCGGGCGCGACGCGCTGGCCGCGCTTCAAGCGCAACCGCTCCGAGCAGTTCGAGGGCCGGCTGTCGCTCGTCGAGGTCGGTGCGACGCGCTCGCCGTTCCTCGCCGGCATGGCGGGCTCGAGGCTGCCGATCGCGGTCGCGCACGGCGAGGGGCGCGCCGAGTTCTCCGGCGCCGCCGACCAGGCGGCGCTCGAGGCCGGCGGCGCGGTGGCGCTGCGCTTCGTCGACGCCGCCGGGCGCACCGCGCTTCGCTATCCCGCGAACCCGAACGGCTCGCCGGGCGGGATCGCGGGAGTCACCAGCGACGACGGGCGCGTGACGCTGACGATGCCGCACCCGGAGCGCGTGTTCCGCGCCGCGCAGAACTCGTGGCGGCCGCGCGGCTGGCACGAGGACAGCGGCTGGATGCGGCTGTTCCGCAACGCGCGCGTCGCACTCGGCTGACGCCGGCGATGCAGACCCTCCGCAGCGCTGCGCGCGAGCTGCCGATCGGCGTGTTCGACTCCGGCGTCGGCGGGCTCACGGTGCTGCGCGCGCTCACCGAGGCGCTGCCGCACGAGAGCTTCCTCTACCTCGGCGACACGGCGCGGCTCCCGTACGGCACCAAGAGCCCGGCGAGCGTCGCGCGCTACGCCTCGCAGTGCGCCGGCGCGCTGGTCGTGCGCGGCATCAAGGCGCTGGTCGTCGCCTGCAACACCGCCTCGAGCGCGGCGCTGCCGGCGCTCGAGGCGCACTACCCGGGTCTGCCGGTCGTCGGCGTCGTCGAGCCCGGCGCGCGCGCCGCCGCGGCGGCCTCGACGAGCGGGCGCATCGCGGTCGTGGCGACCGAGGGCACGGTCCGCGGCGGCGCCTACGTCGAGGCGATCCGGCGGCTGCGGCCCGAGGCGGTCGTGACGGGCGTCGGTTGCTCGGTGTTCGTCGCGCTCGCCGAGGAGGGCTGGACGCAGGGGCCGATCGCCGAGGCCTGTGCGCACCGCTACCTCGACGCCGTGTTCGCCGGCGCGGATGCGCCCGACACGCTGCTGCTCGGCTGCACGCACTTCCCGGTGCTCGCCGAGGCGCTCAAGGTCGCGATCCCGGACGGCGTGGCGCTGGTCGACTCGGCGTACACGACGGCGCTGACGGCGGCGGCGCTGCTCGTTGAGCACGACCTCGCGCGCAGCGCCGGCACGGGCGCCGCGCGCTTCCTCGCGACCGACGGCCCGGAGCGCTTCGCGCGCATCGGCAGCATCTTCCTGGGGCGGCCGCTCGCGGCCGGCGACGTCGAGCTGGTCGACGTCTGAGTCAGCTCGTCGCCTTCGTCAGCGGCGTGACCTTGGCGCGGCCTTCGTCGGCGAAGTAGCGGCGCATCGTCATCGCCTGCTGCAGGCGCCCGCGCCGGACGTAGCTCTGGTAGAGCAGGTCCTTCAGGACCTCGACCAGCACGCCCGCGGTCGGCGCATCGAGCGCCGGCATGTTGGGCCGCGGCTCGGCATCGGTGCCGAACAGCACCTTGCGGATCGTGTTGAAGGTCTCCTGGTCGAGCTCGGCCATGTCGCGGACCTCGACCAGCTGGTCGAACATCCTGAGCTTGCCGTTCTCGCCGAGGTCGGCGAACACCGCCTGGGCGGTCCGCCGGCACATCGAGCCGAAGGCGTTGTAGGCGCCGTGGGAGAAGCAGGCGAGCGCCTCGCGGGCCAGCGACTCGGCCTCCTCCGGAAGGTGCGTGAACGGGAACTTCTCGCGCGGCCGCTCGAGTTCCTGGTAGCCGGTGCCGAGCTCGACGCGGCTGCCGGCGTACATCTTGACCGGGTACTTCAGGAACACCGGCTGGTTGCACGAGTCGCAGCGGAACACGATGCCGACGTGGCTCGGCTTGTAGGTGACGAGCGGCGTGTACTGCGGCACCGAGATCGGCGTCAGGTGCGACAGCACCTCGCAGTGCGGGCACGTGAGCGCAAAGTTGTGCTCCTGGTCGTGATGCAGGGCACCGCTCGAATCAATGAAGATCGGCATGCGACTCCGCACGGGCCGCGCGTTGGTCGTCGTGCGCCGGCCGCCTGTCTGGCGGATTCCCCTAGCGAGCGCAGGCCCTTCGGCTGATTCTAGCGCACGCAGCCCCGCGCCCGCTGCGGACGACGGGCAGACGACATAATGCTTCGTCGCGACCTAGCGGTGCAGCAGGGCCGCGATCGCGCCCGACTCGACGAGCTCGCCGGCCCTGCGGATGTCGCCGTCGAGGCGATGGTCCTTGGGCTGGAACGGCACGTGGCGGCGCAGCAGCGCATGCACCGCCTCGAGCGCCGCGGTCGTCCGCAGCGGCCGCTGGCAGTCGAGCGCGTGGGCGGCGACGAGGAGCTCGATCCCGAGGATCGTCGCCGCGTTGTCGCACACGGCGAGCAGCTTGTGGCCGGCCCACGGCGCCATGCTGACGTGGTCCTCCTGGCCGGCCGAGGTCGGGATGCTGTCGGCCGAGGCCGGGTGCGCGAGCGTCTTGTTCTCCGAGGCGAGCGCCGCCGCGGTCACGTGCGCCATCATGAAGCCGGACTCGACGCCGGGCTCGGCGGTCAGGAACATGTTGAGGTTCGGATTGACGCGCCGGTCGAGGAGGTCGATGCGCCGCTCGGCCATCGAGGCGACGTCGGTCAGCGCGATCGCGAGGAAGTCGGCCACGAGCCCGATGGGCGCCGCGTGGAAGTTGCCGCCGGAGAGGATGTCGTCACCGAAGATCAGCGGGTTGTCGGAGACGCCGTTGACCTCGGCGGCGATGACCTTCGCGGCGTGCTCGAGCGTGTCCCAGGCGGCGCCGGCGACCTGCGGCATGCAGCGCACCGCGTAGGGATCCTGCACGCGGTCGCAGTCGGCGTGCGAGGCGTGCAGCTCGCTCTCGCCGAGCAGCGCCATCATCGCCTTGGCGACGTGCTGCTGGCCGCTCTGGCCGCGCGCGGCGTGGATCCGCGGGTCGAAGGGCGTGTGGCTGCCGGCGAGCGCCTCGACGGTGAGCGCGCCGACCACCATCATGGTCTCGAGCAGCGAGCGCGTTCGCGCCCAGCCGTCGATCGCGAGCGCGGTGCTGACCTGCGTGCCGTTGAGGAGCGCGAGGCCCTCCTTCGCCTGCAGCGTGAACGGCTCAAAGCCCGCCGCGCGGCACACCGCCGGCCCCTCGAGGAGCCGGTCGCCGTGGCGGGCGCTGCCCTCGCCGATCAGCGCGAGCGAGAGGTGCGCGAGCGGCGCGAGGTCGCCCGAGGCCCCGACCGAGCCCTTGCCCGGGATCACCGGCAGGACGTCGTGGGCGAGGAGCTTCAGGAGCGCCTCGACGACGACCGGGCGGATGCCCGAGTGGCCCGCGGCGAGGTTGTTGGCCTTCAGCAGCAGGATCCGGCGCACGTGGCGCGCCTCGAGCGCGGGCCCGACGCCGACCGAGTGGCTGCGCACGAGGTTCGCCTGCAGCTCGAGCAGCTTCGCCTCGGGGATCCGCTTGTTGGCGAACGCGCCGAAACCGGTCGTGATCCCGTAGCTCGCCTGGCCCTTGGCGACGGCGCGATCGACCGCGTCGCGGCTTTGTGCCATGCGCGTCAGCGCATCGGCGTGCAGCCGGTAGCGCTCGCCGACGCCGAGGGCGGCGACGGCGTCGAGCTTGAGGTCGAGGCCCGTGAGGGCCTTCGGGGGCGCGGTCATGCGGAGAGCTTCCGGTAGCGGATGCGGTGCGGCTGGTCCGCGTCCTCACCCTTGCGGCGTTTGAGGTCGGCGATGTAGTCCTGATAGTTGCCCTCGAACCAGACGACCTCGCTGTCACCCTCGAAGGCCAGGATGTGGGTCGCGATGCGGTCGAGGAACCAGCGATCGTGCGAGATGACGACCGCGCAGCCCGGGAAGGCCAGCAGGCCCTCCTCGAGCGCCCGCAGCGTCTCGACGTCGAGGTCGTTGGTCGGCTCGTCGAGCAGCAGCACGTTGGCCCCGGCCCGCAGCACCTTCGCGAGGTGCACGCGGTTGCGCTCGCCGCCCGACAGCTCGCCGATCAGCTGCTGCTGCTGCGTGCCGCGGAAGTTGAAGCGCCCGACGTAGGCGCGCGAGGGCGTCTCGTAGTTGCCGACCTTGATGAGGTCGAGCCCGCCGGAGATCTCCGCCCAGACGCTTTTCGAGTCGTCGAGCGTCTGGCGCGACTGGTCGACGTAGGCGAGCCGCACGCTCGGGCCCAGGCGGATCTCGCCGCCGTCCGGCTTCTCGTGCCCGGTCAGCATCCTAAAGAGCGTGGTCTTGCCGGCGCCGTTCGGGCCGATGATGCCGACGATGCCGCCGCGCGGCAGGCTGAAGCTGAGGCCGTCGATCAGCACCCGGTCGCCGAAGCCCTTCTTGAGGCCCTTCACTTCGACGACGAGCTCGCCCAGGCGCTCGCCGGGCGGGATGTAGATCTCGTTGGTCTCGTTGCGCTTCTGGAACTCCTGCGACTGCAGCTCCTCGAAGCGCGCGAGGCGCGCCTTGCTCTTGGCCTGGCGCGCCTTCGGGTTCTGGCGCACCCACTCGAGCTCCTGCTGCAGCATCTTGCGCAGCCCTTCCTGCTGGCGCTCCTCGACCTCGAGGCGCTTCTCCTTCTGCTCGAGCCACGAGGAGTAGTTGCCCTGCCACGGGATGCCGTGGCCGCGGTCGAGCTCGAGGATCCAGCCGGCGACGTTGTCGAGGAAGTAGCGGTCGTGGGTCACCGCGATCACGGTGCTCGGGTACTCGTGCAGGAAGCGCTCGAGCCAGGCGACCGACTCCGCATCGAGGTGGTTGGTCGGCTCGTCGAGCAGCAGCATGTCGGGCTTGGAGAGCAGCAGGCGGCACAGCGCCACCCGCCGCTTCTCGCCGCCCGAGAGCTTCGCGACCGGGACGTCCCAGTCGGGGAGGCGCAAGGCGTCGGCCGCGACCTCGAGCGTGCGGTCGAGGCTGTGGCCGTCGACGGTCGTCAGGTACGCCTCGAGCTCGGCCTGCTCGGCCGCGAGCTTGTCGAAGTCGGCGCCCTCCTCCGAATAGGCGGCGTAGACCGCTTCGAGGCGCCCGAGCGCCTCCTTGATGGACTTGACGCCCTCCTCGACGCACTCGCGCACGGTCTTGCCGGGGTCGAGGTTCGGTTCCTGCTGCAGGAAGCCGATCTGGATGCCCGGCTGCGGGCGCGCCTCGCCCTCGATCTCGGAGTCGAGGCCCGCCATGATGCGCAGCAGCGTCGATTTTCCGGCCCCGTTGAGCCCGAGCACGCCGATCTTGGCGCCCGGGAAGAACGACAGCGAGATGTCCTTCAGGATCGTCCGCTTCGGGGGCACCACCTTCGAGACCCGATTCATCGTGTAAATGAACTGCGCCATGTTGCGAAGACCTGCGGACCCCGTCGGCTGGAAGGGGCGGGATTATCGGTGAGCGGGGCCCGTGCTGCCAGCGAATACGGCTTCGGCGGGGCGAAGCGCCACTTCGGCGGGACCCGCCGGCCGGCGGCCTGACCGGTGGGCGGCGAACTGCTAGGCTGTGGCCATGAGACGCCGCCGCGACACGCTCCTCGTCGCCGGGGACAAGATCGCCCGGTACGGCTTCGGTGAGGGCCACCCCTTCGGCCTCGACCGCCACGACGTCTTCATCCGCGAGCTCAAGGCCGAGGAACTCGAGTCGGCGGTCACCCTCGAGGAGCCGCGCGCGGCGACGCGCAGCGAGCTCGAGATCTTCCATGCCTCGGCCTACGTCTCGCTGGTCGCCGAGCGCTCGCAGACCGGCCAGGGCTACCTCGACGCCGGCGACACCCCGGCGTTCCGCGGCGTGTTCGAGGCGGCGAGCAACGTGGTCGGCGCCTCGCTGCGGGCCGCCGAGGCGATCATGGAGGGGCGCGCGAAGCGCGCCTTCGTGCCGATCGCGGGCCTGCACCACGCCTCGCGGGCCCACGCCGCCGGCTTTTGCGTGTTCAACGACTGCGGCATCGTCGCCGAGGAGCTGCGCCGCCGCTGGGGATTGAAGCGCATCGCCTACGTCGACATCGACGCCCACCATGGCGATGGCGTCTTCTACGCCTTCGAGGACGACCCCGACCTCATCTTCGCCGACATCCACGAGGACGGGCGCTTCCTGTACCCGGGGACCGGCGCCGCCGAGGAGACCGGGCGCGGCAAGGCGCAGGGCACCAAGCTCAACATCCCGCTGCCGCCCGGGGCGGGCGACGAGGCGTTCTGGCCGGCCTGGCAGCGCATCGAGGCCTACCTCGAGGCACGCCGCCCGGAGTTCATCCTGTTCCAATGCGGCGCCGACAGTCTCGAAGGCGACCCGATCACGCACCTGCGCTTCACCGAGGAGGCGCATGCGCACGCCGCGGCACGGCTCGCGGCGCTCGCCGACCGCTTCTGCGACGGGCGCGTGCTCGGGATGGGCGGCGGCGGCTACAACCGGCGCAACATCGCGCGCGCGTGGTCACGCGTCGTCAAGAGCTTCGTCGAGCACGAGCGCTAGGCCGCTCGACGGCGCCGGATTTCGCTAAGATCGCAGGCTCCGTGACCCCTCGGCGGGTCGCTCAGCGTGGAAGCCGCCTCCCCATGTTTGAATCGAGCATGACGATTGCCGGGTTCGACCCCGAGCTCGCCGCCGCGATCGACGGCGAGCGCCAGCGCCAGGAAGACCACATCGAGCTGATCGCCTCGGAGAACTACACGAGCCCGCGCGTGCTCGAGGCACAGGGCTCGGTGCTGACCAACAAGTACGCCGAAGGCTACCCCGGCAAGCGCTACTACGGCGGCTGCGAGTTCGTCGACGTCGCCGAGCAGCTGGCCATCGACCGCGCCAAGCAGCTCTTCGGCGCGACGTACGCGAACGTGCAGCCGCATTCCGGCGCGCAGGCGAACGGCGCGGTCTACTTCGCGCTGCTCAATCCCGGCGACACGCTGCTCGGCATGAGCCTCGACCACGGCGGGCACCTGACGCACGGCGCCAGGGTCAACCAGTCGGGCAAGGTGTTCCACGCGGTGCAGTACGGCCTCAACACCGCGACCGGGCTCATCGACTACGAGCAGGTCGAGCGGCTCGCGCGCGAGCACCGCCCGAAGCTCATCGTCGCCGGCTTCTCGGCGTACTCGCGGGTGATCGACTGGCCGCGCTTTCGCAAGATCGCGGACGCCGTCGGCGCGCTCTTCATGGTCGACATGGCGCACGTCGCGGGGCTGGTCGCGGTCGGCGCCTACCCGACGCCGCTGCCGCACGCCCACGTCGTGACCTCGACGACGCACAAGACGCTGCGCGGGCCGCGCGGCGGCATCATCCTGTCGAACGCGGGCGATGAGATCACCAAGAAGATCTCCTCGGCGGTGTTCCCGGGCACGCAGGGCGGGCCGCTGATGCACGTGATCGCCGCCAAGGCGGTGGCGTTCAAGGAGGCGCTCGCGCCCGAGTTCGCGAGCTACCAGCGCCAGGTCCTCGCCAACGCGCGGGCGATGGCCCAGGCCTTCATCAAGCGCGGCTACCGGATCGTCTCGGGAGGGACCGACAACCACCTGTTCCTGCTCGACCTCATCGAGCGCAACGTCACCGGCAAGGACGCCGACGCCGCGCTCGGCGCCGCGCACATCACCGTCAACAAGAACGCGGTGCCGAACGACCCGCGGCCGCCGATGATCTCGAGCGGGCTGCGCATCGGGACCCCGGCGGTCACGACCCGCGGCTTTCGCGAGCCGGAGGTCGAGAAGCTCGCCGGGCTCATCTCCGACCTCCTCGACAGCCTCGCCGC
>Ga0335079_10010032_pt1 | contig 10779 bp, 6 predicted proteins | sample Lox_Sample_33_FD_206719 | JGI IMG/M metagenome (GOLD analysis project Ga0335079, IMG submission 206719) | Soil microbial communities from Loxahatchee National Wildlife Refuge, Florida, United States - Lox_Sample_3.3 | ecosystem: Environmental > Terrestrial > Soil > Wetlands | place: USA: Florida... | reverse complement strand
CTTTCGAGCTGCGGCAGAGCCGACTGGAATCCCTTTGCCAATTCCTGCGCGGGCTTTGCGTACGACGAAAGCGCGACATTAAGGGCGATTTTCGTATCCGAGGAATCCGCAAACGCCTCAATCTCCTTCATCTCCGCCGGCAAGCTTCCCGCCCGCACCAAGTTCTGCAGTTCCTGGAAAGTTTGCGCCAGGAGCGGCGAGAGCACGGGACAAGCATCAATCGGGACAATCGTCGAACTCTCCGGCAAATAGTAGCCCAGCGCCCGCGGCATCCCTGAGCGCACCGCCCATTGCGCGCGATTGCGATACCCGTAGGGTTCGGCCGAATGCTCTAGGATGGGCCCGGTCCACGCGATCCCGCCGATGCGCGAAAGCGTTTCGCGTAAAATCTCTTTCTTCAGGCGAACCTGCTCTTCCTGAAAAATATGCTGGTAATGGCAGCCGCCGCACACTCCAAAATGAGGGCAAGCGGGCTTCGTGCGCTGCGGCGAAGCGGACGTGACATTCTTCAAGTTCGCCCAAACGAGTTTCTTCTTTTTCTGGCGGACCATGACGCTCACTTGTTCGCCAGGCAGCACGTAAGGCACGAACACGGTGTCGCCATCGGCGTGGGCCAGCCCGTCGCCGCCATACACAAGTTTCTCAATCAATAGTGATAATTCGTCGGGCATATCGCCGCTCATTCTCCAACGATTCTCATTAAAAATACAGCAAAGGTTGCAGGACCTCGGATTTGCACTTTGCGGACCGCCATTGCGAGGTCATGCAAAATAGAACAGGCTCAGGCGCGGCAAACCAAACTCCTCGAGCAAACGCTTGTGCAAATATTGTTTCTCCACCACCGAAAGCTGTTCCGCTTTCATCTTCCGGCGGTAAATCGCCAGTTGGCCATCCATTTCCCGCCGGATTCGAAGCATCTGATCCTCACTCGCCCAGCTCTGGAGCGTAGCCAGAAGTTTGTCGTCCAGCACCGTCAAATGCCTTTCCATATCTTCCAGGTCCAACGTTCCAGGAGCATCCAGCAGAGTCTTGTAATTTTTGAGCGACTTGGCGGCCTCGCAAACCCGCGCGCCGAGTTCCGCCTGGCTCGAATGCAATTTCGAAGCCGACTGCAAAAGAGCTGCGCAGTTTTTGTCGAAGTACGCCTTCAGCTCATCACGCGAAAAGGGTTCCGGTCTGGCTTTGACAGGGCTCGTCTCGTTCTTGCCCGCCGCGGCTTCCTGCGCTTCTTCCGCGGCCTCGAGAACCGCATCCGTGCAATAGGCCAGACTCTTCAGCGGCTTCCCTCCACCGCGGCGCGAACGCGCGTGGCTCTCGAACGCGCGGTCAATCCCTTTTAGCGCGGCTTCCAGCGGCACGCCGGCTTTTTGCCACGTTTCCATGATCGCCCAATCCAGCGGTGAAACCAGCAGGTGCGCGCCGCGCTTCTTCCAAAAATATTCTTCGATTTCCGTGAAATAGTTGAAGTAATTCCAGCCTTCCATGCAGGGCCTATCGTGCCGCCTTCTTTTCCGGTTTCGCCGCGTCGGCGGTCCGGTTCTTTTCCCAGATCAACCGAAGGCCACTCAGGGTGAGGAATTCATCGGTCTGTTCGATGTATTTCGATCCCTTCGCCACCAGGCTTGCCTGTCCACCCGTAGCGATGACTTTCGCTCTTCCGCCAAGCTCTGCTTTCATGCGCGAAAGCATTCCGTCCACCATATCCACCGCGCCAAAGTAGAGCCCCGCCTGCAAATGCGTGACCGTGTTCGTGCCGATCACCTTGCCCGGGTCCTTGATCTCCACTCGCGGAAGCCGCGCCGCTCGCGCAAACAGCGCCTCGGAAGCGATCCCCAGCCCTGGAGCGATGCAGCCGCCGAGATATTCGCCCTTCGCCGATATTGCGTCGAACGTTATCGCCGTTCCAAAATCCACCACGATGCAGGGTCCGCCGTATTTCTGAAATGCCGCGACTCCGTTCACGATGCGGTCGGCGCCTACTTCCAGCGGATTGTCCACGAGAACCGGCATTCCCGTCTTCACGCCGGGTTCCACGAACAGAGCCTTCTGTCCGATGTAGGTTTCCGACATACGGCCCAAAGTCCAGTTCACCGGAGGAACCACCGAACTGATGATCACGCCGCCAATTCCGGCAGGATCGAGTTCTTTCAGGCTCAGGAGGTTTCGGATCAAAACGCCGTATTCATCCACGGTCTGGAGCCGCGCCGTAGTCAGCCGCCAGTTGGCGATGAGCCCTTCGCCGCGAAACACGCCGAGAACCGTATTCGTATTTCCTACATCAATTGCCAAAAGCATCTAACGGATCTCCTTCACATCGCCGGCAAAAACCGTGATCAGTTTTCCATCATCGCGCTGCACCTGAAGCAGCCCTTCGGGACTCAAGCCCGCCGTGATCCCTGTATAGTTTTCAACCCCGCTGGAAACCTGAACATACTTGCCGCGCGCATAACTGGAAACCGCTTCAAACCTCGATGTAACGGCAGCAGGTCCTTCCCTCAGAAAGCGATTGTAATCGCTCTCAAATTCCCGCAGCAACCTGGCCAGGAGTTCCAGCCGCGATTGCTGCTTTCCGGACGCGATGCGCAGGGAAGTGGCGATCGCGCCAAGCTCGCCGGCGAATTTCTCCTGATTGACGTTGATCCCGATTCCCACGATCACAAAACGCACCAAAGATGGCTCCGCATGCATCTCGGTGAGGATTCCTCCCGATTTCTTGCCACCAATCACAAGGTCATTTGGCCATTTCAGATCCACGGCCAGACCTGTTTGCCCTTGAATCGCGGCGTGCGCGGAAAGTCCCGCAAGCATCGTGAGCAGCGGCGCCTGAACTGGCGCGAGCTTCGGACGCAACAGCAGCGTGGCATATATTCCAACTCCCCGTTCGGAATTCCAGGTCCGCCCGGCTCGCCCGCGCCCTGCCGATTGCTCTTCCGCCAGAACGACGGTGCCCTCCGGCTCCCCCGCGTAACCCAGTTCCATCCCGACTCGATTTGTGGAATCGGTTTTGAAAAAATGATGAATGCGTTTGCTGAAAATGCTTCCTCTCAGTCGCTGCCGCAGCAGATCCGGCGTCAGGATGTCCGGAACATTCGCAAGAAAATATCCGGTTCGCGGGTGGCCTTTGACCTTCACGCCGAGGGCCCTCAGGCGTTCGACCCAACGCCAGACCGTCGAGCGCGAAACTCCAATTTCGCGCGCGATCCGCGTGCCGCTGATCACGATAGTCGCGTTCTCTGCGAGTAGCGTCACCAGTGAAGCGATGCGTTGGTCGGTTGTTCCCGTAAGCGGCGTCTGCGGCATGGGAGATTCGTTTCCGCTGGTCAGAGCTTACTGATCCTCAAAGCTGTCTACAAGCTGGCTCAGGTGTGCCGACGGAGCTCGGTTCACCTGCGCACGAATGCATGGGGAGTCCGAGTCCATGTAAATAAAATCCGCGACAGCCGGCGCCGGTCGAATCACGCGCCGGATTCCAATTGCGAGAGCTGTTGCGACAATTTGGACAATTCAATCCGGCGCTCCGCCAGTGTCGTCTCGATTGCTCTGACGATCTTCTCCGGCGCGCGGCTGCGAAACGTGTCGTCGGCCAGCTGCCGCTCCTTGGACGCGATGTCCTTCATCAATCGCTCCGTCTCCTTGCGCAACCGCGCCAATTCTGCGCCGCGGTCCACCGCATCGGCGTAGGCAATGCGGACGTCGAATCGCGCGGTAGAACGAAAAACACCGCCAGTGTGCGGAAGACGTTCGCCGGAAATCCTCAACTCGCTCAGAATTGCCAGACGAAGAACTCCGTCGCGATTCTCGGAGAGAAGCTTCCGAATGCACGCGTCCTGGCTGGAAAATTCGGCGTTTACTCGCTTCTTCGGATCAAGTTTCATCTGCGCGCGAATATCGCGAAGTTCCGTGATGACGTTCTGAAGCAACGCAAAGTCTTCAATTGCCGAGGAATTTCTCCACTCCGCTTTCGCCACCGGATAGGCGGCGAGTGCGATGGATTTGGCGCCAGCCTTTTGCGGCAGTTGATGCCAAAGCTCTTCGGTAAGAAAGGGCATCGCCGGATGCAGCAAGCGCAGGGCATTTTCAAAGGCCGCAAAAAGATTCTTCCACGTCACCACCGCGTGCTCTCGGTCCGCGTTTTGCAATTCGGGCTTCACCCACTCGATGTACCAGTCGCAGAAATCGCCCCAGAAGAACTCGTAAATGGATTGCGAAGCTTCGTGGAACCTACAATTCTCGAGCGCGTTGTCAACCGTCTCGATGGCCGAGGCAAGCCGCGCAAAAAGCCACGCGTCCACAAGCGGTACGCAGCCGTTCAATTTATGGGGCGCTTCTTCGCGCACTTCCGGCGAAGCCAGTTCGGCGATCGAAACGCCGCTCTCTTCAAATTTACCCAGATTCACGAACAGGAATCGCGCCGCGTTCCAGATCTTGTTCGCGAAGTTGCGTGAACTGAGCAGCCGGTCTTCGCTCATCGTGATGTCGGTGCCCGGCGCGGCCATTGAGGCAAGGCAAAATCGCATCGCATCCGTTCCATATTGCTTATTCAGCAGGACCGGGTCGAGGCCTGTGCCTTTGGACTTGGACATTTTTTCTCCGCTGCCCGTGCGCACCAGGGAGTGGAGATAAACGCTGCGAAACGGTACTTTGCCCGTGAAGTGCAGTCCCATCATGATCATGCGCGCAACCCAGAAAAAGATGATGTCGTATGCGGTGATCAGGAGGCTCGTCGGATAGTAGGTTTTGAAGTCGGCCGTTTCCTCCGGCCAGCCGAGTGTCGAAAACGGCCACAGCGCCGAACTGAACCACGTATCCAGAACATCCGGATCCTGCTCCAGCTTGCCCGAGCCGCACTTCAAGCACGATTTTGGAGCTTCACGTGCGACAATAACTTCATTACAACCGCCGCAATACCACGCCGGAATCCGGTGGCCCCACCAAAGCTGGCGGGAAATCGCCCAATCCCGGATGTTCCGCATCCAGTTCAGATATTCCGTGCGGCGGTTCTCCGGAACCATCTGGATGTCGCCATTTTCGACCGCCGCAATGGCAGGCTCCGCCAGTGGCTTCATTTTGCAGAACCATTGCGTGGATGCTCGCGGCTCGACGATTGTTTTGCAGCGTTCGCACAAGCCTACAGCAAGAGTGTGGTCCGTGATTTTCTCAAGCAGGCCGAGAGCCTTCAAATCCTCGACAATCTTTTTGCGCGCCTCGAACCGGTCGAGCCCCTTGTACGTCCCGGCATGTTCATTCATGCGCGCGTCATCGGTCAGAACGTTGATTTCCTGCAAGCCATGGCGCTTTCCCGCTTCGAAGTCATTCTGGTCATGCGCCGGCGTAATTTTCACGGCGCCGGTTCCGAATTCGCGGTCCACCATCTCGTCGCCGATAACGGGAATCTCGCGATTCATCAGCGGCAGGAGCACCTTTTTGCCGATCAAATGCTTGTACCGTTCGTCGCTGGGATGCACTGCAACCGCCGTATCGCCCAGCATCGTTTCCGGCCGCGTCGTGGCAACCACCAGATACTCCTTGCTCCCCACAACCGGATAGTTGATGTACCAGAGATGTCCCCGGCGGTCTTCGTGCGAAACTTCCAGATCGCTTAAAGTAGTCAGGCAAGTGGGACACCAATTCACTAGATAATGCCCGCGATAGATCAAGCCTTCTTCATATAAGCGAACGAACACCTCGCGCACCACGCGCGAAAGCTCCGGCGAAAGCGTGAACCGTTCTCGCGACCAGTCGCACGTCTCTCCGATCTGCTTCATTTGTTCGATGATTTTTCCGCCGCTCTCCGCTTTCCATTTCCAGACGCGCTTCTCAAATTCCTCGCGTCCCAGCTTTCGGTAATCTATCCCTTCATCGGCAAGCTGTTTTACGACCACCCGCTGAGTGGAAATCCCCGCGTGATCCATGCCGGGAAGATAGAGCGTGTTGTATCCGCGCATGCGGTGCCAGCGCGTCAGGATGTCAATCTCCGTGTGATTCATCATGTGGCCGATGTGCAGCGAACCAGTCACATTGGGCGGGGGAATCACAATGGAGAAAACCGGTGGCGGATCGGCTGGATTGGCGCGGAAAAGCTGCTCCTTGACCCAGAAGTCGGCCCATCGAGGCTCGATCAGCTGAGGATCGTATGCTTTGGCGATTTCCCGTGCCATCCCTAAACTAGCTCCTCGTTGGCTCGTGACTTGCGTCACGGCCTGCGTCTTTGTGCGCTGCGCAATCTTTGAATATACGGGCACGGCCGCGCGCGCGTCAACGCGCGACGTTTGAATCGGTTTTCGAGGGGAAGGGAAGCGGCTACTTCTTGTTCAGTTCGTCGCGAACCATCGCTTCCACGACAGGTTTCAGAATTTCCCGTGTAACAGCCTGCAGCACTTCGGGACTCATTTTTGCGAGGACCTTCGCGACCACGTCATCAAGACTCGATTCGGGGGCAGCCGGCTCACTCACAGGCTCCGGCGCCGCGGGAGATGCCTCTTGCTCCTGGATCACTTCCTCAACCGCCTGTGCCGTCTCTTCCCGAATGGCCTCCGTGGTTGGGGGCTCGAGCTCTGGATCAGTGGGCAGGTAGTGAGTGACGGCATGAACTTCCTGCTCGGGCTGCGCCGCTTCGGGCTCCGGCGAGGCTATAAGTTCGCTAACCGGCTCAGCGATGTCTGGCTCCGCCGGAGCTGGCGCATGACTTTCCGCCGGCGCTTCTTGCTGCTTCCCGCCGATGCCAGTATCCCAAGTTGCGGCAAGCTGCCCGGCCTTTTGCACTTCTGCTTCCCACGGGCTTGAGGCCACGCTAAACCACGAACTGGCGGAGGAAGAAGGTGGCGCAGCCGCGGGTGCCGTCGTCTTTGGAGCCTCGAAAGGCGGTGCTTCGGTGACTCGCGATTCCGCGGCGGGCGCCTCGATCATCGTGGCTTCCTCGCGAAAAGGCGGCGCCGGAAACGAAGGTGCCGGGATGGAAGGCAATTCCTTTTCCGCCGGCCGCTCTTCTACTTTCCCGGAAACCGCTTCAGCTTCCGCTCTCACGATCGAGGAGGCCCAACTCGGCGGAATTGAAATATCACGCGCGGACGGCTCCGGAATCGTTGGCACCACAGGCGCCGGTTCTTCAGCTTCCACAAACCCGGTTTTTTCCTTCGTTGGCGCCCACGGTTCGGAATGCCGCTTGACTGGCTCCGGTTTCCCAAACGCCGCTTCGCGCCAATCGGTCTTTCCTGCTGTCGGAGCTTCCTCAAATTCCTCCGCTCCGCTCCGCCGCCACGAACTCTTGGGACTCTCTTCTTCCTCTTCTATTTCCTCTTCTTCCTCTTCGGCGCCCCAGCTTCGCTCCGGTACGAGATCCGAACTTGGCGCTGTCACAAAGGCGGAATCATCCTCTTCCTCCTCCTTGATCTCGGGTGTTTCCAGGAGGCTGCCGAAAGCGAGTGGCTGCGAGGTTGATTCGATGGTGAGCGGCGGAGGCCGCTTCGAAACCGGCTCGGGCAATGGCTCTTCTGGCAGAGCGCCACCCAGTGGCACGCTTGGCTTCGGGGGAGGCGCAACCGCTTCCGTCGCACGAACCGCCTCACTTCCGTTTTCTTTTCCCGGAGCAGCACCGGAATATGCAACGCCTGCGCGCGCCAGGGCGGACTTCACCATGGAGATCAGCGGATCAGGCGGCACAAACGGCTTCTTCAACACCCCATCTGCGCCAACGCGCTGCGCTTCCTGTTCATCCAGAGGGTCGAACGCCCCCACCAGAAGAATTACGGGAATATGCGAAAGGGAGGAGTCGTCCTTGACGTATTTGCAAACCTCATATCCATTGCGGACCGGCATGAACACATCCGCAAGAACAAGGTCGGGGTGGACATCGGAAATCTTGCGCACGGCTGCTTCGCCGTTGCCCACGGCAACAACGTCTATGCCCTGATCTTTCAGCGCCAGGCCCACCATCTTCTGGATGTTACTATTGTCGTCCGCAACCAGGATCTTAGCCACCGCACGTCCTCCGCAATATCCCAGAGCACCTGCCACACACGACTACCGCGCTGATCGGTACCCAGACTACTGCACCTTTGTATTGGAGCACTCGGCTCAAGGGGCGTCAACGCAATCGGGGGGCAGATGTGTCGGAAGTGAACACGCCGCTCTCAGCGCCCTTCTGGGCGCAGATTTCCACATTTTTGCTCGCCGCGATTCGGGAACCCGAGTAAGGGATTTGCTTCGTGCCCTCGATTCCTACCAGGGGATCAGTTTCTTGAGGCCCTTCTTTTTCTTGCTGCTGGACTCGCTCTTCTTGTCGATCTTCTTGGTGTCCGTGCCGCTGGATTGCGTAATCGAATCCCCCGTCGCGGCAGTTCCAGGCGTGCTCGTTTGCGGTTGAGCGGCCGGAGTAGCCGGAGTAGCCGCGTTCGCTGCGGGAGGCTGTGCTGCCGGCGCCGGCGCGATGTTGCTGCCGCTCTCCGCGCCGCTACCAGGATCACCCGCATCGTTCGCCGGAGTGCTCGGTGACGCTGCCGGAGGATCGCTTGCCGCTGCTCCGCTTCCGGTGGAAGCGTTCGAACCGCCACTCGCCGCGGAACCCGGTGTTGCTATTTCGATCACCGCAGTATTTCCAGTTGCTGAAGAACCGCCGCCCGCCCCGATCCGCGTCTCTCCGCCTGCAGACAACACATCCACGTCGGAAGAATTGTCAGATTCCGGCTGCAGATTCGGTTGTCCATAGCGCGCCGCATCAATCAGTTCCTGTCCCGGCCCCGTCTTGATCAGAGCCAGCGGCTTCAGGAAGATACTTTCATGCGGGCGCGGCGCTTTTGCCTCCGCCTGCATCCACGCCAGCGCCTTTGGATCCGGCTGCGGCACGGGTACGGCGAAAGCAACCAACTTTTGTTTCGCTTCGGGAACCAGAGGCGAAAGCGGGTATTCACGCACGATCCTCGCGTAATAGACCGATGCGATCTCTTTCTTTTCGCTCTTTTCAAAGATATCTCCCAGCATCCACAGCGCCTTGTCGGACTGGCTATACAGCGGATAACGCTTGGTCACCGATATCAGCCGCCCCGCCGCAGCGCGCCTGTCTCCCTTAAGGTAGTAGTAGTAGCCAACCCGGAAATCCCCCTCAGCGAGAATCTCCTGTACCTCGCGCAGCCGCTGTTCCGCCTGGGGAACCAGCGGATCGTTAGGATACTTATCCAAAAAGGTTTGAAACTCGGCCTCCGCGTCCAGCGCCTCAGTTCGGTCGCGGTCTGGCTTCTCCATTTCCTTGAAATGCGTCATCGCCACTTGCATCTGCGCGTAGGACGCTTCCGGCAGGAACGGGAAAAACACGATAAAATCCTTGTATGCCGCAATCGCCTGTGCCAGGTTTGCCGAACCGCTCTCCTTGTAGTAGGAATCCGCAATAGCCAGCTTCGCTTTGGCGAGATATTCGCTGTCCGGATACGTGTTGATCAGCGTCTGTAGAGTCAGCCGGGCTTCTTCGTGGCGGCCTTTCTTGATGTTCCTCATGGCCCGGTCATACAAGATCTTGTCGGGTGCCTCTGAGGTTCCTTGATCATTCGCGGCCTGATTGGCGCTCTGTTTTTGGGATTTCGTCTCCTTGCTGCTGTGCTTCTGAGCTGCGGCGGGAATGGCCCAGCCAAGGGCGAAGGTGATTAGAAATGGAACCAGAATTCGGCGCAAACTCCACCTCTCTTGTTGACATCGGGCCCGTGGACGACCCCAGATTTCTGACCGCCAGTCACTTACAGGGCTAAGCCTGCTTCCCTGCTTTGGCGCAAACCTGAGTATAACCTGAACTTAAGGACAGGTGGGTGAAGAACTTTACCCTTCTGGACAGGCCTGCCCCCTCCCCGGCTTGGATGCTCCGCCGGTACGGTCCCGGTTGCCTGGGCAAACCGGAAATCCATCTCTCCGGAACTTTGTCACACTCCCGACACATGGTCCGGATAGAATCTCTTGCGCCGCACCGAGGGGGTACAAGCTGAAAGATGGATAAACGCAAATTTCTTTTTGTTTCCTGGTCCGGATTGATTGGCGACATTGCCTGGGAAGTTCTCAAAGAAGGCCACGACGTCCGCTACTACATCGAAGCCGAAAAGGAGCGCGACATCGCCGACGGCTTTGTCCCCAAGTCCAAGGATTGGAAGCGCGACGCCAAGTGGGCCGACATTGTTGTCTTCGACGATACCCTCGGCCAGGGCGCTGAAGCCCAGGCCCTGCGCCAGGCAGGCAAGCCTACCATCGGCGGAACGCCCTACGCCGATCGTCTTGAAGACGACCGGTCATTTGGCCAGGAAGAGTTGAAAAAAGCCGGTGTGAACATCATTCCCTACGAGGAATTTGACTCTTTCGATCCCGCCATCGAATTCGTCAAGAAAAATCCCGATCGCTACGTCATCAAGCCCAGCGGCGAAGCGCAGAACGTCAAGCGGCGCCTCTTCGTCGGGGAAGAAGAAGATGGCGACGACGTCGTCCGCATGCTGGAAGCGTACAAAAAGGCCTTTGCGGACGAGATCAAAGTCTTCCAGCTCCAGCGCCGCATCAATGGCGTCGAGGTAGCCGTCGGCGCATTCTTCAATGGCAAGAAATTCGTCACTCCGGTCAACATCAACTTCGAGCATAAGAAGCTTTTTCCCGGCGACGTCGGCCCTCCAACCGGCGAAATGGGTACTTCCATGTTCTGGAGCGAACCGAACCTGCTCTTCAATCGCACTCTCGTCAAGATGGAGTCCAAGCTCGCCGAAGAGGGCTATGTCGGCTACATTGACCTGAACTGTATCGTCAACAACAACGGGATTT
>Ga0335079_10010031_pt1 | contig 10780 bp, 13 predicted proteins | sample Lox_Sample_33_FD_206719 | JGI IMG/M metagenome (GOLD analysis project Ga0335079, IMG submission 206719) | Soil microbial communities from Loxahatchee National Wildlife Refuge, Florida, United States - Lox_Sample_3.3 | ecosystem: Environmental > Terrestrial > Soil > Wetlands | place: USA... | reverse complement strand
GCCGTCCGGAGACACCGCCACGGGACCAATCTCTAATCCCGACAAAGTGAACGTCGTCCCCGGCGGCGGCGGGATGTAAGCCCTGACTGAAGTTGCCGGTGGGGTTCGCGGCGTGAAGTAATAACCGGCAGAGACGCCGATTACGAGGGCCACGGCTACGAGCGCCCACGCGGTTTTCTGCCGACGGGAATGCTCCGCCGGCACCGCTGCCGATGAGGCGAGAGAAATGCCTTTCAATTGCAGTCCTACATCGTGCGCAGTTTGAAAGCGTTCCTCGCGGTCTTTCGCCAGACAAGTTGCCACCAGGTAGTCGAGCGCTGCCGGAGTCAGAGGTTTGACCTTGCTGATGACTTCCGGATCTTTATCGAGGATCGCCGAGGCGATGCTGATCTGGTTCTTGCCCTTAAAGGCGCGCTTCCCCGTGGCCATCTCATAGAGCACCGAGCCGAAGGAGAAAATGTCCGACCGGGCGTCGGCCTCGTTGCCTTGGATCTGCTCGGGAGACATGTACTGAATCGTCCCCAGCACGCTGCCCGCGGTGGTAAGCGGGCTCATTGGACCGGCCTCACTTATGGTTTTTGCCGCCGATAACAGCGGCGCCCCGCCTGCGCCCGGAGCGGGAGCCGTCGGCTTGGCCAGGCCAAAATCCATCAGCTTGGCGCCAGCCTTGGTCAGCATGATGTTGCCCGGCTTCAGATCGCGGTGCACGATGCCGGCGCGGTGCGCGGTCTCCAGCGCTTCGGCTATCTGCATTCCCGCCTTCAATAGTTCGGGCAGCGGCAGCGCGCCTTTGCGCAAGCGGTCGGCCAGGGTTTCGCCATCCAGGAACTCCATCACCAGAAAATCGGTGCCGTCGCCGGAGCCGATGTCGTAGAGATGACAAATATGCGGATGGTTCAAGGAAGAAATCGCCCGGGCCTCGCGCTCGAATCGCTGTCGCAACTCAGCATTGCGGGAAAAACGAGTGGGCAGGATCTTGATCGCAACCGTGCGATCCAGACGCGTGTCGCGCGCGCGGTAGACTTCCCCCATACCGCCCGCTCCTAACGCTGACTGGATCTCATACGGGCCTAGTTTCGTGCCGGACGCGAGGGCCATGCGTGCCGGTAATTATAGCCGCGACGGCTTCCGGCCCGGGGAAATGAAGGGTTTGACTGGCGACCTGCCCGGCTCCGGCAATAGTCGGCTTGACACTATTCGTTATAACGAGTATTATCGGACCGGGAGAGAACAAACGTGAAGGCAGAAAAAAGCTCGCGGCGGGTGGGCAGTCCCGAGGAGGCAGCGTTTCTGGACCTGATGCGCACCAGCGACCTGCTATCACGCCGGCTGGTTCCGGTGCTCAAGAGCGAGGATCTGTCCTCGACCCAGTACAACGTGCTGCGGATTTTGCGCGGCGCGCCCGAGGGACTTCCCTGCGGCGAGATCGCCAGCCGGATGATTACTCGCGATCCCGATGTCACTCGCCTGCTCGACCGGCTGGAAAAGCGCGGGCTGATTTCGCGCTGCCGCGAAACCCAAGACCGGCGAACCGTGATGGCACGGATTTCGCCCGAAGGTCTGAAGCTGCTGGCGCGTCTGGATGAACCGGTGCAGGCCGCCCATCGCAAACTGCTGGGGCACCTGGGGCGGGAGCGGCTACAGGCGCTGACGGAGCTCTTGTCGGCAGCCCGCAGCCAAGTGGCTTGATTTATTGGATTTAATAGTTGTTGCAACGATTATTGGTGTAACGCATCTAATATTTCGAAAGGAGCTTTACTATGAGCGCATCACTCGCTACCCCGCAGACTGCCACCAGTACCTGGAACATCGACTCCGCCCACACCGTTGCCGAGTTCAAAGTGAAGCATATGATGATCTCGAACGTGAAGGGGCGATTTACCGCCGTCCAAGGCGTTCTGGCGCTGGACGAGAATGACTTAAGCAAGTCCCGGGTGGAGGCAACGATCGACGTGGCTTCCATCAACACGCACGAGCCCCAGCGCGACGAACATCTTAAGAGCGCTGATTTCTTCGACGCAGCGAAATTCCCGACCTTGTCGTTCAAGTCAACCCGCGTCGACCGTTCCGGCGAAGGAGAGCTGGCGGTCTCCGGTGATTTGACTATCCACGGGGTGACCCGCAACGTGGTATTCGCGGTGGAGGGGCCGACCCCGCCGGCCAAAGATCCCTGGGGAAACACGCGCATGGGTCTGTCGGCGACCACCAAGATCAAACGCAAGGATTTTGGCTTGACGTACAACACAGCGCTCGAGGCGGGCGGCATTTTGATCGGCGAAGAGGTCACGATCACGCTCGAAGTAGAGTTTGTGAAAGGCTAAATGAGCTGCCACGCAACCCAGAAACTGGGGCGTGGCGCAGAGAAGAGGAAGTTATGTCACTCCGACCCATTCAACAGATTATTCAACCGAAGCCGACCATCGAAGGCGCCGGCGTGAAGCTGCAACGCGCTTTCGGTTTCGGCAAGACCAAGGATTTCGATCCGTTCCTGCTGCTGGATGACTTCCGCAACGACCATCCGGCAGACTATTTGGCGGGATTTCCCTGGCATCCGCACCGGGGGATCGAGACCATCACCTATGTGCTGGCAGGCTCGGTCGAGCACGGCGACAGCCTGGGCAACAAGGGCAAAATGACGGCGGGCGACGTGCAATGGATGACTGCCGGCAGCGGCATTATGCACCAGGAGATGCCCAAGGGCGACAAGAGCGGACGCATGCATGGTTTCCAGCTATGGGCGAACCTGCCGGCGTCGCTGAAGATGACCGATCCGCGCTACCAGGATATTCCGTCAAGCGCGATTCCTGAGGTCACGGACGATGACGGAACCCGGGTACGCGTGGTCTGCGGAGAATTCTGGGGCAAGAAAGGCCCCGTGGAAGGCGTGGCCGCGGATCCGAACTACCTCGACGTCTCGGTTGGGCCGGGCCAGCGCAAGCGGCTTAAAGTGGAGACCAGCCGCAATGCTTTCGCCTATGTGTTCGCGGGTTCGGGTACGTTCCGTGACGCATCGGATCCCCGAGCCGTGCTGACGGAGCAAGCGGCAGATCCTGGCGCGCCACCCAAATATGACGTTGGCAATCACTCGCTGGTGTTGTTCGACCGTGGCGATGAGATCGTGGTGCAGGCAGGCGACGAGGGCATCCGTTTCTTGTTAGTTTCGGGCAAGCCGATCGAGGAACCCGTGGCCTGGTACGGTCCCATTGTGATGAACACCCAGGAGCAGTTGCGCCAAGCCATGACCGAACTACAAAACGGCAGCTTCGTCAAGCACCGCTGAAGGAGCGCGACGGCTGCAATTACGGGCCGAGATCGGCAAAGCCGCCCCGAGCCCTTCCTTGTAAAGTTTTGTGTTTTGAGGGGCTTCGCGGGGAGGCCCGGTACCAAACCAAAGATACAGGGGCATGTCCTATTTGCTTGACAGGGCAGCTTAGGGGAAGAAAGAATCACCATAACTCGGTGCAAATGGAAGTCACTCTCGACTGTGCCAACGTGCGCGCAGCCAAAGCAGCGGAGAGTTTCAAATATGACCAAAACAGGCGCATCGGCGCAGCCAGCCCCCGTGGCAACCGCGCTGGTGATCTCCGACGATGAGGCGACCATCCGGCAATTGACGGAGAGTATGCAGCAGTTCGCGATCTCGGCTGAAGTGTGCCAGGACGCGGGATTTGCCCTGCAGTCGTTGAACCGGCGGCACTTCGAGGCGGTGGTGGTCGACCTGAAGATGTACCAGTCGAAAGAGATCATGGAGCGGGTGCGGTTTTCTCCCTCCAACCAGACGGCCACCACTTTTGCCATCACGGATGGGTCGGCATCAGGCTTCAGTACGGGCGCAAATTTCGTGCTGGAAAGGCCGCTTTCCGAGGAGGCCCTGAGCCGCAGTTTGCGGGCCGCGTACGGGATCATCATGCGCGAGCGCCGCCGCTACTTCCGTTGTCCAGTGACCATACCGGTGGCAGTGCGCAATCCGGAAGGCCTGGAAACTCAATGCGAGACGATCAATATCAGCGAGAGCGGGATCGCCATTCGCATTCCCACGCAGGTGACGGCGGAAACGGAAGTGGTCGTGCGCTTCAAGCTTCCGGAGAACCCCACGCGGTTCGTGGTGCAGTCGAAGATCTGCTGGAGTGACCCAACCGGCCGCACCGGTTTGCAGTTTCTGAATCTGCCCTTGGCGCGGAAGACGGAATTGCAAGGATGGCTGGCACACCGCCTGGAAGAGGTCCTGCCCGAAGCCGTAGCCAGCAAGTTCCAGAACAGACCGGAATCTTAGCCTGCCAGGGCAGAGCCCTGCCTTTGCGCGATCCGCAGCCAGCCGCTATGATGGCAGAGTGGCGACAGGCCACGGTTTTTCAAGCCATTCATCAGGAGTCATTCCCCATGTCCGCACCCAGCCGACGGCCGGAGATTCGCCGGCGCCGTACCCGCAAAGAAAAAATCGTCAAGCTGCGCAAGCTCCTCGCGGCAGCTTCTACGGAAACCGACCGCAAGCGCATCGAGCAAAAACTGCATCGTCAAGAGTTGGCCTCGCCCGGGAACCCGTTGCTGAAAGGCGCGTAGATCGCGGCTCGGCACCTTCAGGAACTGACAATCGTCTCAGCAGCCCGGTGTCTATCAGCGGTGCGCGGCGCCGCCGCCACCTCGGCATAGACTTCGAGAATTCGGCGAGCGGAGACATCCCAGGAAAACTTCTTGGCCTGCTCGTAGCAGCGTTTCTTCATTTCCTCGCGGACCGGCTGGTCGAGCAGCAGATGAAGCAGCGCTCGCATAATCTCGAAGACATTCTCCGGGTTCACCAAAACAGCGGCGTTACCGACCACCTCGGGCAGCGACGAAGTATTAGAAGTCACGACCGGGGTGCCGTGGGCCATGGCTTCCAGAGGCGGCAAGCCAAAGCCCTCGTACAGCGACGGGAAGACGAAGATCTTGGCAGCATCGTAGAAGATCCGCAGCATTTCGATGGGAATAAAGCCGAGGAAGCGCACATCGTTCTGCACTCCGCTGCGGATCACGGTGCGGCGCAAGTCGGGATGCTTGGAAAGCTCGTCGCCGATGATGATCAGCTTCAGGTCGGGAAATTTTCCTTCCTTCTCCAGTTCCGCCTTCAGGGCAGAAAAAGCTTCGATGATCCTCACCAGGTTCTTGGGCGGACTGATGCTGCCCGCATAAAGCAGAAACGGATACTTGATGAGGTAGCGTTCCGCCAGGACTTGACGGTCGGAGTCGGTCGCATGTCCGCGCAGGAAGCGCTCGTCGATGGCGTTGTAGACCACTTCGATATGAGAACCCGGAATCCCGAACACGTTCTCGATTTCGCTCTTGGTGAAATTGGAGACGGCAAGTATTCTGCCCGCGCCTTTGAGCACTCGGCGGGTGAGATGGAGATGCAATGAGCGCCGCAGGCTTGAGTGGGTGCGCGCGCGATACAGGTGCTCTAAGAGATCGTGCACGGTCATGACGTAGGGGCAGGGCAAGGTGCGAGGCATCCAGAAAAGGTGAGGGATGTGGACCAGGTCGCACTGCAGGCGTTTGAGGATGGCACGAAACTCGAGATAGCCCCGGGCGGTGGTCCCGTCGTCGAGCAGAGGGACGGTCTTGAAGCTCGGCGGCAGCGGACCGATTTCCCTGGCCTTTTGTGGGGACCCGATCAGGAGATATTGATTGCTGTGGTCGAGGCGGCTGAGGGCGCGAACCACGTTGCGGGTATAGGTACCAACCCCGAACTCGGTGACACGCCGGATGTCGATGGCGACCTTCACGCAGTGATTTAATCACAGAGGGCACGGAGAACACAGAGAAATTCCAACGCCGGGATTCGCCAGGCACGGAGCAGTAGCGTGACACAGTTCTCTTGCCGGGCGCCCCAAACAAGCTTATTCTCGTGCCATCGGTGAGAGACCCATGCGGGCGTCGTAGAGAAGAATGGCCGTGTCCACATGCAGAAGGTCGAGAACGCGCAAGCCGCAATCCGGCCAGTGATCGAAGCGAAGGCCAGCCCGAACGCGTGCATCATCCCAGAGGAGAAACACGAGATCGTCAGCCATAAGGATGAGCTACGGGAGACTGGCGAGATATCCATGAAGACGATTGAAGGCGGGTTCTCTCTGTTCAAGCGCGGACTCATCGGGAGCTACCACAAACTAAGCAAAGACCATCTCGATTCCTACTTGCAGGAATTCTCATGGCAGTACAATCGCCGTTCCATGCAGCCTTGGATGTTCGACACGCTCGTGCGGGAACTGGTGACGCGGAAGCCGCTCACGTATAAGACACTGACACGGGAGATTTTCTGATTGGCGGGCGACTTCAATCCCGACGATTGGCCGAATGACTATTCAAATCCGAAAGCCATCCAAGCTGAGTTCTCGGCTGTTCGATTGCGGATAGAAGAAATCAAGAAGCAGCTACGAATTAGGGTGCCCGACTACTGGTTGATCGGATTAGTGCTTGCGATGATTCTGTCGTGGTCACGTAACGGAAGTATTCTCTACTGCATCGGTCACGGAATCGCAAGTTGGATTTACGTGGTCTATTTCGCTTTCACGCGCTGAGACTTCTTTTTCTTCCGTCGCAACTCCTCACGCGGGAGCGGAGGAGTCTTGCACATTGTTTCAGGAGAGCGTCGAATTTCCGTTTGTCTACCTTCACTGTCTTGTCTGCCATGCTGATATTCTATGACATGCCGTTAGTCCAACTTTTCGATGAAACAGGAACTGCTGTATCACTTTCGTTGCATATCGTGTCAGCGTGGTATTTTGCTCCCCGCTCAAACGCTAGGGAGCATATTTCAAGCTCCAGCGAACCGAGCCACGGATGTTGATTCTGTAGGGATAGCATGCTGGAACTGCAAGCATGTAGCCAATTATTCCCTGAACGAAAACTCCCCTGACTACCGCCCCTATGATCCGCAATACCCTTCGGTGTTCGCCATCCAACTGCTAATGACGGAGTATGTAAAACAGCTAAGATGCGACGAGGAAAGTTGTAAAACTCCTCTGCAAGTATTCGGACAATGGAACGATGCCACCACCGATAAGGGGCGCGAAGCTGATATAGCCACTTGGGTGTTGGACGCTTTTTTGCATTGCCCGAAAGGGCATCCGATTGATTTGACGCTCTAGCGGAAAGGGGATGGATTATGAGCCTCGATCTCGCCACCCTGCTCACCATGATCGCCGCGCTGCTGTTTTTCATATGGATGGAGTTGCGGCGTATCGGTGCTCGCACCAGAGAGCGGTTCCCAACCGAGAAAGAGGCAGATCACGACTTCGCCATGCGCGACCCGATGGGCCACTGGGAAGTTCACAAGGACGATGAGTAGAAACTCTTCTCCTCATATCCGCCCAGAAAATGTTGGTATTCTATGCGGCATGAATCTCGATTACTCCAAGATTCTCACATCGGCATACGATCTGCTTCAACAGCAGAATAGGCTGTTGCTGGATTTGTTGGCTCTAATGAGCGAGACCCTGCCGTATTCGACTTCCGAGAAGCCTCCCACCGCCGAAGAGGCTCGCAGATGGCTTCAATCCTTCGTGAAACTTCAAGAGAGGCTTCCTGGAATGACCCAAACTTTTGCAACCATAACTGCCGAACTAGCTCCTCTTCTTCCGAAGAGATCAGATATGGACAGTTAGAAATCGGGCAGGGCATAATCTGACCGGATAGTATCCTGCGTCAAAGACATAATTGTTGAAATTAACCCGAACTTTCTCGCCAACTCCCCAGCACTTCAGGCCCGAACTTCCGCCTGGGCTTTAGCCCGGCGCTCAGGGTAAAGCGGGAAGCTGTCCGCCATCCCCAGCACCTGTTTACGGATTTTCCCTAACACGGCGGCGTCGGTGCGGTGGTGCAACGCTTCCGAAATCCAGCGGCCTACCTGCTTCATTTCCCCTTCTTTCATGCCGCGCGTGGTCAGAGCCGGCGTGCCAATGCGGATGCCGCTGGGCTTCAGGGGAGGATTGGTATCGAACGGAATGGCGTTCTTGTTCACGGTAATGCCGGCGTCGCCTAACGCTTTCTCTGCTTCGCTGCCCAACATGCCCTTGGCGAAAACGTCGACCAGCATGAGATGCGTGTCGGTGCCTCCGGAAATGATGCGGAAGCCCTCGGCGGAAAGCGTCTCGGCCAGAACTTTGGCGTTGGCCACGACTTGCCCCGCATAGTCACGGAATGAAGGCTGCATGGCCTCCAGGAAACACACAGCTTTGGCCGCAATAATGTGCACCAGCGGCCCGCCCTGCACGCCGGGGAACACCACTTTGTCGATGGCGGCGGCGTATTCCTGTTTGGAGAGAATCATGCCGGCGCGCGGACCACGCAAGGTTTTATGAGTGGTGGAAGTCACAATCTGCGCATGCGGCACCGGCGACGGGTGCACGCCGCCGGCCACCAGTCCAGCGAAGTGGGCCATATCCACCAGAAAGAGCGCGCCGACTTTGTCGGCAATCTGGCGCATGCGCGCGAAATCAATGATGCGGGGATAGGCGCTGCCCCCGCCGATGATGAGCTTGGGATGTTCTTTTTCCGCCAGCTTTTCGAGATCGTCGTAGTCGATGGTTTCGGTCTCTTTGGTCACGCCGTAAGGCACAATGCGATACGTCTTGCCGGAAAAATTCAGATGATGACCGTGGGTGAGGTGCCCGCCGTGGGCCAGATTCAGACCGAGGACGGTATCGCCGGGCTGGATCACGGCGGCGTAGGCCTCCATGTTGGCCTGCGATCCGGCGTGGGGCTGCACGTTGGCGTGCTCGGCGCCGAATAGTTTCTTGGCGCGATCACGGGCCAGGTTCTCGACGATATCGGCGTATTCACAGCCCCCGTAATAACGTTTGCCGGGATAGCCCTCGGCATACTTATTGGTGAACACCGAGCCCATGGCCTCAAGCACGGCTTCGCTGACAAAGTTCTCCGAGGCGATCAGCTCCAAACCCTCATGCTGGCGGCGCACTTCGTTATCAATGGCGGCGGCGATTTCGGGATCGACGTCCAGCAACGGAAGCGACATTGGATTCTTCATTTGAGTTCTCCGGAAAAGCTGGCCTGTTGGTATACGTTCGGAGTATGCAGCTCCATGTAGTTCTCGGGCTTCTGCAGGGGCGTGAAGCCCAGGGACTGGTAGAGCGAGTGAGCGTCGCGGGTGACTAGGCTCCAGCGGCGTAATCCCTGTAGCTGCGGATGTTTCATGATCGCTTCCATCATCCATTTTCCCAAGCCCTGGCCGCGATACGCTTCGAGGAGGAATACATCTCCGATGTAGGCGTAGGTGGCGAAATCAGAGATCACCCGCGCGAAGCCTACCTGCTGCTCTTGCTTGTAGACGCCGAAACACAATGAGTTCTGCATGGAACGCGCCACCACCTCACGTGGAATCCCTTTCGCCCAGTAGCACGCGCTCAGGAAACCGTGGATCACCTTCAAATCGAGGCGGTCGCGGTCGGTGCTAAGCAGGAACTCACCCCGGCGTTGTTCGACCTTTTCCACTCCCGGCAACATAGGTTGAGGCCTTCATTGTAACCCGCGGGATAGGGCTGGGTTTAACGCCAGAACCGTTAGACGCGCTCGAATGCGGTTCGCAAGAACGATGCGATCTGCCAGCCGTCCATGAACTTGAACGGGGTTTCGCCGGTGGTGTAGTGGCCGCAAGGAAGCACCACCACCTGGTGATCGAGTCCACGCCTTTGGAACTCATGGACCGCGTCACGGGAAAATTCTGGAAGGAACGTCAGATCATAGTTGGCATAAATGATGAGCGACTTCCGGGGCCAGCGCGCATACTGATCGAAATAGGACATGGGGCTGACCGCGCTCCACAGCTCGCGCAAGCGGTCGAGATCGATTTGCGCCTCGATGCCCTCGCGGATGTGACGCGTGGATTGGCCGTGCCAGACCACGTCGGCCACATAGGTAGAGGCGTGGTTGAAAACGGCCACGCGGAGGCGCGGATCGTGCGCGGCCGCCAGAAAGGCATAGCAGGAACCGAGACTGGTGCCGACAATGCCGAGACGGCTGTAACCCTGGGATTCGAGCCAATCGAAACAGCAGCGGGCGTCAATCACGCCCTGGCGGCAGGCGTCGAGCGTGCGGCCGATGTTGGCGGAGACGGCGTAGTCGGCGCGGCTGGTCTCAGCCGGCATGCGAATGTCGTGATAAGGCATGGTCAGCCGCAAAACCGAAATGCCAATCAGATTGAGCGCCTGGCACAGGCTGGTGTAAGCGATGGCGTCGGCGTTCCAATGCGGCAGGAGCACGACAGCTCGTTTGCCGCGGACCGGGAACCAGCGTGCGTTGACCAGATTATTTTCCGGAAACGGCGAGCGTACTGGCGAGGTAAAGCGCAGGAAATCGGCGTACGTTCCGCGGACTTTGTGTTCCAGCTTCGGATCGGGAACCGCACGCGTGCTGAAGACCTGAACTTCCCGCCGCTCCAGGCGGAAGTCGGTGGGCCTCTGGTACGCATAGAAGTTGTCGCTCGAGGCCACGATTCGCCGATTGAAGTCGCGGAGAAACCGCTCGCCATCCTCGGGCACGTGGCCGGGAGCGAAACCATTGCGGCAAGGCCAGTCGCGTGCCCACTCCACGCCCCACTCCAGCGGACGCACTACGCGGTTGTTGTCCACCGAGGTAAGGCGGTTCTCCCAGTCATACATCCATTGGGCGTAGCGCGAGGGCATGTGAGTTTAGGATAGCAAACGGCTGGTGGGCAATCAGCCTCGCAGCAGTGAACCGCGACAGTGTGCATTGGATGGGGACGCGGGGGAGTTGGAATTCTGACGAGGTG
>Ga0335079_10010028_pt1 | contig 10781 bp, 6 predicted proteins | sample Lox_Sample_33_FD_206719 | JGI IMG/M metagenome (GOLD analysis project Ga0335079, IMG submission 206719) | Soil microbial communities from Loxahatchee National Wildlife Refuge, Florida, United States - Lox_Sample_3.3 | ecosystem: Environmental > Terrestrial > Soil > Wetlands | place: USA: Florida... | reverse complement strand
TAATCATGGACAATGACTAGCCATTGCGGTTTCGTCGACATCGTGCGGTGGCTTTCTATTTTTGATTTGGGCAGGAATCGAGATAATCGCGAGGGATTGGAAAGAATTGGTCGCATACGGTCGGGGGCAGTGGGGAAGTCGATCAGGAACGTTCGGAAACAAGGTCCGAACTTACCCGGTGCGAACATCCGATTGCAGGGGGAATTAAGAATTGGAGGGGGAGTCTAGAGCTATATCTCAGCCGATAGAAGAATTAGAATTGGTTTTTTATAGATTGCCTTTTGAGTCTGCTGTAGACAATTGTGAATTCAGGTCGACTTGTTCTGATTGGACTCCCCTCTCTCGCCTGGTTCGTGCCCGGGCCTTGGCGAGTGCCGCGTCACCCGAAGACGCCACGGAGCCGGATCGACAAAGCACGCCGCCGACTGACTCACTGCCAAGCACACGCAATCCCCTCACCAACCCCTCTCCACCCCGTCTCTCCGGCTTGCGTGGGAGACAATGCATTGGAAAAACGGCGACTCCTCTTCAACAACCAGCAATAGCCCTCCTCCCCTCTCTACACCCTCCCAGCCCTCCGACTCGCCCGCCATCCCGTCTGCCTCCCCGCCCCACAAAAAGAAGATTACACGTACGCGAACCGGCTGCCAGACCTGTCGAGACAGAAAAGTCAAGTGCGGCGAGGAGAAACCGCAATGTCTGAATTGTCAGCGGACAAATCATATTTGTCCAGGGTATGCGCCTGCTACGGTGTTCAAGGCACGGAGGGCCTCGAGGCAGTTGCGCGATACTAGTAGTGACTCGCCTGCTGATGCTGAAGGTACCAACGCTTCTCCCCGCGATAACACAATCCCCTTGTAGGTTAGGTGGGGCTAGTTTGGTTAACAAGGATCGTGTAGATTCGTCAGGGACGGTAATGGGAACTGTCCAACCTGGTCCCAGCATGGCACCCATGTTAATGCACAACTTTGAAGACTTGCGGCTCCTGCATTACTATACCGTCGACCTCGCCCACACCCTTTCTCTCCCCGGCGCACTCAGCCGAACGTGGTCAGAGGGAGTCCCGCAACTGGCTTTTGAGGGCGATCAACATATTTACTTGGTTCATGCGCTCTTGGCTGCTGCGGCAGCGCATAAAGTGTTCAAGAACCCGCTGGACGTGCAGACTCAACAGCGCGGACAGGAACATTATATCCAGAGTCTGGCGATTCTGAAAACGTTGGATTTGACGACTTCTGAGAGTCATGCCGCTGCTGCCCTGGCTGCTGTTATGCTTCTGACTTGGTATGAGGTACCAGAGTCTACCGTTTATTATGGCTTTTAATGTCCAGTCTATCTACTCCTGCTTCGAGAATGGCGTCGTGGTAAACCCCCTCCTTCGCGGGGACGCGCTCTGTCCGACCTTTCTCTCTTTTGTTTTTACTGATCCGTTCCTTTTGATTAGCACATCCGCGGGGCAGCAAACATCGTGCGCCAACACCACGCAAACCTCCTTAAAACGCCCACAGGCCGCCAACTCCTCCACCTCTTCGGCCGCCTCGAAATGTCCGCCTCCCGCCACCTGCTTATCGGAGACCAATACTCCACCACCGACGCAACAGCGACCGCCTTCTTCGAATCGTCTGAAATTGACGGCAATCTGACGTTGGACGATTGGGTTAACGGCAATAGTGACTTTGAATATGCGTGGACGGCGATGATGCGTATCATGGTTCCGGTTACGATTTTACGGATGATTCCCAGGCAGGGGGACAAGGGGACTGCAGAACGGCAGAGGGAGGGAGAACGGATTCAGGAGTTGTTGGCGCAGTGGGGGGATTCCTTACCAGACTCATTTACGGAGATCGAACAGCCAGAGATGATGATGATTTTGGATGATGAGCCTGTGTTGCAGCATTTACAGCCGTTGTACTACATATCTCATAACGTCGCTGTTGCAATGGGTACTAACCCCCCTCCCCACATTTTCACCCCTTCTTTGCCCCTCCTCGTGTTGTGTTTTCCAGGGGGGTTCTGATGTGGGGATAGCACACCACTCTGCTCTCCAGATAAATGTATTTACTCTTACCCATCGCGGCGACGAAGAGAAACCGCAATGGTTCTTCGATGCCGTAACAAAAACCTTACGAATCTGTCTCGGCGTCCAAAGAATGCGACAGCTAGGCCTTTTCCACGTTCCGGCCGGCGGAGACTATGGGATCTTATGGCCTTTTGCGGTCGCTTCCGTCCGGGCTCCGCGGGGACCAATTCGCACCTGGATTATGGAACTCCTCAATAATTGGCCTCGTGAGGGCATGATCGTACTCCCCCTTCACTCCTAAGAACACTGTTTATTTCGTGTTTTCGTGATTAAAGAGGGAAACTGACCAGGTGTCTGAAGGATCCACTCGATGTGCGTGTCTGGCTTGACGCCATTTGGTCACGGTTAGATCAAGGATTCGGTGTTGAGGTATTGCATAAATTAGATACCGTACGGAATGAATTGGATATGGGGCAGCCTATTCGAATGGAAGTTCTCGAACGATGTTTAGAGGGGGAGCACAAGGGTCTCCTCCGAACAGGTATCCGCCTTCGCGTCTCTCTTTGTGCCCTTTTGTATCGAGGGCCCTATAGCTGATGGTTGTGGTAGTGGAAATAACGATACAGAATGGGAATCGGAGTATTACTGAGCGGATGTGGCATCGAGGGGATCTTGCGTTGGAACATATTGCAAGTTTGACGGGGAAACCGTCGTTTGTGTTGCCGCGGTGAGGTATGCAGGGATCTCGGAATGTATAATACATGAAAAATAATTGTTTGAGATGGTTACCTTGGAATAACCGCTACGTAGCAAGCAAATCTATTGCAACGGACATCTTTTCCGATGGCAACATACCCCGCAATCATAATAACAAACCCGTCCTCACCGAGAATATGAGATTTGACTACCCGTTGTATCCTCCATAATTGACAGGAGATGTTTTTGTATCGAAGCGAAACTTCGCAGAAGCAACCTAAACTGAATGGGCCCCCTCTCGCTGATGGTATCTTCCTTTCCAATTGCTCGGAGGGCCATAGATTCACTAACTCCTTTAGAAGCGGCTGTATTGGTGGTGTTGATATGTTGGCACGTTTTAGATTCCAAGAGCGTGATCACACGACAACTACGTGTCGCGAGTAGCTATTTATTGAACAAAGAAGCACGGGCTGTCTCTGCCCGACCATCCATAAAGGCTGCCGTATTTCTCTCTCGGGATTCACATTGTTGAACACGAACGACACCGAACCTTATCTTCAGCGACGGGGTTATCCAAGAATGTCGAGTTAATAATCATACTTACTTCTTCGACGCCCAAAGGATCCCAAAGGCGGAAAGTCAAAGAATATCCTGTCCCCTGCCGCGTCTGAATACAATTCCGAATTGACGAGACTTCGGCGGGGGAGGTTAAGATCGCATACGGCATTTCATGTTCTCAACAGACGAAAATAATCTCTCGCAACTGGATTAATCGTTGTGGACAGAAAAACGATACTTGTCTGGTTGGTTGATCCTGATCATCGAATCTGTGAGCGGCCTCGATATTCAACCCATTTGCCTGTTCCTTGGAATACCGCAATCTCGGCCGGATTGTTTGTCCTCCAAACAACGAAGCGAGCAGCTACATCTCAATATGAGTGCTGTATCTCTTCGCCAACGGGAAGGACCATTCCAAAGAAGGTACACCGAACATGCTGAATGCGGCGCCTTTTCGTTTTTCTAACTTGAAGGAAGGAGTCGCCTGGGACGTGGCTCGGTCCTGATATATCTCTTCTCCAGGCACAAACGCTAACCGGAAAATGAACTTTCTCGCTTTGAACGGCATTTTGTGGAGATGGACTTTCCACGGATTCATTGAAATAGTCAGAATTGGAATACTCAATACTTCAGCGCGTCAGAGTGGCCGAATTTACTAAGTTAACTCCTGCGAAGATTTGCAGAATCCACAGATTCGAATCTGTGGGTCTTTGCAGTTCGCGGGGGGGTAACATCCACGCTCTAAACCATCCGGTCCACTTGCTCGACACCCTGTTGGCGTTGGAACCGTGTTAAACAGTCCACTCATTGCTGATATCTCAGTCGGGATTCAGGGGGTTGAAATCCCGCGTTCCGATCACCACCTCGGCTAACTTTCATCGCGGCATCCATCCACTCCACTGCCCTGGCACCCTTGGCATTGACTTCCTGAACATCAGACACAATGAGTGATACTTCTCCAGGTGGTACCCCGCGCACCCCGACTCCGGCTACCAGTTCGCAACGCGTTTTCTACTCCGCCGCCTCAGCTAACGAATTTTTCGATCGGCTACAAGTCACCCTTGCAGAACAGCACGCGCAAACCCGGGCCACGCTTGCAGAACAGCACACCCAAACCCAGGCCCTGGTTGCCCAATCCAATGCAACCATTGCGGCCCTTACTACAGCAGTCCAAGCATTCCTTGCAGCGGTACCTCTCCCGACGAGCCCAACACAGCGGTCCCCCGAACTTAGCGCTCAGTTGGCACGAGAATCTCCCACGCCTGCACCTGCATATACACCTGCACCCATAACTGCACCCAGTGAACTTCCAGTCTCTCCATACCATTCAGCCTATCGATCTCCAGCTCCTGCGTTTGCCCCACCGGCTTCCACAGTTGTTCCTCCGGCTCCTCCAGCTCCTCCAGCTCTTCCCATACCCCCGGCTCCTCCTGTGCCCCCCTTGACACGCGAGACAACAACATTCACACATACAGAAACCGCGACGTCGACATTTAACGGTAACACCTCCGGCATCAAGCTACCTGTGTTTCACGGCGAGGATGGTGAAAACGTAGTTGCCTGGCTCCACCAAGCGGAAAGATTCTTCAAGCTGAAAGGTACTCCAGAGGACCAAAAGGTCGATTTGATTTCCTTCTCCCTGGAGGACGATGCACAGTCCTTCTTTCACTATTGCTATATCAGCAACAACTGCGTCGAACTTACTTGGCCGGAATTCCAGCACGCATTCCGTCAAAAATACGAAGCTCCCGAAACGCGACCTACACTGCTGCGAGATAAACTCAAAGCCTTGAGATACAATGGACCCCATGACATGCCTGATTACTGCGAACGATTCCGCCGCCACGAGGCCCAAATATACGACATGGCATTTACGGACCGTCTGGACTATTTTCTCGCGAAGATTCCAACAGAAGCAGCAATGCATATTCGAAATCAAGGTTCCCTGCGCTCGAAGGATATGGAAGTGGTCTATCAACTCGCACGGCAATGGGCAATTAATGCACGAATGTCGAAGCATCAGGAACATCACCGGCGAAGCAAGCCCCTTCTTAAATTCGGCAAGAAGCGCCCGAGCAGAAACCCTTCAGCGGCAGCTACGACAATGGCAAAGGACTTGGATGATGAAGATGATCTCGATGTTATCATTCCTGATGAGCTCAACAAAATGGATCTGATGGCAACTGAATGTTGGAATTGTGGAAAGCGTGGACACTTCTCCCGTGACTGCAAGTCCCCACGGAAGGACAAGAAAGTCAATTTCGCTAAAGGCAATTCGAACAAATATGGCAACAAACGGACGTTATATCAAACAGTTGATGAAAGCAGCAGCGAAGACAATGACGACCAATCTGACTACGACGCTCTCAATCCCTCGAGCCCTGAAGATGAGGAGGAGGCATTGGATGTTCTCAATATGATGTCTATGCATGGGTCTAATGTCTCCGGCGACCTCCAGAATGGCAACCCACAAGAGGACTTCGACGACGAATTCCATCTCATGTCCACCTACGAGTACAATCGTGATAAGACATCTGTTACTGCATCAAATGGTGTCACGTCTACAAAACTCCCAGTCTATGATGTTGTTCTCAATGGCAAAAACACAGGCAAATCGGTCGTTGACTCTTGCGCTTCCACATTCTATTTCAAGGAATCCGTGGCTAAGGCAATCGGCGCAAAAATCACCAAGATTAAGCCTAAGAAAGTGAGGATTGCAGACAAAGATGTGGTTATGGTGGACGGCTATTGCACATTCGAAGCGAAAATCGGCGATTTACCAAAGGAAAGGATCACGGCATATACATTTCCCCTTGGCTCAATCGATCTAATCCTTGGACTCCCTTGGCTTCAAAAGCACAACCCTCGAACGGATTGGAAGAATCTCACTTTCGAATTCTATCGGAACGGACGTCGCTACATGCTCTGGCCAGCAAAACCGACCCCTGATATCCGCATTGCATCTCCAGAAGATTTCGCATCTTTCGCCGATAACGAAACATCGTTCTTCCTCATTGCACCACCAAAATCTCAGATCTCAGAGGACGGGAAGGAGAAAGACAAATTATCTAACCCACCTGCCAAGGAATCCAAGATACCCAGGAAACTTCTACGATGGATCAAAAGAAAATGCCCAGACCTGCTGCGAGAAATTGGACGACCATCGAACCTAGATCCCTTTGAAATCGACACTGGCGATGCACATCCGATTAACATCCGTCCTCGTGCACACTCCCCAAAAGATTTAGAAAAGATCAAAGAGTTCATTGATGAGAATCTGAAATCCGGTGTGATCTCGGAATCCGATTCTCCATGGAGTTTCCCTCTGGTATTAGCGCAAAAGCCCAACGGTACTACACGTGTTTGTGTCGACTATAGAGCCCTCAATCAGGTCACAAGGAAGGATGCCCACCCACTCCCACGTATCGACGAGTCTCTTGTTCGCTTCTCCGGCATGAAATATTTCTCGACGATTGACCTTCGCTCTGGATATTGGCAGATTGCACTCAATGAGATGGCTCGTGCAAAGACAGCATTCTCCTCCCGATACGGCCATTATGAATGGAATGTTCTCCCGTTCGGATTGTCAAATGCACCCGGCGCCTTTCAAAGAAGGATGAACAAGGTTCTGCAGCGCTACATTGACAAATTCTGTGTCGTCTACTTGGACGATATCCTTATATACAGTAAAACTAAGGACGAACATGAGCAACAAATTCACACTATACTACGGGCCCTCAATCGTGCAGGCATGATCCTCAACCTGGATAAATGCCAATTCTTTACGAACGAAATCCGCTTTCTATCTCATATTATCGATGCAAATGGCAGCCGTCCTGACCCCCGTAACGTCGAAAAGATTTTGAACTGGCCAACTCCTACAAATATTACTGAAGTACGCGGTTTCGTCAACCTTGCATCACACTATCGGAAATTTGTTCACCGCTTTTCAGATATCGCGCTCCCACTCACGGATCTCATGCAAGGTTCTCCAAAGAAAGGCTCCTCGATTGCATGGGGAACAAGGGAAGACGAAGCATTTGCGGCTCTGAAGAAGACGGTCACTACGGAACCTGTTTTACGGCATGCGAAGATTGGCGAACTCTTCATAATAGACCCAGATTCCTCACAGTTTACGATCGGCGGTGTTCTCCAACAGTATTTCAAAGATCCTGATGGCAAACAGCACCTCCACCCCATTGCATATATGTCAAAAAAGCTCACGGAAACGGAATCTCGCTACTCCACTCAAGAACGAGAGTTGCTAGCAGCTAAACATGCATTGGACCACTGGCGTCATATTGTTGAAGGATCTGAAATTCTAATTCGTACGGACCACGAAAGCCTCCAAACCTTCCGTACAAAGAAGCGCATCACGCCACGTCTCGTTCGTTTCATGCAGGATATTGAACACTACAATCCCGTCTTTACATATCGGCGAGGCCTTTTACAAAAGGTACCGGATGCCTTATCCCGTATGCCTGGTGTGACGGAGGAAGGAGATCCTGCAGATACTGAACGATTCTACTGCATTGAAGAGCTCCTCTCCACGGAAGCATCAGAACCTGAAATTCGAGTGCGCCGCATCCGAAAAGCATTCTACTACAATACCCTTCGGAAATACCTAAAAGCCATTTCCCTCACGAACGACTCGGATGAGGAATTGAAACAAGAATCCACTGGATACGAGCTGCGCGATGGCATTTTATTTAATTCTGAGCTAAACACTCCAGTTCTGACCACCTTAGATGATCTCACAGCGACTATTGAGGCCGTACACAAGGATTTAGGTCATTACGGAAAAAAGACAACACTAAACGCAGTCAAACAACGATATGAAGTTGCTTCGGACCTATGGGAGGAAGGAAAGAAGATTTTGGACTCATGTATCCCATGCCAACTATATCGACCGGTCCCAAACACGGCGGCGACGGCGACAATTCATCCCTATGGTGTTAAGAAAACATTTGAACTCTGGGAAATCGATTTTGTCGGCGCCCTTCCCCGAGCCCACAGTGGCAACCGATACATGATCACAGCAATCGAGTATGCTACATCTAGAGCCATTGCACGAGCGCTTAAAGAACGCTCTGCGGCAGCAGCGATTGAGATCCTGGAGGAAATTATATGGACGTATGGAAAGCCGGCTGAAATCATCACAGACAATGGCGAAGAATTTAGATCTAAAGAGTTCCAGGCATTCCTTAAACGCTATGGCATCCACCACAATCGCACGTCTCCAGGCCATCCGCAAACCAATGGCAAAGTTGAGCGCCTCAACCACGAATTAGTTCAAAGGATTCAACGGATTTCGGCAGAGAAAGGAAATGACAGACGAAACTGGGACCTGTACTTGCGACAAGCACTCTTTGCCTTCCATGCACACAAAAACGAGCGACTCGGCGCGACACCTTTTTATTTACAATACGGCGTTGAACCTGTCCTGCCCTCCACCTCAGTTGCGAAGACCCCGATTACCCAAATCGAATTAGAAGAAGCTGCGGAATATCGGCGCCGACATGTTCAGGACCTCACAAAACACCGAACGGAGGCAGCAAAGAAATACCATGCGGCGCTCGAGGCTCTGGCAAAAGCGAGAGATGAATCATATCCAGGAAAGCCCATTCTTACAGGCGATTTAGTCATGCGTCTCCCTCTCAACCAAAAGTCAAAGCTACACCCTCGCTGGGAAGGCCCCTTCGTCATTCTCGACTCCACCGAAAAGGATGTTTACCAACTCGGCACTGCGAATGGGCACATCCTTGAGAATCTCGTTAACATAGAACGATTGCGAAAGCTGGATGCAGACGAACGCAAACAATACACCGGCGACTTCTGGGAGGCCTCAGAACGATTGAAGCTATATGACGAACGAGCCCGAAACCAAAATCTCAGCAAGTCCAAACACCCCGCAGAGATCACCAAACGAAAGAGCTCCAATGTCGGTCCTCCGGCATCAGTTAGTTACGCGGGTAAGCGCACGCGGCGGTTACCAGCACGCTTCAGGGAAGCGTGACGCATTGGTTTGGTTTATTTTATTTTGTTTTCATTTTGGATTCGTACTTATAGCTATTTTAAGAGCTGTGCTCTTGTTTGGAGAGTGGGATGATGTGGAGATGGACTTTCCACGGATTCATTGAAATAGTCAGAATTGGAATACTCAATACTTCAGCGCGTCAGAGTGGCCGAATTTACTAAGTTAACTCCTGCGAAGATTTGCAGAATCCACACTTTACGCAAACGAATATATTGGTTGACGTTTAAGTTCAAACGCCACTGGGACAGAGAGGGCGATTCGAAGGAAACGCAAATTTTTCGAACAGGACTGTCACGCGCTTGGTGTCGGCGACTGCGGAGGGATCAAGTGTGTGATGGAGGGGTTGAGGGAGGGAGGTTGTGCCAAGTCAGAGTTCTGTTCTTCGTCTTCATTATCGTAATCCCACTCCTCTTAAATCTACAACTTTTGCCATTCTCTTGATTCGATTAGCGGGTAGCTACCGTTAGAACGCACGTCTCGTTCCAGTAGCTGATAGAATCTTCAACATGCGCTTCGTACCGTTTGCCACTTGCACGGTGAATGCTGGCTGTCCGCTCCGGCCCGTTCACGACGTCATCGTCTCGAAAGGGATTTGGTTTGTTTCTTTTCATCTTCATCTACCATTAAAAAAATACGCAGTTGACATACGGCAATGTGGTATCCCCCTTCTTTTCCCCTTCCCTCATTGATAAGACTCACGAATTCCGGAATAATCGTCTCCGCAGAGAAAGAGAGAGATAAAGAGACAGAAACAATTCAAACCTCTGCTCCTGCTCTGCCAATGCGCTGCTGGAATATTCTCGAATCCGTAAGTTTTACAAAGGTGCCAGAATATTCTTTCAAAAAAGCAAAGATGAGATAAAGAGATGAAATAGGTCATAAGCTTCGCTCCTACTTTTGCCGCCACGCTGGCTAGAATATTCTCCCGATAATCCTAAATGAGAGGTGTACGGAGGAAATCCTAGATGAAAACGAGGGATCGCTTATGCAGGTCTCAAGCAGTTATACAGTTCGAGGCTACGTGTAGGTCCAACGTCATGATGGATGTTGCTGCTTACTGTAGTAGCTTCAACCCCAACTTTGCTCAATAAAAATACATCGCCCTCTTTACATCGAACATACAACACATTCCATTTAATTAAGAAAAGCGTCATCAACACGAATACAAAAGTAGAGACATGACTTTATGACCTTACGCCCAATTCTCATTCCAGACCAAAGGTCACATATCATGACCTAAGTTCAGTGCATAAATAGACGGCGTGATACGAATCGGTTTTGGAGACCTGCGGTGTATCCGCAATTTGGCAATGTTTGCTCCGCAATTTGGACAGTGGGTTCCAGTGGGTTTGTCGGGATACCATTCTTCGCAAGTCCCGCACCGCCATGTGGATTTGCTGGGATACCATTCTTGATACTTCCAACACCGCGTCATAGGTAGGTAAGACGTGTATCTTGCAGGGATTTCAA
>Ga0335079_10010026_pt1 | contig 10782 bp, 9 predicted proteins | sample Lox_Sample_33_FD_206719 | JGI IMG/M metagenome (GOLD analysis project Ga0335079, IMG submission 206719) | Soil microbial communities from Loxahatchee National Wildlife Refuge, Florida, United States - Lox_Sample_3.3 | ecosystem: Environmental > Terrestrial > Soil > Wetlands | place: USA: Florida... | reverse complement strand
CCGAAGGGCCGCGCGCTCGCCCCGCGCGAGTACCAGGCGGCGCACGCGTTCAACGAGGCGCTCGCGACGCTCGGCTCGCTGGCCGCGATCCTGCCCGCGCTCGACTACGCCGCCGCCTGCGCGGAGCTGCGCGCGCTCGTCGGTGCGACGACCGTCGCCGCCGAGGTCGACGACGCGCCGGTGCTGGTGCTCGAGCGTCTCGAGGACCCGGCGCTGCCGTGCGACGGCCTGTGGGTCGCGGGCCTCACCGCCGAGCGCTTCCCGGCGACGGCGCAGCCGACGCCGTTCCTGCCGCTCGCGCTGCAGCGTTCGCGCGGCGTCCCGGGCGCTACGCCCGCGCTCGCGCTCGAGGCCGCGCGGCAGGCGCTCGGCGGATGGCTGAAGGCGCCGGATCTCGTTCTGAGCGCCGCGCGGCTCGACGGCGACACGCGTCGCGTGCGCTCGCCGCTCGTGCCGGAAGCGCCGGCCTTCGCGCCCGCCGCGGCGCCGCCGACGCGCGCCGCGACGCTGCGCGCGACGCGACGCCTCGAGAGCTGGACCGATCCTGCGCTGCCGGCACTGGCGCCGGCGGCGCGCGTCGCCGGCGGCGTGCGGGTGCTCGAGCTCATGTCGCTGTGCCCGTTCCGCGCCGGCGCCGAACTCAGGCTCGGCGCGCGCGCGCTCGAATCGCCGCGCAACGGTCTCGCGCCGCAGCTGCGCGGCCAGCTCGCGCACGCGGCGCTCGCGACCTTCTGGGGCGAGATCGGCTCGCACGCCGAGCTGCGGGCGCGCGGGCCGACCGGCCGCGCGACCGCGATCGCCGCAGCGGTCGAGCGCGCCTTCGCCGAGCTCGGAAGGCGCCTGCCGCGCTCGCGGCTGGTCGCGCTCGAGCGCGACTGGCTCGCGCGCGCGATCGACCGCCTCACCGAGATCGAGCTCGAGCGCGAGCCGTTCACGGTCATCGAGCGCGAGACGACCCATCGCATCGCGCCGGGCGGCCTGCCGCTCGAGGTGCGCGTCGATCGCGTCGACCGGCTCGCCGACGGCAGCGAGGTCATCATCGACTACAAGAGCGGCGCCTCGACGCCGCGGCGCTGGGCGGGGCCGCGGCCGGAGCCCGTGCAGCTGCCGGCCTACACGATCGGCCGCGACCCGGCACCCGTGGCGGTCGCGATCGCGCGCCTCGCGATCGCGAAGAGCGGCTTCGTCGGCCTCGCCGAGCGCGACGGCCTGCTGCCCAGGGTGCGGGCCGTCGCGGCCTCGAACCGCGCCGAGCTCGCGGGCGTCGACTGGCCCGGGCTGCTCGCCGACTGGGAGCGCTCGCTCGGCGGGCTCGCCGCCGGCTACGCCGCCGGCGCCGCGCCGGTGGATCCGTCCGCGGGCGCGTGCGAGCGCTGTCCGCTCGCGACGCTGTGCCGGATCTCGACCCCGGACGCCGAGGCGGCTGAGGAGGCGGACGATGACTGACCGTCCGCCCGACGCCGCCGCGCGCGCGCGGGCGCTCGATCCCGCGACGTCGTTCATCGTCCAGGCGCCGGCCGGCTCCGGCAAGACGACGCTGCTGACGCAACGCTTCCTGGCTCTGCTCGCGCGCGCATCGCGGCCCGAGGCCGTGCTCGCGATCACCTTCACGCAGAAGGCCGCCGCCGAGATGCGCACGCGGGTCGCCGAGGCGCTCAGCCGCGCGGCGGCGAACGCCCAGCCACGCAACGCCGCCGACGCCGATACGCTCGCGCTCGCGCGCGCGGTCCTCGCCCACGCGCAGCAGGCCGGCTGGTCGCTCGCCGAGCAGCCGGCGCGTCTGCGCATCCAGACGATCGACTCGCTGAACCACTGGATTGCCGCGCGTCTGCCGATCCTGTCGCGCGCCGGGGTCAGCATCGAGGTCGAGCCGCGCGCCGCGGAACTCCACGCGCTCGCCGCGCGCCGCACGCTCGCCCGGCTCGACGAGCCCGGGCGGCTCGCGGATGCGCTGGCGCGCGTGCTGGCGCACTTCGACAACGACGCGGAGCGGCTGGTCGAGCTGCTCGCGGCGATGCTGGCAGCGCGCGAGCGCTGGCTGAGGATCGTCGTCGCCGGGGCCGGCGCCAGCGATGCGCTGCGCGCCGAGCTCGAGCGCGCGCTCGCGCACGTGGTCGCGACGGTGCTCGCGCGCGCGCGCGCGTGCCTGTCGCGCGGGCCGGACAGGGCGCTGCTCGGGCTCGCGCGCGCCGCCGCAGCGCGCCTCGGCGAGCGTCCCGGGTGCGCGGCGCTTGCCGCCGGCGAGGGCCTGCTGGCGGCGACCGCGGAGGCGCTGCCCGCCTGGCGGGCGCTCGCCGGCCTGCTGCTGCGCAAGGACGGCGAGTGGCGGCAGCGGCTCAGCGTCACCGAGGGCTTTCCGCCGGAGCTGAAGGCCGACAAGCAGGCGTTCCTCGCGCTGATCGACGAGCTCAAGTCCGTCGCCGGGCTGCGCGAGGCGCTCGTCGCGGTCGCGCCGCTGCCGCCGCTGCGGTACGCCGACGCCGAGTGGACCGTGCTGGCCGCGCTCTACGAGGTGCTGATCGCCGCGGCGGCGGAACTGCAGGCGGTGTTCGCCGAGCGCGGGCGCGCCGACTTCGTCGCGGTCGCGCACGCGGCGCTCGAGGCGCTCGGGACGGCCGAGGAGCCGACCGACCTCACGCTGGCCCTCGACGAGCGGCTCGAGCACATCCTGGTCGACGAGTTCCAGGACACCTCGGCGACGCAGGTGGCGCTGCTCGAGCGTCTCACCGCCGGCTGGCAGGCGGGCGACGGGCGCACGCTGTTCCTGGTCGGCGACCCGATGCAGTCGATCTACCGGTTCCGCGAGGCGAACGTGAGCCTGTTCCTTGCGATCCGCGACGCGGGACTCGGAGCGCTCAGGCTCGAGCCGCTCGCGCTCAGCGCGAACTTCCGCTCGCGGCCCGCGCTCGTCGCCTGGTACAACGCGACCTTCGCCGCGGTGCTGCCGCCCGCGGACGACCCCGCCGAGGGTGCGGTTCGCTACGCCCCGTCGGTCGCGGTGCGCGAGCCCAAGGACGAGCGCGGCGTTCGCCTGGAGCTGCTGCTCGACGGCTCGCCGGCCGACGAGGCGGCGCGGGTCGCCGACATCGTCGCGCGCGAGCTCGCCGCGCACCCCGAGACGCGCATCGCCGTGCTCGGCCGCACGCGCACGCAGCTGACGCCGGTCGCGACGACGCTGCGCGCGCGGGGCATTCCCTACCAGGGGCTTGAGCTCGTGCCGCTCGGCGAGCGGCTCGCGGTCCGCGACCTCGTGGCGCTGACGCGGGCACTCGTGCACCTCGGCGATCGCATCGCGTGGCTCGCGTGTCTGCGCGCGCCGTGGTGCGGACTCGACCTTGGCGCGCTCGCGCTGCTCGCGGGCGATGCGGAGGGCCTCACGATCTGGGAGGCGCTCGGCGACGAGGCGCGGATCGATGCGCTCGAGCCCGCGGCGCGCGCGCGCTGCGTCGCGACGCGCGCGGTGCTCGGCAAGGCGCTCGCCGAGCGCGGCCGGCGGCCGCTGGCCGCGAGCGTCGAGGCGGCGTGGATCGCGCTCGGCGGACCGGCGACGCTCGAGGACGAGGCGGATCTCGAGAACGTCCGCAGCTTCCTCGCGCGGCTCGACGTTCTCGAGCGTGCGGGCGACCTCGACGACCCGGGGCGGCTCGAGGCCGAGCTCGAGGACCTCTATGCCGCTCCCGATCCGGCCGCGAGCGAGCGGCTGCAGCTGCTGACCGTGCACCGTGCCAAGGGCCTCGAGTGGGACGTCGTCGTCCTGACCGGCCTCGGTCGCGGCAGCCGCAGCGACGAGCGCTGGCTCATCGACTGGCTCGAGTTCGCCGTCGCCGGCGGCGCGACGGAGCTCGTCGTCGCGCCGCACCGCGCGACCAGCCGGGCCTCGGAGCCGCTCGAGCAGTGGATGCGGGGACTGGCGGGCGCGCGCGGCGCGCTCGAGCTCGGGCGACTGCTGTACGTCGCGGCCACGCGCGCCGAGGAGCGCCTGTACCTCGTCGGGCACGTCGCGCAGGGCGAGGACGGTCTGCGCCGGCCGACGCGCCGTACGCTGCTCGAGCGCCTGTGGCCGGCGATCGAGACCGAGGCGGCGGCTGCGGCGCGCGCGCCGGAGGCCCGCGTCCCGGCCGCGGCGGGCGCGGCGACGCTCGTGCGCCTCGCCGCCGACTGGGCGGCGCCGCCGCCGCGCGACGCGGCCGTTGCGGTCAGCGATCCGGCGCGGCCCGAAGGCCCGTCGGAATTCGAGTTCGAGTGGGTGACCGTCGCGGCGCGGCACGTCGGCAGCGTCGTGCACGAGGAGCTCGAGCGCGCCGCGGCGTTGTCGCAGCCGCTCGCGGCGCTGTGGCAGGGCCGCGAAGGCGCCTGGCGCCGGCGCCTCGCCGAGCTCGGCGTCGGGCCGGCCCAGCTGGCCGATGCGCTCGCGCGCGTCGCGCGCGCGCTCGCGGCGACGGCGGCCGACGCGCGCGGCCGGTGGCTGTTCGATCCTGCGCACCGCGAGACGGCGAGCGAGCTCGGGCTCTCGGCGCTCGCCGGCGGGCGGGTGGTCGCGGCACGCATCGATCGCACCTTCGTCGACGCCGACGGCGTGCGCTGGATCGTCGACTTCAAGACGAGCCTGCACGAGGGCCGGGACTTGGACGCGTTCCTCGACCAGGAGCGCGCGCGCTACACCGCGCAGCTCGAGCGCTATGCGACGCTGCTCGCGGCGGCGGAACCGGGGCGCCCGATCCGGCTCGGGCTCTACTTCCCGCTGCACGCCGCCTGGCGCGAGTGGGTGCCCGGCGAGGCGCCGACGCCGGCGCGGCGCTGAGCGGGCGCGGCCCCGGGCGCGCTCAGGGCGCGGCGGCGAGCAGGTCGCGATACGCCGGGTGGCGCTCGATGAAGCGCACGACGAACGGACACCGCGGCACCACGCGCTCGCCGCGCGCGCGAACGAGGTCGAGCGCGCCGCCGACGAGCCGCGAGCCGACGCCGCGACCCTCGAGGTGCGTCGGCACCTCGGCGTGGGTCAGGACGAGCACCGTGCCCGAGCGGCGGTAGTTCACGAACGCGGTGTCGGCACCGAGCGCAAGCTCGAAGCGGCTTCGCGCGGTGTTGTCGGTCACGATTTCGGTCATCGGGATCTCCTCGGCCGGCGCACGCCGCTGCGCTGGCGAGGCGCCACGCTACGTCGCCGGATGCTGCAAGTCCAATGCCGGACGCAGCGACCCGCGGCGCGCGCGGCGCGCGTCGTCAGCGACCGGCGAGACAGAATTGCGACAGTGGCCAGGAACGGTTGCACCGGCCGTGCCGGACAGCGTTCACCCGCAACTGTAAGGTGCATCACGAGTTGTCGCTCACAGGCGACGCATTCGTGATGGCGCTCCGTCATATGAAAGACAGGATCACCGCGAGTTGAGCGCGCCGCCGCGCGTGCGTGCGGGTGCGCCGACGAGCCCGCCGGACGGCTAGAAGGTCCCGGTGATCTCGAAGGCCCGCCGGCCGCTCTTGTCGGGCGCGCCGAGGTAGGCGACCGCGCGGGTGACGTCGGGGGGCGCGTCCGGTCGCGGCGTCACCTCGCCCTCGAGCGCGTAGCTGCGGTCGCGACGGATCACGAGCTGCGCTCGCACGAGCAGCGGTGCCGAGAGGTCGCGCACCCGCCCGACCAGCTGCTGCGGCGTGTCGGCCTTGCCGTCGAACTCGAGCTGGTAGTCGCCGATCGGGATCTCGGAGCCCGGGGGCGTCAGCCCGCGCATCGTGAACTCGCCGATCACCGCGACCGGCCAGCCGTGCTCGAGGCGCGCCGAGCGCACCGTGCCGACGAGATCGCCCTGCCAGTCCTGCTGCGAGCCCGGGTGCAGCGCCGTCAGCGGCAGCTCGAGCGCGAGGTCCTCGCCGGTCAGCGCGCCGCCCGCGGTCAGCGCGATGCGCCCGCGCACGAAGCCGTCGCTGCGCGCGACGTCGATGTGGAAGGCGAGCTCGCCCTTGAGCAGTGCCCCGGGCTCGAGGCTCCAGCTGAAGCTGCCAAGCGGCGTGCCGCGCAGCCGGATCGAGTCGGCGCCGCCGTTCCAGATCGTGCCGCTCGCGCCTTCGACCTTGAGGTCGGGCGGCAGGCGGTTGACGAGCAGCGAGGCCGGCAGCGTCGCGACCACGACGCCCACGAACACGGCGGCGCCGACGACGGCGAGGATCGGGCCCTGCCGCATGCTCAGGAACGCACGAAGGTCAGGCTCGCATTGACGCGCCCCGGCGCGTCGGTCTTCTCGAGCGTCGCGGCCTGGATCGCGAGCCCGTATTCCTGCTGGATCCTGAGCAGCCACGTCACGAGCTGCTCGAACGAGGCGCCCTCGAAGCGCACGCGCACGCCGGAGATGCCGCTCGGTTCGGTGCCCTTCAGGTTGAGCGCGAGCCCGGCGTCGCGCGTCGTGCGGTCGACGACCATCACGAGTGACTGGCCGCCGCCCGCGGGCAGCGGCCGCGAGCGCAGCTCCGGCAGCACGCTCTGGATGTAGGCCGCCTCGGCGCGCTTGGTCGCGACGCGCTGCTCGGCGGCGCGCACTGCGCCGTGCAGCTGCAGCACGACGCCGACGACGATCAGCACGATCGCCGCCAGCGCCCCGTAGCGCACGAGCAGCTGCTCGCGCGGGTTGAGCGCGTCGTACCAGGCTTCGAGCTCGTCGCGCCGGCTCACGTGCCCGGCCCCTTGAGCTGCAGGTGGCCCTCGTAGCGCTGGTCGCGCTGGGTCGCGCCCTGCAGCTGCGCGTCGAAGCCGCGGCCGCGCGCGGCCTCCTGGATCCGGTCGAGCGCCGCGACGTCGGGGGCATCGAGCGTGAGATCGGTCGTGCCGCTGCGGTAGCTCAGTGACTGGATCTGCGTGCCGGGCGCGGTGCCGAGCGAGCCCGCGAGGACGCCGAGCGTGCCGAGCAGCCCCTCGCTGACCGCGGCGTGCATCTTCCTGACGCGGGACTCGACCGCGCCCTTGAGGCTCGGCAGTCGCGCGAGGTTCTGCACGTCCGGCAGCGCCTCGGTCGCGGCGGTGTGCAGCTCCTGGTCGACCCGGGCCTCGTCGCGCTTCAGCCGCCACCAGTCGACGCCGAGCGTCGCGAGGTGCAGCACGAGGAAGGCGCCGGCCAACATCACCGCGAGCCGCCAGCGCGGCCACTCGCTCGCGAATCCCTGGCGCGGCTGGAACTCGCCCTGCAGCAGGCTGAAGGGCGGGGCGGTGACGGCGCTCGCCGCATAGAGCGGCGTCAGGCCGTCGGCGAGCATCTGCACCTTCAGCGTCGCGACCCGATCGCGCAGCGCCTCGATCGCCGCCTGGTGCCGCGGCCAGTCGCGGCCCGAGACGTAGACGAGCACGTGGGCGGCGGCGTCGAGGTCGGCGTCGGCGCCAGTCGGCAGCCCCGCGATCGCGAGCGCGGTCTCGAGCGGGTCGGCCTCGAGCGACAGCGGCAGCGCGCCGGGGCGGCGCACGATCAGCCGCTGGCCCTCGAGCAGCAGCACGACGTGCGCGGGGTTGTCGGGCGCGAGCAGCGAGTCGGGGTAGACGGCGGCGGGCACGAGGCCCTCGGCCTCGAGCGCGCCGAGCCAGCCGGCGATGCGCGCGCGCTCGACGGCGGCCGTCGGCACGCGCCGGTCGTCGCGCTGCCGGCCGATCGCGAAATGCATCGCGTCGATGTCGGTGGCGATCTGCTCCTCGAGCGCGAACGGCACGAGCTTCGCGAGCCGCCCGCCGCTGCGCGCCGGGAGCTCGGGCTCGGCGAGCGTCACCTCGGTGCCGGGCACGAGGACGAGCAGTCGCCGGCCGGCGAGCGCGGCGCCCGCGTCGGCGAGCGTGCCGCGGCCGACTTCGCCGACGCGCGCGCCGTGCGCATCGACCGCGACCCACTCGGCCGCGTCGGGCGTGCCGTCGGGCGCCGGGTAGCGCAGGACGAAGGAGTCAGCCATGGATCACTCGGTACCGAGGGTACGCAGGACGACGCGGGAATAGCCCCCGGGAATGCGCTCGATGAGACTGTACAGCGTGACCTCGGTAGTGCCAATACTGACGACGATCGTGCCCCGGAACCAGCGGGTCGACTCGGCGAGCAGCGGATCGATCGCCTTGCGCTCGTCGGCCGTCAGCAGCGGATCGACCAGCGCCTTCACGTCCTGCGCGTACGGGAAGCAGCCCTTCTGGCGGTTGGTCGCGAGCTGCTTGGGATCCTGGCTGAACGTCGACAGCGTCGGCGCGAGCGAATCGAGCACCTCGCCGGGCGCCGTGCACACGTTGATCGGCGTCCCGACCGGCAGTGCCGCGACGAAGGGCGCGAGCCGCTGGTAGCGGTCGGGGCCGAAGCCGGGCAGCGCCAAGAGCTCGCTCGTGCTCGTGATCGGGCGGTTCGGCGGCCGGTAAGGCGGGCTCAGCCCGGTGTAGAAGCCGTCCTCCGCGCCGTCGATGCCGTCGGCGACGTTGTCGCTGTCGATCCAGTCGACCAGCAGCGACGCCCACTTCGGCTCGAGCTGCAGCCGCGCCAGCAGGCGCTGGAAGACCGCGAAGGTCGCCTCGTTCTTGGTGCCGTCGGACTTGACGAGGTTGTTGAGGTTGAAGCGCCCCTGCATGTCCTCGAGCCGGCCCTCGACGGTGCCGCCCTCGATCGGCACCGGCGGCAGCGGCGTCGCCCACGACTCGTCGAGCGAGTCGCGCTGCGTGCGCTCGGCGTCGTCGCGCAGGATCTCGATCGCCCAGGCCTCGGCGCCGAGCGCAACCTGGAACGCCTGCTCCTGCGCGAGCAGCGTCGCGCCACGGCGCTGGTCGAGCGCGCTCTGCGCGCCGATCCGGGTCGCCAGCATCGTCGCGAGCGCGACCACGACGAGCGCGATGATGAGCGCGACGCCGCGCGCGCGCCTCACGACGGCACCTCGACGAGCCGCACGATCTTGCCGAGGTCCTTGAGCTCGAGCGTGATCTCCACCGCCATCGGCCGCAGGCTGAGCGCCGGGGTCGGGCCCTGCGGCGTGCTCGCGAGCGGCGGCCACTGGTCCTGCCAGACGCGGCTCGCGTCGAGGTAGCGGATCGAGATGCGGGTGACGTCCTTCAGCAGGTCGCGCTTGACCGGCGCGTTCGCGAGCGTCGCATCGAGCACCGTCTGGTACTCGCGTACCAGCGTGCCGTTGTCGAGGTGGTAGGTGACCCGCTGCAGCGTGCCGCGCGGCAGGCCCGCCGGGTTCGGCCAGCCGCCGCGCGTCAGCGTCACGAGATTCGTCGTGCGCGGGTCGGCGAGGATCGCGGGCACGACGCCGTCGCCCACCAGGTCGCGCACCGGCCTCGGCTCGAGCTGCTCGAAGTCGACGACGAGGCCGTGCACCGCGAGCTCGATCGCGCGCAGCCGCTCGAACGCCGCCTGGGTGTTCTCGCGCGAGCGGCGCACGTAGTTCAGCGTCTCGTAGGCGAACGCCGACAGGATGCTGAGCAGGAACACCGCGACCAGCACCTCGATCAGCGTGAAGCCGCGCCGGCGCCGGTTCACTTGGTGCTCCCGCCGGTGCCGGGTTGCAGCGGCCCGCTCGGCGCGGGCGCCGTCGTCGGCGCGGTCGTCGTCGGCGTGCCCGCCGCCGGGGCGGCCGCGGTCGGCAGCTCCCAGGAGGACCCGGAGGTCGGCGCCGCGAGCTGCGTGCGGCCGACGAAGCCGGTCACGTTCGCGATCGGGCTCTCGGCGGGCTGGTCCGAGAGCCGCACGGCGACGTCGATGCGCCGCATGCCGGGCACGTCGGTCTGCGTGACCGTCTGTTCCCATTTCCACTTCTGGCCGGCGAAATCGAGCTCGCCGTTGGTCTTGTCGACCGACGGCATCGTGCCCGACACGCGCACCTCGGTCAGGTGGTTCTGGCCGATCCAGCTGGCGAGCGTCTTGTCGCGCAGGTAGCTTGCGTTGCGCGCCGAGTTCGTGACCACCGAGAGCACGGCCGCGAGTCCGATCGCCGCGATCGCGAGCGCGACCAGCACCTCGATCAGCGTGAAGCCGCGCCGGATCCTCATGGCGGCGCCGCGCCCGGGCGGGTGACGGTCAGCGTGCCGTCGGCCTGGCCGGCGACGCTCCAGCGGAGCGTGCTGCCCTCGCGCGCGAAGCTGAGCCGGTACGGCGAGACGTCGCCGCTCGAGTACAGGATCACCTGCGGCACGCGCACGTCGCCGGGCTTGTCCTCGACGAACTGCACGACCTTGCCCTCGAGCTCGAGCTGCACCTCGAGCCCGGCCGGCAGCTCGTGAGGCGCGTACAGCCGATCGTCGATGACCGACTCCCAGCGCTGGCGCCGCGTCACGTAGGTCAGGATCTCGTAGCGGGTCGCGCCGAAGCGGATGCCGAAGTCGCGGCCCTCGAGCTGGGCCTGCTCCATCGCCGCGGCGGCGACGTCGCTGAAGCGCTCGCCCTCGGCGTCGAGCCCGCGGTCCTCGCCGAGCACGCCGACCGACAGGATCGCGACCGTGGTCAGCACCGCGATGATGACGAGAACGACGAGGATCTCGATCAGCGTGAAGCCGTCGCCTCGACGGGCGGTCGCGCGCATCGGGGCGGCGCGCGGGGGCGCTACTTTTCGACGTCGTGCACGCCGATGTCGGCGTCGAGGCCCGTGCCGCCCGGCTGGCCGTCGGCACCGAGCGACATCAGGTCGTAGGGCGCGCCGTTGGTGCCCGGCGACACGTAGACGTAGTCGTGGCCCCACGGGTCCTTCTGCAGCTGCTTGACGTAGCCCTCGGCGCGGTAGTTCTTGAGGTTCGGGTCGTTGGGCTTGGTGACGAGCGCCTGCAGCCCCTGGTCGGTCGTCGGGTAC
>Ga0335079_10010025_pt1 | contig 10782 bp, 14 predicted proteins | sample Lox_Sample_33_FD_206719 | JGI IMG/M metagenome (GOLD analysis project Ga0335079, IMG submission 206719) | Soil microbial communities from Loxahatchee National Wildlife Refuge, Florida, United States - Lox_Sample_3.3 | ecosystem: Environmental > Terrestrial > Soil > Wetlands | place: USA... | reverse complement strand
GGTACTCGGCGCGCCGGCCGCGACCGGCGCTCCGCCCGCGGCGGGGACGGCCTCCACGGCCTCGAGCGCCGGGGCAACCGAGCCGATGGGCTCCGGGGAAGGGACGGGCGCGGCCACCACCGGGACTGGGCCTCCGGGCGGCGCGTCGCTGCTCACCCTGCTCTCGCAGCGGCTGGCCTGGTCCGCCGAGCGCTGCGCCCCTCCCTCCCTCGTGCGCCTCGCGCGCCACGCGGTGCCGGGCGTGCCGCTCTACTTCTGCCTGGACGCGGCAGGGCAACCGAGCAAGGTGGGCCTCCTCGGGACGACGGGGTCGGAGCAGCTCGACCGCGCCGCGCGCGACTGCGTGGTGCCGGGCGCGCTCCCGCTGCCGCCCGCTCCGGGGTGCTACACGGTCGAGGTGCGGTTTCCGGTGCGGGGCTAGCTACGGCTGCTTCATCGCCGACTTGCCGGGGCCGCCCGCGCCCGGGGCCGCGTCCCAGCTCGGGCCCATGTCCACGCCGCTCACGTAGTAGTGGTCGCTCGGACGGAACACGATGCCGCCCCGCTGTGCGTTGCGCATCTCGGGCTCGTCCAGGTCCGCGGTCGGCGTGGTCGAGCCACGCCCGGGCGCCACCTGGAGGATGCCCGTGCCCGGGCCGAACACGCCGCTCCCCGCGGGGGGACCGCGGTCCTCCGCCGAGGCCTCGCTCACCTGGTCGTCGTTGGTGTCCGAGTTGACGCCTGCAGTCCCGTTGCGCTGCTCACGCCCGGACCCGACGTCCCCCGTCCCGGCGTAGTCGATGCCCGACCAGGCCATCCCCCGGTCCCGGGTGGTCAGCGGCTGGACGTCGCGCGGAGAAGAGGGTCCCTTGTACTGGTCACAGGCCGCGAGCATGGCTGCGGCCCACACCACCACGAACCAACGGTGCATCGTTCCCATCCTGTGCAGTGGCTCCCGAGGCGTCTCCGGCCGGCTTCTCCTAGCCGGTCCCGGGTCGCTTGGAAACAGCAGAGAGGGCTGAGGCGCCCGTGACCGGCTCGGTGGGAGAGGGCGAGGAGGCGCGGGGCGGTTCACCGCGGGTCCATCCGGCGGTGGCCCGGGCCTGGCGCTCGCTGGTGGAGCGCACCCTCCGGGCCCTGGACCGCCTGCGGCTGCCGGGAGCCACCGTCCTCCCGGTCGCCGGCGCGGTGGTCGGGCTCTACGGGGGTCTGCGCTCGCGCAGGCGAGCCTCGCCGAGGCGCTCGGGCGCATGGACGCAGCCGACCTGGATGCGCTCCCGGTCGTGGATCCCGACCGGCCCGGGTACCCCTACGGCGTCGTCACCCGCGCGGGTGCGCAGCGGGTGAAGCGCCGGGTGCTGGGGAGCTCCGGCATGCCGGTGATGGCGCCGACCGAGGAGTCTTGAACGCCCGGAACCACCGAGACGTCAGGTGGCGCAGCGTGCGCAGCGGCCGCGGACGTGAATCTCGGCCGAGTTTCGCGCGAGCGAGGGTGCCAGCGTCACCGAGTCGATCGGCAGGCACTCCAGCGCGCCGCACTCGGTGCAGCTGAAGTGAGGATGCGTCTGCTCGTGCCGCCGGGCGTCGGGCCCGCGCAGGTCGAACCGCCACACGTGGTCGCCGAGGTCGCGCCGGTGCGCGAGGCCCCGCTCGGTCAGGTCCATCAGGATCCGGTAGACCGTCGTGCGGTCCATCCCGTCCTGGGGAAGCAGCGACACCATCTCGGGATGGCTCATCGGCCGCGCCGCCTTCTGCAGCGCCTCGTACACCCTCAGCCGTTGCTCCGTGACCCTGAGGCCGGCCTCGCGTAGCGCCCGCCTGGCGTCCGTGCTTCGTGGCATCGCCCCCGCGTGCTCACCGTTGGTCCATGACGCCGTCTCGGGGCTTGCCATGGTGTCTCCCTCTCGCTGGGCCCCGGATCGTCCGGGGCGTTCAGGGCTGTTGCCCGAAGCAAGGGAGTCGCCAAGACCAGGCCAAGTGATTCCAGTGACTTGGCGACCAGCGGCAGGAGGAACTTCAAACGATTGGCATCAATTGATGCAAGCGAATGACATCAGGGGGGCGTCTGCTAGCCCATGGCACCCAGCTGCCGGCCCCCGAGGAGGTGCAGGTGGAGGTGGAAGACGGCCTGGCCGGCGTCCGGGCCGGTGTTCATCAGGAGCCGGTAGCCGGACTCGGCGATGCCCCTCTCGGCGGCGACCCGTGAGGCGGCGAGGACCAGGTGGCCCACCAGCTCCCGGTCCTCGGCGGTGACGGCGTTGGTGGAGGGAAGGCGATGCACCGGTCGTCACGGAACACGAGCTTGGCCGGGATCTGCCCATCCCGGATCTTGCAGAACACGCAGTCGGACATGACGGGTGACTCTGCCCGGGGCGGCCCCGGGACGGAAGCGGCTCCGCGTGGCCCGGCGCGGCATCCGCGGCGTGGAGGCGGGAGGCTGGACGCAGCGTGGCGGTGGCTCGCGCTCGCGGTGGCCGTCCCGGCCGTCGGGCTGGCCGAGCCGGTTCGGTACCGGGTGGCCTCGCCGGCCGAGGGAAGCAAGGCCGAGGCGATCGTCGTCTACAGCCTCGGCTCGCACACGCAGCTGGCCCAGGAGATCCGCGGCGAGGTGACGCTCGATCCGGCGACGCTCGCCGCCGCGTCGGGCAGCGTGGTGGTGCCGATCTCCGGCATCCGCGGGGACGGGGCGACGCGGGACTGCCACATGCGCGAGGCGCTCGGCCTCGACTACGGCGCCGGCGGCCGGTTCCCCAAGGAGCACGCCTGCGACGCGGAGGACCGTCTGCCGGCGAGCGGTCCCGAGTCGGTGGTCTTCCCCGACGTTCGTTTGGAGCTGCTGGGCGCACGGCCGCTGGACGACGTGGCGCTGCTCGAGGCGGTGAAGCCGGTTCGGGTCGAGCTCGACGTGCGCTGGACGGTGCACGGCGTCGCCCACCCGTCGCACGAGCTGGTGCGCGCGGTGCGCGACGGCGCCGGACTCCACGTCCGCGGGCGATCGACCGTCGTGCTGGCCGACCACGGCGTGGTGGTGAAATCGGTCAAGGTGCTGTTCGCGGAGATCAAGATCGGCGACGCGGTGACCGTCACCTACGACCTCCGGCTCGTGCCGCTCGGACACTGAGCACTCGCAACTTGACGGCGTGAGCGGACGCGCCGCGGCAACCAGCAGCGCCCGGTGCGCCTGCAGCAAAGTTGCTGCTCGCCCTCATTCCTCGTGCTGAAACCCCGGGCCCACGCGGCCCGCGGGGGGCGCTCGGAGGGTGGACCCATGACATGGAGGTCGCTGTTCCTGTGCGCACTGGCGCTGCCGGCGGTCGCCGCCGCGGATCCCCAGTCGAAGCAGCGTGGCTCGATCGTGCAGCTGCGGAGCAGGAGCGAGATGCATCAGATGCTCCGCGCGGGCGGCTACAAGGCGCGGGGAGGCATCGACAAGTCGCAGACCTCGAAGGACGACGACGACCGGAGCCGGTCGTTCCCGCACTTCACGCAGTCCTTCAACTTCGGCGGGGCGAACTACCCCTACACCATGGTGGGCTACCCGCCGCGGTCGGGCAGGAGCGTGAGCCTCGAGTCGCTCGTCGTCCCGGTCCGCGTCCACTTCCTCTTCTTCGCTCCGGACGAGATCGTCTTCGAGCCCGACGCGGCGGTGACCAGCATCGTCAACTCGCCGCTGTACCGCCGCGCGCAGTTCGCGAACGGCTACGGCCAGTTCGGCGACCAGCTCCAGCGCGCCGCCTTCTGGAACCAGATGGACCGCCGCCACAGCTGGCACGTGGAGATGGATCGCCCGCGGATCGCCAAGACGCTGGACGTCTACATCACCCCGGAGACCGGATCGGTCTTCCAGTTCGGCTCGGCGCTCCTCGGCAACATCCTCATCGACGCGATGGACGCGATCATCAACACCTACATCCAGGCCGCGGGCATCGACCCGGACGTGGTCCCGATCTTCGTCACCGACAACGTGATCGCCGAGGCGCTCGGCTACCACAGCGCGACGCAGTTCACCGGGAGCGGCGTGCTGCAGACGTACATCTACGCGAGCTGGCTCGATCCGGCGCTGGTCGATCCGATCATCGCGGACATCAGCACCATCAACCACGAGCTGTCGGAGTGGATGAACGACCCGTACGTCAACAACGTCGTCCCGCTGTGGATGTACCCGCCGTCGGACGATCCGCGCACCATCTGCGGCGACAACCCGTTCCTCGAGGTCGGCGATCCCCAGGGCAACGGCCCGACCTTCGACGACTTCCCCACCGTCGTCGTCCCGCTCGATGGGGTCGACTACCACCTGCAGCAGATCGTCCTGCTCCAGTGGTTCACCGGCGAGGTGCCGTCGAGCGCGTACGGAGGCTGGTACACCTTCCCGGATCCGACCTCGATCACCCAGCCCTTCGTTCCCTGCCCGTAGCTACGGCAGGTCCTGCGAGCGCGACGGGTCCGGGGCGCACTCCCCGTCGAACAGCCGCGCCAGCACCAGCGGACCGTCCCGGGCCAGCACCGCCCGGGACGGCACCGCCTGCGCCACGGTGAGCACCACGTCGTAGCGCCGCGACGAGCGCGGGGGCCCGAGGTGCGAGTACATCGGCGCGTCGCGATGGAAGTACGTGTACCCGCCCGCCCAGGCGATGTGGGTCGCCTCGACCTTCAGCCCGCACAGCACCGGAAGCTCGCTCGCGACGAGGAGGAGCCGGTTCACCGCTCCGAAGTCGTCGTACGCGCTCTGCGCATCGCGCTGCCCCTCGTACGCTCCGAGGTCGCCAAAGGTCAGGGCGTGGAACCGGACGGCTGAGACGAGCGCCCCCAAGAGCGCGACGGCCACCGGGAGGCGCCGGTCCACCCGCGACGCGGCGACCGAGAGCCCCACGCCGGCGAGCGCCATCAGCGCCGGGACGACGGGGAGCACGAAGCGGAGCTCCTTGTGCGGGATGGCGCTGTGCACGGCGAGGAAGAGGGCCACCGCCGCCCCGAGCGCGGGCGCCCGCCGGAGCCCGAGCAGCGCCGCGGGAAGCACCACCACGGCCACGGTGGGCATCGAGGTGAAGAGGACTCGCAGGTAGTAGCTCGGAGGAGAGACGCCGAAGAGCGCTCCCTTGCCCTGGACCCAGTTGTAGCGCCAGTAGGCCAGCGCCGAGTGGAACCAGCTGCCCCAGGTGAGCCGGTCGAGCAGGCCGAGGAGCAGTGCCCAGCCGAGGAGCGTCACCCCCACCTCGAGCGCAGGGCGCCACCGCCGTCGCGTCACCCAGGCGCCGAGGAGCGCCGCGCAGACGAGGGCGTCCTGGAGCCGGAGCAGGACCGCGAAGCCGAGGAGCGAGGCGCCGAGGAACCGCTCCCGCCGGGTCGTGTCGGCAGGCAGCGCCCAGGCCAGGCCCAGGGTGACCGGCAGCGCCGAGAGCGGCTCGGACAGGCCCCGGGGCGCGAAGTAGATGGCCGGTGCGGCGAGCGCCCAGAGCGCTCCGGCGGCGGCCGACTCGACCGGCCCGGCTCCCGTGCGCCGTGCGAGGCGGGCCGTGGCCCAGGCGGTGGCGACACCCACCGCGGCGAAGACCAGCTTGGCGGCGGGCACGTAGAGCCGCGGCGAGGAGAGCCCGAGCGCGCGGAAGGACTCCAGGAGCCCGGCGACGAGCCCGGGGAGCACCCAGGTCCGCAGGCCCTCGCGGAACTCGAGCGGGACCCAGCCTCGCCCCCACACCAGCCGGTGGGCAGGCTCGAGCGACTGGTAGATCTCGTCCGGCCAGGCGATGCCCTGGTCGGTCAGGGCCAGCCAGCCGCGCAGCGCCGCCCCGACCGCCAGCGCCGCGAGCAACAGCCACCACGCATGCCTCGTCTCCTCTGCGGCGGGTGCTGGAGCGTCGAGCGGCACGTGGGGGAGCCCCGTGATACATCAAGCGGGATCCGTCCATGAGCTCGATCAAGATCGCGCGCCTGCTGGAGGACCGGGACTACGGGCTCCAGCTGACCCTGGTGACCGGTGCCGAGGGGCTCGGCCGCGTCATCACCAGCTCGCGCATCCAGAAGCCCGGCCTGGCGCTGGCCGGCTACACCGAGCACCTCCACCCCGAGCGGGTGCAGGTGTTCGGCAACACCGAGATCTCCTACCTGAACACCCTGGACGAGGCGACGCAGCGCGAGGCCCTGAAGAAGCTCAGCGACTCGAACCTGGCCTGCGTGGTGGTGACCAAGGACCTGGCGATCCCTCGCTCGCTGCTCGACGTCTGCAACACGGCCCAGCTGGCGCTGATGAAGACCCCGCTCCTCAGCTCCACCTTCATCCAGCAGGTCACCGCCTTCCTGGAGGAGGCGCTGACCGAGTCGGCGAGCCTGCACGGGGTGCTGATGGACGTGATCGGGGTGGGCATCCTGCTCCTCGGCAAGTCGGGGATCGGAAAAAGCGAGATCGCCCTCGACCTCGTCACCCGGGGCCACCGCCTGGTGGCCGACGATATCGTCGAGGTCACCCGCAGGAAGCAGGACACCGTCTACGGATCCGGAAATCCCATCATCAAGCACCACATGGAGATCCGGGGCCTGGGGATCATCAACATCAAGGACCTCTTCGGGGTCGCCGCGGTCCGCGACCGGAAGAAGATCGAGCTGGTCGTCGAGCTGGTGGAGTGGGACCCCCACCGCGAGTACGACCGGCTGGGGGTCGAGGAGCGGTTCTTCAACGTGGTCGGCGTGGACCTGCCCCTTTCCACCATCCCGGTCCGGCCGGGGAGGAACATCACCACCCTGGTCGAGGTGGCCGCCCGGAACCACCTCCTCAAGCTGCAGGGCCACCACAGCGCCAAGGAGTTCGCCGAGCAGCTCAACCGCGCCATCGCCGAGGGCGCCATGCGGAGGGTCCTGGGCGAGGAGGTGGAGTGATGGGTGCTCCGGCGAGCGAGCGCCGGCGCATCGTCATCCTCACCGGGATGTCGGGGTCGGGAAAGTCCACCGCCGTCCGGGCGCTGGAGGATGCCGGCTACCGCTGCATCGACAACCTCCCGGTGGTCCTCCTGCCCCAGCTCACCGGGCTGGCCGAGCTGGCGCAGCCGGACACCCGGCTGGCTCTGGTCATCGACGCCCGCGAGGGGGAGATGCTCCGTCAAGCCCCGGGCATCCTCGCCCGGCTCAGGGCCGAGGGGCACCACGTGGAGCTGGTCTTCCTCGACGCCTCGGACGAGAGCCTGGTGCGCCGCTACTCGGAGACCCGCCGCCGGCACCCCCTGGCGTCCGAGGAGAGCGTCCCGACGGGGATCGCCCGGGAGCGGGAGCTGCTCGGGGATCTGCGGGATCTGGCCGATCAGGTCATCGACACCTCGCAGCTGAACGTCCACGACCTGAAGCGGCTGGTGACCGCCCGCTTCGGCGACTCCGGGGCATCCCTCCCCAGCCTCACCGTCATCTCCTTCGGCTACCGCTACGGCGTTCCGCCGCAGGCGGACCTGGTCTTCGACCTCCGCTTCCTCCCCAACCCGTACTTCGTCCCCGAGCTGAAGCCGCTGACCGGGGAAGACCCCCGGGTCGCCCGCTACGTGCTCGAGCGCTCGGAGACCCAGGAGTTCCTGGCGCGCATCGTCGACCTGGCCCAGTTCCTCTTCCCCCGCTACCAGCGGGAGGGGAAGGCCTATCTGACCGTCGCGCTCGGATGCACCGGGGGCAAGCACCGGAGCGTCGCCGTGGCTGCGGCCCTCGCCGAGCAGCTCGGCGCAGGGAGGGCGGGGGTGCAGCTCCAGCACCGGGACATCGAGAAGGAGTAGGCGAGCAAGCACGCCGGAGCGGTGCTCCAGGCGTGTTACTGGCCTCGAGAAGATCCACGAGGGTCGCTCCAACCCACGGGTCCGACTGGACGCCGGCTGGACAGCTTCGCTCTGCGTCTTATTCTGGGGTGACGCGTGAAGATCCGGTGCGCGTCGTGTGTCGAAAGGTTGCAGCCCACCGCAGCGTGGGAGTAGGAGCCGCGGCGGACTGCAGAAGAGGTGTCACATGGTCGGGCTCGTGGTCGCAGCCCATGGTCGTCTGGCGCAGGAGCTGGTGGCGACCGCCGAACAGATCATGGGAGCTCTGCCCGAGGTGGCCACGGTGAGCATCGAGCCGGGCACTTCGGCGGAGAGCATCCGCGCGCAGATGCGGGCGGCGGTGAAGGAGCTCGATCACGGCGAGGGCGTGCTGGTGCTCGCCGACCTCTTCGGTGGCACTCCGTGCAAGGAGTCGCTCCTGCTGTGCGGGAAGGCGAACGTGGAGGTCCTGGCCGGGGTGAACCTCCCCATGCTGATGAAGGCCGCCTCGCTTCGGAAGGAGCATCTTCCACTTCACGACCTGGCCGAGGCGCTGCTCACCTACGCCCAGCGCAACATCCGTTTCGCGTCCGAGCTGGTGCGCGAGGCGTCCGGACGTCACGTCGCTTCCTGAGGTGCTCGTCAGGGCGGGCCTCTACGGTCCGCTCCGCACCATGGCCCGATCCCCCGTGATCACCTTCCTCCGCATCGACGGTCGCCTCATCCATGGCCAGGTGGTCGAGGCCTGGCTCCCGGGGCTCAAGGTCTCCCGGGTCGTCGTCGCGGACGACGAGGCCGCGCACAGCCCGCTGATGAAGACCGCGATGGGCCTCGCCGTGCCGCCCGAGCTCGAGGTGGACATCCGTCCTCTCGGGGAGGTGCCGTTCGCGGCGCTGGCCGAGGACAGCGTGCGAACCCTGCTCCTCCTCCGGGACATCCCTGCGCTCATCGAGGCCAGGAAGCGGGGGCTTCCGGTGAGCCGGGTGAACCTGGGCAACGTCCATCACGGGCCGATGCGCCGGCAGGTGTCAGCCTCGGTGTTCCTGAACGCCGAGGAGCTGGAGCAGCTCAAGGCGCTGCACGACCAAGGCGTGGAGATCGAGGCCCGCGGCGTTCCCTCGGAGCGTCCCGTCACCTTCTCCGAGATGGTGGAGCGCTTCGGGAAGCGGTAAAGGCTCCCCATGCACGTCGGCTGGGGCCACGTCGCGCTGGCGGGGGCCTGGGGCGCGCTGGTCAGCCTCGAGCGTCGCGCCTTCCTGCAGGCCATGTTCAGCCGTCCGCTGGTGGCTGCCACCGGGATGGGGCTGCTGCTCGGTCAGCTGGAGACCGGCCTCTACCTGGGGATGGTACTCGAGCTGTTCTACCTAGGCACCGCCTCGCTGGGGGCAGCGCTCCCGGAGAACGACACCCTCGCGGCGAGCGGGACCACCGCCGCGGCGGCGATGATGGCCTGGCAGACCGGCGGCGGAGGCACTCCCGCCATCTGGAGCCTGTCGCTGCTCCTCTTCGCGGGGCTGGGCCAGCTGGGGCGGGCAGTGGACCACCGGCTCGAGGCGCACGCCTCGGTCCTGAGCGCGCATGGGCTGGAGCTGGCGGAGCACGGCGAGCTGGAGCGGGCCGTCCGCCAGAACCTCTGGGGCATCTGGCCCTACGCGCTCGCCTACCTCCTGCTCAACGCCGGGTGCGCGGCGCTCGGGCTGTGGATCGGCACCTTTCTGTCCCACCTGCCGCTGGTGTCCCTGCGAGGTCTGGCCTGGGCGTTCCCGGCGATGGCCTCGGTCGCGGCGGCCATCGGGGCGCGGGGGTCGCACGCCCGGAACGCCGCGCTCTGGGGTCTGGTGGGCGCCGCGGTGATGACCGGCACCACGCTGGTGCTGGCCTGGGTGCGCGGATGATCGGCCCCGGAACGCACCTGCCGCGCTCGGTGAAGCTGCGCGTCTTCCTCCGCTCGCTGCTGCTCCAGGCCAGCTGGAACCCCAAGGGGATGCAGAACCTGGGGCTGGTCTACGCGCTCTACCCCGCGCTCGAGCGGCTCTACACCGACCCGGAGAAGCGGCGCGAGGCGGTGCAGCGTCACCTGACCTTCTTCAACACCCACCCCTACGTGGCGGCGGCCATCGTGGGCGGCGTGCTCTACCACGAGGAGCGCATCGCGGCGGGGGAGGAGGACCCGACCCGGGTCAACGAGTTCAAGGGTGCGCTGATGGGTCCGCTGGCGGCGCTGGGCGACGGCTTCTTCTGGCTCTCGCTGCGGCCTGCGGTGGGGGCCCTCTGCGCCGCGCTGGTGCCCTGGCTGGGAGCCTGGGCGGCGGTGCTCTTCCTGGTTCTCTACAACGTCGTCCACTTCACGCTGAGGGCGCAGCTCTTCCGGATGGGGCTGCAGCTGGGGGACCGGCTGGTGGAGGCGGTGGCCCGGGCCCGCCTCCCGACGCGGGGGGCCAGGCTCCGGGCGGTGGCGGCGGCGAGCGCGGGGGCGGCGGCGGCGTACCTCGCCTTCACCTTCGGGGCGCAACAGGGGGGCCTGGGCGGGTGGCTCATGGCGGGTGGTTGTCTCGCCCTGGGGGCGCTCAGTTACGTTCTGGTGGCCAGGAAGGTCCCCACCGCAGCTCTGACGGTGCTGGCGGCACTGCTGGCGGGGTTCCTCGGGGCCTGGCTGTAGAATGCAGGGGAGAGGTGATGTCGGAGAGCGCGGAAGGCGAGTTCACCATCGTCAACCAGCTGGGGCTGCACGCGCGTGCGGCTGCCCAGCTGGTTCAGCTCGCCAATCGCTGCAAGTGCGACGTGACGCTCCGGACCGACTCGGAGTCCGTGAACGGGAAGTCGATCATGGGCGTGCTGATGCTCGCGGCTGCCTTCGGCCAGGTGCTGACCGTCTCGGCGGTGGGTCCCGGGGCGGCGGACTGCGTGCGGGAGATCGGCGAGCTCATCGCGAAGCGCTTCGGGGAGGCCCAGTGAAGGTGGACCGGTGAGCACGCAGGCCATCAGCCTCAAGCTCCAGGCCATCGGGGCGAGCCCCGGCATGGCGGTGGGGCGGGCCTAC
>Ga0335079_10010023_pt1 | contig 10783 bp, 8 predicted proteins | sample Lox_Sample_33_FD_206719 | JGI IMG/M metagenome (GOLD analysis project Ga0335079, IMG submission 206719) | Soil microbial communities from Loxahatchee National Wildlife Refuge, Florida, United States - Lox_Sample_3.3 | ecosystem: Environmental > Terrestrial > Soil > Wetlands | place: USA: Florida... | reverse complement strand
AGGCATCGGGCAATCCCATCGCGCGCACGTACTGGCGCTGGTCCTGGTCGCTGCATCCGTTCAGTGTCTATCGGCCCGCTTCCAGCGCGGTCGGGATGTATCAGCTCACCGACGGCACGTTCGCGGAGGCGAGGCGCTATTGCATCCGCGACCACCAGGTCATCGAAGACGGTCCCTGGAAGGACTGGCATTCCTGCTGGTTCAACAGCCTGTACTTCCGTGTGCTGCCGGCTCATTCCATCGAGCTGACCTCGGCCTATCTCGACCGGGCTGTCCTCGCCACGCTGGACCGTCACGGACTGGCCAGTGCGACCCCCCGGCAGCGGCAGGAACTTGCCGCGGTGATTCACCTGTGTGGCGCGGGCGCGGGCGATGTGTTCGCACGCCGCCGCTTCAGGCTGACCGACGGCCAGAAATGCGGCGATCACGAGGTGCGGGTGTACGTCGGACGCGTAAACGAGATGCAGAGTGTGTTTGCGCGATTGGCCGCATCCGCCGATCAGTGAGCGTCGGCTCCCTGGGCCACGACACCCGCCAGCCGATCGCTGAGCCGTGCCAGCGCCTCGCTCATGGCGGCGGGCAGGGAAGCCGCGCCCGCACAGGACCCGGGTGGAATCCGGATCTGCTCGCTGCCGCGAGTGCTCGCGCTATCGGGCCGCTTCAGGACCCAGGCCGCGCGCAGGCTGACGGCGCAGCCGGCATCGCCGTACAGCTCGATGACGTCCACCGCCAGCGACTGCCGCTTCTCGCCCAGAGCCGGCTCGTTGGGATCCGCCACCGTGCCGGGCGGCAGGCGCTCGGCCAGATCCTGCGAGAGCACCCGATGAATCATGTCATCCAGCGGTGCGGCCCAGCGATCCTCTTCCATGATCTGCAGGCGTGTTGAATCCAGGCGGCGCACCAGTTGGGAGCGGTCGAGCTCGGTGGGTATCGTGACCCGGTCGAGGCGCATGGGGACCATGCCCGCAGGTGCGGACAGGCGCGCGGCGGGCTGGCTGGTGCTCAGAGTGTAATAGCGCAGCGGTGTGCTCGATGCGCAGCCGCCCGCCATGCCCGCGAACGCCGCGCAGGCGGCAGCAGCGAAGGTCAGCGAGCGGACGCCGCTCATTTGTCGTCTCCCTTGCGCCCGCGCAGCAGCGCTTCCGGATGTCGGTCGAGGTAGTCCGCCAGACCACGCACCGAGCGTGCCGCCTCCGTGAGTTCGCGCATCAGCCGCGGCAGGTCCGTGCCCGAGGGAGCGGTGTTCCCCATGAGGCTCTGCACCGTGTTCAGTGTCGCCTGAGCCGAATCGGCCGTATCCCGCAGGCTCTTGATGAGCGACTTGATGTCAGGCTCGATGTCGTGCGTGACTTTATCGAGTCGCGTCAGTGTCTCATCGAGGGACTGCAGCGCGTGACCCAGCTCGGGTCCGGATGTGGCGCGATCGATGTTCTTCAGCACGCTCTGCAGATTGGCCAGGATGGCGGTGAGATCTCCCGAGGTCGTGCTCGGCAGCTTCACCAGAGCGCCTTCGTGCTCCAGGCGGGCGCGCGGCGCCGCGGCGATCATCTCCAGCCCCACGATCTTCATCCCGGTCAGGAAGCTCGCGGAGGACACCTGCGCGCGCAGTCCATCGCCGACCAGTGTCTCGATCCACTGCCCTACCACCTGCTGCCGGCTCGCGCCCTGCGGCTGCGGCAGGTTCGCGATGCTGACGCGCTCCGGATCGACATAGAAGCTGACGCGTGTCACCAGAGTGTGCGCACGCGCATCGTAGGACAGATGGGCCTCGCGGACCTCGCCCACCTGGATACCCTGCAGCTCGACCGCGGTACCGGCCGACAGATCGCGCTGATTGCCCGGAAAGTCGGCGATGTAGTCCAGCGTGGGACCCAGCGGTGCGCGTTCAGCGGCCTGGCGGTTGTCGTACAGCCCGAACACACTGGCAGCCGGACTGGGAGCCTGTGCCAGGACTTCGCGCGGCGTCTCGAAGGCAACGCCGCCGGCAAGCAGCTGCTGCCACGAGTTGGCCCTGATCCGCAGACCCTGGGAACCCAGCGTCAGATCGACGCCGCCGGCATTCCAGAACCGGGTCTGCGGATGCACCAGCTCGTCGTACGGCGCGCGCACGAATGCGGTCACCTTGATGCCCTTGCCCGCCGGCAGCAGCTCATAGTCCGCCACTTCGCCCACCGCGACACCCTGGTAGGAAATTGGCGAACCGCGCGTCAGCGAACCCAGGTCCGCCGACAGCAGGGTGAAGGAGCGGCCGGGAGTATCGGGAGGCAGCATGGGCGGCTCGTCCAGGCCTACGAAATCATGTCGCGGCGCTCCGGGCTTGCCTGGGTACATCTCGATGTAGGAGCCCGACACGATCGTGGACAGACCCGAGATGCCGCCGACTCCCACGCGCGGGGCGATGATGGCGAACCGGGTGCTATCGGTGAGATGCCCGGCGGCGCTGCGTGTCATGCGCGCGTGCACGATCACATGCGACATGTCGGGAGTGAGCTCGAGCGATTCCACGGTGCCCAGATCGACGTTGCGGTGCTGAATCTTGGTCTGGCCCGCCTGCAGGCCGTCCACCGACTTGAAGGAAATCGTGATGGCCGGTCCGCGGTCGGCGAGCGAGCGCCAGGCCAGCCAGACGACGATGGCCGCCGCGCCGATGGGCACGAGCCAGACCCACGTGAGCCCGCGCTGCGGGCGTAATCGCGTGCGCGGGGTCGGGTCCGCCGTGGGCTGCTCTTGCGGAGCCTCTCCCGGATCAGCCATGCGCACTCCCGCCGGCATCCCACATCAGCCGGGGATCGAACATCAGCGTGGCAAACATCGTCACGATCACGACCGCGCCGAACGCCACGAGCCCATCGCCGGCGTGCACCGCCGTGAGCGAGCCGAACTGCAGGATTGCGACCAGGACCGCCACCGAGAAGATGTCGATGTTCGACCAGCGGCCGACGCTGTCGATGCCGCGGTACAGACGCGTGCGTGTCACGAGGAAGCGGCCGGAGCCGCGTCGCGTGGCCAGCAGCATCCAGGTCAGTCCCACCAGCTTGACGAGTGGCAGGATGATGCTGGCCGTGAAGACGATCAGCGCCAGGGGCCACAGGTCGTTGCGCGCGAGTTCCACCACACCGCTGAGGATGGTGTTGGTTTCTTCACGCCCGAAGCGCACGGTCGTGAGCACCGGCAGCGTGTTGGCGGGAATGTAGAGGAGGTAGCCCGTTGCGGCCAGGGCCGCTGTCCGTTGCAGGGATTCAGGCTTGCGGCGGTACACGCCGGCTCCGCAGCGCGGGCACTTGCTGCCAGCCGCGGCCGCCGGCACGATGAAATCGCACACGGTGCAGCCGATCGTACGGCCGCCATCCGGCGCGGTTTCCTGCGGGCGCAGGCTTTCCCAGACGGTGCGCTCATCGAGCTGGGTGAGGGCGAGCATCACGAGCAGCGCCGCGCCCAGCAGGCACCATCCGCCGATCCCCACGTCCACGGTCGAAACCACCTTGATGCGGCTGTAAGCGACAAAGCCGCCCACCAGGAAGACCTCGATCATGACCCAGGGACGCAGGTGCTGGGCCCAGCGAAAAGCGGCTCCGACCGGCGCCGCCCGCTGCCAGCGCAGGCTGGCGAGCACCCAGATGATCAGCACCAGGAACACGAAGGGAAGCACGATGCTGAACAGGGCCACCAGCGCGCCGAGGGATTCGAAGCCATCGCGCCACAGGGCGGTGGCGTTGGTCGTGAGCCAGCCCGCGCGGCGGGCCCCATATGTGTAGACCACCAGAAGTGGGGCGATGGCGGCGGGGACGAGCAGCACGAGAGAGGCCAGAAACAGCGCCAGCGGCGTCCCGACCCGGCCGGTGGCGGTGCCGGCAAGCACCCGGGCACAGCGTGGACATTCGGCGATCTCGCCGCGGCCCGGAGCTACCAGAGCCTGCACCAGGCCACAGTCGGGGCACCCGATCCGCTCGGAGCTGGGGGGGCCGTCGGATTGCGGTGTGGGGCCGGCAAGCCGGGTGTCTACCTGGGTCATCATCAGCAGTATAGAACGCCTGTATACTGGCCTGTATCCCTCAAAGAAGACGCGGCGTGTCAACCCCAGACGTATCCGCCGGCCAGAAGATCGCACGCTACACGCTCATCAGCGCGCTGCTGCTGCTGGGCGCGTGGATGTTGCAGCACTTCCTGCCCGCGCTGTGCTGGGCGGTGGTGCTCGCAATCGGCACTTCCTCACTGTACGACCGCTGGCTGGCGCGGTTTCCCGGCAAACACCGGCATGTGTGGGCGGCGCTGACCTTCACGACTCTCGTGGGGCTGGTGCTCATCGTGCCGCTCGTGTACGGCGGAATCGTCGCCGTGCGCGAGGCGCTGGCCCTGGCGCGGACCTTTCTGGATCCGGCCCGCGGCGGGCCGCCGGATCTGCCCCAGTGGCTGTTGCAGCTGCCCCTGATCGGGGACTGGGCCAACGGCGTGTGGATGGAGAAGTTCCATCACACGGGCGCCGCGGCTGCCACTGTCCAGACCAAGCCTGCCGTGTATGAATGGACCCGGCTGGTCGGAGTCCAGCTGCTGCGGCGCCTGAGCACGCTGGTGTTCACGCTGCTCACACTGTACTTCGTATATCTGAATCGCGACTCGCTGCGCACGAATGTGCCCCGCGTCGGGCGCAGCCTGTTTGGTCCCACCGTCGAGGGACTGATGATCAGGGCCGCCGCCGCCGTGCGCGCCACCGTGGACGGCATCGTGCTGGTCGCCGTGGCGGAAGGCGCCATCATGTGCGGTGTGTACGCGGCGGCGGGTGCGCCGCATCCCATACTGATTGGCGCCGTCACCGGCATCTTCGCGATGGTCCCGTTCGCCGCGCCCATCGTGTTTGGTGCGGTGGCGCTCCTGTTAGGGAGTCAGGGAGCGGTGGGCGCGGCCGTGGGTGTGTTCGTGGCGGGCAGTGTCGTGCTGTTCGTGGCCGATCACTTCGTGCGGCCGGTGATCATCGGAGAAGGCGCGAAGCTGCCGTTCCTGTGGGTGCTGCTCGGCATTCTGGGGGGCGTGGAATCCTTCGGCCTGGTGGGCCTGTTCCTGGGGCCCGCTCTCATGGCCGCGCTCGTGTCGGTCTGGCGCGGCTGGGTCGAGGCCGCGGATGCGAATGCCGGCTGACGGGCGGCTCAGCGCGTTGCGCTAGCGCCGGGTCCGTCGGTGGGCCCGCGGGAGCGGCCGCTGCGCTCCAGGTCCTGCAGCACGCGCCAGAGGATCTTGCCGCTCGCGGACTTCGGCAGCGTCTCGACGAATTCCCAGTGGCGCGGGATCTTGTAAGCCGCCATGCGCTGGCGCGCCCACTCGTTCAGCTGCTCCGCCGTGACCTTGCCTCGGGCGTGCGCGTGCAGGATGGCAACGGCTTTGACCGCCTCGCCACGCCGCTCGTCGGGAGCGGCAATGATCGCGAGCTCCTGGATGGCCGGATGCGCGTAGAACTGCGCTTCCACCTCCGCCGGCCATACCTTGAATCCGGCGGTGTTGATCATGCGCTTGAGGCGGTCCACGAAGAAGAAATAACCCTCCGCATCGACATAGCCCAGATCGCCCGTGCGGAAGAACAACTCGCCGCCGATGTCGATGAAGCACTCGCGGTTGGCCTCCGGGCGGTTCCAGTACCCGGCGAACACCTGTGGTCCGCGCGTGACGATTTCACCCACCTCGCCGGGCGGCAGCTCGGCGAGTGTCTGCGGGTCCACCACGCGCGAGTCCGTGTCGAAGATGGGGATGCCGAGGCATTGCGTCTTGGGCCGCAGGAGCGGATTCATATGGCTCGGCGCCATGGTCTCCGACAGTCCGTAGCCCTCCAGATACGTCAGCGAGCATTTCTCATGGAGCTTCTCCGCCACGGCGCGCGGCATCGCCGCGCCGCCTCCGCCGATGCTGCGCAGACTGGACAGATCGTATCGGTCCAGATCCGGACTCGAGAGCAGGTCGACGATGATGGTCGGCACGGTCGTCCAGCTGTTGACACGGTATCTGTGGATCAGCGCCGCGGCGACCTCACGGTCCCAGCGCGACATCACTACCATCGTGATGCCGAGAAACACGGGTGTGTTCATGGAGCCTTGCATGCCGGTGACGTGGAACAGGGGCAGCAGGGTCAGAACACAATCGATGGCTTTCCCTTCGTGCCAGCGCGCCAACGCCACAGCCGTGTGCATCACACTGCGGTGATGGTGGATGCACCCCTTCGGTTTTCCAGTTGTGCCCGAGGTGTACGGCATCACGCACAGATCGTCGGGCGTCGCGACGTGGGGCCGAGGGGCGATGTTGGCATCCAGAGCCGCGCTCCAGGCAATGTGACCGTTCTGAACCGGACGGCAGGGCGCGGCAATGAAGTCGGGTACCTTCAGGTCCGTCGTCTCGGGCAGATAGTCCGAGTAGCAGGCGACGATCGTGTGGCGCAGCACGCCGGCGAGGGATTGCGCGTGCGCTACCAGATCCTGCGAGGCGATCAGCGTGCGCGCACCGCAATCTTCCACGATGTGAGCCAGTTCCGCCGCCGTATTCATGCAATTGACGGGGACCACCATCGCCTCGGCGCGCAGGATGGCGTAGTAGGCGATGATGAACTGCGGACTGTTGTGCATGAACAGCGCGACGCGCTCGCCGCGCTGCACGCCGCAGTGCCGCTGCAGGTATCCCGCCAGCCGCTCGGCGCTCCATCTCAGTTCGGCATACGACACGATCCGGTCGTAGAACACGACGGCGGGCCTGTCCGGATAGCGGGTCGCCGAAACCTCCAGGTTGTACCAGAGCGAGGTCGCCGGCACGGGCAGGCGGCGCGCCAGGTGTTTGGGCCAGAAGCTGAGATTCATGCCGCCCATGTGTATCACCCCGCAGCTCGTTGCGCCTGCGCCCAGGCGGCCTCGGCCATCGGGCGCGCCCGCCGGCCGGCCTGCGTCGCCTGCGCGCTCGATGCATTGCCCTGCAGGGCGCGAGCGGCCACGCCCTGGAGGATCGCCGCCAGGCGGAACATGCTGAAGGCCATGTAGTAGTCGAAGTGCTCCAGGGATTCCCGGCCGGTCCGCGCGCAGTAGCGTCGCACGTATTGCGCTTCGGTGGGAATGCCCGCCGCCTGCAGGTCACAGCCCTCCAGCGAGCCATCCAGTCCGGCCGGCAGCCGCCACGGCATGCAGTGATAGGCCAGATCGGCCAGCGGGTCGCCCAGCGTGGACAGCTCCCAGTCGATGACCGCCAGGATGCGGGGTTCAGAGCGATGGAAGATCACATTGTCCAGGCGATAGTCGCCGTGCGCGAGGCGTGCGGGCTGCTCAGGTGGGATGTGCCGCGGCAGCCATTCGATCAGGCGCTCCATCGGCTCGATGGTTGCGGTCTCGGAGGCCCGGTACTGCCGGGTCCAGCGGGCAATCTGCCGCGCGACGTACGCGCCCGCCTTGCCGAAGTCCGCAAGTCCCACCTCGGCGGGCTCGATGCAGTGGAGTGCGGCGATGACCCGGTTCAGCTCGTCATAAACGGCTGCCCGTCCGCTGCGATCCAGGGACGGCAGGGTGTTGTCCTGAATGACACGGCCATCCACGTACTCCATCACGTAGAAGGGCGTACCGATCACCGCGGCGTCATCGCAATAGAAGCAGGCGTGCGGAACCGGCACGCCGGTCGGGCGCAGCGCGCGCATGATCCGGAACTCCCGATCCACGGCGTGCGCCGATGGCAGCAGCGCGCCGGGCGGCTTGCGCCGCAGCACGCAGCGGTTCGAGCCGGACTGAACCAGGTAGGTCGGGTTGGACTGGCCGTGAGCGAACTGTTGCAGCGTGATCGGACCGGCAAACCCCGGCAGCTCGGCGGCCAGCAAGCGTTGCAGCCGCGCGGTGTCGGGCAGTGTGGCGGCCGAAGTGCTCATCCCATCGGCGTCGATTCAATCCCGGCGGTTCATGGCGCGGCATCCAGCAGCAGGTCGCCGACGATGCCCGTGTGATGATCGATGTCTCCCCAGGTCGCGTTGATGAGCGTCAGCCGCTTGAAGTAGTGGCTCACCGCCAGCTCCGCGGTCATGCCCATGCCGCCGTGCAACTGCACGGCCTGTTGACCGATATAGCGCGCCGCCTTGCCGATGTAAGCCTTGGCAGCCGAGATGGCGCGCCGCCTGCGCGTACGATCAGCCTCGCGGCAGCGGCCAGTGGCCAGATAGCTCATCGAGCGTGCCTGCGTGCTCATCAGGAACATGTCGGCCATGCGATGCTGCAACACCTGGAAGCGCCCGATGGGCTGACCGAACTGGCGGCGTGACTTCAGGTATTGCAGCGTCGCCTCCTGTAGCGCTTCCATCGCGCCGACGGCTTCCGCGCACAGCGCCGCGATCGAAAGGTCGACGGCCTGCTCGATTGCCTGCAGGCCGGATCCGGGCGTGCCCAGCCGGTCTGCCGCTTCGACCCTGACATCGACGAGCGTGACATCGGCCGCGCTGCGACCGTCGTGAGTACGATAGCGTGTCCATTGCAGCCCGGCCGTCGTAGCTCCCACCAGGAACAGCGACATTCCTCCTGCCTCCTCGTCGTACGCTGAGACCACGAGCCAGTCGGCAACGGCACCATCCTGAATGACGGTCTTCCTGCCGTGCAATACATAACCGCCCTGGGCCGGGCGGGCTTTGCATTCGACATGCCCGAGATCGTAGCGCGCGCCCGCTTCATGATGAGCGAGCGCGCCGCGGCAATCGCCGGCAATGATCGCGGGAATCAAGGCCGCGCGCTGCGCGGCGCTGCCCTGGTCACGCAGCAGTCCGCCGAAGGTGACCACGGTGCTCATGTAGGGCTCGAGCACGAGCCCCCGGCCGATTTCCTCCATGACGATCAGGGTCTCGGTGGGACCGCCGAGGCCGCCGTGCTCCTCGGGCAGGCCCGCGCCCAGCACGCCCTGCTGAGCCAGCAGCTTCCAGAACCCGGGATCGTGGCCGTGGGGCGCGGCCAGGAACCGGCGGCGCTGCTCGAAGGAGTACTCGTGCGCGAGCAGTCGCTGCAGCGAATCGCGCAGCACGCTCTGGTCTTGCGTGAGTTCGAAATCCATCAGGACGCTCCGCCGCTCACAGCTCGAGGATGCGCTGCGCGATGATGTTGCGCTGGATCTCGTTCGAGCCGCTGTAGATCGAGGTCTTGCGCTGGTTGAAGTAACGCCCCGTGAGCGGGCCCCACATGGCCGCCCCGGCCGGCTCGCCGTCCCAGCCGGCCTCCAGGGACTCGGGAATCCACGGCAGGGCGTAGTGCCCCAGCGCCTGCATGCTCAGCTCCGCCAGTGCCTGCTGGATCTCCGAGCCGCGGATCTTCAGCACGGAGGATTCCGGACCCGGATCGCGCCGGCGTGCTTCCGCCGACAGCACGCGCATCACGGTGAGCTCCAGCGCCAGCAGATCGATCTCGAGCTCCGCGATGCGGTCGCGGAAGCGGCTGTCGTCCAGCAGGCGCCGTGCGCCGTGGCGCTCGCTCGCGGCAATCTGCCTGAGTCGATTGAGCTCGCGGCGCGACTGCCCGATCTGCGCGATGTTCACCCGCTCGTGTCCGAGCAGGTACTTCGCGTAGGTCCAGCCCTTGTTCTGCTCGCCGACGAGGTTGGTCACGGGCACCTCGACATCCTGGAACCAGATCTCGTTCACCTCGTGCTCGCCATCGAGCAGCGGTATGGGCCGCACGGTGATGCCGGGCGATTTCATGTCGATGAGCAGGAAGGAGATGCCGGCCTGCGGCCGTGCCTGCGCGTCGGTGCGGACCAGGCAGAAGATCCAGTCGGCGAAATGCCCGAGCGTGTTCCAGGTCTTCTGGCCGTTCACGACGTAGCGCTCGCCGTTGCGCACCGCGCGCGTGGTGAGCGAGGCGAGATCCGAGCCGGCTCCCGGCTCCGAATACCCCTGGCACCACCAATGCTCGCCCGAGAGGATACGCGGCAGGAAATAGTCCTGCTGGGCCCGGCTGCCGAAGGCCATGATGACCGGAGCCACCATGCGCACGCCGAAGGGGATGATGGCCGGCGCCCCGGCGAGACTGCATTCCTCATCGAACAGGTGCTGCTCGACTGCCGACCAGCCGGTGCCGCCGTATTCCTTCGGCCACGAGGGCGCGGACCAGCCCACGCCGTGCAGCGTGCGATGCCAGCCGATGAGGTCCTCGCGCGTGAGGCGCTTCAGGCCCAACACCTTGGCGCGCAGCTGCGCGGACAGGCTGCGCCGCAGGAAGGCGCGTACCGTTTCGCGGAACTCGAGTTCCGCAGCGGAGTATTCCAGATTCAAGGCAATCCCCCAGGCGCATCGGCGTGGTGCCCGCCGCCGCGGTGTTCTGCCGGATGCGCGGTGAGCCTCGCGCTGAGCCTAATGGGCGGACGTGCCGGCCGCAAATGGCCCGCAGGTTTCAGGTTGCCGCAGGCGCGGTAGAGCATGAGAATCGAGGCTCGGGCGCCGCCCGGTCACACGCAGGGGGTCACCGTGTACGCGATTCTCGATGAGGCCGCACGCCGCGCCCGGACTTATCTTGCGGGACTCGGCGATCGCGGGGTGATGCCGACCCCGCCTGCGATTGGTGCGTTGAGCAGGCTGGATGAGGCGCTGCCAGCTTCTGCGACCGATCCGGCTGACACCCTCGCGCTGCTCGATCGTCTGGTGTCGCCAGCCACGATGGCGATGGCCGGACCACGCTTTTTCGGATTCGTCTGCGGCGGTTCACTGCCGGTCAGTCTCGCCGCCAACTGGCTGGCGGGAGCGTGGGACCAGAACGCCGCCTTGCATCTCGTCACGCCCGGCGTCTCGAGCGTCGAGCGGGTCGCA
>Ga0335079_10010021_pt1 | contig 10784 bp, 6 predicted proteins | sample Lox_Sample_33_FD_206719 | JGI IMG/M metagenome (GOLD analysis project Ga0335079, IMG submission 206719) | Soil microbial communities from Loxahatchee National Wildlife Refuge, Florida, United States - Lox_Sample_3.3 | ecosystem: Environmental > Terrestrial > Soil > Wetlands | place: USA: Florida... | reverse complement strand
TCGCGTCGCAGCCAGATTCCCATTCTTTCTGATTACCGCAAGGGCGTGGTCCAGCGGGGCGCGGCTTTCTTCGTTATTCAAATGCACAAATTTCTTGAGAAGGCGAAGAAAGATCTTCTGTTCCTTCTTGTCGAGAGCCTGCAGCAGCCGCCGGCTAAGAAGGCGCCCGGATGGAAGGAGTTTCTTCAAGAGCGCGAGGCCCTGTGGCGTGAGCCGAAGCAGGCGAAAACGTTTGCTGTCAGCCGGGACGATTCGTTTGATGAACCGGCGCTCTTCGAGGCGAACCGCCAAATTCGCAGCCGTAGACGTATCGAGGGCGCAGAGCCGTGCCAGCGTGACCTGGTCGATTCCGGGGTGGTCCTGAAGGATTCGCAAAACGGCGTATTGAACGGGTGTTACCCCATACCCCACGGTCGAGTAAAACAGCGAAACTGCGATCTGCTGAGCGCGGCGAATCAAGTGTCCCGGCTGGTCGTATACATCGTTCGATAATTCGCCAACTTTGCGCTTTCGTTTTGGTGAGGAACGCCGGGGTTTCATCTGCTCTCGCGAAGTTGTCGAGTGAAGCGAAGCTCGCCGCTTGTGCTATTGAGTCTAGCATGGCGCTTGCAGCGCCGAATTTCATCGTTTACCTTCGACGTTAAGTACACTTAACGATGTGGGGACCCTCGTGAGTGCGCCTTTGCGGCCAGTGTCTTTCTTTTCTCCTGAGGTCGAGCTGACGGGTCGGCCCGATGGACGCTACCTGATGCGTTCGGTCGAGCCGCTCGAGAGCTACGACCGATGTGTTGGCGATTGGCTGGACCGCTGGGCCGCCGAAGCTCCGAATCGCGAATTCATCATCGAGCAAACCAAAGACGGCGAGCGAACAATTCGTTACTGGGAAGCGCGCGAGGCGGCACTGGCTATCGCCGAGGGCCTGCTTCGTTATGAACTCGGCCCGGAGCGCCCGATTGCTATCCTTGCCTCCAACAGCATTGACTACGCGCTGATCATTCTGGCTGCGGTTTACGTGGGGATCCCATTCGCTCCGATCGCGCCCGCCTATGCGCTGCAGACCGCGGACTATCTCAAACTTGCCCACAGTTTTCGTTTATTGACTCCCGGCATGGTGGTGGTCGAGGACGGCGAACTCTATCGGAACGCGATCGAGAAGACGATTGGGAGTTCCGTTCCAGTAGTAGCGCTGCGCTACGCGACGCCGGACATGATCAGTTTTGGATCGCTCCGCGGCGACGGCCGCCGGCGGGAGAGGGTGATTGCCGCCGCAGCACAAGTTGTCGGGGATACAGTGTTGAAATACCTGTTTACCTCGGGCTCGACCGGCGTGCCGAAAGCCGTCATCAACACGCACCGGATGCTTTGTTCCAATTCGCAAATGAAGCGGCAGGTGGCGCCGATTTTGGCCGAGGAACCGCCCGTGATGGTGGATTGGGCTCCGTGGAACCACACCGCTGGCGGCAATAGCAATTTCAGCATTGTGCTTCACAACGGAGGCACGCTCTATATCGATCCTGGGAAGCCAACTCCCGCGCTGTTTGGCGAGAGCCTGAAACTGCTACGAAGAATTTCGCCAACCATTTACTTCAATGTGCCCAAGGGCTTTGAGCTGTTGATCCCGCATCTCGAGGCCGATCGGGCATTTCGGGAAAATTTCTTCCGCAGAATCAAATTCCTTTGGTATGCAGCAGCATCGATGCAACCCTCCACTTGGTTTGCGCTTGAGCGGCTGACGATCGATGCGGTTGGCCAGAAGATTTTGACGGTCAGCGGGCTCGGGATGACGGAGACAAGCCCGATCGCGCTGTTCGGGAACTTGTACGCGACTGGGCCGGGCGTGGTGGGCATTCCGGTGGCGGGCATGGATCTTAAGCTCGTGCCGCACGATGAAAGCTTTGAGGCGTGGTATCGAGGCCCGAATGTCACTCCCGGTTATTGGCGTGATGCAGGAGCGACGGAAGCATCGTTTGATGAGGAGGGTTTTTTTCGCTCGGGAGACCTGCTCAGTTTTATCGATCCGAAGCAACCGAGAGCGGGAATGCGGTTCGATGGGCGGATCAGCGAAGACTTTAAGCTCACCTCCGGTACACGCGTCAATGCCGGCAAGCTGCGATTGACTGCGCTTGATGTATTTCGACCGCTGGCAAACGAGGTTGTGATCGCCGGCGCGGATCGGGCAGATGTTCGGATGCTGATTTTTCCCGATTGGGAAGCATGCGGCGCGGCTGCCGGTCTGAATGGCGACGCAACGGCCGCTCAAATCGCATCGAGCGAGATACTGAAGGCGACTTTACAGGAACGACTAAGGCAGCTTGCCGCGATGGGCACGGGCAGCTCCAGTCGGGTCGTCGCGGCCCTATTGGTTGAGGTGCCGCCTTCTGGTGCGGCGGGCGAGTTGACGGAAAAGGGGACCGTCAACAGCCGGGGACTGCAGAAGAATCGGCCGGAGCTTCTCGACATTCTTTTCGGGGAAACGGACGAGCGTGTGCTGCGCATCAATTCTGTGCAAGGGCCAAGATAGAGGCCTCAATTGAGCCAGTTGGGTGTACATTGAAACGGCCTGTGGGGGCCAAGATTCATGGAAACACTGGTGAAGGCCAAACAATTTCCCTTGCCGAGTTCGCTGAAAGTAGTGCCGGGAACCGAACGGGCACAGGCCGCTTATCCCTACTACATGCAGTTCACCAAAGAGGACGACGAGCGGTTTTGGTTTTACAACTCCATGCATTTTCCCGAGCCGATGAGTGCGTTCGACACCATCACCGCGGAGGCGGCTTATTGTGCTCTAGGCGCGTCGAACACGCGCGTGCAATGCCTGCCGACCACGCTCGGCATTGACTATCGCATCATCAATGGGCGGATCTATATCGGCGGTAACGCAGTAACCGACCCCGCCGAAATTGCGCGGCGAACCGAAGAATTCAAGCAGCGGGCTTTTTACTACTACGGCAACTGGGAGAGATTGTTCGAACAATGGAAGAAGAAAATGATGACTCTGATTCGGGATGCGGAGAAGCTGGGAAAACCCGTGATTCCGGAATTCGAGCCCTTATCGAATGTGCATGCCGGCCATGGAGTCGCGTCCAATCACTATCTTCTCGATATCTATCAAAAGACGCTCGAAGGCTATTACCGCATGTGGCAATACCACTTCGAGTTTCTGCTGCTCGGGTATGGCGCTTACCTCACGTTCTTCGATTTTTGTAAGAAGGCGTTCCCGGAGATCAGCGATCAGACGGTCGCACGCATGGTGGCGGGAATTCAAGCTGAAATCTTCCGCCCTGATGACGAACTCAGACGGTTGGCGAAACTCGCGATCGAACTCGGGGTCGATGACGAGCTACAGGAAGGCCGCGCCCCCGATGACGTGATCAAATCGCTCGAACAACGCGGCGAGCCGGGGAAAGCTTGGCTCGAAGAACTGGCGATCGCGCGCGAACCATGGTTCAACATTAACGTCGGCGACGGCTTCTATCACTATCATCGGTCCTGGAACGACGATCTCTCGATGCCGTTCGCGGCGCTGCCGGGCTACATTGCGAATGTCAAGGCGGGCCAGCGCATCGAGCGGCCAATTGAAAAGCTGATGGCGGAGCGCAAGCAGCTCATCGAAGATTACCGGGAGCTTCTGAATACCGATGAAGAGCGCGCGGCTTACGACCAGATGATTACGCTGGCGCACCGCGTGTTTCCCTACGTCGAGGGACACAAGTTCTATTGCGAACACTGGTACACAAACCTCTTCTTCAACAAGATCAGAGAATTCGGCAGGCTTCTCTCCGAGCACGGATTCTTTCCTGACACGGAAGATGTTTTCCAACTCACTCATTTCGAACTTGAGGCGGCGATTGTTGACCTGATGACGTCGTGGTCGAACGGTTCGCCTCCGCGTGGCCCGTCACGCTGGCCGGCGATTGTAGAAGAGCGCAAGGCGGCGATTGCGGAATGGGCAAGGCACGATACAGCGCCGGCGCTCGGGCCGGTTCCCGAGGTGATCGATGATCCTGCGATCGTCATGCTGTGGGGCATTACACGCGAGAGTCTTGATGCCTGGTTAAAGGCCGGCGATCAGCCGGATTCGCACGAAATCAAGGGATTCGCTGCATCGAGCGGGGTAGTTGAGGGCATCGCGCGTGTGGTGAAGTCGGTCGACGAGATCGGCCGATTGCACAAGGGCGACATACTGGTTTGCCAGATAACTAATCCCACATGGGCGCCGATCTTCCAAAAGATTGCCGCTGCAGTTTCCGATATCGGCGGCTCGATGAGCCACGCGGCCATCGTTGCGCGCGAGTTCGGGTTGCCCGCGGTGGTTGGGACTGGAACGGCCACACAAAAAATCCGAGACGGCCAACGCGTCCGGGTGGACGGAGGGCGGGGCGTGGTCACAATCATCGACTAGGTCGTGACGGTAGGCTTCTCAGGTCGCCATGCACTCATCTGAAAACATCAGTTGGTTCGCCGACATCACGCTAAAAGATCGCCTGGCTGTGGGCGGCAAGGGCGGATCTCTCGGCGAACTCGCAGGCGCGGGAATCGCAGTGCCACCGGGCTTCGTCGTGCGGGTTGCCGCTTTTGAGAGTTTCCTTGCTGCGCTAGAAAGAGAAGAGCCGGTTCGTTCCCGTGTGGAGAATTTGCGCGACCATGAACTCGAGCAAATTACGAGCCTCTCAAAACAACTGCGCGCGCGGATCGAAGACTGGCCAGTGCCGGATGATCTGCAAGCCGAGATCCTGGGTGCTCACGGCGAACTTTGCGGTGAGAAGTTCGACCGGCCACTGGCGGTGCGCTCCTCAGCAACCACCGAAGATGCCGAGGACGCCAGCTTCGCCGGTTTGCAGGACACTTATCTGTGGGTGATGGGCGCGCAAGCGACACTCAGGAACGTGCGCTCGTGCTGGGCAAGCCTTTACTCTGTACCTTCGATTTCATATCGCCGCAAATACAACATGCCGGAAGCCGGGGTAGCGATGGCAGTTGTCATACAGCAAATGGTCGACGCGCGCACAGCTGGCGTGATGTTCACGCGCAGCCCGCTGACCGGCGACCGCTCGGTGATCACAATCGAAGGGACCTGGGGCTTGGGATCGGCTGTGGTGAGTGGCGAAGTCACGCCGGACCGGTTCGTCATTGCCAAGATCACGGGCGAGATTTCGGTGCGCGATATCTCCGACAAGCACGTGCAACACGTGCCCGCGGCGGAGGGTGGTGTGGATGATGTTGAGACTCCAGAGCACCTGCGCCGTGAGCCATGCCTTAGTGATGCAGAGTTATCTGAACTCAAAGAGATTGGCCGGAGGGTGGAGCGCCACTACGGCCGGCCGCAGGACATCGAGTGGGCTATCGATCGCGATGGAAAGCTTTTTTTGTTGCAAAGCCGGCCTGAGACCGTGTGGTCCAGCAAAGAGGCCGCGCCAGTCGCGCGACCGCAGGAGAATCCGCTGACGCATGTGATGAACATTTTCGGAGGCCGTCGATGAGCCTTACGGCCAAAGACGTGGCCGAGATCATGCGCCTGCTCGAGGATTCCAGCTTCGACACGTTGTCGCTTGAGATTGATGGCATGAAGCTGCAATTGCGGCGCAGCACGGCGAAGCCTGTGCGACAAGGGGATGCCGCGAGCACGATGATGCCGGGCATCGCGGCCGCTCCGCCGCGCCTGGCGAAGAAACACAACCCGCCGTCGGAACCCGGATTGTTGGAAGTTCCTGCGCCGCTGCTCGGAATTTTTTACCGCGCACCGAAACCGGGGGAGCCGCCGTTCGTCGAAGTGGGCTCGAAGGTGGAAGAGGAAACGGTCGTCGGCATCATCGAAGTGATGAAGCTGATGCACTCGGTGCACGCAGGCGCCAAGGGCGAAGTGGCCGAAATCCTGGTCGAAAATGGCGCGGCCATCGAGTATGGCGAGATTCTGCTGCGCGTGCGCCCCGAGTCCTAGGTCATGGCGAACATTCAACTGGTCGAGACTTCACTGCGCGACGGAAATCAGAGCCTATGGGCCGCGCTCGGCGTTGATACGGCAAAAACTCTGAGCATCGCTCCGGTGATGGAGCGGGTTGGGTTCAAGGCCATCGACTTCACCACTTCCACCCACATGGGAGTGGCTGTTCGCTACAAACAGGAAAATCCCTGGGAGCGAATTCGCCTGATGGCTGAAGCGATGCCGAAGACGCCGCTGCAATTCCTGTCCACGGGCTTTCGCTTTATTTCATGGGAGACCGCGAGCCCCGAGTTCATGGAATTGGCCTTTCGGACGCTGGTGAAAAATGGCATTCGCCGTTTCGCGCTCGCCGACCCGATGAACAATGCCGATTCAAACGTAGCTTGCGCGCGCATGGCGAAGGCTGTTGGGGGCGAGTATGTCGTCGCCGCTCTCGTATTCACGATCAGCCCGATTCACAACGACGCCCATTACGTGGAACGCGCTCGCAAACTTGTCGTCAGTCCTGACATCGATGCTCTCTACATTAAAGATCCGGGCGGCCTGCTCACGCCCCTCCGCGCTCGAACGCTGATCCCCGCGGTTATGGAGGTGATGGGAGATAAGCCACTCGAACTCCACTCTCATTGCACAATCGGTCTTGGCGAGTTGGTTTATATGGACGCGCCGCAGTGGGGAGTCAGCGCAGTTCAATGTGCCTCGGGTGCCGCTTCCGATGGAATTTCGAATCCGCCGTCGGAACGGGTTGTGTCGAATCTGCGCGCGCTCGGCCACACCGTCGATATCGACGACGAAGCGCTGGCCGAGGTCAACCGCTATTTCACCCGTCTCGCTGAGGCGGAAGGTTTGCCAAGTGGGACGCCCCAGGCGTTTGACGCGGGCTATCTTCGTCATCAATTGCCGGGTGGAATGATCGGGACGATGCGCCGTCATCTTGCCGAACAGAAGCTCTCGCACCTGGAGCGAGCCGTGATCGATGAGATCGGCCGCGTTCGCGAGGAACTTGGCTGGCCGATCGTGATGACTCCGTTCTCGCAGATGGTGCTGACGCAAGCCGTGATGAATGTAACTGGCAAAGAGCGTTATGCCATCATCCCCGATGAAGTGATCCGTTACGCATTTGGCAGATTCGGCCGGCCGAACATTCCGATCGCGCCCGAGGTGCTGGATCGCATCGAATTGATGCCACATGCCCGCGAGCTGCGGCAGGAACCCGGCATGCCCCCGCTTCCAGAATTGCGAAAGCGAATCGGGCCCGATCTCAGCGATGAAGAATTCCTGCTTCGTGCCACTATGCCTGCGAACCAGGTAGATGCCATGAAGCCGTTGGGCGCAGCTCCTCGCGTCTACAATCCCGACGTGGTTCCGATAACGAATCTGATTCGCCAGCTTGCAGCGCGCCGTGACATTGCGTTTATCTCAGTCACGAAGCCGGGCTTCAGTCTCGAATTAAGCGCCAATGCTGGAGAATTCAGCGCATGAAAGCCTCTCGCAACGGAAAGCGCGAAGCGCTGGGACCGATTGAGGGGTTTATGTTCGATCTCGACGGCACTCTGGTTTTGAGCGACCATTCCCACGGTGGCTACCAGTTATTGCCCGGCGCAGTAGAGGTGCTGACTGAACTAAAGTCGCGGGGTGTCCCGTTTGTTGTTCTTACGAATGGCACTGCCTATCCGGCATCTGAACAGGCGCCTAAACTACGCGCGCTCGGCCTTCCGATTTCCGACGACGCTCTGCTGACACCTTCGAGCGTCGCGGCCGACCTGATGCCGCGTCGCGGAATCCAAAGCACGCTCGTCTTGGGCACACCCGGCACCGGACACGCGTTACGAGAAGCAGGGATCCAAACCTTGTGCACAGGGCAGGAAGGCGCTGAGGAAGCGCAGGCCGTCTACATCGGCTGGCATCCGGACTGCACAATGAAGGATATCGAGGCCGCAGTGAAGGCGATCTGGAATGGCGCTGAACTCTACGTCGCCTCCGACGTGCCATTTTTCGCTACTGCCAGCGGCAAAACGTTGGGACATTCTCATGCCATCACAGCCGCCGTGCGTAAGATCACTCACGCTCCTATGGTCCTAACGGGCAAGCCTTCGCTGCATGCCTTGCGCTTTGTAGCGCGCAAGCTCGGAGTGCCCATGCGCGGAGTCGGAGTGGTCGGAGATGATCCGCTGGTGGAGATGATCATGGCGCGGCGTGGTGACGCAATTGGTTTCGGTGTGACCACCGGCATGTCTACAGCGAAGGATTGGGCGAAGCAACCGCTGAGCCGGAGGCCACGCCGTGTTCTGCGGCATCTCACGGACTTGCTCAGCGTGCGCTCCGTGTTTTAGCTGAACGCCACACTCCCGATGAAAAAGGCGTTCTCTTCGAGTAAACGTGGAGGGCGTTCGCAGGGAGAAATACGCCTGCGATGCATACATTCTGCGCCTCGGTTACAAAAATGTGCCCTTGAAACCGGGAAAACGTATACATTTTTGCGTTGACAATCGAATAAATTCGATGATAAACACCTTGGCGGCAGTGGGGTGGGGATCTCACAAAATCTAGTTTGCAGGACGTTGGTCACGCCCTTCGACCATGTCGTCGCACGTCTTCTTCCCTTGGGAGGCGCTGATGAAACGCGTTTTGGTACTAGTGTCGGTCCTGCTTGTCTCTGTCATTCTGTTCTGCAACGTCCCTCAAGCGCTCGCGCAGGGAATTGAAAGTGCCCAGTTAAACGGCACGGTCACAGATCCCAGCGGAGGCGTGATCGTGGGCGCTGGCATCGTTGCCCGAAATACCGCGACCGACACGACTTACACGGCGACCTCGAATGGCAGCGGCTTTTACGCCATTGCGAATCTGCGTCCAGGCACGTACGAACTGAAAGCGACATCGAGCGGATTTGCCAACTTCACGCAAAAGGGAATCGTGCTCACTGTGGGCCAGGTCGCGACGATCAATGTTGGCCTGCAAGTCGCGGCCAAGGGCGAAACCGTCATCGTGACTAGTGAAGCGCCCATCATCGAGCCGACGAGAAGTGAGATCAGCCAGGTGGTCGCCACGCAGCAGGTCGAATCCCTCCCCACCAGCAGCCGCGTGTTTACCGACTTTGCTCTTTTAACGCCCGGCGTCGCCACCAGCCGCACCAGTCTGGGAACGACGTTCACTGAATTCGAAGTCACACAGATCTCGTTCGGCGGCATGCGTTCGTTCAGCAACGAGATCACGGTGGACGGCGCCGATTTCGTCAACGCGGCCAGCGGCATTCAGCGCGCGACGCCTCCGCAGGAATCGGTGCAGGAATTCCGCGTGGTCAACAACAGCTTCGGGGCAGAGTACGGGCGCGCCGTAGGCGGCATCGTCAACATCGTAACCAAGTCCGGTACCAACGATCTTCACGGATCGGCTTACGAATATTTCCAGAACAGCGCGACCGATGCGCGTTCGCTTCTCCAGCCCGCCCCTCTCCCCCACTTTTTGCGGCAGAACCAATTCGGAGTTTCGCTCGGCGGTCCCATTGTGAAGAACAAGACTTTCTTCTTCATGAACTATGAGGGCAAGAGGAGCGCCTTTTCGCCCACCTATCCGCCGGATCTGGTTAACAACATTCAGCTCATCGACCAGGCGAAGGCGCTCATGGGACTCGCCCCGGAAGGCTGTACTACGGCGCTTAACACCTGTTTGCCGGGATTCGCCGGCGTGCCCTCGAATATCACGCAAGCGCAAGCGTTCTCGTTCCTGCAAGGCTTTCTGAAGACGGGCAATGACGATTATGGCTTCATCCGACTCGATCACCAGCTGACTACGAATAATCGGTTGGCGATTCGCTACAACGCGGAAGACGTCCGCGCACTCAACGAACTCGTTGGGAACACGCTGGACGGCGGCGGAATCGGCGTGCCCAGCGGCGGCCGCAATCTCTATGTTCGCGATCAGTCTGTCGTGGCCACGGTCAACACGGTGCTCTCGTCCAACGTGGTAAACACGGTTCTTGCGCAATTCGCGCGGCGACACTATGAATTCTATGGTGCCACGGGACAACCGGATTTCAGCATCCTGAATGATCTTGAGCTGGGACACAACTTTGGCACCAATGACCGCCTGTACGAGACACGCGGACAACTTTCGGATTCCGTGTCCTGGATCAAGGGCAACCACATTATCAAGTTCGGGTTCGACGGAAACTACGTCTCAAGCCTTGAAACCTATCCCGGATTCACTCCGGTCCGTATGCTGGTGCCGACGGGCGCCAACCCGGTCGCTTGCCTGGCGGTTTTTGGGGAATATTTCAATGGACTTCCCGGCAGTGGCGCGTATCCGACCGCTGGCACCGGTCTCGACGCGGCTGCTGCCACCTGCCCGGTTCCTCAGGATAACGGCGTCGTGTTTACGTACGCTGGCGTCCCTCTGCCGACGGACCCGAATGTCTGCGCCGCGCCGCTTCCTAACCCTGCTTGCTCCCCGACCGTCACTTCGGCGAATCCTTTGAATGGTGGCGGGTTTCCGAATTCCTCGTGGGCGAATGCCTATCCGTCACAATTCATTGACCGCTATAACCGGCTTATCGACCACGGATATTGGGGCGGATTCGTTCAGGATCAATGGCGCATTCGTCCTAATTTGACGTTCAACTTTGGTTTGCGCTGGGACGTTGAATCAGGGCTGGCGCAGTACGTGAATCCCGACTACAACGGATTCCAGCCCCGCCTTGGGATCGCGTATTCCCCCGATTCAAAGACGGTGGTTCGTGCCGGCTTCGGAATCTTCTTTGACCGGCAAAACCTGACGTTCTTCTTTGTTCCGAACACCCAGAAAATTGTCAACGGTTATCAATGCGGCAATCACGCCAATGCAACCA
>Ga0335079_10010019_pt1 | contig 10784 bp, 5 predicted proteins | sample Lox_Sample_33_FD_206719 | JGI IMG/M metagenome (GOLD analysis project Ga0335079, IMG submission 206719) | Soil microbial communities from Loxahatchee National Wildlife Refuge, Florida, United States - Lox_Sample_3.3 | ecosystem: Environmental > Terrestrial > Soil > Wetlands | place: USA: Florida... | reverse complement strand
GGCCGCGGAGCTTTCGGCCTGGGTCTCGGCTTTGCGAGTGCCGATAAACGCGAGTTCCGATTCGCCGGCGGTGTCAATGGGCGCCACGCCCGTGAGTTCCTTCTCACCGTCGCCCTCATAGGTGGCGCCGAGCCAGTCGGCCAACTCTCGAACGCGCATGCCTTATCATACAAGTGGAATGCACATCACATTAGCCGGCCGCTGATGCCCATCGACCCGTCCGCCCTCGTTGCACCTACGGCGCGTGTCGATCCCGGCGCAAACATCGGTCCCGGCGTCCGCATCGGCGAGTTTTGTATTGTCGAAGGCGAAACTACCATTGGCGCGGGCTGCGTGCTGGAACCGTACGTCTATGTAAAGCGCTGGACGACGCTCGGAGACCGGAACGAAATCTCGGCCGCAACCGTGCTGGGGACCGATCCGCTGGACAAAGGCTTCGGCGGGCCGCGCAGCTTCCTCCGGATCGGAAACGATAACAAGATCCGGGAGCACTATACGATCTCTCGCGGAACCGCACCCGAATCCGCCACCGAAATCGGGAGCGGGAACTACATCATGACCTCCGGCCACATTGCCCACAATTGCCGGGTGGGCAATGACATTGTGATCGCCAGCAGCGCGCTGCTGGCCGGTTATGTCGAGGTGGAAGATCAGGCGTTTATCTCGGGCGGAGTGGTGGTCCACCAGTTCTCCAAGGTGGGGCGGCTGGCGATGATCGGCGGCAACACGCGGGTGAACAGCGACGTGCCGCCGTTCTTCCTTTATTCCGGTTTCAATATCCAGGCGAAGGGGTTGAATCTGGTCGGCCTGAAGCGCGCGGGCTACAAGGCCAGCGATGTCAGCGTATTAAAGAAGGCTTACCAAATTCTTTACCGTTCGGGTCTGAAACTGGAAACGGCGCTGGCGCGAATCGAAGCCGAGATCCCGACCCCGGAAACTCTGCATCTGGTGCGTTTTATCCGGTCCAGCGAGCGCGGCATCTGCCGGGAGTAGTTAGCGTTCACTCTTGGCAAACCGGAGGACCGATTTCGGGCCGAGGCTCCATTGTATTTGGAGTATGAGATTTTCTATACTGTGGTCTTCGGGTGAAAACTCTCGCTGTGTCTCGGGTTCACGAGACCGGGCGATTTTCCTGAACCAGGAGGTTCTTTTCTAATGATTTGCACGACGGACACTTTTTGTGTCGAGCCGCGCGCGCCTCGTCAGCCGGCGGCAACATCCGGGCGCGCCAGAGTGTTTCTCCGCGGCCTCTTCGCTTTGCTGGCGATCGCACTATTTGCGATGCCGCTGATGGCGCAGGAGCAAGGGGGAGGCGGCGAAGCCAACCTGGTTATTCCCGATTTGAATTCGGCCACCTTTCTCGGCGGCATCGGCGGCCGGTCGCTGTTAATGGTGGGACTGGTAGTCAGCGCCCTGGGCTTCCTTTTCGGACTGATGATTTTCACCCGGTTGAAGAACATGCCCGTCCACCAATCCATGCGGGAAGTCTCGGAACTGATCTACGAAACCTGCAAGACGTACCTGTCCACACAAGGCAAATTCCTTCTCCTCCTGGAAGCGTTCATCGCGGTCATCATTGTGTTCTATTTCGGGTTCCTTCTGGGCTTCGAAGCATACAAAGTCGTAATCATTCTCCTGTTCAGCTTGGTCGGGATCATGGGCAGTTTTTCGGTGGCGGCGTTTGGCATGCGCGTCAACACTTTTGCCAATTCGCGCGCGGCGTTCGGCGCGCTGACCGGGAAGGCGTTTCCCTGCTATGACGTCCCGCTGCAGGCGGGAATGAGCATCGGGATGCTGCTGGTGTGCGTCGAACTGCTCATCATGCTCTTCATCCTGCTGTTCGTGCCCGGCAGCCTGGCGGGCTCCTGCTTCATCGGGTTCGCAATCGGCGAATCCTTGGGCGCGGCAGCCTTGCGCGTGGCGGGCGGCATTTTCACCAAGATCGCCGATATCGGCTCCGACCTGATGAAGATCGTGTTCAAGATCAAGGAAGACGACGTCCGCAACCCGGGCGTGATCGCCGATTGCACGGGCGACAACGCCGGCGATTCGGTCGGTCCCTCCGCCGATGGATTTGAGACATATGGCGTCACCGGCGTCGCCCTGATCACGTTCATCATCCTGGCGGTGAAGGACCCGGTGGTGCAGGTGCAACTGCTGGTCTGGATTTTCTCGATGCGCGTCATGATGGTGATCTCGTCCGGCCTCGGGTACTTTATCAACAGCATCATCGCCAAAGGCCGCTACGGGAACGCGGCCAAGATGAATTTTGAAGCGCCGCTGACCAGTCTGGTCTGGCTGACCTCGATTCTCTCCATCGTACTCACCTATATCGTCAGCAACCTGATGATTCCGAACCTGGCGGGCGACTCTACTCTGTGGTGGAAGCTCGCGACCGTGATCAGCTGCGGGACGCTGGCCGGCGCGATCATCCCCGAGTTCGTGAAAGTCTTTACCTCGACCAATTCGCGGCATGTGCGCGAAATCGTCACCAGCTCCAAGGAAGGCGGCGCTTCGCTGAACATTCTCTCCGGCTTCGTGGCCGGCAACTTCAGCGGATTTTGGCTCGGCTTCACGATGCTGCTGCTGATGACCATCGGGTTCGCCGTGAGCACCGCAGGTTTTGCCGGCATCATGTTAGCGCCGGCCGTGTTCGCGTTCGGTCTGGTCGCATTCGGGTTCCTGGGAATGGGTCCAGTGACAATTGCGGTAGACAGCTACGGCCCTGTAACGGACAACGCCCAATCGATTTACGAGCTTTCCACGATTGAAACCCTGCCCGGCATCGAGCAGGATCTGCAGAAGAACTTTGGGTTCCACGCGGAATTCGAACGCGCCAAGGAGAACCTGGAAGAAAACGATGGCGCCGGCAACACCTTCAAAGCAACATCGAAGCCGGTGCTGATCGGCACTGCCGTGGTGGGCGCGACCACCATGATCTTCTCCACGATCGTCCTGCTGACGGACCGGCTCACCACCAACCTCGATAAGCTCTCCCTGATGCACGCTCCGTTCCTGCTGGGATTGATTGCCGGCGGCGCGGTCATTTACTGGTTCACCGGGGCCAGCGCGCAGGCGGTGACCACCGGCGCCTACCGCGCGGTGGAATTCATCAAGCGCAATATCAAGCTCGATAGCGCCGAAAAAGCGTCGGTGGCGGATTCGAAAAAGGTGGTGCAGATCTGCACGCAGTATGCGCAGAAAGGCATGCTCAATATCTTCCTCACCGTTTTCTTCATCACGCTGGCGTTCGCATTCGTCGAGCCATTTTTCTTCGTCGGATATCTGATCTCAATCGCATTGTTCGGGCTGTACCAGGCGATTTTCATGGCAAACGCGGGCGGCGCGTGGGATAACGCGAAGAAAGTCGTCGAAACCGAATTGCGCGCGAAGGGCACCGACCTCCACGCGGCGACAGTAGTCGGCGACACGGTCGGCGATCCCTTCAAAGACACCAGCTCGGTGGCGCTCAATCCGATCATCAAATTCACCACGCTGTTCGGGTTGCTGGCGGTTTCGCTGGCGGTTTCGCTGACCCGGCAGCAGGGCCCCGGCTTGAGCATGACCCTCTCGGCGATCTTTTTCCTGCTGGCCTTGTTCTTCGTATACCGTAGTTTCTACGGGATGCGAATCGAAAGCGGTTCTGGAAAGTAGAACTGCTGGCTCCGGCGCTGTAACAATTCATTTGCCGGCGGCAAGACCGCCGGCGCTTCATCGTGTTATACAATCGAAGTCCGCATGTGGCCACAGACCTATAGCCCTGTCGCCGGTAGTCTGGCGCTGTCCGCCCTGGTGGCGGCACTACCGATCTTCGTACTTCTGTTCCTGCTGGGCGTGAAGCGCAAACCGGCCTGGATTTCATCGTTGGTTGGCCTCGCGACGGCGATGATTATTGCGGGTCTGGTTTATGGCATGCCGTCCGGAAGGCTTTTTTCGTCCGTGTTGATGGGCGCCTCGTTCGGCCTCTGGCCGATCGGCTGGGTCGTCTTTACGGCGGTGCTGCTCTACCGGATCACCTTGGAAAGCGGCTGCTTCGCCCTGCTGAAAGATTCGATCGCTCATCTGGCGGATGACAAACGGCTCCAGGTGCTGCTCATTGCCTTTGCCTTCGGGGCGTTTGTCGAGGGAGCGGCGGGGTTCGGCACACCGGTAGCGGTCGCGGCGACGATGCTTACCGAGTTGGGCTTCACGCCCTTCTACGCAGCCGGCATCTGCCTGCTTGCCAATACAGCGCCGGTGGCGTTCGGTTCGCTGGCGATTCCGATCACCACATTGGCAGGGGTGGCGAATCTGCCGGTGGACCGCATCAGCGCCGGTGTCGGCCGGATCTGCGCGCCGGTATCGCTCATTGTTCCGGCCTATCTGATGCTGGTGATGTCGGGATGGAGCGGGTTGCGGGCGGTATTTCCGGCGGTCGCGGTGTGCGGGATATTCTTCGCATCCACTCAATTTTTCGTCTCGAATTTCATCGGCCCGCAACTCACGGATATTTTTTCCTCTCTGGCAGCGATGGGCGCCATTGTCGTGCTGACACGCGTGTGGAAGCCGCGGGATATCAAGGCGGCGGCGGTCCAGCGTGCTCCCATGGCCCACACCGGCGCTCAGCTTTTGCGCGCCTGGAGCCCGTACATTCTACTGGTCATCTGTGTATCGGTCTGGAGCTATAAGCCGATTACGGCTTGGCTAAACGCTCAGAACATTCTGATTAACTGGCCGGGCCTGCATAACACGATCCAGCGCATGCCGCCGGCGGTGCCTCGGCCGACCGCGTACGGCGCAGTATTCAATTTCAGTTGGCTCTCGGCATCCGGGACCGCGTGCCTGGCGGCAACCATACTTGCTGCGTTCTCGGTAGGGATGTCACCGGCGCGCTACTTCCGGACAGTCGGTCATACGGCAAAACAGTTGGCCCTTGCTGAGCTGACACTAGCGGCGGTTCTTGGGCTGGCCTACGTGATGAACTACTCGGGCGCGACGGCGACCCTCGGGCTGGCCTTCGCGGCGACAGGCGTGATATTTCCGTTCTTCAGCGCCCTGCTCGGCTGGATGGGTGTCTTTCTCACCGGCAGTGACACCTCGGCCAACGCTTTGTTCGGAAGTCTGCAAGTGGTAACCGCCAATAAATTGGGCATGAATCCGGCGTTGATGGCGTCGGCCAACTCCGCCGGCGGCGTGATGGGAAAAATGATCAGTCTCACTAGCATCGCGGTCGCTGCCGCTGCCACACAGATGAAGCGCGAAGACGAATCCTTGCTGTTCCGCTTCACTGTCAAGCACAGCGTTCTGCTGGCGTCGCTGGTTGGGCTGGTGGTTCTGTTTTACGCGTACGTGGCGCCCGGCTGGGCGCCCTAGACTCCTTCCGTTTCCTGACGGCAGGCTCCACTTTGCGTAGACGGCGGTCCAAGTCATGAATGGTGTTGTCGCGCTTGCGGTCGGCGCCTCGACGCGCTCAAAGCCGTCGCGCATCCCGGCGTGCATCTCAGTCACCTCGGCTTGGATGCTGCCGCTTCAATCAGCTTGCTGAGGCGCGCCTCGGCTTGCTGCCGCTCCGTCATCCAACGCACCCTCGTACCCATATGGAAGCCCCGGATACCGCCGAATGCCAACCCGGTTCACTTCGGTTCCGCCCGCCGCGGTTTCGCGAATTCCAGCTCCGTCTGCTTGGGAATGCCGGGCTCGAAACAGCGGCGGCAACGCGCTTCGTACACATCGGCCGCCCCGACCACGATTAAATCGTCCGAGCCGCGCAGCCGCTGGGTGTGTTTGGCGGGATTGCCGCAGCGCACACAGATCGCCAGGGTTTTTGTGATCGATTCGGCATGCGCCAGGAGATCGGGTATGGGGGCGAACGGTCTCCCCAGGTAGTCGGTATCCAGCCCCGAGATGATGACCTGCTTGCCGCCATCGGCGAGCCGCTGCACGATTTCGACCAGGTGCGGGCCCATGAAATTGGCCTCGTCGATTCCGACGACTTCCGAACGCCAGTCGATGCGATCGGTGATCTCGCGTGCATCACTCACCACCTCCGATTTCATGCGCAGGTCGCCATGCGAGACGATTTCATCATCCGAGTAGCGATTGTCGATCGCCGGCTTGAAGACCTCGACGCGCTTGCGGGCGATCACCGCGCGCCGCAGCCGGCGGATCAGTTCCTCCGTTTTTCCCGAAAACATCGGGCCGCAGATCACTTCGATCCATCCGAGGTTGCCGGTGAAAATGTCCATGCGAACCGTTCAGCATACCAGTAAACTGATAATTTGACTCTGACCGATTTATTCGACCTGTCGCTTCGCGGCCGCCGGAACACCCCCGGGCTGGAGTTCGGAAATCAGACCTTCACGTTCGGCGAGATTGACGCCCGAAGCAACCGGCTGGCCGCTCTCCTGAAGCGCCGCGGTCTTACCGTCGGCGACCGGCTGTGTGTCTATCTCGCGAACCGCATTGAAATGATCGACCTGTTCCTGGCCTGCGTGAAGTTGGGCGTCATCTTTGTGCCGATCAACATTCTTTACCGCGAGCGCGAGATGGCGCACATCCTCAAAGATGCCGAGCCGCGCGCCGTCGTCTCGGCTGGACCGTTTGAAGCACCCGTTCCGATCTGGGATCCGGCGGAGTTGATCCGTGAAGCCTCCGGGTTGCCCGACGAACGCCCCGAAGTGACGCTGAACGGCGATACGCCCGCCGGAATCATTTACACTTCCGGCACCACCGGGACCTCCAAGGGCGCGGTGTTGACGCACAATAATTTCGCGGTGAACGCGGTCAACCTGACCACCTGCTGGGAGATCACCAGCGCCGACCGGTTTCTACTGGCGTTGCCGCTGTTTCACGTTCACGGGCTCGGCAACGGACTGCATTGCTGGCTGCTGAGCGGATGCCGGATGCGGCTGCTCGAGCGGTTTGAGGCGCAGAGCGCGGCCGCGGCGTTTCTGGATTTCCGGCCGTCGCTGTTCTTTGGCGTGCCGACGATTTACGTGCGCCTGCTCGACATGGACGAGGAAATCGCGCGCGAGATCGGCGGCTTCATGCGCCTGTTTGTCTCGGGGTCTGCGCCTTTACCGGCGCAAGTGCTGGATGAGTTCCGCGCCAAGTTCGGCCATACCATTCTCGAGCGCTACGGGATGAGCGAGACGTTCATGAACATGAGCAATCCGTATGTCGGGGAGCGGCGGCCGGGCAGCGTGGGCCTCCCGTTGCCCGGTGTTTCGGTGCGGCTGCTGACTAATGACGGTCAACCCGCCGCCGACGGAGAGACGGGCGAGCTTTATTTGAAAGGCTCCAACATCTTTGCGGGGTACTGGCGCCGCCCTGAAGCGACACAGGCTTCGTTCATGGACGGCTATTTCCGTACCGGCGATCTGGCCGTACGGGCTGCGGACGGCTATTACACCCTCTCCGGGCGCCGCAGTGATCTGATCATCTCCGGGGGATTCAACATCTATCCTCGCGAGATCGAAGAATTCCTCCAGGAGCAGAACGAAGTATCCGAAGCGGCAATTGTAGGGGTTCCCGACCGCGCTCGCGGCGAAGTGCCGGTTGCGTATGTCGTCTTAACGGTCCCGGTCGAGGCGGACGTGCTGGAGCGGCGTTGCCGCGAAAAGCTCGCGTCCTTTAAGGTGCCGCGCGAGTTCATCGTGGTCGACAGCTTGCCGCGGAACGCAATGGGAAAAATTCAGAAACACTTGCTGCCGGCGCGAAACGCAGCCTCGTAAGACCCGCCCACCAGCATTTACTGAACGACGGTCTTGTCGGCGGACTGGTTGCCGTAAGAGTCCGCGACCCGAACGGCCATCGTGTGTTCGCCCGGGCCGGCCGCAACAACCAGGCTGTAGTCGAGCGCCAACGAATCGGAGAGCCCGGTGGTGGGCGCCGCGAGCGTCCACTCGCCGCCATCGAGCGAGTATTCCGCCTTTTGAATCGTGTTCAATGCGTCGGCGGCGTGCCAGCGGAACTCCAGCTTACCGGCATTGCGCGTAGCAGTCAGTCCGGTGATTTGCGGCGGCGTGTTGTCGATCACGAACGGATCGCTTTCGAGCTGGCCGGTTAGCGCCTCGGCAGGAGGATTTGACGGCGAATCCGAAGCGACTACGCGAATGCGGTACTCGCCATCCGGAAAGGCGGTGGAATCCCAGGAGACGTACTTCTCCGGCACTCTGTCCTTCAACAGCTTCCATTCTTTTTCGGCCTTGCCGCGAATGTCGATCGTGTACACCATCGAATCGCCATTGGGATCGGCCGCCATCCAGCGCGCGCCGATGAAACCTTTCGCCAACTGCATGGCGGGAGTCACGGTGGAAACGGTCTCGGCTTGAGCCGGCGGTTCGTTGGTTTCGCTCCGAGCCTGCTGCGGAACCAAAGGCGGAAGACTCATGCTCTGTACGGCGGTTACCCCGACCTGGGACGGAAAGCGATAATTGAACGGCGTAATCTCGATGCGATCCACGTGCGGTTCGAGATTCTTGGGAAGATAGGCGACTTCGACGGAGTTGAGTTCGGGCGAGCGGACTCCGGCGGCCGACAGAGTTGCCTTCCATTGCAGGAAACGCGCCGGCGGCGACGTGATGCGGTCGCCCTTGGGATCGCTAATCGCGGCTGACCATGGGCTCCAATTCTTCTGGGGCTGGTCGAGGTTGCCGCTGCGGGTTTGGATGGAAACCTTGCCTCCATTCGGAACCAGATCGAAGCTCACACGGCCCCAGCGCGTGAACAGGCCCGCATCGAAGACGTCGCTCTCGAGAGTGCCCTCCGCTTCCGGCTCCGGCGAGATCTCATAGATCTTCCCGACGTTGCCGGTGGCGGCGTACAGACGGCCATCCGCCCCCGATTGAAACGCAGTAACTTGCGTCGCCGGCAGTGTCATGAGAGACGTGTAGAGCGTCGGAGATTCGACCCGGTAGATGTGACCGCGGTTGCCGGAACCCAAGAGCAGGTGGCCGGAGCTGTCGAGCGCCAAAGCATAGACCACGTCGCGCGTGTTGGTCCAGATGCGGCGGGGGCTGCCGCTCGGATCGATTAAATAGACATCGCTGCCCCCGGTAATGTTGACCGGTGCGGTCGTGAGGGGCAGTACGGGAGCCGGTTGGCGCGGCGCGGGTTGGCCCGGATTGACCGCTGCGGCCGCGGGTGCAGGAGCCGGCGCCGCCGGCAACGGCTGACCGGATGGTGACCTCGACCCTACCCCGGCCGCATAGATGGCGCCGTCGCGAGCGACCAGAACCGCCGTCACTTCCCGCTTCGGCATCTGATACAACACGAATCCCTCGCCGGCGGGCGAAATGCGCAAGACCAATCCCCCGGGCTCCGTACCGACGATCAAGTTCCCTTGGGAATCCAGCGCGAGCGAACGCACGTGGTTTTCATCGCAACGAAAAAACACTTTGCCTTTGCCGTCAGGAGCCACGCGGTGGAGTTCGCCCTGGTCTCCCGTGGCTACGAAAAGGTTGTCATTGCGGTCGAACGCGAGCGCCCAAATGTACTTGGCATGAGGATCGTAGAAAACCTCAGTCTTTCCATTCGCCGCGACGCGGTAGACTTTGCCGTCGGGAGCCGTGGCCGCGTAAACGCGATCCTTGGAATCGACAGCGACCGCGTGAATCTCGAGGCCGTCGAGTTCGGCCAGCACTCGGTTCTTTCCGTCCGTGCCGATCCGGTAGAGCTTGGCGCCCGTGCCGCCGCCGGCGTAGAGATTCCCTTTTGAATCGCGCGCCAGGCTCCAGAGATACATCGCCGAGGTGTCGGACCACTCCTTCGACCGTGGCGCGAGCGTGACGACACCATCGCTGCGGACCGACAGGTTCTTGATGACTCCCTTTTCGAAATCCGTGAAATCACCTTGCGACCAGGTGCGGGTCTGGCCCGCAAACAAGCCGGCACAAGAAGCGCAGAAAACCAACGCGCAAACAGAATTGCGAATTTGTCCAGTCATTAAAAACTACTCAGGCGGAAGTCAATTCACGTGGATGCGAAGCGAGTAGCTGCCGGTAATCACATAATCGAACGGCAGCGACAACTGCTCGGTCGCAGTCTCAGGAGACGTGATCATCGCGCGGTTCGAAGCACGGCCCGTTTGCATCACGTTCAGCACGGAACTCGGCAGACTCGGCAGAGTCTTATCGTCGAGGTACGCCGTCGGGCTTGCTTGCACCAGCGACACGTAAAGCTTGTTGTTGCTCCGCTCCTGGTTGATGAGCGAAACCGTTTCCGGCAAATCCAGGAAGCGGTTGACCAGGCCGGCCTGATTCTGAACGCGGTTGAGCGTATCGGCATCGCTCAACAGGATGCGATGATCGCCTTTGGCCATTCCTTCCGGGATTTTGATTTTGAATTCGCGCTGGATCGGCTCGCCGCGGTACGGCCGCAAAAACACTTTCACCGGGACGACGTCGCCGGGCCGCAGGTCAGGATCGGCCACCCAGGCGTTCTCGATAGTGGCGATGCGCCGTTCCGGCAGCAGGTCCACCGTCACGCTTACGCGCTTCACGTCGGGAGTCTTGACATTATTCAGGTAAAGCCGGTTGAACTTGTCCCCCCACCAGTTGGCCAGGATCATCGGCGCTGGCGCGGGTAGTTCGCCGGAGGCCTGCATCGTGCTCAATGAGAGATTGCTCTGCCCATTCATCTCAACTTTGCCGCTCAGCCGGTAGGTCGCTTCGTCGGCGAATTCGTTGAGGTCCGAAAGGCTGTTGAACAGAGTCAGCATCATCAAGGTGGGAGTCCACTTCTGCTGGACGAACACGTTGAAGTGGAAATCCTTTTGGCGGGCGACGGTCTCGTCTTCCTTCAGA
>Ga0335079_10010018_pt1 | contig 10784 bp, 5 predicted proteins | sample Lox_Sample_33_FD_206719 | JGI IMG/M metagenome (GOLD analysis project Ga0335079, IMG submission 206719) | Soil microbial communities from Loxahatchee National Wildlife Refuge, Florida, United States - Lox_Sample_3.3 | ecosystem: Environmental > Terrestrial > Soil > Wetlands | place: USA: Florida... | reverse complement strand
CAGACTTTGAGGCGCCAGACACTCAAGGCGGGGCCACATGCAATTCAGGGAATCGGCGCCGGATTCATTCCCGACACGCTCGATCTCGCGATGGTGGACCGTGTGGAGACGGTCACGAGCGAGGAGGCCATTGAGATGGCGCGGCGGCTGGCCAAGGAAGAAGGCATCCTCTCGGGTATCTCCTGCGGCGCAGCGACGGCGGCGGCGGTGCGACTGGCACACCTGCCCGAGTTCAAAGACAAGACCTTTGTCGTGATCCTGCCGGATGCCGCAGAACGCTATCTGACGAGCCCGCTATTCGAGGGATTGTTCGACGAATAGTCGAGCATGGCTATTCGGACCAGTTGTTCACGAGCTTCTGGACATCAATACTGCCCAAACCGGTCGCGAAGTTCCACCCGGCGGCCGCGGGGTAAGCGGGCGCGTCCGATTGGCTGGAGGTGGATAGGGCGCCGTCGCCTCCGCCGCCATGTCCAAACCCGCCCGGGCCTCGCCTGTTTCCTGTAGTGGCTCCATAGCAATTCTGGGTTCCAGAACAGTTCACGTCGATATCGCCTTCGGTAACAGCATGGAAAGCGCCGGCCCCGGTTTTGGCGAACAGCTTATAGTAGACGTAGTTCGGATTCCCTTGCGGGCCATGCTTCTGGTTGACCAAGGCCTGAATCCCCGCCAGAACGGGCGCCGAGAACGATGTGCCACCGGCGCCTGCCCAGTTGCTGGGAGGGCCTGTGCAGGGCGCTCCGCCGTTCCGGAGGTCGGAGTAACAGGTCACGTAGTAGTGCCCCCAGACGCCATCGGCGGCGAACAGTGACACGTCGGGAATGTCGCGCACTGCATCGCTGGGGTTACCGGCCGCCGACTGCCACGATGGCTTGGCGTATCCGGCGCAGGTGCCACTGACCACGCCGTTCTCCGAAGGAGATCCGGTTGCGCAGCCGCTGGGGCCGCCACTACCCGCGGCGACCTCCTGCAGACCCTGTTGCCGGGCTAAATTGCTATTGCAGAATCCATTGGTGCCATAGGTGGCCGTGAATCCGTTGTATGTGGCCAACAGAGAGCTGGCGCAGGAATCGTTCCACGGGATTTCCGGAATATAAGACCGGGCAGAGCCATAGGTCGAGGAATTGGTCGAGCTCCAGTAGGTGTTAGTGGTGCCGGCGAAGGTGTCGCCAAAGTCGGTGCCGCCCACCGCCACGTTATTCGGCGTGGAGGCGTACGCGCTGACACCGATTCCATGGGACGCCGCGGAGGCGCCCGCATCGCAACTGGCTGCCCCTTCATCGCCCGCGGCGACGAAAACCGAGACGCCTTCCATCACCGCCTGCTGATAAATCGAGTTGAATGCGGCATTCGATGAGGCACCGTTTTCCGCCTCGCACTCGCCATAGCTGATGCTCATGATGGACGGCGGCTTGGAGCTTTCGAGAAGATTCTGCATGGCAATCAAACCGCCGAACGTGGCTCTGGTGTTGCGGCAGGAAGCCACCATGATGGCCGCGTTGGGGGCGGCCGCACTGGCCCATTCGGCATCCGAGATGGCTTCGCCGTCATCGCTGTTCACGCCGGGAACGCGGCAATTGTTGGCGCCACTAGAGGGGGCTGGATGGACGGTCGTTAGTGAGCCGGAGGAGTATTTGGAAAGCCCGAACGTCGCGCGGAAGGTGGTCCAGTCGGCAGTGCTGTAGAGATCGCTATCTTCGATCACCACGATGGTTTGGCCGTTGCCAGTGATCCCGGCTTTGAACACCGGATTAAAGTCGTAAATGGCAGCCAGATCCGCCGGAACCACCGCCTGAGAGGCCACGCCACCGGACGTAAAGGTGTAATCGGCATGGGCTTTGCGCATGGCGTGCGGCATGAAATCGTGCAGCGAGACAACGCCCGCCACCACGGGAGCGAGGGCCGCCGGAATCTGCGGATCGCTCATATTGGCGATGTGCTCCTGGCTGTTCACATTGAGGCGATGAATCTCGGTGTGCAGCGCTTCCCGCACCTGGCCGGCGGTACCGGAGAAGTCGATGAGCATCCTGCCCGAATACACCAGATTGACGGTGAATCCGTGTGACTCGAGCCATGCTGTGACCTTGTCAACATCTTCTTGTGCGGGTGCAAAGCGCTTGGCGATTTGATCCGCCGTCAGCCACTGGTGGAAGTTCGGCGACTGCGGATCATGCAGTTGATCGACGAACTGTTCGATGGCCTGTTCCTGTTCGGGAGAGCGCCGCAACTGCAACAGCATATGGTCCATGGGGAGATCGTCGGCGACCAGGCCATGGTCATTCTCAGCGTTGGCCTCGGGACGCGTGTTACCCGCCAGGCGATGTAACTGGTTCTCGTCCACGCGGTCCACGACCAGCGCTCGTGAAGGGTGCGCCTGCGCGGCGATGGCGGCCGGGAAGGCCAGCAAAAAGCACCAAGCCGCCGAAGAATTGATGGCTAGCGCGGGTCTATTGAACATTGGAAGATTTTGATCCTGCATGGGCTCCTCCGAGCGCATAGTGACATGACGTTCAAGAGAGATCTCTTGTGTACAGGACGCCGGGAAAAATTGGGCTTGAGACGCTAACTTTCAGGAATATTGCGTGGTCTCCCGACAGCTCATTGCTGAATTTGATCGGTTGACGCGTACCGCCGCGCGACGGAGCTGTGGCCGGCAAAGCGGCTGGGTTCGGCGACGCTACAGGCCAAAGAGAGTTGTAAATTTTTGGAACTTGTCAGCTTCGCGGCCACTAACATGAATAGAGCCCATGCGGTAGCGGTGTGGACGACTGTCGCGCTCCGGCCCGGCGCTCGAGTGGGGGAGGTCGCGAACAGTAATGGGCAGTGGATACCGATGGACGGCGAGTCTAGGCACGGCTGAAATTGCAACGCTATTGATGGCTTTTCCGCTGATTGCGCAGCCGCCACAGCAGCTGCCGGCGAGTTCATCTCCAGAGGTTCAGTCCAGGGCGGACGGGAACAACGGAGTCCCCGAAAGCAAGGAACCGGTTTCCCCTACGGATGATCGTCTATTCTGGACGCTACCAAATTATCTGACCGTAGAGAATGCCGACCATGTCGCGCCGCTCACCACGGCTCAGAAATACAAACTGGTAGCGCAGCAATCCTTCGACCCGGTTCAATTCCCATACGTGGGATTCCTGGCCCTCCTCGGCCAGAAGTCGAACAGTGAACCAGCCTATGGGCAAGGTGCTGCCGGCTACGGAAAGCGCTACGGCACGGAATTCGCCGACATCACGATCGCCAACTTCGTTACCGGCGCTGTGCTTCCGTCCATCTTCCGGCAAGATCCGCGCTACTTCCAGTTAGGGAAAGGAAGCTTTTTTCGCCGTTTCTACTACGCCGCAAGCCGAATCGTCATTACGCGTGCCGATTCCGGCCACAATCAGTTGAACTATTCCGAAATTGCAGGTAACGCAGTGGCGGCCGCCATCGCCAACGCCTACCACCCGGCCCAGGATCGAACCGCCATCAATAGCGTGAGCGTGTGGTGGACGCAAATTGGGTTGGACGCGATGGCCAACGAAGGGGTGGAATTCTGGCCGGATATCCGCCGCAAAGTGGATGCGTTACGCCATAAGCACCTCTAAGCCGCGCTTATTTGAGCTTCACGGGATACGGAGCATGCTCGGGCAGCTTGGGGTTGGATTTCTCCAATGCGCGGAGCAACTCGGCGACACCGCGTTCCAATTGCGGATCGTGGCCCTCAATGACCGACTTCGGATCGTTCTCCACGACGATGTCGGGATCCACACCGTGGCCTTCGACGGCCCATTCGCCATCAGCCTTAGCGTAGGCGAACTCCGGTACGTTCACGTTTCCTCCGTCCATGAGCGGGCCGTGGTCGGTAATGCCCACCACGCCTCCCCAGGAGCGCTCCCCGATCAGAGGTCCGAGGCCGGCGGTGTGGAACATCCAGGGAAAGATATCGCCGTCGGATGCGGAGTTGCCATCGAGAAGCACGGCTTTTGGTCCGGTGAAGACACCGTCCGGATATGTGCCGGGCGTGGCCACGGTTCGCGAATACGTGAGTGCCAGCAAAGTGCGGTTCAATCTTCCGATCACCATGCGTGAGACGTTGCCGCCTCCGTTGGCGCGATCATCGATGAGCAGGGCTTCCTTGCGAAGCTGCGGGTAGTACCACTTGATGAACTCACGAATGCCCGCCTCTCCCATATCCGGCAGGTGCATGTAGGCGATGCGGCCGTGCGAGAGCTCGTCGACGCGCCGGCGATTTTGGGCCACCCAGTCGAGATAGAGCAGGTCGCTTTCGCTCGCAATTGGCTTGTAGGTCACCTTGCGTGCCCCGGTGAGGGTGGGAGCGGTGTTCAAAGTGAGCTGTACCGGCGCATCACCGGCGTGGCGGAGCAATTGATAGATATCTTGTTTGGCGGTCAGCTCCTCACCGTTGATGGCAAGGACATAATCGCCGGTCCTGGCATCCACACCGACTTCGGTAAGAGGAGAGCGATAGTTTTCCTCCTCATTCTGCCCCTGGAAGATTTTGGCGATGCGGTAGCGGCCGGAGCTTGCGTCGACCTCGAAGCGCGCTCCCGGCAGCCCGGCGTGAGGGCGTGGTGGCAGGTCGATGTCTCCGCCGGCGATGTAGGCATGCTGGACGGTGAGCTCACCGATCATTTCCCCGATCACATAGTTGAGGTCGGAGCGGTGCGCGACGTCGGGCAGCAGTTGGCGGTAGCGCTGGCGGACGGCTTCCCAGTCGTAGCCGTGCATATTGGGCGCGTAGAAGAAATCGCGGTAACGGCGCCACACTTCGTTGAAGATCTGCTTCCATTCCTCGGTCGGGACCTTTTCGAGCATCAAGCCGGCGGTCGAGACGGTCTTTCTGTTGGCAACAGGTGCAGGCGTGGTACTGGCGGGAGTGGCGTCGTAAACGTTCCACGCCTGTGCCTGGTGAACCAGGGCTTTCGAGCCATCCCGCGAAAGACGCCAACTGCTAATGTCATCGGCCAGTGTGGTTTCCTTGCGATCTTTGAATGAAAAGACGCGCAATGTCGACTTCAAGGCGGCGGGGCGGCCGTAATAGGGCGCGGCGAAGACACCGTACACCAAGGCATCGGATTTCACGACGAGACCGAAGTAGTTGTTGGCGTCGAGGGGAACGCGGGTCACGCGCTGCTCGAGACCATCAAAGTCGATGCCTTTGTCCTTTGGCTCTTCGGATTTATTGTCTTTCTCGTCTTTGGACTTGGCGTCTTGCTTGACCGGCTCGTCCTTCTTGATTGCCACCTCATCGCTCTCCACGGGGAATGGATTCTTCACGTCCTTACGAAGAGAGAGAGCGAAGATGCCGCGGGAACGATTGGTAGCGAAATCAAACTCGATCTGCGAAATCTGCGGTTGAAACTCGTGATTGGCGAAGAAGTAGAGGTAATCGCCGCCAGGATCCCAGGCAGGCGTGTCTTCGTTGAAGGTACCGCTCGTCACGCGGCGAAGCTTGTCTTCCTTGGCGCTCCAAATGTAGAGCGCGGAGAATCCTGATGGGTCGTTGATGCTGAAGGCGAGATAACCGCCGCCGGGCGACCACTCGTAATCGCGGATTTCTCCCTCGGTGGAATGAGCAATTTCCTTGGCGGAGTGGCCGGTCACAGATGCTACCCAGAGCCGGCTGTCTTTGTCGCTAAAGGCGATGTGTTGATTGTCGGGCGACCATTGCGGCTGGTAGCGAAAGGCGTGGCCGCCGCTGGTGATCTTCTCCGGAGGGGCGGTGCCGTCCTGCGCCACGACGTAGACTTCCTCCTCGCCGCTGGCGTCCGAAAGGAAAGCGATCCTGGAACCATCGGGAGACCAGGCGGGCCACTTGTCATGGGCGCCGGGAGAATGGGTCAGGTTGCGTGTAGGACCTTTCTCCACGGGAGCGGAGAAGATATCTCCGCGGGCAGCGAAGAGGACGCGCTCTCCCTTCGGGCTGAGGTCCGCCTGTTCGATCAGGTTGGCCGCTGAAACGTAGCTAGCTCTCCGATTGACGCCATCGTCTGGCACGCGGATGGTGATGTGTGCGCCCTTGCCCGTTTTGACATCGAGCACGTTCAGTTCGCCATCCAGCTCGTAGACAATGCGGCGTTCGCGATCGGTGCTGGGCCAGCGCACATCCCATGTGGTGTTGCGGGTCACCTGCACGGTTTTGCCGGTGCCGGTGTCATAGGCATAGAGGTTGAAGTGGCCGTCACGATCCGAGTCGAAGTAGATCTGTTTGCCGATCCACATGGGATCGCGGCTGGCGCGTGGGCCCTCGGTGATGCGCTTGGCGGCGTGGGTTTCGGTATCGAAAATGTAAAGCTCGTTAGCCTGGCCGCCGCCATAGCGCTTTTCGGTGCGGAAGTCGCGCGCCTGCGGCGAATAGACAAGCTGATTACCGCCGGGCGAATATGACGCCGCGCCGGACACCGGCATGGGGAGAGGCTCGGAAGGGCCGCCTTCCACGGGCACGCGATAGAGCCGGCAGATGGGGAGGGTCCAGCTATCGCGCAGGGAACGATAGATGACGTAGCGGCCGTCGTTGGTCCAGCCGTAAACCTGGTTGTCATAGCCCCAGCGCGGCGCCAGAGGCCCGCGAGCCGGATAGAAGGTCAACTGCTGGGGCTCGCCGCCCTCTGAAGGGATGACGTAGACTTGTTCGTCTCCGTCGTATTGGCCAGTGAAGGCGAGCCACTTGCCGTCGGGGGAGAATTTGGCGAACACCTCAACGCCGGGGTGCGCGGTGAGGCGCGCCGCGGTGCCGCCGCTGGCATTGACGAGCCACAGGTCTCCACCGTAGGTAAACACGATGCGGTTGTCGTGGATATCGGGGAAACGCAGTAGTTTGGTCTGGGCGGGGAGAGTGGGAACCAATGTCAGAAATGCAAGGGCCAGAAAAAATGGGTTGCGCATAGCGGTAAGAGGCGATAGGGACAGACTATCAGACTATCCGCGCCGCTCGCCGCGCGAGAAAATCCGCGGGTGCCCCGCAAACACCGCGGTACCCCCGCGCTACAGGAAATGCTCACTAGTTCCGCAACCAACGAGTTCCCTGTTTTTGCAGAGCGGTCTGTAGCTGAACCCGTTCATGCCGGTAAGGTAATTGGACGTCGGCGTCCAGCAGACGATAGCCGGCTGGCCGTCCCCTTCCGTGAACCGATCCTATTGCCTAGTCCGCCGCTCGCGCGCGACGTGGGTTACTGCCAGCAGAGATAGGTTCCAGGATCGACCAGGCCCGCCTGCTGGCTGCGGTGGAGCAAGTCGCGGATGGCATCGTCATCACCGACACTACGGGAAGATCGAGTATGTGAATCCCGCGTTCAGCGCCATGACGGGATACGCAACCCGGGAGGCGGTGGGCAGGATACGCGCATCTTCAAATCGGGACGCCAGACCGCGGAGTTTTACGAGAAGTTGTGGAACACCATCCGGTCCGGGCGGGTATGGCACGGCAAGTTGATCAACCGGCGGGAGGACGGGGCGCTCTACGCCGAATCGGTTTGGTCAAAATGCGCCACATGAAGTCCTATCAACTGGTGCAGTGACGAAACCCGTCGCAACGCGGCTGCCCCGGCGGATCGTGATCACGTAACAGGCGAGGTTGCGGGTTCCTCAGCCACGAGCGGGGCCGAAAAAATAAGCGGGCGCATTATTGGGTGATAGGGGTGAGTGCGCCCGCTGTCGTAACGGGGATTTACTCATAAGACGATCCGGGGCGCCATTTCGTTCCGATTGGTTCCCAAAAAATATTCAGCGCGTAAGAAATGTAACATCCGTGACACGCACTGTCTCTGGCGTCCCAAAAACGCACAGGCCGGGAGGTTGTCTCGGCAGGTTTTGGGATCCGGTTGTGGCGCTGAGCTAAAATCGTTCGCAGCATGAGGCTCGCGGTGGCACTGCTTCTCATATGCGTGATCGAGGCCCAAACGCCCCCACCGAACCCCGAGCCGGCAGAATTGCCGAAAACCGAAACCGGGAACGCACCCATCGTGCGGAATGAAGGTAAGCCGATGGGGATTCCGTTCGCCTGCACGGACGACGACATGCAGTGGGCGGGAATGAGTTGCTCGGAGGAAGAGCCCTGCCCTGTGTATCTCGAGCTATCGGGGATCGACACGGTTGCAAACCGTATCATCGTCTTGGGGAACATCCACACCGAATCGACGACGCTCTACTCATTGCTCGTGTCGAGCGATGACGGCGGCGCCACGTGGCAGGAACCTTACGAGCGAGTGCGCGGCGCCACACTCGACCACATCCAGTTGATCGATTTTCAAAACGGGTGGATCAGCGGAGAGACCATTGTGCCGGTAGCGCGCGATCCGTTCTTATTGATCACCTCCGACGGAGGGAAAAGCTGGCGCATGCGCCCAGTGGTGGCGGAAGGAACGGGGGGCGCGATCCGGCAATTCCATTTCGCATCGGCATCGAGCGGCATGATGGTGATCGATCGCATGCAGTCGGCGGAATCGTCGCGCTATGAGCTGTATGACACGCCCAACGGCGGTGAGACATGGATGATCCGGCAGACGAGTGAGAAGCCGATCACGCTGCCGCAGGCGGGTGGAGACGCCACGAGCTCCGGCTGGAGAATACGAGCCGACTCGCGGTCACAAGCGTTCGCCATCGAAAAGCGGCAGGGAGAGAAGTGGGGCACGGTGGCGAGTTTCCTGGTGCAGATAGGGGCCTGCAAGCCCACACCGCACGTCACGCCACCACCTCCCGAACCGGCATCGGAACCGCAGGCGACGCCGGAAAACCCGCCGAATCGGACGACGCCTCACCGGAAGCCATGAAGTCCAGCGTCATCGAGCTGGAGTTATTCCGAAACCTCTTCGTCTCCGTTGCCGAGGAGATGGGCGTGGTGCTACGCAAGACGGCTTATTCCGCCAACATCAAGGAACGGCGTGATTACTCCTGTGCCATATATGACGGCGCCGGCGAGACGGTGGCTATGGGCGACCACATGCCGGTGCATCTGGGTGCGATGCCGCTCTCGGTGCGGCACGCGATCGACGCCCTGCACATTGGCCCGGGGGATGCGGCGATCGTGAACGATCCGTTCCAGGGCGGGACGCATTTGCCAGACATCACCGCAGTGAGCGGCGTATTCCTGGGCGACCGGCGGCCGGACTTTTACGTCGCTAACCGAGCGCACCACGCGGACGTGGGTGGCATGAGCCCCGGATCCATGCCGCTGGCGCGGGAGATTTTCCAGGAGGGAATCCGTATTCCCCCCGTGCTGCTGGTGCGAAAAGGCGTGGTGGATCGCGGCCTCATGGGCGTTTTGCTGGCCAACGTGAGGACGCCGGAGGAGCGTGAGGGCGATTTGTTGGCGCAGATGATGGCGAACCGGCGGGGCGAGGAGCGCCTGCGCGAAATCGTCAAGAAATACGGGCTGCGCACGGTGCGGCGTAACATGACGGAACTGCAGAATTACAGCGAGCGCATGACGCGCGCGGCGATCGGGCGATTGCCCGACGGGGTCTATCGAGTTGTGGATTGTCTGGACAGCGACGGGATCACACCGCGGCCGGTGAAGATCCAGGTGGCGATCAGGATTGCCGGTGAACAGGCGGAAGTGGATTTTGCAGGTTCGGACGCGCAGGTGGAAGGACCGGTGAACGCGAACTACGCGGTGGCTCTTTCGGCGACGATGTACGCATTCCGGTGCCTGATGGAGGAGGATGTGCCGTACACGGCGGGGTTGCTGCGGCCCATCCGCGTGATCGCGCCGGAGCGGAGCGTGGTAAATGCCGGACCGCCGGCGGCGATGGCGGCAGGGAACGTCGAGACGTCGCAACGCATCACCGACGTGGTGCTGGGCGCGCTGGCGCAGGCGGCGCCGGAACGCATTCCGGCGGCAAGCTCTGGCACGATGAACAATCTCTCGCTCGGCGGTTGGGACGCGCGCCGCAGCCGGCAGTTTGCTTATTACGAAACAGTCGCTGGAGGCATGGGGGCGTCGGCGGTGGGGCCGGGCGAGAGCGCGATTCACACGCACATGACCAACAGTTGGAATACGCCCATCGAGGCGTTTGAGCGGCAGTATCCGTTGCGCGTGCGGAGGTACGAGGTGCGGCGCGGTTCGGGCGGGGAAGGGAAAAACGGCGGCGGCGAGGGGATTGTGCGGGAGATCGAGTTCCTGACGCCTTGCGATGTGACGATTCTTTCCGACCGGCGGGAACGCGGGCCGTATGGACTGGCGGGCGGAGGTGCAGGGAAACCGGGGCGGAGTACCCTTCTGCGCGGGACGCGGCATCGGAAGGTGGGCGCGAAGGAGAATTTTCTGGTGCGGGCGGGGGATGTCTTGCGTGTGGAGACACCGGGTGGAGGCGGGTGGGGGCGCATCGCCAAGGCAAAAGGCAAAGGGCAAAAGGCAAGAGGGAAAAGTGGGTGAGCGGGGGGTACGGGAATTCTTTGGGCTGCGGCGCAACCTCGTTTTGCTGCTGGTCGCGATTGTCGCGATTGGGGCCGGGGAAGAGACTTGGATGCGGTTCGTGCCCAAGTACCTGGAGTCGCTGGGTGCGGCGGCGCTGATCATCGGGTTTTATGACGGGCTGAAGACGCTGCTGGGCGCGATTTACGCGTATCCGGGCGGGGTGGTGGTGGACCGCTGGGGACACCGCACGGCGCTCGTGGCGTTCACGGCAGTTTCGATTGCGGGCTACGCACTGGTGCTCGCGATCCCGAAATGGCCTGCCGTGATCGGCGGGACTTTTCTCTTTTTGGCATGGAGCACGCTTTCACTGCCGGCGATGTTTTCGCTGGTGGCGGAGAATCTCTCCGCGGAAAAGCACAGCATG
>Ga0335079_10010016_pt1 | contig 10786 bp, 12 predicted proteins | sample Lox_Sample_33_FD_206719 | JGI IMG/M metagenome (GOLD analysis project Ga0335079, IMG submission 206719) | Soil microbial communities from Loxahatchee National Wildlife Refuge, Florida, United States - Lox_Sample_3.3 | ecosystem: Environmental > Terrestrial > Soil > Wetlands | place: USA... | reverse complement strand
CGTGAGGAAGCAGGCGCGGCCGAGAACGGCCTGGAGCGCGACGAGAAGCAGCGCGCACAAATGCAGCAACCGCCACCACAGAATCCGAACGAAGCCCCAGCCGAGCCAGGCCCCGAGCGGGATTGCGATCAGCCCGAAGACATTGAACGCAATGATCGCGATATGGATCCAGAAGATGACCTGCGCGGCGAGGAGCAGTGCCACATCCCTCACGACCCGGAGCGGATCGCCTTGACCTGCTCGCGGAAGGCGGCCAGCACCTGCGTGCCGTCGGGCGTGCTCTTCTCCCAGCTCGCGATCACCGGCTCGATCCGCGTGCGCCACAGCGCCTGCTGGGCCGGGCTCAGCGTCTCGATGGTCTGGCCCTTCATGTGCCGGATATCGTCGATCGCCTGCTGCGTGGTGTGGTCGACGAAATCGTTGAGCTGCGCGGTGAAGACCGTGCCGCTATTGGCGTCGATCACGTCTTTCGCTTTCTTGGGCAGCCGCGCATAGGCCGCCTTGTTCATCACGATCGCCACCTCGGCGCCGCCAAGCGGCTCGAGCACATGGTGCTTGACGATGTCGGTCAGCTTGTTGGCGGTGATGCCGGGCCAGCCGAGCGCCGAGCCTTCAATCGTGCCGCGCTGCAAGGCCTCGTAGAGCTCGTCGATCGGGAGGGTGATCGGCGTGCCGCCCAAGGCTTCGAGCGTCTCGCCGGCGATGCGGCCCTGCACGCTGATCTTCAACCCTTTCAGATCGTCGAGCGTCTTGACCATCGGCACGGTGTGAAAGGTGAGCGCGGGATAAACCCCGAAAGCGAGCGGCTTCACCTTCGTCCACTCATCGGCGATGACGCCCTTGTCGTAAAGGCGCTGCAGCGCGAGCCCGGCCTCATGCGCGTTATTCGCAACGAGCGGCAGCGTGGCGACGAGCGTTTGCGGAAACTGCCGCGACACCGGGCCCAGAATGCAAAAGCCGATTTGGGCGACGTCGGTTTCAACACGGTCGAGCGCGTTGCCCATATTCGCGAGCGTCGTGCCGACGAACACCTTCACATGGAAGAGACCTTCGCCCTCTTTGTTCAGTTTCGCCGTCCAGGGCTGAATGAAATCGGTATATTGCGGGGTGTTGGGCGGATCGGGATAGGCAAAGCGCAATTCGGTTGGCCCGGCGGCGTGCCCGTCCCCGGCAAAGCCCGTGATCGCAACCGCAGCGAGAGCCGCGACGACGACGCATCGCATCCGGCGCGCGGGTTTGTGGCGCAGCGTTGCGGTACGATGCCGTGTCTCGACCGAGATCATGCGCTTCATCGGGGCCTCCCTTGCCATCACGGTGCCAGACGCCGACACGCTCTGATGCGTTTTCTTTTCGGCGCCCGCTAGCTAACCGCGCCTCGCGGGGCGATGCAACCCGCGTCGTGGATCGAGGCTCAGCGCAGCGCCAGCCTATCGCTTCGCGGCACGCGGAGCGCGCGGATCGCGCCGATCAACAGCATGAGGCCAAGCGGCGACAAGGCGATGATCGCCGGCCTCCCCGCCCGCTGCAGCACCAGGCCGAGCGACGGCGCGATGTATTTGTCCGAAGTGAAATGGCCCTTGCGCGCGGCCTCGAGGATCGCCAGCCGGCAATCGCGATCGAGATCGTGCCCTAGGCAAGCGGCCGGCAAGGGCGCATGGATGACGACCGGCGCGAGGACGCGCGGATAAACCACCCACACCACGAGCGCAAGCCAGAGCACCGCGAGGCCGAGACCGCAATGGAACAGGAACCGCCCCCAGCGAATATTCGCCAGCCGCTCGATCCACCGCGCGCCGCGCGCGCCAGTCAAGGCATCGACGAAGGCGAGAACCACCAGGCCGATGGCAAAGATCAAGATCGCACGATACATGCACGTCCCCCAACGCGCTGAACTCGCCCGATGATAACGCGATTGGCCCGATTCGGCGCAAGCGCGCGGCGCCGCTGGTGCCGTCGCTTCGACCCTCGCCACCTACCGATAGCGGCGACGCAGCGAATTTCGAAACCAAAACGACTTTAGGAATCAATAAGTTACTAGTGTCCTCTCGATTCCGAAATTGGCGCGGAGCCGATATCGAGACGAGGCGAATTTTGGATCGGGGACACTAGTGATGATCCCAATATTGATCATTGTCGCGCCAGCCCTGGTCTCTGTCGGCGGCGTGCGGCCGGTCGTAATAATGGCCGCGATTGGCGGCGCGAAACCGCGCAGCGTCGTCGGGGCTCGCCCAGGCATGCCAGTGATGGCTACGATCCCAATACCCATCGCTGTAGCCGAACGCCACTTCCTCGCGCGGCGCTGCGACGACACAACTCGCCAGCGCCAACCCCCCGGCCAAGACGAGTGCGAGACGCGCGGTTTTTTCAAACGCCTTCATGTGCTTTTCCTCCAATGGCTTCACCGCCCTAAACGCTTCACTGAAGCACGAGTTCCCACCGCCACGCCATGGGCAAGCCGGTGTGGCTCAGACGTTGCGCGCGGCCGCGCGCGGATGCTCGATATCGACATGCCGCTTTCCGTCCCAGAGCTCGAAGCTGTCGCCGCTGCTGCGCAAAGGGATCGCGCGCGCCTTGGCGATCGCTTCCGCGTCGTCGCGTGCCACCAGCCTTTCCGAGGCATAGATCCGGCCGCGAGAATCGACGAACCGGCACCAATAATCCGTCATAGACGCTCGATTGCGGAGCGAAGTGGGAGAACGAGAGGCTGAAACGCCGGATTGCATGAGAACGATCGGTCGAGGACGAAGGTTGCAGATCTGAATGTGAAGCCGCCGACGCTACAGGTCCGCTTCGCCAAGATCAACGCCGATGCGCGCGCCGCGCCGCAGCGGCGTGGGCTTTAACCATGGGCATCCACGACGGTTAGCCGCGGCGCCGTTTATGCGCCCATCCAGGCCATGATGCGCGCGATGGTTTCATCCTCGACGCCGTAGAAACCGTGCGGCGCCCGCGCTTCGCAGGGCTGCGAGCGCGGCGGCAACCCGCCCGAGACGGTGATGATCTCGGTCTTGGGCGAATGGGTCAGCATCGATTTGAGCTTCGCGTTCTCCGATGGCGGCGAGAGATTGCACGCATCATCGACATGCGAGGCGATCAGCACCGGCACATTGATGGCCGCGAGGTCGGTGCCATAAACGGTTTCCTGCAGCTCCGGCCGACCACCCGGCCGCGTCAGGGTCGAGGTCAGCACGACGCCCGCGATCTCGCCATGGGACATGGCAGCGGCCGCATTGGTGGCGGCATTGGTTCCCTGGCTGGTGCCGACGAGCCAGACCGGAGCGCGCGTGCGGCCATGGAGGAAATCGACGACCGCGCGCACGGCCTGGGCGTAGAACGGCGAATGCCGCTCGAAGAACAGCGATTTATTGTCGTTGGGCGCATCGGGAATCGCGACCGCGGCGCCGCGTGCGACCCACGCCCCGCGCGTGCGCACGAGGAAATTTCCGCCGCGCCCGATCTTGCCATCAGGCGCGATGGCGACGATCCCGTCGCCCCCCGGCAGCATCACGAGCGCGACTTTGGGATTGTCGGGCGCAAGATAGAGCACGCGCTCGCCCACGCCATTGGCGATCGGCAGATCGACCACGACCGGCTCGGCCGCGCGCACACTTTGCCCGAGGAACAGGCAAGCGAGCGCGGCCAAACCGCCCACCATCCAATGCTTCGCGAAAATCCCGACTGCGGACCGGTGACGATAATATGCTTCGGAACCCGACATCGCGCGCCCCCTTCTCCCGCGATCGGGAACGGCCATCAGGACGGCCGCTTCCGATCCTTATGATAGGAGCTTAATCACGCGGGCGCGCGAAGGGCAATGCACATGCCACCCGTAAAATGCTCGCCCGCCCCTCTCAGTCAGGCGATGGCGCGGGTCGCAGCGGGTGCGGCGCCCCTCGGCAGGTTCGGGAAGAGATCGTCCGCGAGCGTGCCGAGATGGTCGAGCACCGCCGCCGCCGGCACCACATCGGCGTATTTCGCATGCATGTCGAGCAAATTCACCGCATGGCTTGCCTGCGCGCGATCGAAGCACCCGTCCTCGACCACGGCGACGCGATAATTGAGGCTGAAGGCGTCGAGCACGGTCGCGCGCACGCAGCCGCTCGTGGTCGTGCCAGTGACGATCACGCTGTCGGCGCCCAAGAGCTGGAGATAGCTCTGCAGATTGCTTCCGAAGAAACCGCTGGGCTTTTGCTTCAGCACCAAGAGATCCTGCGGCTGCGGCTCGATCGCGGCGACGATCGCATTGGCGTCGAGCGCATTCGCGGGCTTGGGCAGGGATTCGGCGGTGCGCGTGTTCTTCCACGCCCAGCTGCCGACATCCCAGCCATCACGCCGGTTCTGGCCGGTGGTGTAGATCACCGGCATCCGTTTGGCGCGAAACGCCGCGGCGAGGCGCGCGATCACCGCGATCGCGTCCCAGCTCTCGGCGCCGCAGGAATTGCTCCAGCGCTTGATCGATTGGAGGATGGGTTCGGGGCGATCGCCGGCAAAGCCGTAGCTCACATCGATGACGAGGAGCGCGGGGCGCTTGCCGAAGCCGCCATGGGCGCCGAATCCCGACGCGGCGAAGACCGCCTTGTCACGCTCGGTGATGAAGGCATCCCAGATCCGGCCGGCCATCGCCCCGCTCCTTCGCTTGCCGCCTATCTCTAGAGCCGCGCGCCCGGCGTGCCCTTGGGCAGCTCGAAGAGGCCCAATGGCAGCGTGTTGAAATAAGCCAGCACCTCGTCGGTCGTCACGACATCGGCATATTTGGCGTGCATGTCGCAAAGATTGATCGCGTGGCTCGCCTGCGAGCGGTCGAAGCAACCCTCCTCGGCGAGCGCCACGTGGAAATTATTGCTGAACGCATCGAGCACGGTTGCGCGCACGCAACCGCTCGTGGTCGTGCCGGTGACGATGACGCTGTCGCAGCCCAAGAGAACGAGGTAGGACAGCATGTTGGTGCCAAAGAAGCCGCTCGGCTTCTGCTTGCGCACCACGATGTCCTGGGGCGCCGGCGCGATCTCGTCGACGATGTCGTTGCCATCGCGGTTGACGCCCGTGGTCTGGGGCCGCTCGGAATTGCGCGAGTTCTTCCACGACCAGCTGCCCGCGTCCCAGTTGTCCTCGCGGCGGAAGCCGGTGGTGTAGATCACGGGCAGTCCCTTCTCATGCGCGGCGTCGATCAGCTTGCGGATATAACCGATCGAGACCCAGCTCTCCTCGCCGCAGGAATTGCGCCATTTCTTGATCGATTCGAGGATCGGCTCGGGCTGCTCGCCGCAGAAGGCGTAATTGACGTCGATGATCAGCAAGGCCGGCTTCTTGCCGAAGCCTTGCCGGGCGCCGTAGCCGGCGGCCTCGAACACGGCCTTGTCGCGCTCGGTCAGAAACTGCTTCCAGATAGGTTCGGACATGATGCTCCCTTCGTTACCTGTTGCGATGACCGTCACTTGCCGCTGGCAAGCGTCTCCTTCACGAATTGCATATCGATGATCGCATCATAAGGCACGTCGGCTTTCAAGATATTCGCGCCGCGCACCACCTTCTGTGCCGTGATCCAGGAGGCCTCCGACACCATCCCGTCATGGCTCCACAACTCATCGGCGAAGGTTCGGTCCAAGGTCGCCTTCAGATCCTCGGGCTTCATGGTCGGAAACTCCTTGCGCGCGATCGCGGTCGCCTCGTCGGGATGCGCATAGGTCTCGCGCAAACCCTCGATCACGCCGCGCACGAAGCCGCGCACCGTGTCGGGGTCTTGCTCGATCGACTGAAGCCGCACATTGAGCGTCGAATAGGCATAAGGGCCCATCTCCTTCGGCACGTTGTAGAACGGCTCATCCCATATGCCTTGCCTGATCCCCTGGGTCAACATCGGCTCGCTCACCGCTGCCACCTGCGCCTGGCCCGTCTTCACCGCGGCAAGGATGCCCGCGGTGGTGGTTTCGAGCAAGGTCACGTCCTTGCCCGGCTGCAGCTTCCACTCATTGACGAGATAGCGCGTGATCGAATTGGGCGTGCCCCCGAAAAGCCCGGGATCGACCACTTTGCCCTTCATGTAAGCGGCGTAATTCTTATCCTTCGGCCCTTTGCCCGTGGCGGCGACGTAATAGACATTGCCGCGATCGACGACGTTCACCACCGAGCGCAGTTCCGCGCCTTTGAGCTTCGCAAAGGCGTCGTGCTCGGGCCCGCCGATGAAGGCGAAAGCCTGGCCGCTCAAGACCGCGTTGGTGTGGGCGCTGCCGCCCTCGACCGTCAGGATCTTGACGTCGAGGCCTTCGGCTTTGAAATAGCCCTTGTCGACCGCGACATAGAGTGGGAGATAGCCGACGCCATGCACCGGCTCCGCGACGACCAGCGTTTTCATCGCGCCGGCCGCGGCCGGGAGCGCCGCCAGGCTCAGCGCCGCCGCGAGAATTCCCTTCAGCATGAAACGCATGGGTCGAGCCTCCGATCGTCTTGGTGGGTTGGCGCGCAGCGTCAATGCGCGACGCCTTTGCGCAGAATTCGCTCGAGCCACGAGACGGCGACGTACATCACCATCGAGAAGGCGGCGAGGACGAGCACCGCCACCCAGACCAGCGCGATGTCATAGGTCTGGCCGGCATAGAGGATCTCGCGCCCGAGCCCGTGCTGCGAGGAGATGAACTCGCCGACGATGCTGCCGGTGAGCGCGAGGCCGATATTGACGCGCAGCACCGAGATGGTCCAAGGCAGCACCGCCGGAATGACCAGCTTGCGGAAGGCTTGCAGCCGGCTCGCGCCGAGCGAATAGAACAGCCGCTCGCTGTCGGGATCGATCGCCTGAACCCCCGCATAGGTGGTGAGCGTCGAGACCACCACGGTCAACGCCACCGCGATCGCGACTTTCGAAGCGAGCCCCATGCCGAAGATCAGAATGATGAGCGGCGCCAGAGCGAGCTTCGGCACGGATTCGAAGCAGATGACGAAAGGCTGGATCACTGCCGCGTAATTGCGCGACCACCAGAAGGAAAGCCCCAAGGCCGAGCCGGCGAGCGTGCCGATGACGAAGCCGAGCATCGTCGCCTGGAAGGTGTAGCCGATATCGGTGAAGGCATCGCCCTTGAGGAAGAAGATCTGCAACGTCTTCCAGATCGCGGCGGGCTCGGACCAGAAGAACGGATCGATGATCTTGAGCGAGGCTGCCGCCTGCCATCCGCCGATCGCCGCGACGATCAGCAGCGCTTGCGCCAGGGCGATGTAGCGCTGCGGCCAGCGCCGCTCCACCGGCAACCGGCGATGGCCGCGCCTGGCGACGAAGACGCTTGGAAAGCGGAAGCGTGCGCCTCGTCGCAGCCGCGCTCCCTTGGCGAAGCCCTCGAGGGTCATGGCCGCGTTCTTGCCGCTCTCACGCCGCGAGCCCGGCCGGAGCGTGGCTCAGCTGCGCAAGGCAACGCTCTTTCAAGGCGATGAAGTCGCGCGCCGCCAGAATGTTGCGCGGCCGCGGGCGCGGCAGCGTCACGTCGACGCGATCGATGATGCGGCCCGGCCGCGCGCTCATGACGAGGATGTGATCCGAGAGATAGACCGCCTCTTCCACGTCATGCGTGACGAACAGCACGGTCCTGCGAAAATCGGCCCATATCTGCAACAGCCATTCCTGCATGCTCGCACGCGTCTGCGCATCGAGCGCGCCGAACGGCTCGTCGAGGAGAATGATGTCGGAATCGAGCAGCAGGGTCCGGAGCAGCGCCGCGCGCTGGCGCATGCCGCCCGACAATTCGCGCGGGTAGCGATGCTCGAACCCGCCGAGGCCATAGCGTTCGAGGAAAGGCCGTGCCGTGCTGCGCGCACGCGACCGCGACACGCCTTTGATCTCCATGCCGAGCACGACATTGTCGAGCACGGTACGCCAGGGCAAAAGCAGATCCTTTTGCAGCATGTAGCCGACGCGGCCGATCGTGCCGGTGGCGTCCTCGCCATCGATCGCGACCGTGCCGGCGCTTGGCGGCTGCAACCCGGCGATGATGTTGAAGAGCGTGCTCTTGCCGCAGCCCGAGGGACCGATCACGCTGACGAAGCTGCCTTCGCGCAACGCACAATCGACCGGCGCGAGCGCGTCGACGCCGCCCGAGAAATGCATCGCCACCGATTTGATCTCAAGCTTCGCGCTACCCGCCACGCGGTCCTCCGCGGCAAGGGAATTGCTGCTGGTGCTGTAGCCCGTTCACACCGGGAATGTCGCAAAACGCGTGCCAAAACCTGCGAGCCATGCACCACCCCCTTGGCTCAAGCGCGCGCGATCCCGCACCGGGGCGCGCGCGGCCGCGATTCGGCGGCCCGCCGGACGGATCGTCGCGGCGGCATGCCGCATCGACGGGCCTGGCCGCCGCCGGACAATGCCGAAAGGGATTGGTCAGTTTCGCGGCGCGCGCGTTTGTTTCTTGTGCAATGGCCGGAAATTGGATGTGATGGCGAAAAGAGCGGCTGTGCCGCCTGGCCTCTTCACGGGAAAAGGAGCGTCCCATGATCGTTCGCAAGCAACCCGATGGCCGCATGCTGCTCATCGGCCAGACCGATCATTCGCGGCTGGTCGGGCAGCTCGGCGCGCATTGGGGCAATCACCAGGTGGCGCGGTCCGAGCCGTTCGATTCGGTCGCGCGCGCGGCCGCGTTCCACGATTATGGCTGGCTCAGATACGAGACCGCGCCCGAGCTCACGGCAACGGGCGAGACGCCCGAATTCCGGCAGATCCCGACCACCGAGGCGCAGCTCGCCGCTTATCAATGGTGCATCGACTGGCTCGGCGCGACCGATCCCTATTCCGGACTCCTCGTCAGCATGCATCGCACCGGGCTGTGGCGCGCGCGCTACGAGACCATCAAGCATCCGCAAAACGCCATCCGCGCGCTCTCGCCCGCGGTCGAGAGCTTCATCGCCGCCAACGAGGCGCGCCAGGAGCGCGAGCGCCAGGTGTTCGATCCGGCCGAGCTCTGGATCAATTACCGTCTCCTGCAGGTCTGGGACCTGCTTGGGCTTTATTTCTGCTGCGCCGAGCCGGTCGAGGATTTCATCGAGCCGGTGCCGCTTTCTTATGGCGCGGCGCGCAGCGAGGGCGTCCGTCTCACGATGACGCCGCGCAGTGCGCGCAAAGTCGCTTTCGATCCCTACCCGTTCAACGAGCGCCCGTGCCGCGTGCAGCTTTGCTACCGCACCCTGCCGCAGACACGGTTCGATGACCTTGCTTCCTTTCGGCGCGCCTATTTCGAGGCGCCGGTCGCGGTGATGGAATTCGAGCTGGAATGAGCGCCGCTAACGCGGCGCTCAGTTCTCGCGCATGCCGCGCGCGAAAGTGCGGTTGACCGGGCCCAGGAGATAGTCGAGCGCGGTGCGCTTGCTGCCGAGGATCATGGCCTCGACCGGCATGCCGGGATAGAGCTTCACCTGCGGCAGCGAGGCGAGCTGCTTGGCGTCGACATCGACACGCGCCGTGTAATAGGAGTTGCCGGATTTCTGATCGTCGACGCGGTCGGCGGACACCCAGCTCACCGTGCCGTCGAGCGTCGGCGTGTCGCGCTGGCTGTAATTGACGAGGCGCAGCTGGGCCTCGAGCCCGGCGCGCACATGCTCGATATCTTTGACCGGAACTTTCGCCTCGACCTCGAGACGATCGTCGCTCGGCACGATCTCCATCAGCGTGGCGCCGGGCGAGATCACGCCGCCGATCGTGTGCACCGCGAGCTCCATCACGGTACCGTCCAAAGGCGCGCGCACCACCGTGCGATCGAGCACGTCGCGCGCCGCGCGCATGCGCTCGGTGTTGTCGAGCAGGTCTTTCAGCGCGTCGTTATGGTCCTTCGAGGCTTCGTTGACGCGATTGGTGCGCAACTCGGAAATGCGCAGCTGGGTCTCGCCGATGCTCTGCTTGGCGCGTGCGATCTCCGTGACGTTTTGATTCATCTGGCCTTCGATCTCGGCCGCCTGACGCTGCAATTGCAGCACCTCGGGCTTGGGGATGAGGCCCTTCTGCAGGAGATAGTTCTTGTCCTTGATCTCTTCGTTGATGAGGCTCAGCTGCTGGCGCTCGGCCGCAATCTGCGCCTCGAGGCCGCGGATCTCCTCGTCGGCCTGGCCGTTGCCCTGCTCGAGGATCTGGGTTTCGCTGTTGAGCTCGTTGAGCCGCGCCTTGAAAATGGTCTCCTGCCCCAGCATCAGCTTCGCCACCGCGGGATCGTCCTTGCGGGCGATCAGCGACGGCGGGAACTCGATATCCGGCTGGCCCTGCTCTTCGGCGTGCGACCAGCGCGGCCGCCGCGTCATAACGCGCCGTCACCTGCTGAAGCGTGGCCGAGGCCTGGGTGTCGTCGAGCCGCAGCAGCACCTGATCGGCTTTGACCTTCTCGCCGTCGCGCACGTCGATCTCGCGCACGATGCCGCCTTCCAAATGCTGAATGGTCTTGCGCTTGCCGTCGACCGTCACCTCGCCGGGCGCGATGACCGCACCGCGCAACGGCGCCAAGGCGGCCCAGGCCCCAAAGCCGCCGACGAAGATCGCAATGATCGCAAAGCCGAGGATGATGGTGCGGCGAAGATCGGGCCCATCGACATCGGGCTCGCCGGCAAAAGCGTGCGCGATGCGCGCGCGGGCGTCGCTTGCCGCCGGCAACCCCGCCCGGGCTTCGGCCGCGCTGCTCACGAGGCGTCGGGCACGGGGCCGCGATTGGCCGCGGGCGCGCCGTTATTGACGGCGACCACATGCGGTCGCATCGCGAAGGGATTGGGAGCGGGATGCGGCGCTTGCGGCTTCGGCATCATCGCGACGTTGCTGGGGCCGGGCCCG
>Ga0335079_10010015_pt1 | contig 10786 bp, 9 predicted proteins | sample Lox_Sample_33_FD_206719 | JGI IMG/M metagenome (GOLD analysis project Ga0335079, IMG submission 206719) | Soil microbial communities from Loxahatchee National Wildlife Refuge, Florida, United States - Lox_Sample_3.3 | ecosystem: Environmental > Terrestrial > Soil > Wetlands | place: USA: Florida... | reverse complement strand
GCGGCGGGGTCGCTCACCGGCGCGGCGCCTGAAGCTGCGGCAGCACGGCACGCAGGTCGGCGGTGAGCGGGCCGACCTCGAGCGGCGGGGTGAAGAGCGCCACCATGCGCGCCGCCGGGTCCAGCAGAAACACCACGGCGGAGTGATCCATGGTGTAGTCCCCGCCCGGCAGCGGCACGCGGCTTACCACCACGCCGAAGGCGCGCGCCAGCGCGGCGATCGCGTCCGGCTCGCCGGTGAGGGCCACGAAGGCGGGGTCGAAGGCGTGCGCGTACTGCGCCACCACCGGCGGGGTGTCGCGCTCGGGATCCACCGAGACGAACACCACCCGCAGCGCGGGCAGCTGCCGATGCACCTGCGCGAGCTTCAGGAGCGTGGTGGGACAGACGTCCGGGCAGTGCGTGAAGCCGAAGAACACCAGCGCGGGCGCGCCGGCGAGCTGCGCGCGGCTGAAAATGCGGCCGCTGCCATCCAGCAGCGTGAAGTCCGGGAGTGCACGCGCCACCGGCAGCCAGGTGCCGCTTGCCAGCTGCGGGGCGGGCCTGTCAAGTTGTCGCGCAAAGTAGTAGCCCGCCAGCGCCGCGCCGAGTGCGGCGACGAGCAGCAGGAGGCGGGCCGGTGTCAGTCGCATGGGCGAATTATTTCACACGCGCACCAGGGGCGCGCCGCGTCCGGCGCGCCGCGTGCTCACGGTGCAGGCGCTGATCACTGAGGGCGCCCGGCGCCTGGCGCGCGCGCGGGTGTGCTTCGGACACGGCACCGACAACGCGCGCGACGAGGCGGGGGTGCTGGTGCTGCACGCGCTGCGGCTGCGCCGCGCCGCGTCCGGGGCGGCGCTCTCCCGGCGGCGCGTGCCGGCGGCGGCGGCAACGCGCGCGCGGGCGCTCATCACCCGGCGCATCCGCGAGCGCATCCCGTCGGCCTATCTTACCGGGGTCGCCGGCTTCGCCGGCCTCAGCTTCCGGGTCGACCCGCGCGTGCTGATCCCGCGCTCGCCGATCGCCGAGCTCATCGAGCGCGGCTTCGCCCCCTGGGTCGAGCCGCAGCGGGTGCGGCGCGTGCTCGATCTGGGCACCGGCTCCGGCTGCATCGCCGTCGCCGCCGCGCGGGCGCTGCCGCGCGCGCGCGTGGATGCGGTCGACATCTCGCCGGCGGCGCTCGCCGTGGCGGCGAGCAATGTGCGCCGCCACCGCCTGGGTGCGCGCGTGCGCCTGGTGCGCTCGGACCACTTCCGCGCTCTGCGCGGCCGTACCTACGATATCATCGTCAGCAACCCGCCCTACGTCGGGGCGCGCGAGCTCGCGGGGCTGCCGCGCGAGTACCGTCACGAGCCGCGCCTGGCGCTCGCCGCCGGACGCGCGGGGCTGGATTCGGTGCGCATCATCCTGCGCGAGGCCGCCCGGCACCTGCGGCCGCGCGGAGTGCTGGTGGTGGAGGTAGGCAACACCGAGCTCGCGCTGCGGCGTGCCTACCCGCGCCTGCCGTTCCTGTGGCTCGCCTTCGAGCGCGGCGGCGGCGGGGTGTTTGTGTTGACGCGCGCGCAGCTTGCCGCGCCCTAGGGGATCCGTGTCCGGCAACAGCATCGGCAGACTCTTCACGGTCACCACCTTCGGTGAGAGCCACGGCCCGGCGCTCGGGTGCATCGTGGATGGCTGTCCGCCCGGGCTGGAGCTGAGCGAGGCGGACCTGCAGCGCGACGTCGACCGCCGCCGCACCGGCACCTCGCACTTCGTCAGCCAGCGCCGCGAGGGCGATCAGGTGCGCATCCTCTCCGGGGTCTTCGCGGGGCGCACCACCGGCACGCCCATCGGCATCCTCATCGAGAACACCGACGCACGCTCGCGCGACTACGAGAAGATCAAGGACCGCTTCCGTCCCGGACATGCCGACTACACCTACCAGCAGAAATACGGCACGCGCGACTACCGGGGCGGCGGCCGCTCCTCGGCGCGCGAGACGGTGATGCGCACCGCCGCCGGCGCGATCGCGCGGCGCTACCTCGCCCAGCGCCTCGGGGTACGCATCGGCGGCTACCTGAGCCAGATCGGCGAGCTGCAGATCGAGGCGGTCGATCCGGCCGCCGCCGAGCAGAACCCGTTCTTCTGCCCGGATCCCGCGCGCGTGGCCGAGCTCGAGGCGCTCCTGTGGCAGGTGCGCGCGGCGGGGGATTCCATCGGGGCGCGAGTGACCGTGGTGGCGAGCGGCGTGCCGCCGGGCCTCGGGGAGCCGGTGTTCGACCGCCTGGACGCGGACATCGCCCACGCCCTCATGAGCATCAACGCGGTCAAGGCCGTGGAGATCGGTGCCGGCACGCGTGCCGCGGCGCAGAGAGGCAGCGAGCACCGCGACCCGCTGACCCCGGACGGGTTCACCAGCAATCATGCCGGCGGCATCCTCGGCGGCATCTCCACCGGCCAGCAGATCATCGCCCACCTCACCCTGAAGCCGACCTCGAGCATCCAGGTCCCGGGGATGACGATCGACAGCGCCGGCAAGCCGGTGGAGATCGTGACCACGGGCCGCCATGACCCGTGCGTCGGCCTGCGCGCCACCCCGATCGCCGAGGCGATGCTGGCGATCGTGCTGATGGACCACTACCTGCGCCACCGGGCGCAGAACATGGACGTGCGCTCGGGCACCCCGGACATCACGCGTCCGCGCGGCTGAGAGCCGCGCGCACGCAGCGCGAGGAGCGCTTCCATGGAAAGGCAATATCGCATCGCCGTCATCGGCGCCACCGGTCTGGTCGGCGAGACCATGGTGAGCGTGCTCGAGGAGCGCGGCTTCCCGGTCGCCGAGCTGCATGCGCTCGCGAGCGAGCGCTCGCTCGGGCGCAGCGTCAGCTTCCGCGGCCGCAGCATCCCGGTGCGCGAGTTGCGGGGCTTCGACTTCGCCGGCTGCGACTTCGCCTTTTTCTCCGCCGGCGCGGCGGTCTCGCGTGAGCATGCGCCGCGCGCGCTCGCTGCCGGCGCGCTGGTCATCGATAACACCTCCGAGTTCCGCTATCGCGAGGACGTGCCGCTGGTCGTGCCGGAAGTAAACCCGCAGGCGCTCGCCTCCGTCGGCAGCAGCGGCATCATCGCCAACCCCAACTGCTCGACCATCCAGCTGATGGTCGCGCTCAAGCCGCTCTACGATGCCGCCGGCATCGAGCGCATCGACGTCGCGACCTACCAGTCCGTCTCAGGCGCCGGCCGCACGGCGCTCGAGGAGCTGGCGCGCCAGTCGATCGCCGCGCTCAGCGGGCGCGGTCCACCGGAGTCTTCCGGGGGCGCCAAGCCGCTCGCCTTCAACTGCGTGCCGCACATCGATGTCTTCCAGGACAACGGCTACACGCGCGAGGAAATGAAGATCGTGTGGGAGAGCCGCAAGATCCTCAACGACCCGCAGCTGCGCGTGAATGCCACCGCGGTGCGCGTGCCGGTGTTCTACGGGCATTCCGAGGCGGTGCACATCAGCACGCGCCGTCCGCTGAGCGCTGCGGAGGCTCGCGAACTGCTGCGGAATGCGCCGGGCGTCACGGTTTTGGACGAGCTGCGTGTGGGCGGGTACCCCACGGCCGCTACCGAGGCAGCGAACCGCGACACAGTTTATGTCGGGAGAATCCGTGAAGATCTCGCTCCGGACCGTGGACTTAACTTATGGGTTGTGGCGGACAATGTGCGCAAAGGGGCGGCCACGAACAGCGTGCAGATCGCAGAGGCTTTGGCCCGGCGGTCTATTTAAGTTATATTGCCGCGGGATTGATGGGGGGGTCGCAAGATGTGGCCCATCCCTTTGTTTTAGAACGATATTTCACCCAATGATTCCTGCCGGGGTGCCCTGATGATCGCCAAACGCTCTGCTCGGGCGCTGGCAGTGCTGCTCGGATTGCCGTCCGCAGCGTTTGCCCTAGGTCTCGGAGACATTCGTCTCCTTTCACCGCTGAACGCTCCGCTGAATGCGGAGATCGATCTGGTGGATGTCGCCCCGGACGAGATGGCGACCGTGCAGGTGCAGCTCGCCTCGCGCGAGACCTTCGCGCGCTACGGACTCGACTGGCCCTCGTACCTGAACACGGTGCAGCTGAAGACCGCGCACTCGGGCGACGGCAAGGAAGTCATCCGCCTGCGCTCCAGCGATGCGATCACCGAGCCCTTCGTCACGCTGCTGGTCGATGTGAGCTGGTCGCGCGGTCACCTGGTGCGCGAGTACACGATGTTGCTGGATCCGCCGGTGTACGCACCGGGCGAGTCCGCGGTGGCGAGCGCCCCGGTCGCCGCTCCGGCCACCAGCACGGGCACCCGCGAGGGCTCGATTGCCCGCGCCCCGGAAGCCACCGCAGCGGCGGCTCCGGCGCCCGCAACGGCCCCCGCAGAAGCGCCCACCGCGAGCGCGGCGCCCGAGTCCGGCGCGACGAGTGCAGCGGCCGCGCCAGCAGCTGCGCCGGCGCACCCCGCACGCGCCCCCAAGGCGCACGTGGCGGCACCCGCACCAGCGAGCTCCGAGGGCGAGGGCGGCGAGGGCGGCAACGCGCACGTCGTGCAGCGTGGCGAGACACTTTCTCAGATCGCCGCCGGCGTCGCCAACGCCGGCGCCAACACCCCCAGCGGCCGCAGCTGGATGCTGGCGATCTACCAGGCCAATCCGCAGGCCTTCCGGCAGAACATGAACGTGCTGCGCTCCGGCGCGGTACTGCGCATCCCGGAGGCTTCCGAGGCCGCCGCGATCTCGCCGGCCGAGGCCTCCGCCGAGATTCGCCGCCAGTACGCCGCCTGGCGCGGCGCTGAGGCCGCCGCCCCGAGCGCGGCCGCCCAGAAGCCCGGGCGCCTGAAGCTCGTCACGCCCGAGGAGAAGACTCCGGCGCCCGCCAACCAGCCGCCCCCGGCGGCGCCGCCGGCACCTGCGACCGCCGCCAACGCGAACGCCAAGGGCAGCGCGGCCGCGCAGGCCGCCGCGGCCAGTGAGGCCAAGCGGCTGCTCGAGCTGCGCAACCAGGAACTGGCGCGCATGCAGGCTGAGGCCGCCGCCAAGCAGAATGCCCCCGCACCGGCCAACGCGCCGGCGCCGGCACCGACCGTGACCCCGCCGCCTGCGGCCAAGCCCGCCGAGACGCCCGCCCCGAGTGCGGCCACCGAGCAGGCGACGCCCCCGGCAGCACCGCCTGCGGAAGTGAGCGCCCCGCCCGCGCCGCCGCCGGTCAAGGCGCCGCCGCCCCCGAGGGCGAAGCCCGCGGCCCCCGGCCGCAGTGGTGGCTCCTTCATGGATACGCTGCTCGGCCTGTGGTGGGTGCTCGCCGTGCTTGCCCTGGGCGTGCTCGCATTCCTCGGCATCCGCGTGCTGCGCGAACGCCGCTCGAGCGAATTCGATGCCTCGCTCGGGCGCCTCGCCGCCGCCGGCGCCGAGACGGCCGATCTGGGCACCATGCGCGCGCGCGAGGAGGCCTTCGAGCCTGCCCCGCCGCCCCCGCCGCCGCCTGCACCGCGTGCCGCAGCGCCCGCGCGTGCTCCGGCGGCTGCACCGCTTCCGGAAGCGGCCTTCCTCGTCGAGGAGACCGGCTCGCACGAGCGCCCGGGACTTTCGCTGACCGGCACCCAGCCGGTGATGGCGCCGCCGAAGCACGTGGCGAGCGATGAGACGATCAGCAGCGAGACGGCGATCAACCTCGATCAGGGCGATCCGCTGGCCGAGGCTGATTTCCACATGGCCTACGGCCTGTACGACCAGGCCGCCGACCTGATCCGCATCGCGATCTCGCGCGAGCCGGCGCGGCGCGACCTGAAGCTCAAGCTCCTCGAGGTCTTCTTCGTCTGGGGCAACAAGGAGCAGTTCTTGAGCGCCGCGCGCGAGCTGGCGGACAGCCGCGCCGAGGCCGCCCCCGGTGAGTGGGAAAAGATCCTCATCATGGGCAAGCAGCTCGCGCCCGAGGACACGCTGTTCTCCGGCAGCGGCGCCGTCGCGGGCGCGGCCGCCGGCGGTGTCGACCTCGATCTCGAGGGCGGCCAGAGCCGGGTGGACTTCGACCTCGTGGGCGAGGGCGTGCCGGTGGAGGAGCCGCCGCAGGGCGTCGACCTGGACATCGGTTCCGCGGTGGGGGACCTGGACGCCACGGCCGAATCCCAGTCCGGGATCACCGATCGCAACGTCGCGCTCGAGGGCACGATGTCGGGCGCCACCGGCAACACGCGCCAGATGACGACCCGCATGCGCCAGGGTTCGGGCAGCACGGCCGAGATGGAGGGTCCCACGGTCGAGCAGCCGCAGATTGCGGCGGCGGGCGGCCCGACGATCCGCCAGAAGGTCGAGACCGCTATGCGCCAGGGCGGCACGGAGCACACGGCCGAGCTGGCCATCGATGACCTGGGCCTGGACGTGGGCGCCGTGGACACGGTTGACCAGCCCGGTATCGCCTCCGCGCAGGCCTCCACTCCCGACGGCCCGACGCTGGTCGCGGGCATGGACGATCACTCGCGGCGCGTCATGGAGGATGCGCAGCGCCGCTCCCGGGATGATGAGGACACCGGCACCAACACCGGTGCCTGGCAGTTCGACCAGGACGAGCTCGAGGCGGCACTCACGCAGACCACGAACCTCGCCGGTCCCGACGGCTCAGCGACCTCGCGTATGCGCGCGCTCGGCGGTGGGCTCGATCTGGACGTGGGCGATGCCACGGGCAAGCACCTGGCGGCTACCGACGTCGACCTCGACGTGGGCCTGGCCACCGGCACGCATGCGGCGCAGTCGGGTAACACGCTCGACCTGGATGTAGGCACGGCCACCGTGCCGGATGCGGCGTTCGCGGCCACGCAGCGCCTGGCCTCCGAGGACCTGGCGCTGCCGGATCTGGAACCGGTGACGATGAGCGAGGTCGGCACCAAGCTCGACCTGGCACGGGCCTACATGGACATGGGCGACCCGGACGGCGCCCGCAACATCCTCGAGGAAGTCCTCAACGAGGGCTCCGCGGCGCAGAAGCAGGAGGCGCAGCGCCTCATCGAGTCGCTGCCCGGCTGAAGGCGCCGCAGCGCGCTGGCCTGAAGGCTGACGGGCCAGCATGCCCCGCATCGCCGTCGGCGTGGAATACGAGGGCTCTGCCTACGCCGGCTGGCAGAGCCAGCCCACGGCTCCCTCCGTACAAGAGCAATGCGAGCGCGCGCTCGCGCGCGTGGCCGCGGCGCCGGTCGCCCTGGTGTGCGCGGGTCGCACCGATGCCGGCGTGCACGCGCTCGGCCAGGTCGCGCACTTCGACACCGACGCCGAGCGCAGCATGCGCAGCTGGGTGCTCGGCGCGAACAGCGAGCTGCCGGGCGACATCAGCCTCTCTTTCGCGCAGGTCGTGCCCGCTCACTTCCACGCCCGCTACAGCGCGGAGTCGCGCACCTACCGCTACCTCATCCACAACCGCGGCGCGCGCTCGGCGCTGTGGGCGCGCCGCGCCGCCTGGGTGCACCGGCCGCTCGACACGCAGCGCATGGTTGAAGCCGCGGCGCACCTGACCGGCGAGCACGACTTCAGCGCCTTTCGCGCCGCGGAGTGCCAGGCCAAATCCCCGGTGCGCCGCCTGCAGCGGCTCGAGGTCAGCCGCGCGGGCGAGCTGGTCAGCATCGAGGTCACGGCCAATGCCTTCCTGCACCACATGGTGCGCAATCTCGCGGGGCTGCTGATCGCCATCGGCAAAGGGGACGCTGAACCCTCCTGGGCCGCGGAGGTGCTCGCCGGGCGCGATCGCACGCGCAGCGCGGCTACCGCCCCGGCCGCCGGACTCTACTTTGCCGCGGTGCGTTACCCGGACGCCTTCGGGCTGCCGCGGGCGCCCGGCGGGGGACAGCCGCCCGATCGGCTATCATCCCCCGACCTTTAGGCCACCGCCGGAGCGGCCCCGCCTCGATGTCCTGGTTCGAGAAAATCATGCCCTCGCGCATCAAGACCGAGCGGCGCACCCGCTCGGTGCCGGAGGGCCTGTGGATCAAGTGCCCGGCCTGTGATGCGGTGCTCTACCGGGCCGAGCTCGAGCGCAACCTCTACGTGTGCCCCAAGTGCAGCCACCACATGCGCATGGGGGCGCGCGAGCGCCTGGAGCGCTTCCTCGACCCTGGCACCATGGAGGAGATCGGCGCCGGCATCGCGCCGGAGGATCCGCTGAAGTTCCGCGACAGCAAGCGCTACCGTGATCGCCTGGCGCAGGCGCAGAAGGCGACCGGGGAGAGCGATGCGCTGGTGGTGCTCACCGGGACGCTGCATGGCCTGCCGGTGGTGGCGTGCGCCTTCGAGTTCCAGTTCCTCGGCGGCTCGATGGGCTCGGTGGTGGGCGAGCGCTTCAAGCGCGGCGTCGACTACTGCATCCAGGAGCGCCGCGCGCTGGTGTGCTTCACCGCCTCGGGCGGGGCGCGCATGCAGGAGGCGCTGTATTCTCTGCTGCAGATGGCCAAGACCGCCGCCGCGCTGTCGCGCCTGGCGCAGGCGCACCTGCCCTTCATCTCCGTGCTGACCGACCCGACCACCGGTGGCGTGTCGGCGAGCCTCGCGCTGCTCGGGGACCTCAACCTCGCCGAGCCGCGCGCCCTGATTGGCTTCGCCGGGCCGCGCGTGATCCAGCAGACGGTGCGCGAGACGCTGCCCGAGGGCTTCCAGCGCAGCGAGTTCCTGCTCGAGCATGGCGCCATCGACATGATCGTCGACCGGCGTGACCTGCGCGACCGCATCGCGGCGCTGCTGCGCCTGCTGCTGAAGCTGCCGGCAGCCGCGGCCTGAAGCGGCCGCAGCGCATCCACCCCGCAGGCCCGCAGGTGCGCACGCTCGCCGAGTGGCTCGCGCTGCAGGAGTCGGTGCATCCGCTGAGCATCGACATGGGGCTCGAGCGCGTCGCCGGCGTGGCGCGGGCGCTCAGGCTGCAGCGGCCCGCGAGCGCCGTGCTTACCGTGGGCGGCACCAACGGCAAGGGCTCGGTGGCGGCGCACCTGGAGGCGTTGCTGCGCGCGCACGGCGCGCGCACCGGCCTGTTCACATCCCCGCACCTGCTGCGCTACAACGAGCGCATCCGCATCGGCGGCGCCGAGGTGGAGGATGGCGCGCTCGTCGGCGCCTTCGAGCGCATCGAGGCGGCACGCGGGCCGACCACGCTCACCTTCTTCGAGTACAACACGCTCGCCGCGCTCTATCTGTTCGCCGCCGCCCAAGTCGACGTGGCGGTGCTCGAGGTCGGTCTCGGCGGCCGGCTCGATGCCACCAACCTCGTGGATGCCGACGTCGCCGTGCTCGCCTCGGTCGGCTTTGACCACCGCGAGTACCTCGGCGACTCCCTCGAGCGCATCGGCGCGGAGAAGGCGGGCATCTTCCGCGCCGGCCGCCCGGCCGTGCTCGGCACCCCCGAGATGCCGGCCAGTGTCACTTCCGCCATCGAGGCGTGCGGCGCGCGTGCCTTGATCGCCGGGCGTGACTTTCGCTGGCGCGTGCACTCCGGGGGCTGGGATTACCTCGGGCTCGGCGCGCAGCTGGCGGCACTGCCGCCCTCATCGCTCGCCGGGGCGATCCAGTACCGCAATGCCGCCACCGCGCTCGCCGCGCTCGAGGCGTTGCTGCAGGGGGCACCGCTGGGGCACGGGGTCGCACGCGCTCGCGCTGCGCTGGCGCCCCTGAGCGCCGCCCGCGTCGCCGCAGCGCTGCGCGAGGTGCACCTGCCGGGGCGCTTCGAGATCGTGCCGGGCGCCATCGAGTGGATCCTGGACATCGCGCACAACGAGCCGGCGGCGCGGGTGCTGGCCGCGCAGCTGCGCGAGCGCGCGCTGCCCGGGCCTGGCGGACGCACCTGGGCCGTGATCGGCGTGCTGCAGGATAAGGACGCCGCCGCCATCGGTCGCGAGCTCGCGGCAGTCATCGATCACTGGATCGTGTGCGCACTCGGCGGCCCGCGCGGCCAGAGCGCCGCTGCGCTCGCCGCGCGGCTCGGCTGCGCGCCCGACAGATGCGAGCTCGCCGCCTCGGTGCCGGCCGGGTGCGAACTGGCGCGCGCGCAGAGCAAGCCCGGCGATCGCGTCGTGGTGTGTGGCTCACTGCACACGGTCGGCCCGGCGCGCGAGTGGCTTGGGCTATACTAGCGGCGCTTTTTTTGGGAGCGCCTCGGGGCTGACGTGGGCACGGCGCCGGCCGTGCTTGGGTTTTCGCGCTCCCGTCCCCATCGTAGGTGCGCTGGTGAAAGAACGGTTGACGGGCGCGATCATTCTCGTGGCGCTCATCGTGCTGCTGGTGCCCGAGCTGCTGACCGGACCGATCAAGTCCGCGCCTGCCGTGCCGGCCTCGCAAGCGGAGGATCCGCCATTACGCTCCTACACCATCAACCTCGGCGAAGACGCCCAGGCAGCCGCGCAGCCGGCGCCGCAGCCGCTGCCCCCGGCAGCCCCCGCGCCAGCGCCGAGCGCGCCCGCCACGCCGCCGCCCCCGGCGCCCGCCGCGACCCCCGAGCCCAAAGCCAAACCCGCAGCCGCGCACGCCCCGACGCCGGCGCCGACAGCGCCGGGCAGCGCGGGCGGCTCGGGCTTCATGGTGCAGCTGGGCAGCTTCTCCAGCCGCAGCAACGCCGAGCGCCTCGTGCATCAGCTGCAGGGGCAGGGCTTCAGCGCCAGCCTCTCGCAGGGCAGCGGCGCGCGACATCTGTACCGCGTGCGCGTGGGGCCGGCCCCCGACCATCAGGCCGCCACGCAACTGCAGAGCAAACTCAAGGCGGCCGGCCATTCCGGCTCGATCGTGCCCAAGTGATCGGCGGTGGCGCGCACGTGAAGCGTGTCTTAGGCAACCCCGGTCCGCTCTTGTA
>Ga0335079_10010013_pt1 | contig 10786 bp, 8 predicted proteins | sample Lox_Sample_33_FD_206719 | JGI IMG/M metagenome (GOLD analysis project Ga0335079, IMG submission 206719) | Soil microbial communities from Loxahatchee National Wildlife Refuge, Florida, United States - Lox_Sample_3.3 | ecosystem: Environmental > Terrestrial > Soil > Wetlands | place: USA: Florida... | reverse complement strand
GGCGCAGCCGTTGAAAGGCGTCCTGAACACGATTGCCTCCGCCGTGATCGGGATAGTCCTGGCTCTCATATACGGCGCTCTGTCCTCCACGGTTACCGGGACGGTCAAACCAGGGCCGCCCAGTTATGATTTCGAGATCTGGCTCGCCTCGGCGTTGTTGGCGGTGACATTCCCATTCCTCATCTACTACGCCGAGTTCTTCCAAATGTGGCCATTGCGGAAATCAGAACAAGCGCAGGCGGCCGCCGCCGACTAGTGGCTGTGCTATTGTCCTGACTAGAAGGTGTCTTCTGTAGCCTATCGTGTGGCCTTGGTGTTGACGCTCTGCGCCGGAAGCCTATCGGCAAATCCGGGGCTGGCCCGCAGCTCGCACTTTGAGGTGTATGCTCAGGCAGGTCCTGCGAGCGCGCAGTCCATCGCTCTGGATTTCGAACGGCTGCGTGCGTATTTCCTGCAGCAAACGGGACTGAAGCCGGACAACCGTCCGCCGGTTCGGGTGATCGCGTTTCGGTCGCGAGCCGAGTACCTGCCGTATCAGCTAGGGCCCGCGACGGATGCGTATTACGTGGGCGCGGACAGCCGCGATACGATCGTCATGACCGCGCCGGGCGACGGCGATCTTCGAGTGGCGGCCCATGAATACGCGCATTTCGTCCTGCACGCGAACGGGCTGGAACTCCCGCCTTGGCTGAATGAGGGGCTCTCGGAGCTGTTCTCAACAGTCCGTTTGAACGGATCCGGCCAGCGAGGACACCCGGAGCCGCCACCGCGCGCAGCGACACTTCGCAACCGGGCCTGGATTCCGGTTTCGGAACTCATCACATTGCCCGTCGATTCGCCTCTGCGCCAGCAGCCTGGCAGCGTAGATCTGTTCTATGCCGAGAGTTGGGCGCTCACAGACATGCTGGCGAATTCGCCAGACTATCGATCCCGTTTTCCCGATCTGGTCAGCGCTCTTTCCTCTTCTCGTGTAACCAGCGACAGCGCACTCGCGACGATCTATGGGAAGCCGCTCGACGCTATCGCCGCGGATTTGCGTGCCTGGGTAGACACACGGCGGATTACACCGACATCGCTTCCGGATGCTCCACCCGCCGCGGCGCCGTTGGACGTGTCCGAGACTGGCCCGCTGATCTGGCAATCGGTGACCGCCGATCTGCTGCTGGCCGTCGGCAAACTCGTGCAAGCGGCCGCTGCCTATGATGCATTGGCGCGGGAGGCGCCCAGCAATCCGGATTTCCAAGCGGCGTTGAGTATCATCGCTCTGGAGAAGCACGAATGGAACGCCGCGCGGCAGCACTGGGCGCACGCCCTGGAATACGGGATTCAGGATGCCACCGTCTGCTATCAATACGCCGTGCGGGCCGATGCCGCGGGGCTTCCGCGTGATGACGTCCGGCCCGCGCTGGAGCGCGCTGTATCCCTCCAGCCCGAATTTGACAATGCGAATTACAAGCTGGCGTTGCTCGACAACAATGCCGGCCAGTATGAGTCGGCGGTCATGCACCTTCGCGCGCTCCATGCGGTCGCGCCGCCGCGGCAATTCGCGTATTGGTCGGCGATGTCTTATGCCTTGAGCGAGCTCGGCCGGCGTAAGGAGGCGGAAGCTGCGGCCCGCGCAGCCGATGAGCATGCCGCTACGCCGGAGGAGCACGCGCGCGCTGCGCAATTGAACGACATCGCGAATACCGAAGTCAACGTGCGCTTTTCGCGCGACGCTGAAGGTAATTCCAAGCTGATTACAACGCGCGTTCCGTACAATGCGCAGAACTGGAATCCATTTATCGAGCCGGGGGATCGAATCCGGCGCGTCGACGGCACGCTCCGTGAAGTCGAGTGCAACGGCAACGCGCTTGGGTTCGTCCTCGACACGGTTAGCGGGCGGATTACCCTGGCGATTCCGGATCCACTGCGTGTTCAAATGCGAAATGCACCTAAGGAATTCACCTGCGGCCCTCAGCCAAACAACCGGGTAACGGTTGTGTACGCGCTCGCGGAGGGTTTGAATTCGAATCGCGAGGGGATCGTACGGGGAATGGAATTCCACTGAGTACCGACACTATTTCCAGTACTGACAGAACGAACGCCTGTTACTCGAATTTAACAAAACTATTGCATCGTCCCGTGCGCCCGTTTACGATGAACAACCAAAACGGGAAATAAAGGAATCCTCCATGGCGAGGTTCGGAGCACTGTGGCGACGATATTGATCCTCGATAATGATCTCGGTTTCTGTTTTTGGCTCGGCCAGGCGATGACAGCTTCCCAGTGCAAAGCTTTTCCTGCGACCACCATCGCGGAAGCCTTTACACTGATTGCGCAGTTCAAGCTGAAGGTCGACTTTCTGATTCTGAATCCGGCCGTGCCGGGTGCGATGGATTTCATGCAGGCTTTGCGCAGGGAACAACGCCAACTCCGAGTCGCCGTAATGGCGTCTGACATTCCCGAACGGCGAGAGCAGAGCGCGGAAGCCGTGGCGGTACTGGAACGGAAGATCTAATATGTTTGCATTGAAAAATTCCGCTCTTCTTTTCCTACGACCGCCTCAGAGCATCCCGAGCTTCTTCATCTTGTAGCGCAGAGAAAAACGGCCGATTCCCAATAGAGCGGCAGCCCGCGTCTGGTTGCCTCCGGTGTCGGCAAGCGCCGCGGCGATCAATTCGCGCTCGCCACTGAGCAGCGAAAACCGAGGCTCGGCGGGCGGTTTATCAATCGCGGGGTGCCGCCGGCCGTTCGAACCATTCGGAACCGCGAGGCTCGCTGAGGTAATCAGGGGCGACGCCTCGACCAGAACCGCGCGCTCAATCACATTGCGCAATTCACGCACATTGCCCGGCCACTCGTGCCGCTCCAGCAACAGCTTGGCTCCGGGATGAATCCCGTGAATCTGGCGCCCGTGAACCCGGTTGAAGTGGTCGAGAAAATAAGCCGCCAACTCCGGCAGATCTTCCGGCCGCTCCCGCAGAGTAGGAACGCGAATCTGCACGCCGTTCAGCCGGTAATAGAGATCACTGCGGAAGCGGCGTTCTTCGATTGCCTTGTCGAGATCGGCGTTGGTCGCGCCGATGACACGCACATCCACGGAAATATTCCGCGAGCCGCCCACGCGCCGGAACGTATGGTCTTCCAGGACACGCAGCAGTTTGGCTTGCAGCGGTAACGGCATCTCGCCGATTTCATCCAGGAAAACGGTGCCGCCATCCGCCACTTCCAGTAAGCCCTCTTTGGATTCACGTGCGCCCGTAAACGCGCCTCGCTCATAGCCGAACAACTCGCTTTCCAGCAGGCTCTCCGGAAGCGCAGCGCAGTTGATAGGAACCATCGGCGCCGCGGCACGCCGGCTCAGGGCATGCAAGCGCTTCGCGATTAATTCCTTGCCTGTGCCGCTCTCGCCGACCAGCAGGATCGAAGTCGCGCGGCTGGCGGCGATGCGTGACACGAACTCCAATAGTTCCTGCGCCACCGGGGAGCGGCCGAGGAATTCAGGCGGGGAATCAGATTCGCCGATGCGGTGCAGAGAAAGCGCCCAACCTCGCACGCCCGTGACATGGTCGTGCAACGCGATACCCGAGACCTCTATGATGCGCCGCTCCCCTCGGGGTGGATAAACCTCGCAGCGCCACTCCAGACGGTCGCTCGGCAGCGGCACGCCGTTTGTGCCAGGCGCCAGGATTTCATCGGCTCTCCGGTTGATCAATTCGCTGGCGGAACTCTGCAAAAATTGCGTCGCGGATCGATTGGCCGCCACTACTACGAGCGAGCCGTCGCAGAGCAGCATGGGATCTTCCATGCTCTCGAACCAGGCGTTGGCTAGGACCGATTCGGATCCATGCAACGCTATTCTGGGAATCTCACCCATATCGTTTGGCCTTCCGCCGTCCGGAATCTCCGCGCTACTCCGCATCGGCATGTTCACCGCTCTTTGAACAGACCGGACAGCAATCCGCGCAATAGAGCCCATGTTCCTGGCGAGGCATATGGACCGGGGAAGCTGGCCGGCCGCAGCGGTCACACGGGGCTACCATTCGGGATGTAATGATGCAAGGCGACACAACCGCCACACCGCCGGATGTACCGGCTGCCTGCCCCCCGTGAGACCCCGCCGCCCCGATCGCCCGCCTGGGACTTCGATTCACCCTTGTCCTCCCATTATCTCGATTTCCGATTGCCTACGAACCGCCGCTTAACTTCCTCAAACCGTCTCGCGCCTTGCGCCCACTGTCTGACGCCGGATCGGTTGCCACCGCCCTCGACCAATACGAGCGCGCACGCTCCCGGTTGCCAAGATTGGCGTAAATGGCGCCCATGTTGTACAGTGCGTCCACCTGGTTCGCATTCAATGCCAGCACTTTTTCGGTTTCGGCGATCGCCCCCGTTACATCATTCCGCTCATAGAGCAAACGGCCGAGTTCCAGATGCGCGTCCTGGCTCGTCGGCTCGCTTTGGATGGCTTCGCGAAGATGTCCGGCGGCATCGTCCAGAGCCCCCTTCTCGCGTTCCAGTTGTGCCATGCGCAACAGCACCGGCATATGGCCGGGCTTCTTTTGCAACTGGACCGCCAACTCCTTCAACTCGTGCTCCGGATTATCTGCGGTCACCGGAGCCTGTTTGGATGCGGCCGGAGCACCAGATCGGTCCGTCACCTTCAGCAGAAAGACCGAGACGGCGCCGATCGAGGCCAGGCTTGCGGCCATCATGATCCATTTCTTATGCAAGACTGGCATGTACTTCTTCGACTCCCAGTACTTTTTCCACAATCTCGATCCCGATCTTCCGCAGGAATCCTTCGGGTGATTCGCCGCCGATCAACACAAACACGTAATCATTGGGCAGTTCAAAGGCCTTGTTGCCTGCCACAATCTGCACGCAATGCGGCAAAATCCGGGTCACTTGCGACTCGCGAATAACCTTGACGCGCCCCTGCTGCTCGGCGTCGGCGAGCATTTTCCGATTCCTGTCGCGCGCGCGATTGAAGATTGCGCCGCGATACGAGAGAGTCACCCGGTTGCGCGACGCTTTGCTGAGTGCGAGCGCCGCTTCGGTGGCTGAGTCGCCGCCGCCGACTACAAGAATGTCTCTGTCCTGATATGAATCGGCCTCGATCAGACGGTAGGTGACTTTGCCCAGATCCTCTCCCGGAATCCCCAGCCGGCGTGGCCGTCCGCGCTTACCGAGCGTGAGCACCACGTTGCGGGTTTCATAGACGCCCTTTGCCGTGCTGACCTCGAGCAAGGAAGCCTTACGGACAATCGATTCGACTCCTTCGTTGGTTTGCACGCTCACACCAGTGTTGGCCAGAATGGTTTCCCACACGGTCAGCAGAGATTCTTTGGTGCCGTCGCCCACGTACAGACTGCCGTACAATGGCATGTCCACTGGTTCGGCCATCAGGAACTTGTGGCGCGGATAATTGCGGATGGTGGAAGCTACCTCGCCTTGCTCGAGCGTTAAGTAGCGAAGCCCGTGCTGCAGCGCGGCGAGCGAGGCGCTCAGCCCGGCCGGGCCCGCGCCAACGATGACGACATCGTACGGTTCCCTAGCGGTACGGGTGGAGACGACGCTGAAGTTTTGGTCGACCGCGGGAGGGGCCCATCGGCCTTGCGATTCGAGACGCCGCTTGATGCTATCGATCGCCATGCGGCCTTCATTGATCGCAGTCTTGATCAGCCCCATGCCCGACAGCTCGCCCGCGATGTACACGCCCGCTACGTTGGTTTCGAAAGTCTCCTTGACCAAAGGCGCGCGCAACGTCTGGAGCGTGTTGCCGAACGCGAGGCTGAGAGCAGAAGTAGGGCAGACCTCGATGCACTTCGCATTGCCGACACACCGTTCCGGATGCGCCAGTATCGCCTTGCCGCCGACCAACGCGAGCGTCCCCGTTTCCGGGCACGCGTCCACACAACTGCCGCAGCCGATGCACAAAGTCGCATTGATCACGGGTCTCGGCTTCCCCGAATCGCTGCTGGTTGAACCGTTCGCCGGCGTCTGGACCGCCGCGCGGTGCAAGGTCCATAACGACATTGGGGCGCCGCAGGACGAACAGAATGTCGAATCCGCGGCAATCGATTTCGAGCAGCGCGGGCACGTGATCATCGGGGTGTGCGCGGGTGTCGCCGGAGCAGCGGATGCGGCCTGAGAAGAGTTCTGTCGCTTGCCGGAGCTCAGAGCTTTTAGATAATGCCGAACGAACAGGAGCGTTATCACTGAACAGATCAGGAATGTGGCCAGCGTATCCATGAAAATCAGTGTCTCAGAAATAACCCATCAGGAGCGCCACAGAGATATGAATGCAGACCAGAATCGCAAAGGAATAGCTGAACGGCCGGTGCACCACATGCCATAAGTGAAATACTTGGTGTGTCTTTGACAGGAACGCGATTTTCGTGGCCATCCAGGACCGGCGGCGCGCCAGATCGATGACTTTTTCCAGACCCGGCTGGTGCGACGGCAGCAAGCCCCACAGCGTTTGCATGGTTGCGGCACGAGCTCGGCGGCGAATCCGCGCAACCCGGAACGGCCGCTTTAAATCGCAGCTTGCCATGAGCGCGAGGGCGGCGACGACCGGCATCGCCTCGACTTTCTCCTTGGTCGGCACCGCCAGCAGGGGCTTCAATTCCTCCAGCGAAACCAGGCTCTGCCGTTGCAACTCTTCGCTTAACTCGTCGGTCATCGACTGCATTTCCTGCAACGACAACTCGGCCGCATTGATCCGCCGCGGTATCTGCGCGTAGAGATATCGTCCGACAATGCCACTGAGCATCACGGCGATCATGATCCAATACGAAACTCCGGCCACGCCGCGCATGCGGAAGCCGGCGTGAAACGTGATGAGGATGGGCGCGCAGGTTCCCATGACGACGTGCACATCCAGCCAGTTTTTGGTCTTCCCTACTCTGCCCAGCGTTCTCCAGCGCTTGCGGAGGGCATAAAGAAAAATGCCGAGGAACGAGGCGACTCCCAGCAGCCCGAGCTTGATGCCGACGGCCCCACTCGGCCGCAGTTCCCGGTTGAGCGGATGGTACGCCCGCTCTTCCAGCGGCAGGCGGTAATAGCCGAAGCCGTGCGCCAGTGTCCAGCCGATGACTAGCACGTAAAAACCGGCGAACAGCCACACGGCGAGTTTGTGCCGGCCGGCGGGCTTAAGCAGGAGTTCGGTAACGGTCGCCGTCACGATCCACGGGTCCTTACTGCGGTGTTGCAGGCTTGATTTGCGTCTCGACTTCGAAACGCCGATAGTTACTAAATAGGTGCGTGTTCCGCCAGTGCTGGCGCTTGGTCTCGGCTTCGATCACCGCACGGGAAGGCAGCCAGAATGGCGCCGCGCCATTGAACCGCACTTCGGAGTAAGTGACATCCGCATCCAGCCGCAGCAGGCCCGTTTCCGCCAGCGACTCTCCCAATCCTGCTTCGATGCGTACGACCGCGTACGACGAAGGGTCGATCCATGCCGTCCCGCGCCACAGCAGTGGATACTCCCGCTCGCGAAGGAGCAAGACCGAAAGGGGATGATCCTCCGCGACTTGCCGAAACCCGACGCGCAACAGACGATTCTCATCGGCCAGCCGGTGAAACTCGTACCGCGATTGATAGAGCGGATGGAAGATCAAGGTCAAAATCGAAAACCCGTTCGTCTCCAGCAGAGAAGCCGTCCCTTTCGACGCCTTGTGCGTTTTTTCGACTCGCGATTCGTCCACCGCCAAGTCGGCCCCGGACGCCTGTAGAATAATCAGATAGTCGAAGCTCTCGCGCTGCTCGAATAACACCTTCCCTTTCTCCCCAATTTTCGATTGAGTCATTTCCTCCGTGCAAGTTACCGAAGAGAAGTAATTCCAGAAGTTCTCCACCTGTTGCCCAACGCGTTCGAGCAGAGCCGGCATCGGCAACTCGACTTCGGGCGGCACTGGCGCAATTGTTTCCGCCGCCCCAGCCACCACCGGCAGCAGCAGAAAAAGGCCACAGACGCCTCTCTTACGCCAAGCTTTAAAACCGATAACCGAAGTTAGCATAGGTCTGATCATAGTTCTGCGTGCCCCCGTGGTAGACCGTCCAGCCCGCCCCGAGTATGTAATGATTGCCAATTAAATAGTCCAATGTCGCCATCCCGTACTTGGTCCGCGACTGCGAAATAAATGGCGAAGAGAGGCTCTGCTCGCCTCCTTGCAGGTCGAAGCGAAGTTTGTCGGTAACCTGCCGGCTCAACGTGACTGACGCATAGGATCCGGACCCGAAGGAAGTCGTGAATTTCGAATACCTCAGGTCCGTTCGAAACGCAAGCGTCGGAAACATCGGGATTCGACTGAGGCTTGGCAGCAGTTTCGGAATCCGCGGCAGCGGCACGAACAGAGGCAAGCGGGGAAGCACCAGCCCTCCCATGTAGTTCAGCGCGGCCCGCGTATCCTGGTTCCCTTTGCTGCGGCCAAGGCTGCTATATAATGTCACGCCGCGAAACACATCCAACCGATAGCCGCCGCTGAATCCCTGGAATAGAAATTGATCCAGCAAGCCGGTCCCGAGCAGCCGCAAATCAAACGTCGGCACATCGCGGAAGTAGTTATGGCTCAGGTCGAGCGCGAGTCGCTTCACCGGCTGCACTCGTACAGTCGCGAAGCTGCGAGCCAGCCGCGGATCGGTGATTCCGTTGGAAGTCAGCGCAGCAGCCAGCCGGTCCACCTCCAGATCGTGGTAGATCGAAACCTTCGTGCCCACCGTCAGGCTGTTCTCGAAAAACAGGAACTGCCGCTCGGGATGCCAGTGGCTGCGCGTCACGGCCGCCCCGGCCGTGCTCGTATAGCGCACCGTCTCATACGACCCCGTCTCATACGCCACAAAGCTGCCGGCCATTTGCCGGTTGGGATCGTAGTTCCACGCCGTGGGATTGGGCGTAGATCCCGCGAAGATGCCCGCCGTAAAATTCTTTCCCATACGCCGTCCGGCATATCCGCCGTCGATCGTGCTCAGGCTCGGCGCCCAGGGCAGCAGAAAGCGCCCCACTCCGGCCACGTAGCGCGAATTCGGATTGTTGTAATAGAAGCCGATTGTGTAGGTGCGGTTCAGAAGATCGTTCAACGTTTGTTGTTGCGGAACGCCACGCTGGCTATCCAGCCGTCCCCGCCAATAGCCGCTGAAGTTCCAGTAGCTGCCGCCGATCCGGGTCATGTCCATTCGCACAACCAGACCCTCCTGCATTGTCTGCGTCCCGGAGGTGTGATCGAAAATGGCGGTCTGCTCAAAACTGATCCGTCCGCGAATCTTGTTCACTTCCGGCGAGGGGTTATGCGGCACGTATGCGCGCAGCTCTTCGTCCAGCGGATCGCCTTCACTGAACGATACGGTTTGCGCGGCATGGCGAACCGATTTCGAGGAGCGGACAACCTGGATCGCCTGCGTGTCCTCGTACGAGAGTTCGGCCGTATCGCCGACTTGGATCGGTTGCGCTCCGTCCTTCACCTCGCACGCCGCCGAAATAGTTGCCACCGCGATGATGGTGATGTCGCCGATCTCCTGACGGCTCATCTGCGCCTGTCCCGGCGCAACGCGGAAGATCTTGAGGTGCATCCCTTCCTTAAGCCCATCATCGCTTCCGCCATCCAGATACACGGCTCCCGAGGCGATCTGCTTGACATGGTACGTGCCGCGTGCTGAAGGCGGCTGGCCCCACACTCCCGAGCCGAGCAGCATTACCGCCGTCAACAGCGTCGCCGGCGGCGTCAGACTACGCCTCATCCGCCGCTCCCCTTGGGATGGCAGCTATAGCAACTGGTTCCGTTATATACGAAGTCCTTTACACCGCGGTGATCCGAAGTGACCTCAGTCTGATTGCTGTGCTGGTGGCAGGCGATGCACGTGAACACAGCGTAATTCGAGCTGTTGGTGTGGCAGTCGGCGCACTGCGTCCACTTGCCGTTGTGCGTTCCGCTGTAGATCGGGAAGTAGGCCGAATCGTGCGCCGTGTATTTGGCTCCGGTCCAGTCGACAAACGTGTGGCAGGAATTGCAAGTCTGGGCAAATCCCGCCGCCGCGTGGTTCGGATTGGTCGTGTTGTTGTAATCCGACTGGTGGCAGCTCCAGCAGTCGCTCGGTGTCGTCGTATAGTTGTTCCCCACGTGGCACAGGCTGCATTGGTTGTTCGTCAGCATGGTCGCATGGTAACCGGTCAGTTGCAGAGGCGAGGTCGGATGACTGAAGGTCGCGCCCGACCAATTGGTTGTCGAGTGGCACATCGAGCAATCCTGCGGAAACCCCGCCGCCGCGTGGCTCGGATTGTTGGTGCCGTTGTAGTCGGTCTGGTGACAGTTCCAGCAAGCCGCGCTCGTCAAGCTGTAATTGTTGTTCACGTGGCACTGGGTGCACTGAATGGTCGAGTGCATGCCCGTCAGCGTGAACCCCGTGGTTGCGTGGTTGAAAGTGGCGCCCAGCCAGTTTGTCGTGGTGTGGCAGCCCGAGCAATCCTGCGGGAATCCCTGCGCCTGGTGAGGCGGATTGTTGGTGCTGTTGTAGTCCGCCTGATGGCAATTCCAGCAAGCCCCGCTCGTCAGGCCGTAATTGCTGTTCACGTGGCATTGCGCGCATTGAAGGCTGGTGTGCGCGCCGGTCAGCGAAAAACCCGTGGTTGAGTGATTGAACGTCGCGCTGGTCCAATTGGTGATCGTCGTCCCGTGACACAAGGTGCAGTCCTGCGGAAAACCGGACGAGGCATGCGGTGGATTCGTGGCCCCGTTGTAGTCGGTCTGGTGGCAGTTCCAGCAAGCGGCGCTGGTGAGGCTGTAATTGCCGTTCACGTGACACG
>Ga0335079_10010012_pt1 | contig 10787 bp, 11 predicted proteins | sample Lox_Sample_33_FD_206719 | JGI IMG/M metagenome (GOLD analysis project Ga0335079, IMG submission 206719) | Soil microbial communities from Loxahatchee National Wildlife Refuge, Florida, United States - Lox_Sample_3.3 | ecosystem: Environmental > Terrestrial > Soil > Wetlands | place: USA... | reverse complement strand
TGGGGCCTGCCAGTAATCGAAACTCCAGGCGATCTGGCGGCGTGGCTGGGTCTCGATATTGGTGAATTGCGCTGGTTCGCCGACTTGAAGGGTCTCTTATTCAAGAAAGACCGCCCCCCCTTGGATCATTACCATTACCGGATCCAGACCAAGCGCTTTGGCAGCGTTCGCCTGATCGAAGCCCCGAAGCCTCGCCTGAAAGATCGTCAGCGACAAATTCTGCTATGGATTCTCGACAAGGTGCCGGCACATCCCGCAGTCCACGGATTTGTAAAAGGACGCTCAATTCGAACGTTCGTTGCTCCGCACATTGGTCAGAGCGTCCTGCTGCGTATCGATCTGAGGGATTTCTTTCCCACGTTCGGTGGTGTGCGAATCCAGAATCTGTTCCGTACCTTGGGATATCCCGAAGCGGTCGGCGACCTTCTGGGGGGAATCTGCACAAACGCCACTCCCGTTCGCGCTTGGAATGAGGTTGAGCGAAAACTTGGCCCAGTGCCGTCGGGCGAACTTCGCCGAATGTACTCGCGCCCACATTTGCCGCAAGGTGCGCCCACATCTCCGACGCTGAGCAATATTTCTTTTTATCGCGTAGATTGCCGGCTGAGTGGGCTTGCTAAGTCCGTGGGCGCGACCTACACGCGTTACGCCGATGATCTCGCTTTTTCAGGAGGAGGCGAATTTGAGCGTTGCGCCGAACGCTTCGCCCGACACGTGGCCGCGATCCTTCAGGAAGAAGGTTTCAGGGTACATCACCGCAAGACGAGAATTATGCGGCAAGGGGTAAGGCAGCATCTCGCCGGTCTGACGACAAACACGAAAATGAACATCGATCGACGCAATTTCGATCAGCTAAAAGCAGTGCTGACCAATTGTGCGCGCTTGGGACCAGAAGGCCAGAATCGCGGGAACAGACCGAATTTCCGCGCCCACCTTGAAGGACGTGTGTCCTTCGTAGAGATGGTGAATCCCGCCAAGGCCCGCCGCTTGCGGGCGATATTGAACCAGATTCAATGGGAAAGTTGACAGGCTGCGAAAGCTCAATCTTTGCCGACGGGAATGGGATGTTGAGTATCGCGGTCAGGAGCAGCCGCCGCGCACAATCTCGCCTCAAAAAACTCCTCCACCCGGCTCAGCACTTCCGGCGCGCTCTTCGACTCATAGATCGCCTTCCGAAGATGCGCTCCCCCGGGCACACCGTGCGTGAACCACGACGCGAACTGCTTCATCTTTCCAACCGCATCCGGCAGTTCTTCTTCAATCAGCATCCGGAAATACGTCCGGATCATCTCGTACCGGTCCGCCTCGCTCGGCTGCTCGTATGATGGGAAAGGCCCCGCCTGTCCCGTCGAGCGCAGTTCGAACGCCCGGCTATACTGCTCAATCTGCCGAAAAATCCACGGATTCGACGGCGCCATCCGCCCGATCATCACCGCATCGCATCCCGTCTGCGTCAACATCGCGCAAGCATCCTCCGGCGTCCGGATGTCCCCATTCCCGATCACCGGAATCTTCACCGCATCCTTCACCGCAGCGATCCACTCCCAGCGCGCCTGCCCGCTATAACCCTGCTCGCGCGTCCGCGCATGCAGCGCCACCGCCGCAAGCCCGCATGATTCGGCCATCTTCGCGAGTTCCACACAGACAATTTCTTCGTCGCTCCATCCGGCGCGAAACTTCACCGTAAACGGAATCGAAACCGCCGCCCGCACCGCCTCGAAAATTTTCCCAATCGCCGGCAGATCGCGCAGCAGCCCCGATCCGCCATTGCACTTCACAACTTTCTTCGCCGGACACCCCAGGTTCAAGTCCACCAGGTCGAATCCTAGCCCCTCAACCATCCGCGCCGCCTCGGCCATCACCTTCGGATCGCTCCCGAACAACTGCGCCGAGATCGGATGCTCGTCATCATAAAAGTGCAGGTACCGCTTCGCCTTCTGATCCTTCTTCCGCAGCACGCCATCCGCCGACGTGAACTCGGTCATGATCAGCCCGCACCCGCCCAAATTGCGGATGAACCGCCGAAAGACGGTGTCGGTGACGCCAGCCATGGGCGCGAGGACCGTGGCTGGCGAAATGGTGACAGAGCCGATCTGCAGAGTCGTCGGGACAGGCTTCGGCGTCGCGGGTGTCGCCGCGGGAGAGTCCGGTTTGTCCCAAAATTTGCGCATCCAGTTACTTATTCTACTGTGCTATGCAAAACCGGCGGCATGTGTCACAATCCGCTGTTTCAACGGGCCCGATTATGCTGACGAAGCTGCGAGATATCCTTCTCACGCAGTACATTGGTTCGATTCTCATCGCTCTGCTGATCTGGCAAGGCGTCTTTGAGTTCATCACCACCGCCGTCAGGAGCATGTTCTGGTCCTATAGCCATCGGAATACCGGTTCGCTTCTCAGCGAATCGAGCTCCAAATTTCCCTGGGATAATATTGTTTTCACCGGAGTCACGATCGCACTATATCTGCTCACCGCCTACGCGCTGGCTCGCTGGCTGTTTCCCGAATTCTTCGTTCCCGCAGCGGCAGAACCCAAAAACGACAATGACGGCGGCGGCCCCGAGCTGCAATGACACGATCCTTTCTTTACGCCGGCTGGCGACAGGCGAAAGAGTTCCTGCCCAGCGTGATCGCCTCATGCCTCATGTTCGGAGGACTGCAGGAGATCATTTCGACTCTTAAGTATCCACTGACGGGTCTGAGCGTCGGGATGATCAACGCTTTGATTCGGCGCACCTTCCATGACGTAATGCCGCTGCGCAACAATTACATGTTCTCTTCGTGGCAATTCGAAGTGAAGCAAGTTGCCATCGCCGTCATCGTATTGATCCTGGGCAGCTTTGTCGGGCTCTGGGTGAACCTGCGAGCGGAGTCCAAGTCCAATCGAAGCCCAGCAAGTAACGAATAGCAATCCTCAGGGGCTGAAGCCGTTGCAAGTTTGGCTCGTCACCAGCACGAGTAAACTCACGCACTTCCCGTTTGCCCTTCGTTGGCTCGCCGATCCGACAAAGCAAAAGCCCCCGCCGCAGCGAGGGCCAATTTCTAAAATCCGTGAAAACCGTGGCGAGAGGGCTATTTCTTCGCCGTCTCCACCTTGGCATACTTCCGGCGGAAGCGTTCCACACGGCCCGCGGTGTCCATGAGCTTCTGCTTGCCCGTAAAGAACGGATGGCACGCCGAGCAAATTTCTACGCTGATGTCGCCCTTGTGCGTCGACCGCGTCATAAATGTATTTCCGCACGCGCAATGCACGCGCACTTCGTTATAAGACGGATGAATAGCTGCTTTCATGTGGCTTGAAACCTCGATTCGAATCTTTAGATTCTACCGGATTTCCACAGGATTCAGCAAACCTCCGGCCTTCCTAAACCCCATGGGTGATCAGTCGAAGGTGGCCGTCACCGCAATAGTTGCGTTCATGAGCACTGTACAGCTGGTCGCTGTGCCCGAACAACCGCCGCCCGACCATCCCAGGAATGAATGGCCGGAAGCCGGAGTCTCGCTAAGAACTACCGAAGAGTCCGTTGAGAACTGAAAAGAGCATGTCGTTCCGCTTTCTCCGCAACTTATGCCGGCCGGCGAGCTGATCACGCTTCCGTCCGCCACTGGCGACACAGTTACAGCCAGAGTATTTGTCGCTGTGCCCTGCGGGCAACCGAGACTGGCGGGGCCATCGACTGTGATCGAGACCTGGTTGCTCACGATGTCATTCAGGCCATCGTGCATGGTGGCGTAGATTTGCGCCACACCGCAGTTTGTATTCGGCGAGACGACCCCGGAGCTGGTGAACTGCACAACCTGTGGATTGTCCGTCTGCCACGTCACCGTGCTTGTAATGTCCACGGTTTTCGGCGGATGAACATACGTGCCGTAAGCTCTGTACTGGAAAAATGCCGAAGGATCGACCGCGGCGAAAGTCCCATTCCCTGGCACAATGTTGATCCCTACTAAATGCGTGTTGTGCGCGCAGCTCGATAAACTCAACAATAAAAACGCAGCGCCAATCACCCCGACAACGCTCGCCGGCACAACCTGCTTTCTACTCATCAGCGACTCCTGAACACTTCAACTGGGACCCAGGGGAGAATGGTCAATGTAGTAAACGCGACGCCAAAAAGCAAGCACGTCACCACGCAGCAGCCGCTCGCCTTGTATAACGATGCCGCTATCACTCACCCCCAAGCGAAGCGAGGCCTGCGCCCGGGCTCTGTCTTTGCTAACAGTTGATGGCTCCCCACTCATTGCTCACGGCTCATCGCTCACAGCTAAAACCGGAACAAATAACTCACCTTCACGAAAAACTGCCGGCTGTCATTCATATATCCCCGCGCCGTATTCGTCACATATCCCGGCACGCCCGGCATCCCCGGAATGACATTCAGATTCTGCAGATCGCTGTTATACCCCACATAAATCGCCGTCCCCGGATGCACGAGATACGTAATGAGAAAGTCCGCATTAAATTCCTTCTGCGTCGGCAAATACGTATACGGAGACCCCACTCCCGGTGTCCCCGCCAGCAGCGCGTTGTATTGCAGGATCAGCCGCAACGAAAGTTGCGGAGTGAATTGCCAGTTCCACTTGCTGCGCAGTATGTGATCATTCAAAATGCTCCGCCCCGCACCCGGATACTTCGCCTGCAGAAACATCGCCGCCCCGTCCTGCGCGTCGAGCCGCTCAAACAAATATGTGTTGTCGATCTTCAACGGCTTGATCGGACGCAGCGACAGCTCCGCCTGCCCCACATCCTCTCGCGCCACATAAGGATGCCCGTACGGGTCCGGTACTCCCGGCTGCGCCACAAAGTTCACTCCATCTCCAAACTCATAGCTGGCCAGGATGGTCGCCTTCTTGAAATAGCTTGTCTGAATCGACCCGCCGCTCATACGTTCGTGATAATCCTGGTTGGGATAAATCGTCGACGGCCCCTGCGTACCCGGACAAGCGCCGAATCCATAAAAGCAGAAATCCTGCGGCCGCAACCGCTCCCGAAACTCTTCATACGGATGCACCGCAATAATCGTCTGCCCGCGCCCTTGAATCACGAAATACGGACTGTAATCCGTATCCAGCCGGAGCCCCGTATGATCGAAGTCGTACCGCACAATCAACGACGGCCCCCAATCCACGATCCACCCGCTCTTCGGACGGAACCTGTAATCGACGTCCTGGTTCGTCTCGCGAATGTCCACGCGATTAATGAATCCCGGCATCGACACAAATCCCGGACTGATATCGTTGTACGTTCCGTCATACGTCAGGTGCAGCCCGTCTCGATGCAGCTCGAGCTTCTCCGCCGGACCGGCATAATGATTCCCGTTGCCCTGATTCCCTGAGCTGAAGGGGAAATAATTCGCTTCGCAGTTCGCCGACGAGTAAGTGTTCGCGTAATAATTCCCGAAAATATTGCTGGTGCTCGTCACCGCCTGCCCGTCGAGCGTCCAGTTTGGACTGAACTTCAGCCGCGTATCCACCCCGCCAATCCGGTTGTACTCGCCCGTCGACGGACATTCCCAGTCCGTGTACAACGCGCCCACGCTCGACTGCTTGAAAATGTCGCGGCTCACTCGCGCAATCGTGAAATACGACCGGATCCCCGACAGCGGATAGTAATCCGGCAACGCCAGCCCCGGACTCCGGTCATCCGAAGTCATCAATCCCACCGAGTACGGCCCATCTTTCCCAGTCAGCCGGATTCCCGCCGAAGGATCGCCAATGTTCCGTGTGAAAAATAAATCCATCGGCGTCCGGAAAAAATCTTCGTTCTCAAGAAAAAACGGACGCTTCTCCGGAAAGTACACCGCGTACCGCTGATTCACGGTGATCAGCGGATCTTCCGATTCCACCTGGCTGAAGTCCGGATTCGCTGTCAGGTCCAGCGTGAAGTGATCGTGAAACACAATCTTCGCGTCCATCCCCGGCTGCCCCTGAACCGCCGCGTTCTGAAAATAAGGATTCGTCGCATCCCGCGTGTCGAGCGCGCGAAACCCGCGAGCCAGGCTGTACGGCATCAACTCAATATCCCGCCCGGGAGAGATTCCCTCCAGCCCATCCAACGTCGCCGCCTGTCCCAGCCGCCCTTCCACCTTGTAAGAAATGTGCGGCCAGAACGAGTCTTCGGTCTTTCGCGTGATTCCGCGGTACAGAATGATCCCCCACTCCTGCATCCTCGCCGCCGGAAATCGCAGGCTCTTGAATGGAATTGCGATCCACACCACAAATCCCTGGCTCGTCACCTTGCCCTTCGAATCCCACACCGTATCGAACGAGGTATCAAAATGTCCCTGTGTTTCTTCCTCGCGCGAAGCCTCGGTCCAGATCGCGTCCCACTGCACGCCCAGCGGAGTCGTCTGGAACGCGTATGCGCGCCGTCGATCATGGAACGTGTCGAGCATGACCTCGACCTGATCGTCGTCGTACACATCCTCGCGAACCGACATGCGCGCCCGCACCTTCTTCGGATCGTCGAAGCACACAAACACCGCGTACAGATTTTTCTGGTCGTATCCGAGATATGCCTCCGTCGGCTCCGATACCGGTTCACCGTCATGCGGATTGCGCTGCGTGAATCCTGTGACCTTCACCATCTCCAGCGCCGTCTCTCCGCGCGGCTTCATCGAAAGAAAATCATCGAGCGACGGCGCATGATGCAAACGCGGGATAGTGAGGCTCGGCAGGCCGGTTTCGGCTTTGATCGCAGGCTTGATCGCATCACCCTTTACGGCAGCAGAACTAGGACTCAACACAGCCTGCGCGGCCTGCCCGCTCATCTGCGAAGTCGTCGCCTCCGGTTTCACATCAGCCGAAGTCGGAGCACTCTGAGAACTTGGTTGGGAGCTACCTGAGGTCGGACTCTGAAACCGCGGCGCCGCAGAAAACGCGGAGGATCCCTCCGCGATCAAAACACACGTAATCATCACCGCCAGCTTTACTCGAAAGCCGGCTCTTCGATACAGGACTCGAGACAAACGCGATACTCCCTGACTGCGGCGCACCCAAACGGGAATCCTGCAAGATACACCATCCTGCCCCCAACGAAACAAAAAACGTTGTTCTGTACCGAATCCGTAAGTACAAGCCCGCGTGCCGACAGCCGCCTCGGCCGTCCGGTTTTCAACGATCAAATTACCTGATTACCAAATCAGAAAATGACAGGATTGGCGTTGCTGAACCATTGTTCCCACGGGAATCCGAGCCTCGAAACAGGCCCGGCCTCCTAAATCTCTTCCCCTGACCGCCCCTCCGGCGCTACACTTTTCCGCTGGAGGCTTCCCCATGTCCGCCACGATCGTCTGGAGAGCGTTACTCATCTCCTTATTTCTGGCCCCATCCTTGGCCGCGCAAGCCAACAACGCTTCCGCTGCGACCGCCACCACGACCTGCAATCTCGACGACGGACGCCAGGTCTACGTGCGCTACGACCCCATCCCCAACAACAAAGAGAAGCTTTCCAACGGAAAGCCCTGGGCGCCCGGCGGCGTGCCCATGACGCTGTTCACCGAGGCCCAACTCACCCTCAACAACTCGCTGATCCCGATTGGCGCCTACACGCTCTATCCCATCCCCGCCCACGGCAATTGGACGCTCGTCGTCAACAAGAACGTCACGCCCGGCGCAGCCTACGACGAGAAACAGGATGTCGCGCGTGGCCCCATGCAGTCTGCCCAGGTTGAGCAACCTTCCGATAGTCTGGAAGTGGCCTTTGCCCACGTCGGCCCCACTTGCAGCCTGCGCATCTACATCGGCAAAACCGCGTCCTTCGTCGACTTCACCGCGAAATAACGTAGCGCCGGCGCCTCGCCGGCTGTCGCGCGGCTCACCTTTGGAAGGGTTTTCGCAATTGCAAAAAGGACACGGTTTCAAAGGTGCGATTGTGAGGCTTTTCTATGCGGGTACCGCATGCTCAGCTCGCGGTGCGCATCCGGAAAAGTAGCTGTCATTCCGACGAGCGCGCAGCGCCGAGGAGGAATCTGCTTCCGCAGTTACTAAAGTCCCCATCCCTCCCGTCCGTTTTCATTCCCCTCCGAATCCAGCACCATATAGAAGATTAGAAATCTCTCTATCTCCCCCAGATCGAGAACTCTTGTGAAAAAACTGTCTCTTGTCATCACCCTGTTCGCTGCTGCTTTCGCATGCGCACAGTCCCAACCCGCGGCCCCGTCCACGACCGTCTCCCGCACCACCAAAGCAATGCATTACCGCCTGCAAGGTGGACAGGCTAAGATCGCTTTCCAGGGCACGGACCTCTCGCAGCGCGCCACCGGCGAAGCCAAAGTCGAAGGCAAGAAGACCAACTTTGAAATTGACGCCAAGTTTCAGGGATTCGAAGACGCCACCAAGTTCGGCCTCGAATACCTCACCTACGTCCTCTGGGCTGTCTCGCCTGAAGGACGCCCGGTCAACCTCGGCGAACTCTCGCTCGACAAAAACGGCAACGCTCACGTGAAGGCCTTCACCGAGCTTCAGACCTTCGGCATGATCGTCACCGCCGAGCCGTACTTCGCCGTCTCGCAGCCCGGCAACATGGTCGTCGCCGAAAGCGTCGCCATTCAAGGAGCAGCCACCGAAAACATCGACGCCAAATACGAACTCGTCACCCGCGGCACCTACTCATCGACCAACGCTCACATTCAGGACGCCATCTTCGGCATCGATCGCAATACGCCGCTCGAACTCTTCGAAGCGCGCAACGCCGTCCGCATTGCACACATTGCCGAAGCAGATAAATACGCTGCCTCGATTCTCTCCAAGGCCGGACAGCAATTGCTGAACGCCGAAACTCTCTATCGACAGAAGTCCAAGAAAGAAGTCGTCGAGGCCGCCGCAAAAGAAGCGACCGAGACTTCCGAAGAAGCGCGCCTGATGGCCGTGAAGCAGAAGGCCGAAGCCGAAGCGCAAGCCGCAGCCGCAGCCCGCGAAGCGAAAGCTCGCGCGGACGCCGAAGCCGAAGCCAAGCGCCGAGCCGATGCCGAACTCGCCCGCCAGCAGGCCGAGCAAGCTCGCCAACAAGCCGAACAAGCCAAGGCTGAAGCAGAGAAAGCGAAGCAGGAAGCGGAAGCCGCCGCCGCGGAAGCCGCCCGTCAAAAAGAAGAAGCCGAAAAGGCCAAAGCCGAAGCCGTCGCGCAGCAGCAAGCGTTAGCCGCCGAAGCTGACAAAGCAAAAGCCGCCGCGGCGCAATCCGAAAGCCTGCGTCAACAGGCCGATGCTCTTCGTCAGCAGGCCGAAAAAGAAAAAGCCGACCTCCGCGCGCGTCTCTTACAGCAGCTCAACTCAATTCTCGCCACGCGCGACTCCGCCCGCGGACTCATCGCCAACATGTCCGACGTTCTGTTTCGCAGCGGCAGCTTCGAACTTCTGCCCGCCGCCCGCGAGCGTCTCGCCAAAGTTTCCGGAATCATCCTCGCCTATCCGAGCCTGCATCTCGCCGTTGAAGGACACACCGACAGCATCGGCAGCGACGAATACAACCAGAATCTGTCTGAGCAGCGCGCGAATTCCGTCCGCGACTATTTCGTCCAGCAGGGAATTCCCGCCGCCTCCGTCGAGGCCCACGGATTCGGTAAGACCGAGCCGATCGCCTCGAACGACACCTCCGAGGGCCGCGCCCAAAATCGCCGCGTAGAACTGGTGCTCTCAGGCGACGCGATCGGCAATTCTGCGGATGCCGCATCCGACCCAACTACGTCAGCCAGCAATAAATAGACTTATATAAATGTGAGGATGGGTGTTGAGGATGGGTGGCCCACTCAAGCCCGGTTTTGGCTTGAGTGGGGTATTTCTGCTTCCGCAGCTTAATATCCCGCCCCGCATCCTCCTCCCTGCCCCGCCATCTAATCAACCGTCGAAATCAGAAAGGAACCCATGCCTGCCAACAAAGACCCGCACCAATCCCTGCGCCAGCATCTCCTTGATCTCCTGAAAGGCGGCCAAGCCCACGCCACATTCGAAGACGCTACCAAGAATCTCCCGCCCAAACTCCGCGGGACGAAGCCGGAAAACTTCCCGCACTCCTCCTGGATGCTCGTCGAACACATCCGCATCGCTCAGTGGGACATTCTAGAGTTCAGTCGCAACCCCAAACACAAATCGCCAAAGTGGCCCGAAGGATATTGGCCGAAGACCGCCGAACCGCCCAGCGCCGAAGCCTGGAACGAAAGCATCAGTCAGATCAACCGCGATGCGAAAGCGCTGCAAGATCTAGTGAAAGATCCCGAGACCGATCTCTTCGCCAAAATCTCCTGGGGCGACGGCCAGACCATCCTCCGCGAAGTCCTTCTCGCTGCAGACCACAACGCCTACCACATTGCGCAGTTAGTAGACGTTCGCCGCCTCCTCCGCGCCTGGGAATAGTGCTACGGAGTTGTGAAGAGTAGTTGTAAGGACAGTATTCGGGAATAGTTGGGTATGTGGGGACAGCCGCCCTCGGCTGTCCGGCGGAGCGAAGCTCCGCAGTCCTCAGGCCGACCTACGCTCCGCGCTCCCAAGCTGAGCCCGCTTCCGAAACACCACGCGCACTCCCTCCCTCCACCTCTCGTCAATCCCCACGAACGCCCACTCGATCTCCGGCGACACATACTTCAATATCGCGTCTGTCGCTGGATGCACCCTCAGCGCCGGAGCCACCAGAAACAGCAGCGGATCTTCTCCCGCCATCTCCCGCCCGCCAAAATATCCAAACTTCAAAAACTCCCCGCGCGAGTGATGCCAATTCACCCTCGCCCAATAGTCCAGCCCCTGCAGCGGCAAATGAATATCCTCATCGGCCTTCAACTCGACCACCGCGAGGCG
>Ga0335079_10010011_pt1 | contig 10788 bp, 6 predicted proteins | sample Lox_Sample_33_FD_206719 | JGI IMG/M metagenome (GOLD analysis project Ga0335079, IMG submission 206719) | Soil microbial communities from Loxahatchee National Wildlife Refuge, Florida, United States - Lox_Sample_3.3 | ecosystem: Environmental > Terrestrial > Soil > Wetlands | place: USA: Florida... | reverse complement strand
GGTGCCCCTGGCCGCCACCGCGGCCGCCGTGGGCGCGGCCACTCCGGCAGCGGCTGCCAGCGCGGTGGTCCCGCCCAGCTCCAGCGCCACGGCTAGTGCGGACGTCATGGCCGTGTTCTCGCGCTTTATCGCAGCGCAGAATGCACACGACCGCAACCTCGTGGGAGCGACGCTGCTTGACTCACCGGACTTCGTCTGGGGGCAATACCGTGGCAACTCGATCTGGGGCACCCAGGAGGCGCTCGATGAGCTCGCCCGGCACTGGAAGGGGACGTGGAAGTTCGAGCCGCAGATGAAAGAGGCTCACCTCGCTACCCTCGGCCCCGGCGTGGCGGTGCTGGTGGCGCCGGTGCTCTTTACGCAGGCCACTCCCGGACAGGACCCGGACACGGTCCCAATCCGCTGGAGCGGCGTTTTTGTGAACACGAAGGCCGGCTGGCGCATCGCCTCGGTGTTCATAACGCCGTTCAAGGACTGGCACACACCAAACGGCTGATGTGCCGGATGACGGCTCGCGATCGGCGGCGAGGCGCGTGGCGCGCCTGCGTGCCAGTCGTGAGCGCGCACCGGCGCGCTGCACGTGACTGTCGCGGAACATGAGACCCAAGCTACGCGTCGTCGCCGACTCCCTCATCACGCCGATCCTGACGGAAGCCAAGCGCATCCTCGCGGAGATCGGCATCGAGGTGCGCGGAGCACGTCTGCGGCAGCACCTGCTCGATCAGGGACTGAAGCTGGCGCGGACCGCGGACGATGCCGAGCGCATGCTGCTGCCGCCGGACGTGGTCGAGCGTGCGATCGCCACGGCGCCCAAGCGCTTCGCGCTCTACGATCGCGACGGCAACCCGTACACCGAGCTCGGTGGCGACAAGGTGCACTTCGTGCCTGGCTCCAGCGGGTTGCAGATCCTTGACCATCGCAGCGGCGAGACGCGGCACTCCAAGACCCGCGACTTCATCGAGTACGTGCGCATTGGCGATCGCCTCAAGCATCTGGGCTATCTGGCGACCGCCTTCTCCACCAACGATATCGAGCCGCAGGTCTCGGATGCCTGGCGCCTCTACCTGGTCATGACCAACTCGCTCAAGCCGGTGGTCTCGGGTGCCTTCACCGAGCATGGCGTGACGCGCATGGCGGACATGATGCAGCTGTTCCGCCGCGACCGCGCCGATCTCATCGCCCGTCCCATGTCCATCTTCACGGTCACCGCCACCGGATTCTTCCGCTACAGCGAGGACTCCTGCCAGAACCTCATGGATTGCGCCGCCGCCGGCATCCCGGTGGAGATCGTGCCCGTCACCCTGATGGGCCTTATCGCGCCGGTGACCCTGGTGGGCGCGACCGTGATGCACGTCGCCGACGTGCTCGCCGGGCTCACCATGGCGCAGCTGATCAAGCCGGGCACGCCGGTGCTCTTTGGGGGCGCGCCGGCGACCTTTCACATGAAGACGGCGATGTCGCCGATGGCGGCCATCGAGGCCTTGCACCTCAACATGGCGTACGTGGAAGTCGCCAAGCATCTGGACCTGCCGACCCAGGCCTACATGGCGCTCGGTGAGGGCAAGTTCCTTGATGCCCAGGCGGGCGCGGAGACCTTCGGCGGAGCCCTGCTCGCTGCGATCGGCGGCGTGAACTCGGTGTCGGGGCCGGGAATGCTCGACTACGTGCTCACCTTCAGCCTGGAGAAGCTCGTGTTCGATGACGAGCTGTGCGGGCAGGCGCTGCACTTCTGCCGCGACCTGCAGGTACTCGAGGACCTGCCGACGGTGCAACTGGTGCGCCAACTGCTCTCTGACAAGCACCTGCTCACCGCGCCACACACGCTGTCGTACTGGCCGAAGGAGCTGTACCTGCCGGGCGCGGTTTTCGATCGCATCAATCGCGAGACCTGGATGCAAGAGGGTGGCAAGAATCTGGAGCAGCGTGCCAAGGCCGAGGTCGAGCGGCTCCTCGGCGCTTATTCCTCACCGCCGCTCGATCCGCGCCTCGATGCGGAGATGCTGCGTCTCATCCGCGCGGGCATGACAGGCACGGACCCGCTGCCGGAAACGCTGCCACCGGTCGCCGCCAGCATCAGTGCCACGGAGCGGGTGGGGCGGCGCTCGCGGCGGCGAGGCGGGAAGCCCGGCTGATGCGGATCGCGCGCCGTTACGGCGCAGCTACCAGCGCGCCAGAAGGCGAAGTGCGACGTGCGCGCAAGGCGATGCCTCAGAAGCGCAAGCCCAGCCCGAGAAGCACGACATCGGTGTCGCGGTTGTAGGAGGTCAGGGTGCGATGCCATGAGACTCTCAGGACCCATTGCGATGCGAACTGGTAAGCCAGGGTCGTAGTGCCGAGCCCAAGGACGTGCGTGCTGTGATCGCTTTGATCCTGGTCGCGTGCGAAGTACGGTCCGGCACCGATCCCGACGCTGGCGCGCTGATGGAAGAAGGCGCGGGTGAGCCATAGCTGCCCGGCCAGGCCCTGCCGTTTCACATCCTTAGCATCGCCTTCGTCGAGGAAGGTGCCGGTCAGATCCACGTAGGGGGTCAGATTGCGTCGATACTCCACCGCCCACGCTGCACCCTGGGGCGAGTGGAAGTTGTTCACTACCGTCTTGCCGACGAAGCCGTCGAACTCGTTGCGCTCCGCAGAGGAAAATCCGTATGTCGCCGGCGGAACCACCGGACCGGGCCGTTGCGCGGCGTCCAGCTGCAGTCCGAGGCCCAAGAGCAGCGAATCGGTACTCATGCTGGAGCCAACCTGGGCGCGGTTGTAGCGCAGTTGCACGATCCAGGGCGCCCCGGGATACCAGGACGCCGCGGCGCTGAAGAGGCCGCCCCAGCCGTGCGCATCGATAGTCGTCCCGGAGCTCATGTCGGTGGTGGTGTCGTAGTAGCGGTACGGGCCCGCTCCCACAGCAAAGGCAAACTTGCGCCCTGGGCTCAGCAGACGAAACCAGATCTGCGGGCTGACGCCATCGCGATGGTGATCCGTGACGTGCCCCTCGTTCAGGTACTGGTAGGAGGCCACGAAATGCTCGCTGAGGTTGTGCGCATACTCGAGCCCGTAGGCGTAGGAGCCCTCGGCCCTGTCCTCGGTACGTTGTCCGCCGGCGAAGAGGTACACCTCCTGGGCGCCGACGGTCCGGGCGAGGAGCATTGCTGCGATAAGGCCGGCGCAGCGCAGCGCGCGCCCGGCGCGTTGCCTGAGGCTCGCGGCCCTGGCTGGCCTCACGGCTGGCACCGCATTGAGTTTGCTGCGCTGCGTGCAAGCGGCGAAGCAGAGAGCTCCTGCGACATGTCCGCAGCATAGACACACCGGCATGTGCTCGACGCGCCGCTATGCGTACTCGCGTCGACGTCCTACAACATGTGGGGAAGCAGGCCGACCTGTCGCGCGGCGGTTGTTTTCAGGCGCGGTCGATATTCGAAACAGCTTCGACATGCGGCATGGGCTGTCGACAACCTGGACAGGTCTGCAGCAGGCGAACATCGCGCCTGGGCCGCGGCTAATTCGCACCTGCGGGATCCCGGCAGCCACTACCACCAAAGCAGGGCAGCTGGGAAGCGTAAGTAGGCAAGAAGCGGACCAGGAAATCACCGCTACCGTACTGAGTCTCGCGTGCCCGGCCGCGAAGGCCCGCGTTCGCGATCAATGAGGGGATGACGTAGGCACTCCCCGAAGATGTTGGTCGAAGAACTTCACGATCAGGGCGTTCTCATCGGTATAAGCGTCCACGTTCTCAGTTCCGTGCCCCTGCTCTCCGAAGATCTTCAAGTCGATGCTGCCTCCCGCGTCACGAATGGCCCTACCCATTTGTCGCGCCTGTTCCGGCGGGCAGCGTGGGTCGTTGGCACCGGCTGTCATCAATACCGGCGCCCGAATGCGCTTGGCGTGAGTAATTGGCGAACGATCTCGCCAAAGGTCTGAGTTGCGTTGCGGATCCCCCATCAGCACGCGATCGATGGCCTGAATCCAAGGCAACTCCGTCGCGTAGCCGGTGAAGTAGTCGACAAATGGGTACAACGCCGCGCCAGCCTTCCAGCGGCTCGGCTGTTTTTCCAAAGCCAGCAATGCCAGATATGCGCCGTTCGAAGCGCCGTATACACCCAACTTCGTTGGGTCCACGTAGCCGGTGCGAAGCAGAAAGTCCGCCGCGCTGAACACGTCCTGCAGATCGCCTCCCCCCATGTCCATCCGGTTAGCCACAAAAAATCTGCGGTCATAGTTAGCCGAGCCACGGTAGTTCGGACTGATCACTACGTAGCCGTTCGTCGCGAGTACTTGGATGTACGTCAGCAGCGCAGGCCGCGTCTGATCCATGGGGCCGCCGTGAATCTCGACTATTGCGGGGCTGGATCCGTCCCTGGACAGATTGGGGGGCACCCACACGAGTGCCGGGATTTTGAACCTGCGATCGCTGCTTGCATACCAAACATGCACCGGTGCCACTAGGCCTTGCGCAACGTCCGGAGGGACTTCCGGGGCAACGAGCTTGGTCTCTTGCCCATTCAGCAAAGTCAGGATTCGGAGCTGCGGCGGCACTGTGCCACTACGGTACCGATATACGATACGCCGCCCATCTGGAGAAAAAGTCCGGCCTCCAACATGGGGCATCAGCGACAGAGGTACTTCCAACTCATGCAGGCCAACTCCTTCCGTAAGCTGCCGACTTACCCGCTTCGCGATGTCATAGGCAAAAATCTGCGCCGAACCATCCCCGTCACGGACATACGATACCAGCGCACTGTCAGGTGAGAACGCGCCTGCAAAATGGTTGGATCGCTCCTCTGTTATCCAGCGCCGTGCATGGGTCGATAGATCGAGCAGTGCCACGTTCCGCCACCCATCGGCAGCGTCCGAAAGTATCAGTGCCCATCGCCCGTCTTTGGACAGATCCTGCAAAGAGTTGAGCATCTCACCCGAGTGGGGAGTGAGGTTTTCGACACTGCCGCCATTCGCACTCACGCGCATCACGTTCGAGTCAGTGAAAGACCAGCTCAAATCGGTGAAGTACACGGCATCCCCGTTTCTGGACCACAGGGGGGCGACCCGACTGTGCTCACGAGAGCCTGCTGCGGTTAGAGCGCGGCGGCGGTGTGTGTTCAGATCGATAACCTCGATCTCTGCGGAGGAGTCGGCGGCGCGGCGCGAGCTGAACACCAGCTGCTGCCCATTCGGAGACCAGCCGGGATCTACTTCCGCCACCTCCGCAGTATCGGTGAGGTTGGTCACCTGACCACTCGCGACGTCCGCGATCATTATGTCGTAGAGCTCGTTCCCGGCGTCATCGACCAGAAAGGCAATCTTCTGGCCGTCCGGAGACCAGACAGGACCGCTCTGGGAACTTTTCGAAGGACTCACGGCGCGCGATTTGCCGGAGTTCACCTCAGTGAGCCAGATATTGTCGACGCCGGAACGGTCCGACACATACAAGACAGAACTGCCATCCGGAGACCACGAAGCGGGAGAGACGTTCTCCAGCGCAGACATGGCCGGGATGGAAGCAGGTTTAAATCCAGCTCGAGCCGGGCTTGTGAGGCTGCGCGGGTCCGTGACCTGTTGGCCCGATGCACTTGCGCTCTGAAGTGCCAGCACAAGTAAACAAATTCCCGCAGCACAGGGTGGGGTCGATTTCCGATACATTTGTGCTTTCCGCGGCTCTGCGAAGTATAACGGTGAGCTTTGGCTTCCTAGGGTGACTACGAGGCAGTCGCGGACCGCTTCCAAACCTCGAAGTGCATGCAAGGTTTCCTTCACGGAAATGCGCAAGCTCATGACCAATCAGTGCATCGAGTTGCTGCGCGTCGAGTGCCCGCAGAAAACACGTTGACAAGTACAAGGTCTCAGCCGAGGGCAGTGTGCCGTAACCGCGCAGAGCGATCGGCATAGATGTTACGAAGGCACGCGGTTCCAGTCCAATGACTGTTCGCGCTGGTGGTCTTGCATTCGGGTTCTCCGCGAGGCGTGTAGCAAAAGTTGTCGGCACCGCTAGTGAGCGGTTGGCCGCACGAGTCGAATACCGTAGGGTGGCGGTCAACTATGGTCCGGCTATGGCGTTGGATTGGAGAGCAGACATGCAGACGAGACCCACAGACTGGCGCCGACTCTTATGCGTCCTGCTGGCGGTGCCGCAGCTCTTAGCAGGTGCAGACAGTGCTCCGTCCACGGCGCCTGAAGTGAAGAAAACCGTCGATGCGTTCGCTGGACACTGGACGCTAACCGGCACAGATCGTGAACCGGGCGCGACGACGCCGGCAACCGTGAACGCCACGATGGACTGCAAGTCCGCGGCATTGAATGCGGCGGTGACCTGTCTCATTGCTGCTGACATCGCCGGGACACGCATCGAGGCCGCCACTATCATCGGCTACGACCCCGATGATCACCTGGTGCGATGGATGGAGATATCATCCACGGGCGAATATCACGATCATCACGGCCGATGGAAGGGCAACCAGATCCGCTTCGAGCCGCTGAACTACACGGCCGCCGGCGAACAAATGACTGAATACTTTTCGCTCTCTTTTGCCTCAGGCGCCCGCATGATCTGGAAAGCGACCACCAAGACGCCAGAGGGAGAATCGCGGCTCGAGCTCACCGCCATACGCGCGAACGCCAAAGCCCCCTGATTTGGGGGGATCGGTCACGGCTGCGCGCCGAAGATTCTTATTCCCACTCGATCGTCGCCGGCGGCTTGCCCGAGATGTCGTACACGACCCGGGATATACCCTGGACCTCATTCACGATGCGGCGTGACACGTGCTCCAGAAACTCGTACGGCAGACGCGCCCAGTGGGCGGTCATGAAATCGACGGTCTCGACGGCACGCAGTGCGACGACGTAGTCGTAGCGGCGCCCGTCACCCATAACGCCCACTGAGCGTACCGGCAGGAACACCGCAAAAGCCTGGCTGGTGCGATCGTACAGGTCGTGCCGGCGCAACTCCTCGATGTAGATGGCGTCCGCGCGGCGCAGGATGTCCGCGTACTCCTTGCGCACTTCGCCGAGAATGCGCACGCCCAGCCCCGGGCCCGGGAATGGATGGCGGTGCACCATCTCTGCCGGCAGGCCGAGCTCGATCCCAAGCCGGCGCACCTCGTCCTTGAACAGCTCGCGCAACGGCTCCACCAGCTTCAGGTTCATGCGCTCGGGCAGGCCACCGACGTTGTGGTGCGACTTGATGACGTGCGCCTTGCCGGTGCGGGCGCCCGCCGACTCGATGACGTCCGGATAGATCGTGCCCTGTGCCAGGTAGGAGACACCGCTGAGCTTGTGCGCTTCCTCGTCGAACACCTCGATAAAGGTACGGCCGATGATCTTGCGCTTCTGCTCCGGATCACTCACGCCACCGAGTGCGGCGAGAAAGCGGTCCTCGGCGTCCACGCGGATTACCTGTACGCCCAGATGCTGGGCAAAGGTCTGCATGACCTGGTCGCCTTCGCCGAGGCGCAGCAGGCCATGATCGACGAATACGCAGGTGAGCTGCGCCCCGATCGCCCGCTGCAGCAGCGCGGCCACCACGGAGGAATCGACACCGCCTGAGAGGCCGAGCAACACCTTGCCGGTGCCGACCTGGGCGCGCACGCGTGCGATGGCGTCCTCGAGGATGTTGCCGACGCTCCACAGGGCATCCGTGCCTGCGATTTCGCGCACGAAGCGCTCCAGCAGGCGTGTGCCCTGCTTGGTATGGGTTACCTCGGGATGGAACTGCACCCCGTAAAAACGCCGGCGCTCATCGCTCATGGCAGCGTACGGGATGGTGGTGGTGCAGGCATCGGCACGAAAGCCGGCCGGCAGCTCGGCCACGCGGTCACCATGACTCATCCACACGTCGAGCTGCGCCTGACCGCCGGGGGTGCGGCGGTCGGCCAGGTGTTCGAGCAGGCGTGAAGTGGTCGTGACTGTCACTTCGGCGTAGCCGAACTCACGCTCGCTCGAGGGGGTCACGCGCCCGCCGAGCTGCTGTGCCATGGTCTGCATGCCGTAGCAGATACCGAGCACCGGCACGCCGAGCTCGAAAACCACCGCCGGCGCGCGCGGGGGGTTGGCCTCTGTGACCGACTCGGGACCGCCGGAGAGGATAACGGCGCGCGGGCTGAAGGCGCGCACGTCCGCGTCGCTCATGTCCCAGGGATGGATCTCGCAGTAGACACCCAGCTCGCGCACGCGGCGCGCGATCAGCTGGGTGTATTGCGCACCGAAGTCGAGGATCAGGATGCGGTGCGCATGAATGTCCGGACGGGGAGGGGCCGCAGCAGCGGCTCGTGGAACGCTCGCCATGAGTGGATCGCTAGGACACCCGGTAGTTGGGCGCCTCCTTGGTGATGGTGACGTCGTGGACGTGGCTTTCGCGCACGCCGGCAGTGGTGATGCGCACGAACACCGGCTTGGTGCGCAGGTCGGTGATGTTGCGACTGCCGGTGTAGCCCATAGCCGCCCGCAGTCCGCCGCACAACTGATGCAGTATGGTGACGACGCTGCCCTTGTAAGGCACGCGACCCTCCACGCCCTCCGGCACCAGCTTCTCCAGCTCGGAGGCCGCATCCTGGAAGTAGCGGTCTGACGAGCCGTGGCGCTCGCCCATGGCTCCGAGGGAGCCCATGCCACGATAGGACTTGTAGGAGGCGCCCTGGTAGAGCTCTACCTCGCCGGGGGATTCTTCGGTACCGGCGAAGAGGCCGCCGATCATGACGGCGTGCGCACCCGCCGCGAGTGCCTTGGCGAGGTCGCCCGAGAAGCGGATGCCGCCATCGGAGATGACTGGCACGTCGGCCTTGTGCAGCGCCTCGGCCACGTTGGCGACCGCCGAGATCTGTGGTACGCCCACGCCGGCGACGATGCGCGTGGTACAGATCGAGCCCGGCCCGATGCCGACCTTGACCGCGTCGGCGCCGGCCTCGACCAGCGCGCGCGCCGCCTCCGCGGTGGCGATGTTGCCGGCGATGACCTGGGCATCGGCCCACCGGGCCTTGATGCGTCGCACGGTCTCGAGTACGCCGCGGGAGTGACCGTGGGCGGTGTCGACGACCACCAGATCGACGCCCGCCTCGCGCAGCGCGGCGACCCGCTCCAGGGTGTCGGGGGTCGTGCCGACCGCGGCGCCGACCCGCAGGCGGCCGCCATCATCCTTGCAGGCGCGCGGGAACTCCGTGGCTTTCTGGAAATCCTTCACCGTGATCATGCCCACCAGCTCGTTGCCGCGGTTCACGACCAGCAGCTTCTCGATGCGATGCTTGTGCAGCAGCGCCAGCACCTCGTCCTTGGGCGCATCCTCGCGCACGGTCACGAGCCGCTCCTGCGGCGTCATTACTGAGGAGACCGGCGCCTCCAGCTTGTCCTCAAAGCGCAGATCGCGGTGCGTGACGATGCCGACGGCGCGGCGTCCGACCACCACCGGCACACCGGAGATACCGCGCGAGCGGGTGAGGTCGAGGACCTCGCGGATGCTCATGTTGGGCGAGACGGTGATCGGATCCTTGATGACGCCGCTCTCGAACTTCTTCACGCGGCCGACCTCGCGCGCCTGCGCCTCGATGGTCATGCTCTTGTGGATAATCCCGATGCCGCCTTCCTGCGCGATCGTGATCGCCAGGCGCGCCTCGGTGACGGTATCCATCGCGGCCGATAGCAACGGCACGTTCAGCCGGATGCGGCGCGTGAGCTGGGTGGAGAGTTCGACCTCGCGTGGCAGGATTTCCGAGTAGGCCGGAACCAGGAGGACGTCGTCGAAGGTGAGAGCTTCTTCGAGGATGCGCATGCGCAATTATAAGCGCCCCGACCGCTTCGGTAAACCTCATGCTAAGGTGTCCGCATGGCGGTAATCCCTGAGATTTCCGGCGCGGCGCGGCCCGCGCGCGAGGTCTACAGTGTCACGCGCCTGACCCGCGAGGTGCGCCTGCTTCTCGAGCGCGGCCTGGGCGTGGTGTGGGTGGAGGGCGAGTTGTCCAACTTCTCCCAGCCGACCTCCGGGCACTGGTACTTCTCGCTCAAGGACCGCGACGCGCAGCTGCGCTGCGCCATGTTCCGCACCAAGAACGTGCTGGTCGGCTTCACCCCGCGCCCCGGTATGCAGGTGCTGGTCCGCGGGCGCGTAGGCGTCTACGAGGCGCGCGGCGAGTACCAGCTGATCGCCGAACATCTCGAGGAGGCGGGGCTCGGTGCGCTCCAGCGTGAGTTCGAGCGTCTCAGGGCGCGCCTGGCGGCCGAGGGGTTGTTTGCGTCCGAGCGCAAGCGGGCGGTGCCGCGCTTCCCACGCCGCATCGGCGTGGTGACCTCGCCGACCGCCGCCGCGCTGCACGACGTGCTCAACGTCCTCAGGCGGCGCTTCCCACCGGCCCAGGTCCTCATCTATCCCGCGCCGGTCCAGGGGGCGGCCGCCGCGCCGGCACTGGTGCGTGCCTTGGATGCTGCCTCGGCGCGCGCCGAGTGCGACGTACTCATCCTGGCGCGCGGCGGCGGTTCGCTCGAGGACCTCTGGGCTTTCAATGACGAGCGCCTGGCGCGTGCCATCCAGCGCTGTGCGCTGCCGGTGGTCTGCGGCGTGGGCCACGAGATCGACTTCACCATCGCCGACTTCGTCGCCGACGCGCGCGCTCCCACGCCCTCCGCGGCCGCGGAGCTGGTAGTGCCGGACCGGCATGCCTGCCTGCAGGCGCTGCAGCACACGATGCAGCGCCTGGCGGCTGGCATGCGGCGCGAACTGCGCGTGCATCAGGCACGCCTGGGCGGGACTCAGCGGCGCCTGCAGCAGGCGCACCCCGGCGCGCGTCTGAATCAGCAGGCGCAGCGCCTGGATGATCTGGC
>Ga0335079_10010010_pt1 | contig 10789 bp, 7 predicted proteins | sample Lox_Sample_33_FD_206719 | JGI IMG/M metagenome (GOLD analysis project Ga0335079, IMG submission 206719) | Soil microbial communities from Loxahatchee National Wildlife Refuge, Florida, United States - Lox_Sample_3.3 | ecosystem: Environmental > Terrestrial > Soil > Wetlands | place: USA: Florida... | reverse complement strand
AGGGCGGGTGACCTTCCGTCCGTGGGGCTTTCCGAACAACTGAAGGAAATCGGCTTCGCCGTCGGGAGGCTCAAGACTGGCACGCCGGCCCGCCTTGACGGCCGCACCATCGATTTCAGCAGGCTTGAGCCCCAGTACGGTGACGACCCGCCGACACCGTTCTCTTTTTCTACGGCACGGATAGACCGTCCCCAGGTTGCATGCCACATCGCCTACACGAACGAACGGAGCCATGAGCTCATCAAAGGGGGGCTCGACCGCTCACCTCTCTACTCGGGCATTATCCAAGGCGTCGGCCCGCGTTATTGCCCATCCATCGAAGACAAGGTGGTCCGCTTCCCCGAGAAGAACCGACACCAGACCTTCATCGAGCCGGAAGGGGTGGACACCGTCGAGGTCTACCCTTCAGGGCTGTCCACTTCGCTTCCCATTGACGTGCAGTGGGCGTTCTACAGGAGCATCGTCGGCTTCGAGCGGGTCGAGATCATGAGACCCGCCTACGCAATCGAGTACGACTATGTGGACCCGGTCCAGCTCCATTCCTCCCTGGAAACCAAGCTCGTGCGCAACCTTTACCACGCCGGCCAGATCAACGGCACCTCCGGCTACGAGGAGGCGGCGGCGCAGGGGATCATCGCCGGGATCAACGCAGCGCTCCGGGTGAAGGGGCGGGAGCCGCTCGTCCTAGACCGGAGCGAGGCGTACATCGGGGTCATGATCGACGACCTGGTGACCCTCGGTACACGGGAACCATACCGGATGTTTACCTCACGGGCGGAGTATCGGCTTCTTCTGCGGGAGGACAACGCCGATTTGCGGCTGCGGGAAAAAGGGCACACGGTAGGCCTGGTGGCTGAGGGGGAGTACCGCTGTTTCCTGGAGAAACGGGAGCAGATCGCGGCGGAACTTATGCGCGTCAGGCAGGCGAAGGTTCTTCCTTCCGAGGCAGACCCCGCCTTGCTCGAGGCATTCGATCTGATCGGCATGCAGAACGCCCTTACCTTCGATCAGCTTCTGCGCCGACCCGATTTTACCTACCTGGAACTGGCGCGGTTTGACACGGCCAGCCGGCAGATTCCCGCGAAGATAGCGGAGCAGGTGGAGATCCAGGTCAAGTACCAGGGGTACATCGAACGGCAGCTGGAGCAGGTGGAGCGGTCGCGGAAGATGGAAGGGACGCGGATTCCGGACGGTTTTGACTATGACGGCATTCCGGGGATGACCGCCGAGGTGCGGGAAAAGCTGTTCCGATTCCGCCCCGACACCCTCGGCCAGGCCTCCCGCATCCAGGGGGTGACGCCGGCTGCAATCAGCGTCCTCTCCATCGCCCTCAAGGCGCGGAGCAACAGGTGAACGACCGGGCGAAAGAGCTTCTCGCAAGAGGATCCGCCGAGCTCGGGAGAAGCCTCACCACTGCCGAACTGGGGAGGCTTTATGCCTTTGCCGCCGAGCTCAAGAAGTGGGGGAGAAAGATCAACCTCACCGCCATCAGGGATGACGAGGATATCGTGGTCAAGCATTTCCTCGACTCCTTCACCCTGCTCAAGGTTACAGGTAAAAAGGGGCGCCTTCTCGACATCGGTTCCGGGGGGGGATTTCCAGCCATTCCCCTGAACATACTCCTTCATGAACTGCACATTATCTCGGTCGATGCGGTCGAGAAAAAGGTCATCTTCCAGCGTCACGTGGCCCGACTCCTCGGTCTGCACAACTTCGAGGCGCTCCATGCCCGTGCCGAGGAACTGGTGGCGAAGCATGCGCGCTCTTTCGACTGGGTCGTCTCCCGAGCTTTCTCGGACATTCCCACCTTTGTCCGTATCGCCCTGCCGCTCATCAGGGAACAAGGGGAGATAATCGCCATGAAGGGGAGGGGAGGCCGTGAAGAAGCAGTGGCCGCCGGATCTGCCCTGCGCGGGATCGGTGTCGAGGTTAGCGATATAATCGAGTTCCGCCTGCCGGTTTCCGGAGATGCCCGATCCCTCATCGTCATGAAGCGGGTTAAAGAAAAATTGACCGGCAATTGAAGAGGGGAGGGATGGCACCTATTGCGCTCCTCCGGGCAGAATAGTCCACAAAAAAGGCAAAAGATGTTTTTCCGGCCAAATTTTCGATTTGAGCCGTAATATCGCTTCTGAAAGGTTTCCCCCTGGTCTCAGCCGGGAAAAGCCGTCACAGGCGAAATTTGAAAGCCTGACTGAAAACCGTTGCCAGTCGCCGATCCGGAGATTTTTTTTGCATTTCGATTATTTATTCGCCCGCGCTGCCGGAAAACTGACCTCCGCTCGCGGAAAAGGAGCCCGGATCAAATATGGCTTGTCAGAGAGCTCCCAATAAAATAAAGTATTCCATGTCAGGCCTCATTTGCGGAGGCGAGGAATTTCCCCAGGCTAAGGGGGATATTACCCCGGCAATTAAACACATCACAATCCTTATGCCGGGGCGCGGCGTGCCGTGCCCCGATTTGGCGAGGCAAGCCTAGCCCCTACAATTGATATGTTTAATTGCCTCCGTAATATGAAAGATAGACCTGACTATACTGTCTGGAAGACAGGAGAGAGTCAGGAGCAGATCGATATTAAGCTCTATAAGCCGGGAGATATTACAAACGAATCACTCTATGATTGGCATAACTGAAATAAAGAATCTATCTGATGATTACTTCTGAGGTTATTGTTTGGATATGATGCGGTCATCTACAGTAATTTAATAACATTATATGACAAAATACTGAGGATGATCATCATTACATTGTATTGGTCTGGAGCATTAAGATTATACCGCCAAGAATATACTCACAAGCAGCATAAGGGGGAAAAGATGAATAAGCGTTTGTTTTGGTTGATCACGGTCATTTTACTTACCACCTGTTCCATTGCCAATGCCAGTTATGAGGAAGCCACAGCGGCTCTTAACAGCGGGGATTATATCAAGGCATACAATGAGTTCAAATACCTGGCCGGGGAGGGAGATGCCAGGGCGCAAAATCGCGTGGGGGTGATGAATGACATTGGCCAGGGTATTCCGCAGAACTTCTCGGAGGCGTTGAAATGGTACCGCAAGGCAGCGGAACAGGGTGTTATCGATGCCCAGTATAATCTCGGCATGATGTACGCCATTGGTAGAGGTGTGGCGCAGGATACCGTTGAGGCCGTAAAATGGCTCAGCAAGGCGGCGGAGCAGGGCCTGCCCCGGGCACAATATACTTTGGGATATATGTATATTACTGGCCAGGGTGTGCCACAGGATTCCGCCGAGGCGGAGAAATGGAGCCGCAGGGCGGCGGAGCAGGGATTCGCTCCTGCCCAGAGCAATCTCGGAGTGATGTACCTGAACGGCCAGGGGGTACCGCAGGACTTCGTGCAGGCGCATATGTGGTTTAATCTGGCGGCATCCGGGGGTTACGCGGATGCCCAGAAGTCGAGAGACACCGTTGCCGCAAAAATGACCCCGGCGCAGATCGCCGAGGCGCAACGGCTGGCGTCGGAGTGGAGGATGAAGGGAAAATGAGAAATCTGCCGGTTTACACTATTTGGAAGGGATTGAGACACATTCATCCCTTTTTGTCCCGCTGTTTCCCGTCGCAACGGGGTGGATTCATGCTATAATTATTGATAGAGTGGGAAAAGGGAGGTGGAGATCATGAGAGATATGAAACGCCCTGTCGTCAAACCTCAGCGAACGATGAAGATGTCCGAAGCCGGGAAGCACGGACAGATGCTTCGTCGGGCAGGCAATCACAACGCCCATATCATCACCCCCCACGGCAAGGTGCTGGCCGGCCGCAAGGGGCGCAAAGGTTGAGGGGATGACAACTGGATAGGAAAAGCGAAAAAGCCCGGCGCATGTCGGGCTTTTTTTGATTGCGTGCTCAAGCCTGATTAACCGGTTGACCTATCGGCTCACTGTTAATCCGGGACCGGAAGCGGTGCCGGAACCGGAATCGGCGGTGGCGGCGGAAGTTGCGGCAAACCCGGCGGCGTAGGCGGCGGTGGCGGCTGCCACATTCGACAACCAGCCACCAAGCTGCTTCCCCATGCAATCATAACGACGATCAGAAACATTCGAGCTATTTTCATAGCGCATCCTTTCACTTTGTCTTGTGGTTCCTCAGCAGCTTTCTCCCCTGTCAAAAGCAGGCCCGCACAACACCGCCGTCAACCCGCAGAGCCGCCCCGTTAGTGGCGGAAGAAAGGGGGCTGCATAAATATACTACAAGAGAGGCAACTTCCTCCGGGGTAGCGAAACGCTGGAGAAGGGAGGTGGGGCGTACCTTACTGAAAAACTCCTTTTCGAAATCAGCAAAGGATTTTCCCCCGCTCAGTTTTGCAACGAATTCGTCAACACCGGCCGTGTGGGTCGGCCCGGGCAGGACCGCATTGACCGTTACGCGCGTGCCGGCACAGGTCTCGGCAATTCCGCGCGAAACCGCCAACATGGCGGTTTTCGTCACCCCATAATGGATCATCTCGACCGGGATCTGGATGCCGCTTTCGCTGCTTATGAAGACGATACGTCCCCAGTTTCTCTCCTTCATCCCCGGCAGGTAGGCACGGGCGAGACGAATGCCGCTCAATACATTGATCTCGAAAAAGCGCCGCCAATCCGCGTCGGATATCTCCTCGAACGACTTCGGTTCGTAGATCCCCAGGTTATTGACCAGGATGTCCAGGGTCGGCACCTGCCTGAGCAGCCTGTCAGCCTCGCCGGCACCGGCAAGATCCCCGCTGAATCCTTCAATAATGGCATCCGGCACGGCATTCCTGATACGTTCCCGTGCAAACGACACGGAGTTCTCGCTCCGACCGTTGATCACGACGTGGGCGCCCTCCTCTGCCAGAGAGGTGGCTATCGCCAGACCGATCCCCATGGTAGAGCCAGAAATGAAGGCTTTCCTCCCTTCAAGCTGCAGATCCATACACGCCTCCCCTGTTGCTGCCGATGTTGTGAAGTTTCCTGCAAAACCTGAATGGACGGTTCATGAACAGGATGTCATCCCTTCCAGGGCAAAGAACCATACCATCCTTCCCTGCGTCTAAGTATATCACTATTGGGGAATGATGCTCTCCATGCTTTTTTACGCCGAAGATCTCCCCCCAACTCCCCGTAGATAAGGAAAAAAGATCCAAACCATGCCGGGCCATGGCGGCAAGTGAGGAACGGCTCGGGAGGAGGTGGAAAAAGCGATTGCCGTTGGGGAGTAAATGATGCTATATATGGAGTAACGCTGAGCCACGGGTTAAAACCCCGTGGTTTTTTATTTCAAGGGGATAGCCGCGATGCAGAAGAAATGTAGTGTCGGTCCCGAATCGCTGCGGATGATCGAGCTGGGGCATCCATGGATCATTGCCGACGACTTTACGAAAAGGTGGCCTGCGGGAAACCCCGGTGAACTGGTCGAACTGACCGATGAAAAGGGTCGTTTCCTTGCCACAGCGATGCTCGATCCCGCAGAAAGGGTCGTGGCCCGGGTGCTGGCCAGGGAGCGTATGGCGCTGGACCAGGCCTGGCTCACAAGGCGCCTGCGGGCTGCGATCGACCTGCGCATGGCCCATGCCGATCTGGGTGATACGAATGCGTACCGCCTGGTGAACGCTGAGGGGGATGATCTCCCCGGGCTTACGGTGGATCGTTATGGGGAATATCTGCTCTTGCAACTCTTCTGTTCCGGTTGGCAGGAACATCTGCGGCTGGTTGCCCGGGTATTGGAGGATCTGCTGCACCCCGTGGGGATTTATGCAAAGTCGCGACCGCAGAAGACCCGCGAACTGGAGGCGATGGGGAACACGAAAAAGTATGGGAAACTGATAACCGGCGAGCCCAGCCCGCACCCCCTGCAGGTGCGGGAAAACGGCCTGAATTTCCTGGTAAACCTGGAGCAGGGACTCAACACCGGGCTGTTTCTCGACCAGCGGAGGAACCGCCGTGACCTGATGGCCCGCGTCCGGGGGAAACGGCTCCTCAATCTGTTCGCCCACACCGCCGCCTTTTCCGTGGCGGCAGTGGCCGCGGGGGGAAGAGAGGTCACCAGCGTCGACGCCTCGCCCGCCTACACGGAATGGGGAAAGGCAAACTTCGGCGCCAACCGGCTCAATCCGAAACGCCATAAGTTCATTGTCGGCGACTGCCTGGCCGTAATGGGCGAACTGGCAAGCCAGGGTGAAAGCTTCGACATTATCCTCATGGATACTCCCTCCTTTTCAACCACCTCCAGCAGCCGCTTCACCACCCGCGGCGGCACGGCCGGCCTGGTTGCCGTGGCGCTTCCCCTGCTGCAGGCGGGGGGGCTGCTCATCGCCTCATCCAATCACCAGAAGGTGGACGTTGCCGATTACCTGAAGGAGCTGCGCCGCGGCGCCCTCCTAGCAGGGAGCGGGCTGCAGGTCATTTCCCTGGCTGGCCAGCCGGAGGATTTCCCCTATCCGGTCACCTTCCCCGAGGGGCGCTATCTGAAATATGCGCTCTGCGTGAAGACAACGGTATAGGAATCCAATAAGATATAAGGAGACATATCCGGTGCCCCTTTTTACCCTGCGAAACGTCAGCCTCTCTTTCGGCGGAGCGCCCCTCTTGGACGGGATACAGCTCCAGGTTGATGCAGGTGACCGTCTCTGCCTGCTGGGGCGGAACGGCTCGGGGAAATCCACCCTGCTCAAGCTGATCGGCGGGGAAATGCAGCCCGATTGCGGGGATCTCTCCCGTCAGCAGGGATTGCGGGTGGCCCTGGTCTCCCAGGAAGTCCCGGCGGGGCTGGACGGGACGGTCTTTGACATAGTCGCCGGGGGGATGGGAGATGCGGCCGCGCTTCTGGCGGAATACCATCATCTGGGGCATCTCCTCGCGACAGAGGGGGGAGAGGCGCTGCTGAAGCGACTGGAGGCCCTGCAGAAGCGACTCGAGGACCAGGGTGGATGGCATCTGCACCAGAAGGTGGAACGGATAGTCGGACGCCTTTCACTCGACCCGGACGCCGGGTTCGCAGCCCTTTCCGGTGGGACAAAGCGTCGGGTGCTCCTGGCGCGCGCACTGGTGGCGGAGCCCGATATCCTCCTCATGGACGAGCCGACCAACCACCTGGACATAGACACCATCGCCTGGCTGGAGGAGTTTCTTCTAAAGGAGGTGAAGACCTTTCTCTTCGTCACCCATGACCGGGCCTTCGCGCGCAGGCTCGCGAGCAGGATCGCCGAGCTGGACCGGGGGGTTCTATATGCCTTTTCCTGCGGCTATGACAGCTTCGTGGCGCGGCGGGAAGAACTCCTGGCAACGGAGCTGGCCCGCCTGGCCCTGTTCGACAAGAAGCTGGCCCGGGAGGAGGTGTGGCTGAGACAGGGGATCAAGGCGCGGCGGTCCAGGAACGAGGGGCGCGTCCGGGCGTTGAAAAAGCTGCGGGAGGAGCGCCGGGTCCGGCGGGAACGGGTCGGCAAGGCCCGGATGCAGCTGCAGGAAGCCGGGCGCTCCGGCAACCTGGTCGTCGAGACGGAAAGGGCGTCCTTCTCGTACAACGGCCGGCAGGTGATCAGGGACCTTACGGTCACCATCATGCGCGGTGACCGGGTGGGGGTCATCGGCCCCAACGGCGCGGGAAAGACCACCCTGCTCCGCCTCCTCATCGGCGACCTGTTGCCGCAGGAGGGGACAGTGCGGCTCGGCAGCCGCAGGGAGGTGATCTACTTCGACCAGCTGCGCGACCAGCTCGATATGGGCAAGAGCGTCCTGGAGAACGTGGGAGAGGGTAACGACACCGTTACCATAAACGGCAGGAGCCGGCATATCATCGGCTATCTGGAGGATTTCCTCTTCACCCCGCAGCGCGCCAGGACGCCGGTCCATATCCTCTCCGGCGGCGAGCGCAACCGTCTTCTCCTCGCCAAGCTCTTCACTAGGCCTTTCAACCTCCTTGTCATGGACGAGCCGACCAACGACCTGGACAGCGAGACACTGGAGCTTCTCGAAGAGCTACTCATCGAGTATTCGGGGACGCTTCTCCTGGTGAGTCATGACCGGGAATTCCTCAACAATGTGGTGACAAGCACCCTGGTTTTTCAAGGAGAGGGGAGGATTGCGGAGTTTGTGGGGGGATACGACGACTGGCTGCGGCAATCAGCGGCAGCCGTTCCGTCTCCATCACCCATGGCACCTGTGCAGCAGGAAAGGCCCCGCAGGCAGGAGGAGCGCCCCCGGAAACTGGCCTTCAAGGAGGAACGTGAGCTGGAGTCGCTCCCCGCAAGGATCGGAGAGCTGGAGGGGGAACGGGAAGAGCTGCACCGAACCCTGGCTGATCCCGAATTCTACCGGACAAGAGGGGCGGAGGTGGCAAGGCTCAATGGCCGCCTGGCGGAGATCGAGAGCGAACTGGCCGAGGCATACCGGCGCTGGGAAGAGCTTGAAGCTGTCAGGGGGTAAACCGCCGCTTAAATGCACGACCCCGGCCTTCCGTGCCTTACGGGTTTCGTTTTAGCTCATAGGGCCAGGTGAGGATACCTCCGTCCATGAATCCGGTCTTTTCGAATCCGGCGGCATCGAGGATCTTCTGCGCCTCGTATCCCCGCAAGCTGATCTTGCAGAAGGCGATGATCTCCTTCTCCTTCGGCAGGTCGTCCAGTTTTTCCCTCAGCATCCCCAACGGGATAAGCGTTGCCCCCTCGATGCTCACTTCCGCATGTTCGGCCGGGGAGCGGACGTCCAGAAGGATGAAGTCATCCCCTGGGTCGAGCTTTTTCTTCACCTCCAGCGGGGATATGCCCCGTCCGTGGCCGGCCAGTTTGTTCCTCATGATGTCCGCCGCGACGATAAGGTTATCCAGGGCCGCGGAATAGGGTGGGGCATAGGCCAGGTCGAGCTGCGAAAGCTGTTCAGCGGTGGCGCCAAAGTTGATGGCCGTGGCCGCCACATCCACCCGCTTATCCACGTTCCCTTCGCCGACGGCCTGCAGACCGAGTATCTTTCCCTTGGAGCGGTCCGCCACGAGCTTTAAGGCAATGGGTTTAGCGCTAGGGAAGTAGTGCGCCTTGTCAGGGAAGGGAGAAAGCACGCTTATCACACTATATCCCTTGGCTTGCGCTTCGGTAAGCCCGGTTCTCCCGATGTTCAGGCCGAATACCTGGACTATGGCGGTGCCGACAATGCCGGAAAAGTTCGCATACCCTCCAGCGGCGCAGGTTCCAGCTACCCGGCCCTGCTTGTTGGCCGTGCTGCCGAGCGGCACGTACACACCTTTCCCGGTTATCAGATTTTCGCTTTCACAGCAGTCACCACAGGCATAGATACGCGTGTCGTCGGTGCGCATCCGCTTGTCGACCGTAATTCCCCCCGCACTGCCGATTTCCAATCCCGCATCGGCGGCCAGCTTGACATTCGGCTTTACTCCCGCTGCCAGCACCACCAGGTCGGCCTGCAACTCCCCCTGGTCGGTGAATACCGTTTCCACCCTGCCGCTGCCGCCGAAACCGGTTACCCGGCATGAGGTCCTGAGTTCGTCGATGTTCTGGCGGACGTGTTTTTCCACCAGCATCGCCATTTCGGGATCGAGGAGTCCCGGCAGAAGCTGGTCACGCATCTCGATGAGCGTAACCTTCAGTCCCCTAATTTTGAGGGCCTCCGCCATCTCCAGGCCGATCAGGCCGCCGCCCAGAATGCAGACGCTCTTTCCCGCGCTGGCCCTCTCCTTTAACAGTACCGCGTCTTCTATCGATTTGACGGTGAAGATATTGTCCAGGTCGACATTTTCCAGGGGGGGGATAACAGGGGAGCTTCCCGTGGCGAGTATCAGCCGGTCGTAATAGATCGAGTATTCCCTTGCGGTGGCCAGTTCAACCAGATGTACCTTCCCCTCTTCCCGGTCGATTCCAAGCGCCTCGGTGCCGGTAACGACATCCACCCCCTTTACCTTCTTGAAGAAGGGGACATCGCGGACCACGCCGACCGGGGTCCTCATCAGCTCCTTCACGTCCGCCACCGTATCCGAGATAAAGTAGGGGATGCCGCAGGCCCCGTAGGAGATGAAATCCCCTTTCTCTATTATGGTAACGCTCGCCTCCGGGTTTATCCTCTTCGCCTTGCAGGCGGCCTTGGCCCCTGCTGCATTGGCGCCGATCACAACAATTCGCATCTGCATGTTTTCTCCTTTATCCAGCGGATATAAATATTTTCACTTTTCACCCTTCGTTTCTTCCTACAGTTACGGGAAATACTTGTCCAGCCCCAGGTGGCAATGGAGGGAGCGGAACCCCTTGCGGCCCAATCTGAAATATTGGCGCAGGTAGTGAAACCCCTCGAAGGGGAGGGCATACCTTTCCAGTCCCGGCTCAGTGCAGGTTGCGCACTCCGGGAACGCCCCGATGCCCCGGCGGAAGCGGGCTGCAGCGGCGGAACGGATCAGTTCCTCCAGGGGTGCCTCCTTCACATTCCCCAGAGGCGCGTTGATGATAGGACAGGAAAAGAGCTCGCCGGTGCTCCGCACGAAGAGATAGTTGAAGCCGGCGGAGCAGGGCTTTTCCATCCGTCCGGTTTCCAGGAATTGGAGCAGTTCATTGCGGTAATAGCTCCACTGGAAACGGGGAGAATTGTAGAAGGTCTTGAGCTTCACCAGGTCCTGCGCTGAAAGAGACAGCTCGTCCTCCTTCCCCACGTTGTCATAGCGGTTTGACGTGAGGATGTAGGGGGAGATGATGGTGAAGAGCCTGTGTTCGTCGGCGTATTGGCAGACGCGCTCAAGTTCGTCGATGTTGTAACGGGTGATCGTCGTCTTGATCCCGAGGACGAGAGAGGGATGCTTTTCCCGGAGCCTCTT